>Ga0123339_10001101_pt1 | contig 19136 bp, 18 predicted proteins | sample lystaG_FD_89956 | JGI IMG/M metagenome (GOLD analysis project Ga0123339, IMG submission 89956) | Glacier valley bacterial and archeal communities from Borup Fiord, Nunavut, Canada, to study Microbial Dark Matter (Phase II) -... | ecosystem: Environmental > Aquatic > Freshwater > Ice > Glacier ... | reverse complement strand
TGAGAAAGTCGACGATTGCGGCGAGTACGATCTCCGGAACGTCCCGGTGTGGACTATGGGCGGCTTGCGGAACGATTATCGTGCTTGCCGATGTTCGCTTTCGGATCGCGTCGATCTGTGCCATCGTGCCATACTCGTCGTTCTCACCTTGAATGAGCAGCAGCGGACAGCGAATCCGCTCGACCGATTCCTCGATGTTCCAGTCGCGAAAGCGGGGGTCGAGCCAGATGTCGTTCCAGCCGAAAAACGTCGCGTCGACGTTGGCGTGGCGACGGGCGAGTTTCGCCCGAAGATCGGTCGTCTGGTACACAACGCGCGTTGTTGCGATGCTGCGTAGCGATAACTCCTCGACGAAGACATGCGGGGCGATGAGAACGAGTGCCGTCGGACAGGTCGACTCCTCGCCCGCAGCGATCAGGGCGATCGATGCTCCATCGCTATGCCCCAGAAGAATCGGATGCGCGATTGCAAAGTGCGCGAGTAGCGCTGGAAGCACGACTGCGGCTTCATGGTGCATGTATCCGGGCTCGCGCGGTTCGGTGCATGGATCGGAGTTGCCGTAGCCGTAGCGCGAATACGCGAGCACCGAACGTCCGCTGGCAACGGCAAGTCGTTGCGGAAAATCGCGCCACAGGTCGAGCGAGCCCAGGCCTTCGTGCAAGAGCACGACCGTCGCGCGTTCGGCTTCGCCCGCGATGAACGCTGTTTCGAGCCGATGTCCCTCGATGAGGACGTCCGTTCGTGTCGCGGCTACATCTCCAGCACATGCTGGGTGAGTAACGAACTCAACGCGACGGCGACCCACAAAACGAATCCCAGCATCAAGGGACGCGCGCCCGAGCGAATCAGTCGGCCCAGTTGCGTCTGCAGACCGATCGCGGCAAGCGCCATACTGATGAGGAATGCGGACACGAACGTAATTCCGGCATGCCACGTGCTCGGGATGACGCCGAACGTGTTGACGAGCGCCGCAAGCAAGAACCAGAGGATGAACCACGGGACGATTTTCATCCACGGGACGTGGACGCCTGAAGCACGCTGCTCTCGCGCGCGCATGACGGCAAAGACGGCGACGATCGGAAGGATCAGCGTTGCGCGTGCGAGCTTGACGATCGTTGCGTGCTCGCCTGCTTGCTGGCCGTACACGTATCCGGCAGCAACGACCGACGAGGTGTCGTTGATCGCGGTCCCGGCCCACGTGCCGAACGCGTCTTGGGAGAGCGCGAGCAAATGCCCGATCGGCGGAAAAACGAGCACCGCTGCGATGTTGAAGAAAAAGACCGTTGCGATGGCAAGCGCGACGTCTTCTTCCGCCGGCTCGATCACACTGCAGAGCGCCGCAATTGCCGAAGCGCCGCAAATCGCCGTGCCGACGCCGATCAACTGTTGGAGAACCGTCTTGAGGTTCAGCAGCCGCCCAACCAGCGGTGCGAGCACGAGCGCCACGGCGATCGTGACGAGCGTGACCGGCAACGTCGTGATCCCGGTGTGGGCCACGACCGTAAGCGAGAGTCCAAAGCCGGAGACGACGATCGCAGCTTGCAGAATTTTTTTCGCGCTAAACGTAAGACCCGGCTTGACGTTCTCCGGCAGCGCGACGACGCTGCGAACGAGGACGCCGAAGACGATCGCGAAAACCGGTGCACCGATCACGGGCACGAAGCGCGCAGCGAACGTGGCGACGAGCGCGAGCGTGAACGTTGCGAGCAAGCCCCACGCAAGCGATGCGGGCGCGGGCTTGGCCGCGATCACGACTCGCCGTCGAAATACGCGAGTTGCGGAAAACTTCGTACGCGCACGCCGTTCTGGCCGACGACAAGTTTGCTCGAATCCGGATAGAAGCAGCTATCGCCTTCCTCGTCGTTGCTGGCGAACATCAACACGACGGCGGGCGTACGGCCGCGCTGGTTATCGAGACGATGCGCGCCCGTCGCGCCGCTCGGAAAGGCGACACAGTCCCCCGGCCGTAGCGATTGCGTCCCTTGCGGCGTTCGCAAGGTCGGCTCGCCGCGCCACACGATCAAAAACTCTTCTTCCGTCGTGTGCCAATGATACGGGCACATCACCTCGCCGGGCGCAAGGGTGATTGCGGCGATGCCGAGTTTTTTGTTGCCGATTCGCTCGCCGATCTCGGCCCATGCCGCGGTGAACGGCGCCGGATCGTCTTCACGTTCGAATCGCAGCGCGTCCAGATTCACGACACGCGGGGCACAAATCGCATCGAGTAAGGCATGTACCTGCTCGCGCGCGTGTCCGAAAATCGGCGTCCCGCGCGCCACGAGCAAATGCTGCGGAACGAAGGCCGCAAGATCGCGCAACCGGTCCGCTCGCGCCGCGCCCGAAAGCGTCAACGCACCCGCCGGCGATCCGTCGATCGAGACGCCGCTGATGATCGCGCGGTGCGATGCGCTCACGAACGCGCGCTCGTTTGCGGCAATCGGAACGACGATCCACTTCTCGTCGTGCGGCTCGCCCGAGAGCGGAACGTCGAGCAACGCGGCAAACGCCGACGTTGCGGCTTCGTGCGCGCCGTCGGTACAGACCGCCGCGTGAACGCCGGCCGCGCGACACGCGGCCAGCAGCGCCTCCGATGGAAATGGATTGACGACGAAGCTGCCGCTTACGACGTAGGCATTGTGCGGCAGACCGTGGTCCGTCGGAGCGGACCACCAGTCGATGCCATCGATAATGGTCCGCACTTACGCGGGGACGACGTCCATACGACGTTTGAGTTCGTGGTCGAGCGCATCGAGGAACGCCTGCGTGTTCAAATACGGATGATCGGCCGAAATGAGGATCGCAAGATCCTTGGTCATTTTGCCGCTCTCCACCGTCTCGATGCAAACGCGTTCGAGCGTCTCCGCAAAGCGCACCACCTCCGGTGTTTCGTCGAACCGACCGCGATAGATGAGCCCGCGCGTCCAGGCGAAGATCGATGCGATCGGATTGGTCGAGGTTTCTTTGCCTTGCTGGTGCATGCGATAGTGACGCGTCACGGTCCCATGCGCGGCTTCCGCCTCGATCGTCTTCCCATCGGGTGCCATCAGCACCGAGGTCATCAATCCGAGCGAACCAAAGCCCTGGGCGACGGTATCCGACTGCACGTCGCCATCATAGTTTTTGCACGCCCAAACGTATTTGCCCGACCACTTCATGGCCGCGGCCACCATGTCGTCGATCAAACGATGTTCGTAGGTGATATGTGCCGCCTCGAAGCGGGCCTTGAATTCTTCATCGAAGACGTGTTGGAAGATGTCTTTGAAGCGGCCGTCGTAGACTTTGAGAATCGTGTTCTTCGTCGAAAGATAGACGGGCCAGCCGCGCATCAATCCGTAATTCAAACACGCGCGGGCGAATCCGCGAATCGATTCGTCCACGTTGTACATCGACATCGCGACGCCGGGTGTCGTGAACGTGAACACGTCGCGCTCGATCGGCGCGCTGCCGTCTGCGGGCGTGAAGGTCATGGTGAGCTTACCGGCTCCGGGCACGATGATATCCGTTGCGCGATACTGGTCGCCGAAGGCATGGCGACCGATGACGATCGGATCCGTCCAACCCGGGACCAGACGCGGCACATTCTTACAGATGATCGGTTCGCGAAAGACCGTGCCGTCGAGTTCGTTGCGGATCGTACCGTTGGGCGACTTCCACATTTTCTTGAGTTTGAATTCTTCAACGCGCGCTTCATCCGGCGTGATCGTCGCGCATTTGACGCCGACGCCGAATTCGCGAATCGCGTGCGCCGCATCGAGCGTCACCTGGTCGTCGGTTGCATCGCGATGCTCCATACCCAAATCATAGTAACGCAGATCCACATCGAGATACGGTAAGATGAGTTTCTGACGGATGAGCTGCCAGATGATCCGCGTCATCTCGTCGCCGTCGAGCTCGACGAGGGGTGTCTTGACCTTGATCTTTTGCAACGTTTCGCCCCGATAAATCACGCGAAGGAACGCATCCGCCATCCCGGCTGGGGACACACTCGCTCTGCATACGCTCTCCGCAGGCGAAATCTTCGCAGGAACCGATTGCCCCCAAGACTCATCGGGTATACTGGGCGCATGAGGCGACTCGCGCTCCTGGTCCTCGGGCCCCTGCTGCTCGCAGCAGCCCCGCTTACCGACGACCCGGGCACCGCCCGTGTGCGGCTGGTCAGCACGCACTATGCCGAGGGATCGCATGGAGCCGTCCTTTTCCACGTGGTTACGCAGACCGAAATTCATGGCGGCCCGATCCACCGCAGCGAACAATCCGAGGCCGTCTACGTTGCCCTCGACGGCGGCGTCGTTCGCAAGCGCTACCTGCATTTCCGGCAGAACGGTCGCGAGCTCAAGCCGACCGATCTCGCTGCAAAAGGCGAGGAAGTCGAGACACCGCTGAGTCGTTTCGGCTTGCGTCTGCCGTATGTACGATCCGTCGTGGCCGACTATCGATTCGACACGCCGATCGATCGCGGCGCGTCGATCGAGATTCCGTTCCATGCGCTCGTTCGCGATCAATCGCACGGTGATGGGCTGATGACGATCGATCGGGCCACCGAGCGGATCGAGCGGATCGACGAACGCCCCGCCGCTATGCCGCCACGCGCCGAAAGCGGAAGCGTGACCGTCATCTTCGGCCCGGTCGGCCCCGATCGCTGGGATATCACCGAAATCGACCATGACTTTAGCGGACACGCCGGCTTCATCCACGGAACGCTGCGGTCCAACACGCACTACGATAAATACGTACCGTTTCCCGATCAAGCACGGGCCCTCTCGGCGCTTGCCGCAACAGACGGTTAGCCGCAAAACGAACGCGAAGTACGCCGCATGAGCGGAATCGTTAGCCTGCTGCCCAGTTCGACGGAAATACTCTTTGCGATCGGCGTCGGCGATCGCGTCGTCGGCGTGACGCACGAATGCGATTACCCAACCGAAGCGCGCATGCGGCCAGCGCTCACGCGCTCCGCGCTGCCCGATGAGCTCCAAACGCATCTTGGTGCGGAGCGAGGCGGCATTCCGATCGCCGAGCGCTCAGCGCTGATCAATCGGCACGTTACCGCAAGCGTCCATGCCGGATCGAGTCTCTATTTTCTCGATGATGCGTTGCTCGCGACGCTCGCACCCGATCTCATCGTCACGCAAGAACTGTGCGCCGTTTGCGCCGTCTCGTACGACATCGTTGCAACGGCCGCGAAACGCTTGATCGCCGACCCACGCATCGTCTCGCTCGAACCAACGAGTCTCGACGATGTCTTCGCCAACATCATAACCATTGGCGATCTTGCCGCCGCGCCCGCTGCAGCGCACGCGCTCGTTCGCTCCTTACGCGAGCGAATGGACGCACTCGCCGCGCGGGTACGGACGCGCACCGACCGCCCACGGACGCTCGTACTCGAATGGACCGATCCGCCAATGAGCGGCGGCCATTGGACGCCCGGACTCATCGAAGCCGCCGGCGGTACGCCGATCCTCGCCAACCCCGGCGCAAACTCGCAAGCAATCACCTGGGATGCAATCGCCGAGGCCGACCCCGACGTCGTCATCATCGCCCCATGCGGCTACGATCTCGACCACGCAAAAGAAGCCATCACCGAACTCGAAACGATCCCGCAATGGCGAAACCTACGCGCCCGCAAATCGGGCCGAGCCTACGCAATGGACGGAAACGCCTACGTCAACCGCCCAGGCCCACGCTTAGTCGACACAACCGAATTATTCGCCACCGCAATCGCAGGCGAACGAGTAAATAATTCCGCACTAGCAAGCCTTTAGAAGCAGCTCAAAATGGATGGATTTCGATCCGGCGCAGACAGCGCTTCTGCAGCGGCTCTAAACGAAGCGCTTTTTTCGCGACTGTGCGGGCGATGATTTTGGAGCGTGCGCGGTTGCTCGATCCCGTTGCAGCGCGCAAGCATATTCTTGGCGAGTGGAAAGCTGGACGGCTTTATGTGGAGAACGTTCCAGCCAACACGGGAAACTGACAAGGGTCGTTATACAACTCTGTTTGATACTTCTGCCCCGCAGTGAGCGCCGGCAAGGTCGCGCTCACGATTATGCTCGTCGCATTCGGTAAGGGAATGGGCGTCGGCAAGGCGGTACCGGGCGGAACAGTCGCTGGCACGAGTGAACCGCCTTCAAGCGTGTTCTGGGCTCCCACAATCAAATGCAGATTTCCGCTTGGGACGGGGTTGAACCCGGAAAAATATGCCACAAAAAATAACTGGCCGATGGAGGCGTTGACGCCAGTTGCACCCGAGCTAGGAATGACTTGTTGAGCGGCAACAAGTCCCGCTGGTCGCCCGCACACACCCGAAGTAACGCTTACAGACGTTGTCGCGCCGGTGCTATCGGTCGCCGTCACCGTCTTCCCTAGTGCGGTATTCGCAATTGGAATGATGCCAAATCTCGCCGTGCTGCCACTAAGCACCGGAACTGTTACGCCAAGAGAAGTCGGATCAGAGACGGAAAGCCCAAGCGAAGTGAATGAACCATACGAGCGCGTGATCGTGACCGGCTGCGGTGCGCTATCAAAGAGCGTAAGGGCATAGCTCGTCGGTGACGCGTTTAACGTGACCGTTTTCGTCGGTGGAGCAGGCGATCCGTTTCCTTCGCCGCATCCCGCAAGCACGATCCCGCAGATCGTGTAAAGGGCCTTACGAATTCGAGCCTGCACGATGTCGAATTTCCCCAAAGCGAAGTCGAGTTCCGCTATAGGTCTGCCGGTAGCTGAAAGGACCGCCGAAGCTACGGCAAGTTTCGTACGTTTTAGGGCGTTAAAAAAAACGAGCCGGGGAATGTAACATCAAATAGATCGAGCCCCATCGACGTGCATCGGCGACGAAGCGGGATGAAATCTCTTAGTGACTGCCGTTGAGCGAGATTTTCGCTTCTTCGCTCTCGTGGAAACGTGCCGCCGATTCGCTGATGATTTTGCGCGCCGCCGATGCGTCTTCCCAACCGTGCGTGCTCACCGACTTCCCTTCGAGCGTTTTATACGTGTCGAAGAAATGTTCGATCTTGCGTAGGGTGTGACCGAAGATTTGCGTGTAGTTGTGAATATCGGCGAAGTCCGGCTCGCCGACCGGCACGGCAAGCACCTTATCGTCTTCTTTTCCGCCGTCGACCATCTTCAGCACGCCGATCGCACGCGCGACGACGAGACAACCCGAGAACGTCGGTTCGGAGACGAGAATCAAGACATCGAGCGGATCTTCATCAAGTGCGAGCGTCTGCGGTACGAAGCCGTAATCGCCGGGATAGTAGATCGATGAATGCAAAGCGCGGTCGAGCCGGAAAATATCGAGTTGCTTGTCGTACTCGTATTTATTACGCGAGCCTTGCGGGATCTCGACGACGACGTTGATTTCTTCGGGCGCGTTATCGCCAATCGGAAGAATGAGACGATTTTTGCGGACATCCAGAGTCATAGCACGGCGCTTTTCTCGAACGAGGCATCCGCGGCCTGGCTCGCTTTACGGCCACGTCGCCAGCACGAGCGCGATTCCGGCCTCACAACACACCACGATAAATCCGTACACGTCGCCCACCAGTCCACCACCCAAGCGCAGCTTCAGCCGCTCGCCGAGCGCGAGCGCAAGGATCGTCGCTCCAGCCAAAATCACGAGGGCATGCCAACCGATTGCGGCGCCGAGTCCCGCGCACAAAAGCGCGGCGAAGATCACCACGACCGGCGCCGGTTTGGTCTCAAAAACAAGCGTGAGCGCGCCCGCCCGCGCGTACGGGATGCGGTAGGCATTGAGAACCGTTCCGAACCGCGCACTCGCCGCCGCAAACGCAAGATCGAGCGGAAGCAGCGCAACCGGCAGCGACCACAATGCCGCAAGCCACAAGGATGCGAGTACCAGCACGTTTGCGATCGCAAAGGTGCCGTGTCGGGGGTCTTTGAGAATTTCGAGCCGGCGCTCGACGGAGACCGATGCAAAGAGCGCATCCGATGAGTCAAGAAAACCGTCGAGATGAATCGCACCCGTGAGCAGGATGAGCGCGGAAAACGCCACGGCGACGACGATCGGATGCGGTGCGACGAACGAGACCGCGAGTGCCGCGCCGCCCGCAAGCGCGCCGATGATCGCGCCGACGAACGGCAAATAGGCAAGCGCGATTGCATCGGGTGCGGGGCCGTCGGCGAATCGGCCGACGGGCAAAATGGAAAAATACGAAATCGCCGTGACGAACGCGCGCAGCGGCACTACGCGATCTGCGGCGGAGCCGGTTCCTTCTGCGCGACGCCCGCTTCCTCAAATGTCTTCATCTCTGCGACCATGCGCGCCGCCGCCTCCACGAGCGGAAACGCCAGTGCCGCGCCGCTCGCCTCGCCTAAACGCAAGTCGAGATCGAAGAGCGGATCGAGACCGAGCGCCGCGAGTGCAACCGCGTGTCCGGGCTCTTGCGAGACGTGCGCGGCGATGCAATAGTCGATCGCCGCAGGGGCGATCCGACAAGCGATGAGCGCTGCCGCGCTAACGATGAAACCATCGAGCACAATGGGAAGACGCGCGCGCGCCGCGCACAACAACACGCCGGCAAGACCGACGATTTCGTAACCACCGACTTGGCTTGCGATTTCGTCCCACGTGAAATCGTGGCAGCGTGCAAGACCGCGCTCGATCGCCGCGATTTTCGATTCCAGTCGGGCATCATCGATGCCCGTTCCGCGACCGACGACCTCGCGCACCGGTTTGCCGGTAAACGCCGCGACGATCGCCGCAGCGCTCGTGGTGTTTCCGATTCCCATCTCGCCGAGCGCGATGATGTCGAACGGCTTGCGCTCGACGACTTCGTCGTACGCCGCGATTCCCGCCGCGATCGTGTAGTCGAGATCGTCGGGTTTGATGGCTGGACGACGCGCGAGATTGAACGTGCCGTAGCCGACGTTCACATCGAGCAGCGCCGGATGTGCGGCGAGCGCTTCGCGGACGCCGAAATTTGCGACATACACATCGGCGCGCACCGCCCGCGCGAACGCGTTGATTGCGGCAAACCCGGCGAGGAATCCGCCCACCATCTGCGCGGTCACCTCGGAGGGATAGGCGCTCACCCCCTCATCGACCACCCCGTGATCGCCGGCCCCGATGAGAATGGCGCGCCGTTCGTAGCGGTGCGTCGGAACGCCGCCGGCGATCGCACACAGCTGCACGGCGAGGCTCTCGATTTTACCGAGGCTGCCGAGGGGTTTCGTCAGCCGGTCGATGCGGTCGCGCGCGGCGGCAGCCACCTCTCGGTCGACGGGGACGATCTGCGAGCGAAAATCGAGCGGTTCCATCGCGGCAAACTACGGCGTCGAGATGGGCGTGGCCCGTCGGCAAAGGCGATTAGTCTCCGGGAGCCGGAGCTGCGATGGCGCTTGCGTTGAGCGAAACCAATCGCCAACCGCGACCGTCCCCAACAAATCGGGTAACGCTCGCCGGATCGAAGCGCACGTTGAGTGCGGCTTCATCGGGTTCGCGTAGCAATGCCCGCACGAGTGCATGAAGGATTCCCGCGTGCGCGACGATCAGCACGCGTTCGGGCGTATCGGCAACGATTCGTTGCAGAAAGAGTTCGACGCGTGCGACGACTTGGTCGAACGATTCACCGCCGGCGGGGGTGAGGTGGCGCGGTTTGGTTTCGTGCGCGTGGTCGAGGTCGGGATTGGCGGCGACGATCTCGTCCCACGTGAGCCCCTCCCAACTGCCGAACGCCATTTCGACCAAATCGTCATCGGACTGCAGGTCGGGCCCGGAGCGTCCGGCGAGGATCGCGCGGGCGGTTTCTTGTGCGCGCCCGAGCGGGCTTGCATACGCGCGATCGAAATCGTCGCCCGCAAGAAAGACGGCGAGGGCCTGCGCCTGCGCGCGGCCCTCGTCATCGAGTGGGATATCCGTGCGGACTTGAAAGCGACGAACGCTATTCCAAGCCGTGCGGCCGTGTCGAACGCAGACGAGTTCCATCGCCGTCGTTCATCACTTCGAGAGGTTCGGTTTCCCTTCGTGCGCGACCAACAGATCGTGCATGTCGTTGGCGTGCTCTTCCTCGACGCCGAGAATGCCCTCGAGCATCACGCGCGTCGTCGGATCTTTGTCGCCGAAGAAGCGAACCAACTCGCGGTAGTGGTCGATCGCGATGCGTTCGGCGATGTAATTCTCGCGAATCATGTCGACGAGCGTCGGGCCTTCCGAGTACTGCGATGCCGAACGCGATGCGAGTCCTTCGGGATTGAAATTCGGCGTTCCGCCGAGCTGATTGATGCGTTCGGCAACGGACATCATGTGTTCTTGTTCTTCTTGCGCGTGTTGCGCGAATTCGTCTTTGACGCCTTCGCTCGAGATGCCGGTTGCGGCAACGGCGTGCATCGTGTAGCGCAGAACGCACACGATCTCGGTCGCGAGAACGGCTTGCAAGATCTCGATCGTTTCCTTGGGATCCATGCCGTAGGTCTCGGTGATGTTACCGGATTCCAGATGTTTGCGCGCGCGATCGCGCAGCGTCTTCACATCGGTCAAAAACGGTTGTTTGGTCGTGGCGTTGTTGGTGGTCGTGCTGGCAGCCAAAAAGATACTCCTGAGCGTGCAATACGAATCTTCTACCCGCTCCTTTGCTCGGTAAACACGCTCCGGTCGGGAACGAGTATATAGCCGTCGGTGAGGTCGCCAAAGAGACGAGCGTGCGGTGGCGCGCTTCCCCAACGCCACAAAAACGCGGCAATATACGCACAACTGAGCGCATCGAGGGTGTCATCCCAGCGCTTGTAGCCGCGCATCCCAACGCGGAGGGGAACCCGCTCGTCCAAGCGGAGCGGCGGGTCCGCCGTAGCGAGCGTCGCCAAGGCTGCCCGGTAGCGTTCCCATTCGGCCAGCACGTCGGCCCACGGCCGCGCCTTCTTTTTATATTTGAAGATGCCGGGCAGATCGAAGAGTCGGACGTGCGCGGGATGCGGAAACACCTCGACGGCAATCGTTCGCGGGTCGCGTTGGGCGATGTCGGTCGTCTCGATCACGCCATCCGGCGCGAGATCCGCGATGAACCGCGCCGCGCGTCCGCCGTCGGGAAAGCGACCGAGATTTGCCGGGTGCGGCCCCGCGCCATACCGTCCGAACACGGCGCGTAACGCGTTCTCCGCGCGACGCGCGCCGCCGGCGTTGCGGACGATGGTCGGCATGTCGATTCCGAGCACGCCGCTCGAGCCGCGCCAGGTGCGAATCCAGCCCAGCACATCGGCATCCGAACGCAGGTCGGCGCGCAGATCGAGGATGGTCCCGGTTTCGTCGATGGCCGCAAGGCCCGATGGATTGCGATCGGACCAGGCAAGGTCGAGGCCGAGAAATCGTGCTGACACCTCTCTTCCTGACACCACGGTGTCAGGAGTACCTTGCTATCCTCATGCACATCGCTAGGACAAGGAGAGAAATGATGTCTCAGATTGGTATCGTCGCCCCGCGCTCCGCGCGGCAGTCTTTGGCGCCGGGCGAATCGCGCTGTTCGTTTCCGAGCGGCGCGGGGGTCGGCGGCAAGCGCGATCCCGCGCTCGCGGAACCCTTCGTGAGCGAATCCGATACGACGCTGGCAATTCTTCTCGAGCGAATGAGAACGATCGACCGCAACGGAGGGCACTCTTGTGGATACCGCCACCGAAAAAGAGTGAGGTACCACCGAATGGTCGACCGTCGTGGGGACAAGCTCGCCGCTGCCGAAGGCAGACGGCCAATGCGTTCGATCCCTGCGACCGGCTTGCCGACCGATGCCGAACGACTTCGTATTATCTACGCCGTTCAGCGGATGCTTTCAGCAGCCGATGAAGAGGCGACGCTGGTTCGTGAAGCGTGCGAGGTGCTCGCCAGTTCCGGTCTGTATTTGATGGTCGGCATCGGCGTTGCCGAACCCGATGGATCGGTGAGCACGATCGCCTCGTCGGGCAACGGCCCCGAACTCTTCCAAGCCGAGAATTTGCTCGCGCGCTGGGATTCGACGCCCCTCGGAAACGGGGTGATCGGGCAAGCGATTCGCACGGGCTTGCCGACCACGATGCCGACGAGCGATGCGGCGTGGGATCCCTGGCGGGCGAGTGCCGGCCCCGCTGTGCGCTCGGTCGCGGCTTTTCCCTTCGGACTCGACGATACGGTCGGGGTGTTCATCGTGCAGAGTTCGGCGAGTAAATTCGTCAGCGAAGAGATCGAATTGATTTCGGGACTCGCGCACGACGTCGGACGAACGCTCGAAAATCTCCGCATGCGGGTATTGCTCGCCGCGGAACGCGACCGCGCACGCCGCAGCGAAGAACGCCTCGCCGCGCTGTGGAAACTGACGATCACGCGCGATTTCGATTTGGATTCACAAGCGCAGGCGATCATCTCCGAGGGCGTCGCCACGCTCGGCTTCGATTGGGGCACGATCGGGCGGGTCGAAGGCGAAACGCTCTTCCTCGACTTCGTCGTCAACGAACTGGAACGACCGCGCGCTGGTGAGGCGATTCCGCTCGATTCCGCGCTCAGCGGCGATGCGATCGCCGCCGGGCGAACGGTCATCTGGGATGATCTGCGTGCCGATGCGCGCTTGCGCGATACGGTGCCGGTGATCGAACGCGGCTTGCGCGCCTTCACCGCCACCCCGTTCTACGTTAGCGGCCGCCTCTACGTGCTCAATTTTGGTGCGAACAATCGGACGCGTCGCCCGCTCATCGATGATGACCGCTCGTACATCGATCTCTTGGTCGCTTTCTTCTCACGCGCGCTTCAACGGCGCGACGATGAAGCGCAGATTCGCTATCTGCGCAATCACGATCCGCTCACCGGCCTACCGAATCGCGAACGCTTCCTCGAACGGCTCGACGCGCATATCGAACGGGCTCAGCGTTCGCGCACGCGCTTCGCGCTCTTCAACCTCGACGTCGATCGTTTCCGCGCCACGATCGAGGATTACGGCGCGCAATTTGCCGACGAAGTGATCGCCGAACTCGGTCGTCGCCTCTCAAAGCTCATGCTCGAGGGCCAAGAGCTCTTTCGCAACAGCGGCGATTCGTTTACGATTCTTTTTCCCGAACTCGCCGCACCCGAACAAGCCGATGCGCTCGCGCGCACGGCCGTCGAAGCGGTCGCGACTCCGCTCCACGCAGGCGAACACGAGATCACGATTTCGGCTAGCGTGGGGATGGCACTCTTCCCCGATGACGGCACCACCTCGCACGCGCTCACCATGGCCGCGGCAACCGCACTGACGCGCGCGAAGCGTGATTCCAAGCGCGAAGTCCGCTTCTTTTCGCGTGATCTCGACGATCGCCTCAGTCGTCGGCGTCGGCTGATCGACGAGTTGCAAGGTGCGGGCACACGCGGCGAACTCGTGCTCCACTATCAGCCGTGGATCGATCTTTCCGACTACGGTGTGGGCGGATGCGAGGCGCTCGTTCGCTGGGAACATCCGCGCCTGGGTCTGGTCGAACCCGATGATTTCATCACGCTTGCCGAGGAGACTGACCTCATCCACGAAGTCGGACGCTGGGTGTTCCAACAAGCGGCGCGCACGGCGGCACAAGCCGCGCACAACGGATCGCCGCTCGTGATCGCAATCAATCTCTCGGCGCGCCAATTTACGAATCCCGATCTGATCGGCGAATTGCGCGATGCGATTTCGAGCGCCGGCGCCGACCCGCATACGCTCGAAGTCGAGGTGACGGAGAGCTTCACGATGCGCGACCCGATGCGAGCGGCCGCCGTGCTCACGACCTTACGAGAGATGGGCCTGCGCATCGCGCTCGATGATTTCGGGATCGGTCACTCATCGCTCGGCTATCTCAAGCACTTGCCGGTCGACATCATCAAAATCGATCGCAGTTTCGTCAACGGCATTCCACGCGAGGCGGCAGACGCCGCGATCGCGCGCGCCGTCATCGCGCTCGCGCAATCGATTCGCTGTGAAGCCCGCGCGGAAGGCGTCGAAAGTCACGATCAGGCGCTCTGGCTTGCCGCGGCCGGCTGCCGCACCGCGCAAGGATTTTGGATCTCGCGGCCACTGCCGCAAGCGGACTTGACCGGCTGGCTTCGCGAACGACGTCTGCGACTATGAGCGATTCACGCGTTGCGATCCGCAAGATGTACAAGCTCTTCATCAACGGTGCATTCGTGCGCAGCGAGTCCGCGCGTAGCGAGCCCAAGAGCGGTGCGAACGTCGCACGCGCGTCGCGCAAAGACGCTCGCGATGCCGTCGTTGCGGCCCGCGCGGCGCTCGCGAAATGGTCCGAGGCGACGCCCGCCCTGCGCGGCCTCGTGCTCTATCGTCTTGCGGAGATGATGGAGGCGCGGCGCACCGAACTTGGCGCGGCGCTCGTCGCGGGCGGCACGGTTGATGCCAAAGACGCCGAGCGCGAAGTTGCCGCGGCAATCGATCGCGTCGTGTGGTACGCGGGCTGGTGCGATAAATATCTCGCGCTTGCATCCACCCGCAATCCCGTCGGCGGGCCGCACTTCAATTTTTCCACACCCGAGCCGACGGGCGTCGTCGCACTGCTGGCGCCCGACGAACCGGCGCTTTTGGGTCTCGTCACGATGGCGCTTCCCGCACTCGTAAGTGGCAATGCCGTGATCGCCGTTGCCTCGGAAACCGATCCGTGCACGGCCGTGGTTTTCGCCGAGTGCGTTGCGACGAGCGACCTTCCGCCGGGCACGTTCAATCTGCTGACCGGTTCGCGTGCGGAACTTGCGCCGCATCTTGCCGGACACATGGACGTCAATGCCTTCGCCGCAGTCGATCTTGCGACCGAATTTGAAACGACGCTTGGGATCGCAGCAGCGGAAAACGTGAAGCGCACGCACTTCGAGCGGGTCGGCAAACGCAAGCCGTGGTTCTCCGATCGCTTCGACGATCTGGACCGCGTGCTCGCCTTCACCGAACTCAAAACGATTTGGCATCCCGCGAAGATCTGAGATGAAGCGGAAAGCGGCCGGGCGGGCAATCGTCGCATGTGCGCGCGAATTGTGGGACCGTCGGCTCGTCACCGGGTCGAGCGGAAATCTCAGCGCGCGTTTAGCCGACGGCTCGATACTCATCACCCCAACCGGCCGCGCTTTCCGCGCGCTCGATGCACGCGAACTCGTACGCATCGATCCCCAGACGGGCGCGTCGCTCGAGGACGGGAAGGCGCCCTCATCGGAATATCCGCTGCATATCGCCGCGTATCGCGCGCGCCCCGATATTGGCATCGTCGTGCACACGCACCCGACCTATTGCGTGGTTTGGTCGGGCGCCGGCCGCCTCTTCCCGCGCGACACCGTGGCATCGACCGAGTCGCTGGCCCCGATGGTGTGGGTCGACTTCTTCCCCTCGGGCAGCCTACAGTTGGCCGAGGCGACGAGTGCGGCGCTTTCCGGGGGAGCGCCCCTTGCGCTCCTTGGCAATCACGGCCTCATTGCGGTCGGCACGGACTTTGACGACGCCTTGGTGCAGACGGATCTTGCCGAGGAGTGTGCGCGGGTCGCGTACCTCGCACGAGCGATGGGATAACGGCATGCGAGCGCGGAATGGTCGGCGGGGCCCCATGCGCGGAGAGGTGGCAGAGTGGTCGAATGCACTCGCTTGGAAAGCGAGCAGACTGTAAAAGGTCTCGGGAGTTCGAATCTCCCCCTCTCCGAATCGCCCGGTTTCCACCGGGCCTTTTTTATCTGATGCGGGAGCGCGAAGCAACGCCGGCCGACGTCCCGGCAATCGCCCGTATTTGGAACGAGGGCATCGCCGACCGAATCGCAACGCTCGATGAGGATCCGAAAACGGAAGCCGACGTCGATGCGTGGTTCGCCGACCACGACGCGCGCTACACCGTTACCGTCGCGCTCGATGCCGACGGACACGTCGTCGGCTGGGCATCCCTCAATCGCTACTCGGACCGCCGTGCATACGCGGGTGTGGCCGATCTCTCGATCTACATCGCGCGCGAATCGCGAGGCCAAGGAATCGGAAAGCAGCTCTTACGCGCGCTCGAAGTCCGCGCAAAACAAAACGAATTCCACAAAATCGTCCTCTTCGCGCTCGCGCGAAACGACGCCGGAATGGCGCTCTACCGGACGAGCGGCTATCGCGACGTCGGAACCTTCCGCGAGCAAGGCCGACTCGATGGCGTACCGACGGACGTCATTGCGATGGAAAAATTGCTGTAAGGATCGGATGGAGCCGACCGAGTAGCGGCGCGAATCGGCTCCATCCACGCCGAGTATAGCGGAACGCGATTACGGAAGCATTACCGACCCGTGGGCAACCGGTAAGACGAAACCTGACGCGATTACGTTGCCTGGTTGTATCCACTTCTCGAGAGTATCTGATCTTTGGCTTCGCACCGTCGCCTCGCGGCCTTCCTAACCAGTCTTTTTTTTGCAGTCGTCCCGCTTGCGGCACGAGCGTCGACTGCGCAAGATGTGCTCGTCGTCGGCGGAACGCCTGCGGGCGTCGCAGCAGCGATTGCCGCGGCACGTGATGGTGCCGACGTTACACTCGTGGCACGCGGATCGGTGCTCGGCGGTATCCTTACCGATGGAATGATGGATCAATGGGATATCAACGTCGGACCGACCGGCAATGCCATTCAAGGCGGTCTTTTTCGGGAAATTCACGCGCGACTGGGCGATTCGTTTACGCCGCAGGCGGCGGCGTCCGTCTTTGCCGATCTCATCGCACGCGAACCGCGCATAACGGTGCGAACCGGGCTTACGCTGGAGGCGGTCGACACCACCGCATCGGCGCCCGATTCTCGGCGTGTCGAACGCGTTCGCTTTACCGATACGCGCAACCACGTAGAGACGATCACCGCCGATGCGGTTATCGATGCAACCGACAACGGCGATCTCGCGGCGCTCGCCGGTGCGCGCTACGATCTGGGCCGCCAAGATACCGGACGCGACGAGCGGACTCAAGCCGTGACGCTGATGTTTGCGTTGCGCGGCGTCGATTGGCTGCGTCTCGCTTCGTCATATGAGAACGCACGCTATGGCCCGGGCGGTGCGACCGAACGCCGAGCGTGGGGCTATAGCGCGACGCTCGCCGACTACGTTCCGCTCTCGCGCGATATCCTGGTGCGCGATCTCAATCTCGGTCGCGAATCAACGGGCAGTGTCACCGTCAACGCGATCGACGTGTTGGGAATCGACGGACTCAAGCGCGAGGACCTCGCGCGAGCACGGTCGCTCACCGAACGCGAAGCACCGCATCTGGTCGATTTTCTGCGAACCCGCCTGGCGGGTTTTGAAAACGCGAGCGTCGATCGCTTCGCGCGCGCGATCTATGTGCGCGAAACGCGGCACTTCGCCGGGCTCGAACGCTTGCGCGAGAGCGACGTGTGGAATGGACGCGTACCCTTCGACGCAATCGGTCTCTCATCGTATCCGATGGATCTGCATCCGACCACGCATGATGAGAAACTCGCCTACGCGCCACTGCGTCACGTCTACGGCGTGCCCTTCGGTGCCCTCGTCCCGCGCGGCTTCAGCAATCTGCTACTGGCGAGCCCGTCGATCTCCGCAACGCACATCGCGGCGGGAAGCGCCCGCGTGATCCCAACGACGATCGAAGAAGGCGAAGCGGCCGGTACCGCGTGCGCGATCGCCTTACGCGGCCATCTCAGCTTCAGCGAGTTCGTGACCGACCCGCGCGCGTTTCTTTCCCTGCGTGACGACCTCCTGATTCACGGCGTACTGTTGCCCGAGATCGCCGAGAGCGATCATGGCGCGCGACCGAGCAGCGGTACGACGCGCGCGTAGGGAAGCGCGAAGAACGTTAGGCCATTGGCGCCGGTCGTCGTCACCGCGCTGAAGAGCGCATCGTCGATTGCGGATTCGACGGCGTCGGCGGTTGCCGCATAGAGCGCATCGATACGCGATTCGTCATCTTCGAGCGGCGGCTGCACGGTCGTACCCTCGCGCGGATACACATGGGTCGTGCTAAAGGCGAGAAACAAGTCGCCGCTCGAGACGTGCGAAGTCGCACCCGTGCGTCCGAGGCCGATGGCGGCGCGCTTGGCGACATCGCGCAAATGGATTGCATCGAGTGGCGCATCGGTCGCGATGACGATGAGGATGCTGCCGTCGCTTGCACGCCCGCGCGTCGGCGCGATGTAGGCTGCACGTTTCGGGAGCGTCGGTAAGAGTTCGTGAGCGAGCGCGTGGCCAACGTGGACGCCGCCGATCGTCAATTCTTCGCGCGAACCGGTATTTGCGTTCACGAGCACACCGACGGTGTATCCGCCGAGTGTTTTAGGCAGCACGCGCGATGACGAACCGATCCCCGCCTTGAATCCGAAGGCGCGCATCCCCGTCCCACCGCCGACGGCACCGCGTGGAAAATCGCCGCCGTGAGCGCCGTCGAGCATCGTGACGACATCGCTCTCGCTGACATGACGGCCTTGAATGTCGTTGAGTCCTTGATCGTCACATTCGCCGACGGCCGGCAGCGGAACGTCATCGCGCACGCCGATTGCCGGCCAGCGTTTGATCATCCAGGAAACGACGCCGTCATCGACGCGCCCGACGTTGAGGGTATTGGTGAGCACGATCGGCGTTTCGAGAAACCCCGCTTCGTCGATCCAGTGCGAACCGGTGAACTCGCCGTTGCCGTTGAGATCGAAGGTCGCCGCGGCCGGACGACGATTCCAAACCTCGGCGTTCGGAACGATGGCGGTCGCCCCCGTGCGCACCGGCCCGACGCCCGGAACGAGCGGGCCCGACCCTGAAATTTTCGTGACGTGATTGACGAGCACGCCCGGCACGTCGGTGATGCCGTCATTCGCGCCGGCGACGAACGTGCCGACGGGAACCGGCGAACGAGCGAATGCCGGAGCCGCAAAGAAACACGCAGCGAGTAGGACCAAGGCAACTCTTTTCACCTCGATGCGATTCGCGTCGCGCATGCACGAAGCCCGCGCCGCTGCGGGTTCATCCAACGAGTTGCTGTTCGCGTTGCTTCTCGTAGAGCGCTTGAAGCAATTCGAGGGCCGTATCGTCGATGTGCAAGCCGACCAGTACGCCGTCGGCGATCGGCTCTTGCGTCAGACGCGCGGGGAGTCGATCGTCGGCTGGCGTCCAACCGATCCGCGCGTTGATCGCGCGTTTGCGATGCCAGATATGTACGGCGCTGGCGCGTAGGGCATCCGCGTCGAGCGAGCTGCCGGTTACGGCGGTC
>Ga0123339_10001097_pt1 | contig 19166 bp, 13 predicted proteins | sample lystaG_FD_89956 | JGI IMG/M metagenome (GOLD analysis project Ga0123339, IMG submission 89956) | Glacier valley bacterial and archeal communities from Borup Fiord, Nunavut, Canada, to study Microbial Dark Matter (Phase II) -... | ecosystem: Environmental > Aquatic > Freshwater > Ice > Glacier ... | reverse complement strand
AGTCATGATATCCCCCCTTCCGCTTTAGGGAAGGGGGCTAGGGGGTTAGGTCAAGGACGATAAACGAACGGGAGAATACAGCGCGTGGCCGAAAATGTTACGATGAGAGTTCAGCCCAACCCGGTGCAAATGACACCGGGGGAAAGTATGGACATTGCCATCACCCTGACTAACAACAGCCAGGAGGTGGAACGTTACGAAATAACCGTTGTAGATATGAGCGCGACCTGGTTCAAACTTGAACCATCGGATATGTTGCTGTACCCCGAAGCTCCTGGTAATGAAGGCACTATCAACCTCAAAATTACCCTGCCCGCCGACGCTTCTCCCGGTAGTTATCTGCCTTCGGTGCAAGTTACCAGCAATTTACAGCCCGGGATTGCCGCCAGTACCCCGATAAATTTGGGGATTAACCCGCCCAAGCTGGCGGCTCCTGATATTAAACTTGAGCCGGAAGTGCTAAGGACGAGTGTAGGCACGGCCCGCTACCGAATTAACTTGAAAAACAATCAAGAACAACCTCTGAGTTTGCGCCTGGCGGTTGAGCAAGAACAACCTAACGTCCAGAGCAACCTTGTACCACCAGTGGTACGGCTGGCTCCTAACGCTGCTGGCTTTACCATGCTGGAAATTCAGCCCCAACGCCGTAACTGGATTCGGGCTGATAGAACCTACAAGTTCAAGATTACCGCAGATGATGTACCAGTTGCGGTTTTTGGCACGTTGCGCCAGAGTGCGGGTTTGCCCTGGGTGCGGGCTATTATTACTAACGTGGGCTGGTCGTTGTTGTTGATATTATTACCGCTTATTTTCGCCGGGTTGCTTATTGCCTTTGTTATGGCCGCGCCCTGTCGCCACCAACACTAACACCGCCAGCATCTTCACCGGGCCCGCTTCCTGCGCCCAGAATACCTCCAATGTTACGGTCAGCCTCACGATGCAGGGCGATAAATCCGAAATCGTGATTAATCGGGGCGATACCGCCGCCGCTTTGCGGATTACAGGCAACGATGTTACCCGCCTCCCCGGTGTTTTCGCCAGCCTGATTTCGGTCTCCCCCGATGGTCGTTACGTGGCCTATGTCACCGCCCGCAACCAACTCATGGACGACACCGTTTTGAATGTCTACGATATTCAGACCAACAACCAGCGTTCGGTTGACCGCGTTACCAGTGGCTTCTGGCCCAGCCACCCGGTGTTCTCCGCCGACGGTTCTAAACTGGTTTATTCCAAGAAGGTTGGTAATCAGCTTGAATTGGTGGGCCTTAATATCACCGCCGCCCAGCCTGCACCCCGCCAGTTAACCAAACAGCCCAACTTCCTGACCCCCGATTTGTATTATGGCGATAACGCGGGGGGCCCGTTGTGTTTCGCCACCGATGGCAATCAGGTGATTGTGGCTAACCAGAACAGCCCCACCCAAACTCAGGTGGATTTTAACACTGGCTCTAGTTCGCAGCCCTTCACTAACCAGCGTTCCCAGACTGCCCTTGAACCTATCACCAATATTCGCCAACCCGCCCCCGCTCCGCTAAATCAGGGCGAGTGTTTTGTGCCAGCTTTCAGCATGAACGCCCTGGAATGGCGCGACCAGCAGATGAAGCCCCGTAACGACAAGATTGGCGAGGCTGGTTGCCCCCTGACCGCCGCCGCGATGGTTATGAACTATTATAAGGTGGACACCGACCCGAATGTGCTGAATACCTGTCTCGATACCAAATCTGACCCCTTCGATTGGGAAGTAACCGTTCAGACCTGTAGCAATGGGCAGGTACAGGGCGGGCGACGTAACGATTTCACCTGGGATAGCCTTAACGCGGTCTTGCAGCAAGGTCGCCCAGCAATTGTGGGATTATTGGGTGGACAAACCGGGGTACATTTTGTGGTAGTGACGGGCGGTTTTGATAATATTGCCGCTACCTATCGGGTGAATGACCCCTTTGATGGCTCAAGTTATAAATCTTTGGGGACATTTCTGAGCGAAGGCTATCAGTTACGTTGGGTGGTAGATTATACTATCAATGGTACTTTGGCCTGTCGTGACCGCACCACCAAGCCTACCGACCAGTTTAGCTATGGTTTCAGGCTGACCAATGCCCTGGATGGTTTAATGACCCAATCGGGAATAGTGTTAGGTTTTACACCCGAAGGCACCAGCCCCGCTACCCCTAAAGTCTACTTTGTGCCAAAAGCCACCACTGAGGATGCTACTACCGCCGGAACAACCCCGGCACTGGCCCCCATAAATGGTAAAGCGGTAGAGAACGGGGAGGCTTTCAGCAATGAAGGCTTTTACAAACTGGTGTTTGAGGGCAACACCGGAGCGGAACTCAACCGCACTACTTTGCATTTTGTAATTGACAAAACCCCGCCCGTGTTAATTCAGGACGGGGCTGCCGCCACCACCCTTGACCAACCCGACAAGGACGGATTTCAGGTCGCCACCAAAGCCCCGATATTAATTGGGGTCAAGGCCAGTGATAGCCTTAGCAATATTGCGACGATTCAGTATCGGATTGCCCCCGGCACAAGAACTACCGCCGACGGGAGTGGCTCGGTCAAGGGGTTGTCAGCCACTAATCAGGTACAGGCCACCGATTGGCTACTATTCAACAACGATGCCAGCACCAAGCCCTTAGCCTTTTTGACGACGGGGGATTTTGAGGTTTACTTCCGGGCGATAGACGGGGCCGGGAATATTACCCCCGATGCCCCACCCTTGTTCAAGTTTACCGTATCACAGGCCGTTGCTGATGCGGCTAAGGCCAGTGGAGCAACCGTAGCACCTGGAACTGGTGGTTCGCCAGGAGCAGGAACTGGTGGCGCGGGCGGAACGGGAACGGCAGGAGCTGGTGGTACTCCGGGCGTGGGTACTCCCAGCGCAGGGACGGGAGATGCCCCAGTAGTGCCAGTTGGTAGTTTGAAGTTAGCACCCGAAGCGATAACTTTTAACTCCAATCTGGACAGCTTTAACCTGCAATTGAACAATACCAGTGGTACACCTCTGACCTGGAACTTCCAGCAGCCCTTGCCGCCCCAGGCCCAACAATACCTAAACGTGGGGTCGTTGCAACAGGCGGGCACTATCGCCGCTAATGGCAACCAGAGTGTCGCGATAAACTTGCAGAAGTTCAACACTACGGGCAATCCGATTTCGTTCCCGGTAAATATCCTTTATAACAACGGCACCGCCAGCGTAGTGCTTACAATTTCGATTGACCCGCAACCCGCCCCAACTGTTACCTTTTTGTCGCCAACGTCAGGGCCATTAAATGGTAAACAGATTAATGTAGCCTTGAGCGTGGTAGCACCGGGGAAGGCCAAACCCGCTCAGGCTAAATTGAAAGCCACTTTTTCGCCAGCAGTGGGGGCTGCACCCCAGGCTCAGGCTATCGGGGTCGCCACCCCTAGCAGCAACTGGACGGTAAGTTGGGATATTTCTACCATCCCGCCCCAGCAAAATATGAGCATTGGCGGCGATATTTGTTGGACAAACGACGACACCCAATGCCAAGCTATTCAGGGCGGGGTCTTTGGGCTAAGTATCGCCACGCCCCAGGTACGGGTTGAGCTTGTGCCTAACAGTCCTAATCTGGTAGTCTTTAACGAGATTCAGGCAACGGTAATTTCGGGGGTAATTGACCACATTACCTATACCTTCACTTACCAGGATACCGCCGGAACCGTCCAGACCGGACAGCTTAAATCAACCGCCAGTAACTTGCGAATACAATGGAATACCAGTAATATTCCGCCCCAACAGGGTACAATTTCGCTTACCGCTAAAGTTTGTTGGGGGCCTACCGATGACGATGCCAACTGTACCTTGCCAGTTAACCAGTTCCCCGCCCCACTCACTATTCAGGCTCCGGTAATTACTGTTACCAGTGGCCTAGCGACTACCGAAATCCCGATTAGTTTAACTTTGTCCGGGCAGGTCTCCCAGCTTAATCGCACCAGTGGTTCAGGGGTATTTGTCACTATTCAAAACGTAAAAACCAGTGCAACTGACCCCGTTACCAACTTACGAATTCCCGCCACCTTTAGCCTGTCATCGGGTGGGCAGGGAAGCTGGTCAATAACAAATTTTGATACCAGCAAGTGGCCTGCCCCCCAAACCTTGACTATTATCCCTAAAATCTGTTGGGATGCGGCGGGACCCGATACTGCCGCTAACTGTAGCCCAGTGCAAACGCCTATTAACGGGGTAATTTCGGCTTTAACGGCGGCGATGGCAACCCCTGCTGATTTCAGTCAGGCTATTCCTTTGGCAATTACCACCAGCCCACCCGGACGGGTTATTACGGTTGCGCTGACCATTGGTTATCAGAAATTTGGAGCAACCGCCGTAACCACTGCGACGGTGAACCCGGCTCTAACCGTTACCAGTAGTGCCGCGTCCTATGATTTTGACTCGGTAGCGTTAGGCATTAAGCCCGGTAGCAAAATTACTTTTGCCGTCCAGCCCTGTGGGCCGGGAGGTTGTGGAGCAGCAGTAGCGGTCAATCCAACCGCCACTATTCCAATCACCAGCATTGACACAGCTTCTTTAACGCCCACCGCCGCGGATTTAGCAGCCCGTCCGTTAAATCCCAGTGAGCCATTTTCGTTTAATATTACGGGGCGTAGTGCGACCTCAATATTAATTACTGCGACCTATCAGCTTAATAGTGCGACGGTTAATGTGGCGGCGGCAACCAGTCCGCAACCTTTGCCCGCGCCCATCGTCACCCAGAATCCTTATACTTTTAACTGGAATACCGCCAGTATTCCGCCCCAAACAGGTATAAAGCTGAAATACGCCTTCTGCTGGACGGGTACGCTGGATACTGGTTGCGTGGCGGCGACGGACTTCTACCCTTCTACGAATCTCTTTATTACCGCGCCCTCGGTCACGAACTTTTATATGAGTGGTTCTAATACGCCCTATAACAATACCAACGCTTTACCTGTTCCGGTAAATGGGCCTTTTTATACAACTAACCCTGCCCTAAAAGTTATTAATATCCCAATAACTATAGATACGGCTAACAATGCGGCGGTAATAAGCTGGACGCTGACTGTCACCAATACCAACACCAACACCGCCATATTTAACAGCAGTGCCCAAACGGCGGCGGCTATCAACACGGCCTCAAAATTCCCCTTCAGTATAAATATTACGGGCATCCCGCAATTAACCGGGCAAGTCTCCGATTATATCGCGGTGGTAGTTCTTGCCCCCGGCTGGCAAGATCCTAATAATCCGGGAAATAAGGTCTTTTTCAACGCCGCCCAAAGCAATACCAAAAATGTCTTCAGTATTAAACTGGTAGATATAACGGCTTCGCTGGTTAATAGCCTGACTTCCGCCGGGAGTAGTAGCCAGATAGCACCCCTTGCTTCAGTTCCTGCTAACCAAAGTATTATGGTGAGCAATACCAGCACCATAATCGGGAATTTTGGTTCTTCCAATGTGGTTAAGCGGATGATTTTCTCGGTAAACTATAATAATACTTCCAATCCGGCTTTCAAACCTTTGCAAGTAAGTGCCTCGAATAGCCAGAATGTTACGGCTACGCTTACCGCCAATACCTGGCAGTTGGATTGGAATCATAAGGTTATGGCTCCGTTGGCCGATACCAGCACGAAGTTACAAAATATTTCACTTGGCTGGCGATTGTGTAGTGCCGATGATGATTCGACCTGTATTCCGGCAAATATCAGTGGGGATGTCTTGATTAACCTGGGGGCGGTTAAATTAACGCTAGGAGCAGTTAGCCTGGGAGCGATAAACTCTCCCAATATTCCTACCCCTAATCCGAATTTGCCGCTTAATTTCTTTCAAACTCAACTGGACTTTAGCTTTAGTTCAACCCTAGCTACCAGTATACATTTTACGGCCTTTCCTCAGCAATCGGCTTTCCTGACTTCTACGGTAAGATTGACAAATAATATTATATCAAGCGCGGGGGTAACTAAAAGCGTAGATGTTATGTGGACGGATAACCCGCTAAATGCTACCGATGGGGCTGCCAACGCCAGCATTGTTTGCACTGCCGCCAACCTGACCACTCCGGCTTGTCCCTTATCTAAACTGTTTAATGCCTTAGCTGTGGTACCTGGCTCTAACGCAAATAGCACCCAGGTAGTGTTAGCGGTACAATATTGCCTGAATTCTTCAGTGCCAGAAAGTTGCTCGGATTGGCAAGGGTCAGATGGCACGGGCTTTGGTGGGTTGAAATCAAAAATTAGTGGAACATTGCCAGTGGTAATGTTGTGGCGACCTTTTACCGGGTCAAACAATCCCTATCTGGACTATTTACAGACGGCGGCAAACACTCCTACGTCTCAATCTATCGGGGTGAGTATCATACCAATGTTTGCTTCAGTAAATCTGTCTTTAGCGGTAGCCCCGTCAGTAACTTTTAATTGGGAGCAACGAGCCGCCGGAGGTTCATTTAACACACCCAATCTGAGCGTTATTTGTATTGCACCTATCGCTTATAATCCCGTAACTTATACTGCTAGTTGTAGCTGGAATTTAGCTGCCGTAGCCTTACCAGTAGATGGGGCGGCATCCACCACCGGCCTTATACGGGTAGGTGCCCAGGTTAATATAGCAGCCGGCAACGGCAACCCAATCTTTTTTCAATTTGGTTACCTTGTTGCGCATGGGCGGCAAACCTAACCCGATTCGGTTAGTTTGCCCTATGAAGTTAACAAAGGGTCTCAAGTCTATTCCTTGAGGCCCTTCGTTTTGTGGTCGTTATTCCAAAGTTTAAATGTAGGGTTGGGTTTGAAACCCAACCATGAGAGGCACAGTCCCTTTCCTACCTTTAATTTCTTTTTATTGGGTTAACTCACCATTGTTTGAACCTGACCGGGATACGTCACCGAAATTACCCCGGCCCAGTTGCACATACACTTGGAATTGCTATCCAGAGCGGGCATATTACCAATCAGGGTGGTAGGCGCACCGGGAGCCCAGGGTGCAGCGATAACCGGGACGCAGGGCATCGGGGTTAGAACACCCAGAGCCGCCGTCGTGGCTGTCGCCACCGTTGGGTTAGCGATTGACATACACATCCCAAAGGTTGGAATATTAGCCATTGGTTTGTTGTCCATAATATTAGCGGCGGGCACACCCCCCACTAGCGTTTTGTTGGTGGGCGCAACTATCAGCGAGGCGGGAGCCACCCCAAAAGTACACATTAACATCGCTCCCATTACAACCTGTATACCCATATATTCTGACCTCCTTCAACTTAACTATTGAATAATCGCCTGAAATAATCCACCACTTTTCAGGACTTAACTTTTCTCTTAATACTTTATATACCCCACTTTAGCAAAAAATCAACCCAAAAATCAATACCTCAGCCTTATTATTTTTAAAAGGATGAGGGATGAAAAAGAAAAGTCGAAGGTAACAAGTCGAAGACCTTAAACTTTCGACTTTTGACTTTTGACTAACTACCGACAACCGACGACTGACAACCGAAAAGGGAGTTAGGTTTGCCTGATTAATTGACATTGGGCGGGTAGCGGGTTAGAATCCCCCTGTTATTCTCTAAAAATCTAAATTGGGGCTTGGTGCAAATGTTGGCTCGCAAACTCAGGGCCGCGAAAGGAAAGTAGTATGACGGTGGAAACAGGCGTGGACAAGTTTACCGGGGAAATCGAGGTTTATGATAGTGTGTTGGAGCTTATCGGCAATACCCCCTTGGTGCGGTTGCCAAAACTGACACGCGGCCTTAAACCAACCATTCTGGCGAAAATTGAGATGCTTAACCCCGGTGGCAGCGTCAAAGACCGCATCGGGATTAGGATGATAGAAGATGCCGAGCGGCGCGGCCTGTTACGCAAGGGTGGCACAATCATCGAACCAACCAGTGGTAACACCGGGGCAGGTCTGGCAATTGCCGCCGCTATCAAAGGCTACAAAGCGATTTTTATAATGCCTGACAAGATGAGCCAGGAAAAAATCGCCTTGCTAAAAGCTTATGGGGCAGATGTTATTATTACCCCTACCGCCGTTTCCCACGACTCGCCCGAAAATTACCATAATGTGGCTGACCGTTTGACCCGCGAGATTCCCGGAGCGTTTCAACCCAACCAATATTTTAACCCGGTCAATCCCCAAACCCACTACGAAACCACTGGCCCGGAACTCTGGAAACAGACCAAAGGCAAGATTGATTATTTTGTGGCGGGGGTCGGCACGGGCGGGACTATCTCAGGGGTAGCCCGTTACCTGAAAGAGCAAAACCCGAATATCAAAATAGTGGGAGTTGACCCCGAAGGCTCGATTTACACTCAGGAGCAAACCCGCCCCTACAAAGTGGAGGGCATCGGGCAGGATTATATCCCTGGCACGCTTTCGATGGATTTGATTGACGAGTGGGTGACGGTTAGTGACCGCGACTCTTTCCTGATGGCCCGCCGTTGTGTGCGCGAGGAAGGAATTCTGGTAGGTGGTTCGTGTGGTACGGCTTTGGTAGGAGCGTTTGAGGCTGCCAAGAAGCTGGATGAGAGCAAGCTGATGGTGGTACTGTTGCCGGATAGCGGGCGGAGCTACCTCAGCAAAATTTTCAACGATGCCTGGATGCGCGATCAGGGTTTTACCGAGCGTTTCCCCACCCATCCCCAGGTGCGGGATTTGTTGCACAGCCATTCCGCTAATCAACCCGCCCCCTTTATAACCGCTCAGGCCAATGAGAGTGTTTCGGACGCGATTGGTCGCCTCCATCAGCATGGTATTAGCCAGATGCCCGTTGTGGGCGAAAAGAGCATTAGTGGACTGACCAGGATTGTTGGTAGCCTTCAGGAGCGCACTTTGTTGGAGAAAATCTTCAAGAACCCGGAGATTGTCAGCCAAAAGGTCGAGCAGGTGATGGATGGGCCGTTGCCAGCAGTAGACGAGGCCGAGGAAATCGAAAATATTATTCCGCTCTTTAGTCAAGCTACCGCCGCGCTGGTAGTCGAGCGGGAGGGCGAACCGATTGGCATTATCAGCCGCAGCGACTTGCTGGAGTTTATTGCCCAGCAACGCCACCAGATTTAATTACTCTTTCTAAATCTATTAACGAAGGAAACTCTTATGACACTGGAAATTCAGGAAAAACTTTATACGGTTGAGGAGTTTTTGAATTTGGAATGGGACGATGACGATGAGGACGAGTATGAGCTAATCGAGGGTAGAATTGTGGCTAAACCGAAATCGGGGGTCAGTGCCGAACACGGCAAAATCGTAGCGAGAGTCGTTTCTCTTTTAGATAGATATGCTGGTTTTGGGGCAGGCGAGAAGCGGCTAGGCGAGGTTTACAGTGGGGCTTCCTGCACTTTGGGTCGTCCGGTGGGTTCAAATTATGTAGAGCCGGATGCCTGTTTTGTGCTGGACGGACGCACTCCCACCAAATTTAGTGGGGCTATCCCGGTTGCTCCCGATATAGTGGTGGAGGTGTGGTCGCCCAGCGATACTACCCAAAAGATTCACGATAAAGTAAAGGCTTACAAAGAGGCCGGGGTGGGCCTTATCTGGTCTATTTACATGCTTGACCAATATGTGGTGATATATCGCGCCAACGACCCAAATGCCCAATTTCTGGCGGTTAAGGGTGAGTTGGACGGCGGCGATGCTCTGCCGGGTTTCAAGTTAAAGGTCAGTCAACTTTTTGAATAAGGGGAGAATATTATGACCCAAACGAGTACCCAACAAACCTACACAGTGGAAGAATTTGTGGCTCTCTATGGTAATAGCAAGACCCACGAGCTAATTCGGGGTGAGCTTAGGGAGGTAAATACACCAGCGATGGCAGGCGAAGAACACGGACGCATTGGGGCTATTTTGCTAACATATTTGGGTATTTTTGTGCTGCAAAACAAGTTAGGGCAACATTATGGATCTGACACCAGTTTCCAGATTATGCCCGGAACGCTAAGAATGCCAGACGTAGCCTTTGTAAAGGCCGAGCGGGTTATTCGAGGTTCTGGATATATCCCGATTCCTCCAGATTTAGCTGTAGAGATAGTTTCACCCAACGATACCTGGGACGAGGTTGAGGACAAAATCGAGTTATACTTGCAAGCTGGGGTTAGCCTAATCTGGGCTATCCGGCCTAGTCGCAAACGGGTTTATATCTACCGCCCCAATAACCAACAGCCCGAAATAGTAGACATCAACGGTGAGTTGGATGGCGGCCAGGTTCTGCCCAGCTTCAAGTTAAAAGTCAGCCAGCTTTTTGACTGAACGGTTGTCAGTTGCCGAAAAAATTCGTAGGGACAGCCCAATTTGCTTGCCCTTACCTACTGGAAGGAGTTTGAAGTAATGACTCAGTTAGAAATTATTGAAGAAATTAATAAACTTACTTCTATAGAACAATTAGAAGTAATTAAAACGGTATTGCAAACTGTTCAAACTGAATCTGAACAAACCAAAAACCTTCTTAAAAGGGAGGTTTTGAGACAGCAGTTAGAGGTTTCTGCTCAATTAATGTTAAATGACTACCTCAATGATGAGGAATTAACTATTTTCACGGCCCTTGATGGCGAGGATTTTTATGAATAGAGGCGAGGTATGGCTAATCGATTTAGAGCCAACCAGGGGAGCTGAAATAAAGAAAACCCGTCCCGCTATAATTGTTAATGATAACAAGATTGGTATATTACCTCTAAAAATAATTATTCCTGTAACCGATTGGAAAAATCATTATTCCAATGTTGCTTGGATGATTCGTTTAGAAGCTGATTTTCAGAATGGTTTAACCAAGCTTTCAGCAGCGGATGCTTTCCAAATTCGTTCGCTTTCAACTGAACGTTTTATCCGCAAATTAGGTAGTTTGGATAATGCGGCATTAAATGATATTACCCAAAGGTTAGCAATCGTTCTAGGAATTTAGCCTTGACAAGTCAGACTTTAAAAGGAGAAGGCCATGAAATGCGTAATTTGTAATAATGGTGAAACCGAGCCGGGTCGGGCAACAATGACTTTAGAGCGAGACGAGACAACTTTGGTTATTAAAGATGTACCTGCGGAAATATGTCAAAATTGTGGGGGAAAATATTTTGACGAGGAAACCACTGACGAATTACTGAAAATAGCTGAAACAGCGGTGGCTGCTGGCGTTCAGGTGGATGTCCGCAAATACGTAGCGGCATAATCAGGAGAAAATTTTAATGAAGGGTGATTACAACAAAACTGGCTTTGAGACTCGTGCTATTCACGCTGGACAGCCCGCCGACCCCCTAACCGGGGCGGTTACAGTTCCGATTTACCAGACCTCCACCTATGCCCAGGAAGCGGTAGGGCAACACAAGGGCTACGAATACTCCCGCACCCACAACCCCACCCGCAGTGCTTTGGAAGCCTGTATCGCCTCGCTGGAAGGCGGAGAAGGGGCGTATGGGTTGGGGTTTGCCAGTGGGATGGCGGCGATTACCACCTTGCTTTATACCCTGAAATCCGGCGACCATGTGGTGCTGAGTGATGATGTCTATGGCGGGACTTTCCGGCTGTTTGCCCGTGTGTTGAGCCAGTACGGGGTGGAGTACGATTTGGCCGACCTGACCGACCTGGAGCGAGCCGCCGGGAAAATCCGCACCACTACCAAGATGGTCTGGCTGGAAACCCCCACCAACCCCTGGCTCAAGGTTATTGATATTAACCAGGTGGCGGAGATGGCAAAAGGGGCGGGGGTAAAGTTGATTGTGGATAACACTTTTGCCTCACCCTACCTGCAACGCCCCTTAGAACAGGGCGCGGATGTCGTTGTCCATAGCAGCACCAAATATCTGGGCGGACATAGCGATGTGGTGGGCGGCTTGCTGGTCACTCGCGACCGAGAGTTGCGGGACAAGGTAGCCTACTTCCAGAACGCGGTGGGCGGTGTACCCGGCCCCTTCGATTGCTGGCTGGTGATGCGGGGTATCAAAACCCTGCCGATACGGATGCGGGCCCATCAGGAAAACGCGATGGCGGTAGCCCATTTCCTGGAGGAACATTCCAAAGTCGAGCGGGTGATGTATCCCGGCCTGCCCAGTCACCCTCAACATGAACTCGCCAAAAGACAGATGAGCGGCTTTGGTGGGATGCTCTCGTTTATCGCGAAGGGGGGGGAGCAGGTCGCTCGCGAGATGGTTGCCAAAACCAAAATCTTTACTCTGGCCGAAAGTCTGGGCGGAGTAGAGTCGTTGATTGAGCATCCCGGCGCGATGACCCACGCCAGTCTTGCCGGAAGCCCAATTGAGATGAACCCGGCTCTGGTCCGGCTCTCAGTGGGAATTGAGAATACCGAAGATTTGCTACACGATTTGGAACAGGCTCTAGGCTAAAGCATGCTTACCGAAACCTCCAGCCCAGGTTTGAAACAAGGCCCCTACTGGCAAAGCCTTAAATTCTGGCTATGGCTGACGGCAGGGTTAGTCGCCGCGCTAGTATTTTTCGGCATCGTACTATTCCCCCCCAAATTCCAGACTAAATATTTGCCTGAGCAGTTCGACAAAATTGTGGTGGACGAGCAGGAGCGGGGTTTCTTCAAGCCCCAAACCGACGATGCGGGTAACAGCTACGTCTGGACACAGGGCAAATCTTATATCCTTTTTGACTTTCTAGGGCGCAAACCTATCGAAATCACTTTTGAAATACGGAGCGCGGCGGTAGCTGGTGGCCCGGATAACCCGGTAACAATCCTGGCGAATGGGGTGGAGGTGGGTAAAATCCAGCCTGATCCTAAAAATCCGCAGTTCCAAAACCTAAACGTAAGATTTACCCCACCCTCCGGTGGGGTCCAAGAGCTTAAAATCGAGTTAGTAACCCCCACCTTTCGGCCTAACAAGGATGATTTACGCGCCCTCGGCACAATGCTCAAAAGCGTGACGGTCAACAAAACCGAAGCGTGGTCTAGCATCGAGCGACGAACGTGGTTAATCGGGCCTTTGCCTTTTTTGGTGTTGATAGTTTTGTTGGGTGTCAGAAGCCGAAAATGGTCAAATTTCCCGTTTCAACCTTCAATCTTCCTGATTAATTTTCTAACCATAGTTCCAGCAATAATTGGTTTGGGTTTTGCGACGTTGGCAACCTTGATCCTTTCGCGCATCGGGGTAATAGATAAAACCGTCTATTGGGTCTGGTTAGTCGGTTGCGCTTATTTAGCACTGTTCTTTGGGGCGATAACGATTAATTTGCCAGTAGGTCAAACGAGCCTTTACCAACGGGCTTATCTGTGGCTAGAGCCGAAGGTTCGGGCGCATCCGCTGTTATGGGCTTTGGTCGGTTTGACCCTGGCAAACGGCTTGATTACCGGGGTCTTTTATGCCCGCGCCTATATCGAGACTGGCAATCTGGATTGGTTTGCCCGCTATTGGGATGGCCCGGAATACACCTTCATTGCCAACGGTCTGTATGACCCCCAAAACCCTTTGCTAAAAATTGCCGACTTTGCCCGTCACTCGCGCACCTATTGGGCCGCGCACTTTCCCGGCTATCCCCTGGTTTTAATGGGTCTTGCCCCACTGGTAAGTTTTACCTACGCCCCAATGCTAAGTAATTTCATTATTACCAGTTTGTTGGCTGGGGTTTTTTATGCTTTTGTGCGCGAGTTTAAGTACACCCCGTACCCCTTCTGGCTCTCGCTGGTAATATTGGTGCTACCGTTGCGCTGGTTGATTTATCATAGCGTGGGAGCGAGTGAGCCGCTTTTTATTCTCTTTGCCACGCTCTCGATTTATATGTACAAAAAAGAACGCTATGTATTGATGGGGCTGGTAGGAGCGGCGGCGGCCTTTACCCGACCACCGGGGGTAATGCTTGCAATTGGTTTGGCTTTGGCGGTGTTATGGGTGGCGGGCGAAAAACTTTGGGCTGAGCAACGTTTCTCGGTGGCGGATGTGGTAAAAACTATTAATTGGCGGGCGATTGCCGGGATTGCGATTATCCCGGTGGGGTTACTGGCGGCTTTCCTGATATTTTGGTGGCGATATGGCGACTTTCTGGCCTATTTCCGTATTGAGGAAGAAGTTAAACATTTTGAGCTTTTCCCGATGCCGAATTTCGGGCATTTTCAGGATAGCAATAACGGTATTTTTTACTATTTTCTCTTGGAAGTGGCTGGGTTGGCCTTGCTCTGGAAACAGAAACGCTTTGACCTGTTCTGGGTTGGCCTAAGTATGGTGCTTTTCACTTTCTTCCTGCGCCACCCCGATATTTTGCGTTATTCGTTGCCAGCCTTCCCGCTAATTCTGGCAATACCCTTCGCCGAGCAACTAAGTGGCAAACTGGCCCGTTGGCTGGCAATCCCGGTGTTAATCGCGATTTATTTCTATAGTTGGTCGGTAATTTCTAACCCTGACAAGCTGGCGGGTCTCGATACCTGGGAAGCGATGCTAAATATTTTGCGCTAGGCGGTTGTCAGTCGTCGGTTATCGGTTATCGGTAAAGCCATTAGCCACAGATTATAAGAAGAAAAAATAACAAGGATGTACAGGATAAACAGGATAAATTTTGATTTCCGATTTTTGACAGCGAATTTGAAAAGATAAAGTGCTAAAACCACCCCTCACCCTAGCCCTCTCCCAAAAGGAGAGGGAACAGTTTCTTCCGCCTTCCACTTTAGGGAAGGGGGCCAGGGGGTTAGGTCAGGCTCGCTACTCGTTACTCGCTACTCGCTACTTTTTAAAGAGGAGGCTATATGCAGACAATAAAAGACCTGGAAACTTTACGGGCGATAGTTGGAGAACCCAAACCGACTACCCCCCTGAAAATCAATAACTTTCTCACTGCTGGAGCGCAGGATTATATTCGGCAAGCCCCCCTGATGTTGATAGCCACCTCCGATGCTGAGGGCATGCCGACCATCTCCCCGCGCGGCGACTTTCCGGGTTTTGTGGGGATTGGCGATGAACAAACGCTCTATCTGCCTGAAAGAAAGGGCAACAATTTAATCTCGACCCTTCAGAATATTTTGCAAAATCCCCAGGTGGGGTTGCTGTTTATCGTTCCCGGCACTATCGAAACCTTGCGGGTTCATGGCAAAGTGGAGCTTACCACCGATGAGCAACTTTGCCAGCAACTATCCACCGGACGGGAAAAAGCTTTTATTGTGATGGTCTTAAAAGTTACCGAAAGTTATTTCCAATGTGGCAAAGCCTTTATGCGAGGGGCAATCTGGCAGCCCGAAAGTTGGCCCGAGAAGGTAAAAATATCGTTTGGCGCAGAAATCGCCGCAAACGCCAAGCTGAACCAGGAAGCTGTTCAAGAATTCGATAACGAGCGGGTGGAGCGATATAAACAACTGGAAGAAGTTTTTAGTAGAACGTCGGGTCAGGAAGGGTGAAAAATCAGGAGTCAGGAGTCAGAATGGGGGAAACAAACCTACCCCCCCTAGCCCCCTTCCCTAGTGCATTTCCAAGAGACCTGTTGTGCATTGGACGAACCCTCACCCGACCCTCTCCCTTTGAAAGGGAGAGGGGTATAACTCCACCTTTGCACAATAGCTCCTGTGATTCTGCACTAGCAAGGAAGGGGGAGCAACTTTGACTACTCCTGTTTCATCCTCCCGCCCCCCATCCCCTACCACCCATCCCCTGTATTTCCTCATCTTTCATCTTTCATCCTTCATCCTTGCGATAGTCGCTGTGGCGAGTTTGCTGATTTTGCGCCCGGTGCTGGAAATCCCCCTGCTGCCGGGAACAGGCGAAAGTCGTCTGACGAGCCCTAACGAATTCGTTAAAATCGAACGAAGCGGCTTCTCGGCAAATAGCCTTGCCGTAGGCGAAATTGGGCAAATACGGGTCAGAGCCTTTAGCTACCACGAGATAAAGCTGGAACTTACCGCCAGAGGTGGCCCCGCGAACCTCAGCCTGAATAGGCAAAATGTAGGAACAATTCCCGTCAGCCCTGAACTTAAAACCTACCGCTTTAATTTTACCCCTCTCCGCCTACCGCCCGATGATGTAGCCTATCTGACCCTTAATATTGAGGCCCAGAACAACCTGGAAATTCCCGCCGCACGCCTGGATTTTACCAGCCAGTGGCAACCCTTTCTGGAAAATAGTAGCCCTACCTTTTTTTCGCTGATATCATTAATACTGCTTTTACCCGCGTCGTTGTTAGCCTATCGTTGGCGGATTTTCTCACTTTTAGCTCTGGGGATAGGGGTAGGATTAGTAATCTCATCAGGATGGGTGGTTGGGCAAGTGTTGGAGGTGGGGGTGGGCGGGGAATTAAACGCCCTGGTATTTTGGGGATTATTGCTGGCGGGGCTGTATTTATTTCTTTTTGCAGGGTATTGGTTACTGGCGGGTATGCCGCTTTATAAAAACCCGTTTGTCTAGTAAAATAATGATGCATAGGTTTCAAATAATATAACTAGAATTGAGAATATCGAAAACTTGCAATACCAACCAGGACAAACTCCATTCTGAATGATGCTAACTAAATCCGCCACTCCCGGTCTAAAACAAAGCCCTTATTGGCAAAACCTTAACTTCTGGCTGTGGCTAGTGGCGGGGCTGATAGCTGCATTGGTTTTTGGCAGCCTCTTATTATTCACTCCTAAACTTCAAACTAGATACTTGCCTAACCAGTTCAATAAAATTGTGGCGGATGGACAGGAGCGGGGTTTCTTCAACTCCCAAACTGACGATGCAGGTAACAGTTATGTCTGGACGCAAGGCAAATCTTATATTCTATTCGACTTTCCGGGGCTTAAACCATTAGAAATGACTTTTGAAATTCGGAGTGCGGCAGTAGCGGGTGGCGTAGATAACCCCGTTACTATCCTGGCGAATGGGGTGGAGGTGGCTAAAATCCAGGCCGATCCCACTAATCCAGAGTTTCAAAACTTATCAGTGAAATTTACCCCACCGCCTACCGATGTTCAACAACTCAAAATCGAATTAGTAACCCCCACCTTCCGCCCCAACAAAAATGACTCACGGGCTCTCGGCATAATGCTCAAAAGTGTGGCAATCAACAAAAATGAAGCCTGGGCGGGCATCGAGCAGCGGATGTGGTTAATCTGGCTCTTACCATTATTGGCCTTGATAGTTTTGGTGGGTTGGGGGATAGGAAACAGGAGTCAGAAGGGGGAAACAAGCCCTCCTAACCACTTTCTACCCATCCTTCATCTTTTAACTTTAGCTTCGGCAATTGTAGGCTTTGGGCTGGGGGCGGGAGCAACCCTGATTCTTTCAGGTATGGGCATAATAGATAAAAACCCTTATTCGGTTTGGCTGGTTGGTTGCATTTATTTGACTCTGTTCTTTGGGGCCGCCACAATAAATTTGCCACTAGGGAAACCTGATTTATCCCCAAAAACTAACCTGTGGTCGCTCTTGGTCAAACTGTGGCAAGCAAAGATTGCCCCGCGCCCGACTCTGACCGCGATTTTAACCCTGACTGCCGCCAACTTCGGCTTGATGGTGCTATTTTACGGGGTGATAATTATTCAAAACGGCGGCTGGGACAATTTGGGGCGTTTTTGGGATGGCCCAGAATATTTGGTTAACGCCAAAACGCTTTATGATTCCAGCGACCCCATTTTGCAGTTGCCAGCCTTTTTCATCAGGTCGCAAGTCTACTGGACGACTCATTTCCCCGGTTATTCGCTACTTATTCGGTTAGTTGCGCCGCTTTTTGGCTATGTTTCCAGTATGTTCGTAATTAACTTTGGGGCAACGGTTATTTTTGGAGTAGCTTTATATCGGTTACTGCGGGATTTTGGCTATTCCCGCCAACCACTCTGGATAGCGGTTTTGGCTCTGTTTCTGCCGCTACGCTGGCTGATTTACCATAGTGTGGGAGCCAGTGAAGCCCTGACCCTGATGTTTTTGGTACTGGCAGTCTATGCCTTCAAGCAAGAACGCTGGTGGTTGGCGGGGCTGTGGGGGGCGGGGGTGGTAGTTACTCGACCTAACGGCTTTTTCCTGTTGGCGGGATTTGGACTATTTCTAGTGTGGGAGGCGTGGCGCACAAGGTTGCAGCCGACAAACGCTTTACAGTTAATCAAAAACCTGAACTGGCGGGCGGTCTGGGGCTTATTGCCAATGCCACTGGCCCTGGTAACCGTTTTTGGGCTTTTCGGCTGGCGATATGGCGACTTCTGGGCCTACCTTCACATCCCGGAGTCAGTTACTCATCTCTATCCCCTGCCCCTACTTTCCCTTGATATTAGCTATACCCGTAGCGAGGGTACTTTTTATTATTACATTTTACAGGCGGCAGGGCTAGTTTTGCTATGGCGACGCAAGCAATATGATATTTTTTGGGTCGGATTAGTCTTTTTCCTGCCAACGGTTTTTATGCTTCATGATGACGTAATTCGCTATGCCCTGCCTGCTTTCCCCTTTGTGCTGGCGATTCCCTTTGCCCCAGTGCTTGAAACCAAATACGCCCGTTGGTTCGCCCCCTTAGCTTTATTAGGAGTTTTAATCTACAGTTGGTCGCAGCTAAATACCAATTTGATAGACCTCGAAAGCTGGCGACAGATGCAAAACATCCTTAAGTGAAAATTAGTAAAAACTAGACATTTTGCCCAAATGAGTTTTGTCATTTTGCCCAAAATAGGGCGATTTGCCACTTTATAAAAATCAGTTTGTTAAGTAAAATTAACGGTACGTTAAGGTGGTTCGTAATGTAAGCGGGGTATTCTGGAACTGATTTCAGGGGTATAGATTACGTCCAAACCTTCGTACTCGACACTAACTTCCTACACCCTGAGCCATTTGCCGTAAGGCAACCAACGAAATCATCAATCCTGTCGTTTATAATCTTAACGTATTATTAATTTTTTTTGGAGACAGTGTCGTCTAGAAAGTTGGTATTAGTTTATGAAACTCAGATTATTTATTATCGCCACCTCGCTAATCTTCGTGCTGGTTTCAGTGGTTAGCTTGGTCGCGGTCAGTATTGCTTCTGGCAAACCCGTTGGTATTCTGGTGCTGGTGGGCGGTCTCGGTTTTGGAATGATTGTATATTTTCTTTGTAAGGAATTAGGCCGAACCAAAAAGGCGGTATATGGGGAAGATGACCAACAGATAATGCTGGTTGGAAGTTTGAATTCCGGAACCCTACGAGTCAATGCTAATGGTAAAAAGGCTAATCCCCCGGTGAATCGCAATTCCCCTGACTACTATCCTGACCTGGAGCGACGACAGGGCACAGAAAAACTCTCCAGCCCAAACTGGTT
>Ga0123339_10001094_pt1 | contig 19188 bp, 14 predicted proteins | sample lystaG_FD_89956 | JGI IMG/M metagenome (GOLD analysis project Ga0123339, IMG submission 89956) | Glacier valley bacterial and archeal communities from Borup Fiord, Nunavut, Canada, to study Microbial Dark Matter (Phase II) -... | ecosystem: Environmental > Aquatic > Freshwater > Ice > Glacier ... | reverse complement strand
GTGGATGGAGAGCTTCTACAATCGGGAACGCCGTCACTCGAGCCCGGGGTACCGTTCACCTAATACCTTTGAGCACGACTGGGCGAGACTGAACTGACCCTACGCAAAACTCTTGTAATATCAAAACCTCGGCGGAGTCCTGAATCTTGAGCTGCAATGCTTGACTCATGCCCTACTTTACTGAATTTATCGGAATCCGTATTACGTCAGAGTTATGCGGGAACGGGTAACTGTTTTGAGGCGGCCTGGCCCGGAAGGCGGGCCGCCCCGTGAGGTGGCGTAGTTGGCCCAAGACAGTGCCGTCTTGCCCAAGACAAATGCCAAGAAGGAACGCTTTTACCGCAGTCTCAAAGGCGAACACCTCGACCACCTCGAGCTGCTCACCCGTGACCAGGCCGAGCGAGAAATCTTTGCCCATATCGAGATGTTCTACAACCGGGGTGAACAGACTCGGACGGTGCCGCTTTGCCGAAGACAAGCGCATTCACACTGTGCTGGACAATCTCTCCGCTCGAGTTCGAGGAGAAAACCCACTCGGCTCAAAGCGTGATGCTCGAGGCCGCCTGAAGACCAAACCCCACCGTCCGTTCTTCTTGACACCTACATAGATAGCCCGGTGAACCTCTATTATGCACAAGGTCTATTTACTGTTCAACGGTAAAGGCGAGGTGGTACGGCTGCTGCTGACCCCTAAAAATGTGGATGATAGGGTCTGTCTCACTGAGATGCTTAAGCAGCTTGAATACAACATCTTTGGCAAAATATTTGCGGCGAGGCCCGCTAGGTGCCGCTTTCGCCAAGACGCCGACAAGGGATATATTTCTCAACCGCTGTTTGAAAAGTTGCTGCGCGAGAAACACATTGCCCTGATGACCGGACTCAAGAAGAACATGAATACCAACAAACCCATGCTGGCTGAAGCGGTCAGGCCCGACAGGTGCCGCTCTGTCCAAGACGATGCGCTGTTTCTACGCAAGCGTAGCATTGTAGAAACGATTATTGACCAGCTTAAAAACATCTCTCAGATTGAGCATTCCCGGCATCGCAACCCCCAGAATTTTCTGGTGAATCTGATTTGCGGGCTGATTGCATATTGCCATCAATCCAAAAAACCCGCTTTGCCCCTTTTTCCCCAGGTTTTACAAGCTGGTTAACCCGAACTGAGGTTTGGTAGTGTATTCTTCAGCTTTTCCGTCGCAGCGGGTTCGATGACCTCGCTGTCGCGCGACAGCGGCCTGGGGTAGAGTGCGCCATGTCACTTCAACCCACGCACGCCGACATGCTGGTCATCGGACTGGGTGCGGTGGGCAGTGCCAGCCTGGATCAGCTCGCCCTACGCGGTGCACAGGTCATTGGGCTGGACCGCCATAGCCCGCCGCACACGCACGGCTCGAGCCACGGCGAGACCCGCATCACCCGGCTCGCCATCGGCGAAGGCGACCAGTACGTGCCCATCGTACAGCGCTCACACCAGCTCTGGCGTCAGCTCGAGCAGCACAGCGGTGAGACACTGTTTCAGCAGGTTGGGGGCCTGTTTCTGGCCAGCGGCGGCAGCGACTTCGTGGCCCGCACGCGGGGGGTGGCCCAGCGCGCCGGACTCGAGCACCACCGCCTGTCTGGCACCGAACTGCGGGCACGCTTTCCACAGTTTTGCGCGCCAGACGACACCGAGGCGCTGGTGGACCCCGAAGCTGGGATGCTTTTCCCCGAAAAGTGTGTCCAAGCGCAGCTCGAGCGAGCGCAGGCGCACGGCGCACGGCTGCACACCCAGGAGACCGTGCTCGAGCTGCGCCCGGAGCGGGGGGGCGTGCGGGTGCGGACCGACCGCGCCGAGTATCACGCCGGGCAGGTGGTGCTCAGCGCCGGACCGTGGCTGCCGGGCTTGCTGGGCGGCACCTTTGCCCACCTGCTGCGGGTGCATCGTCAGGTGCTGTACTGGTTTGCCCCCCGCGAGGCCCCCGAGTTCGCCCCCGAGCGCTTCCCGGTGTTCATCTGGGCGCACGGCCCCGGAGCGGCGGACCACTTTTACGGCTTTCCGCAGCAAGGGGCGGGCGGTGGGGTCAAGGTCGCCACCGAGCAACTCGAGCGCGAAACCGCGCCCGACGCGGTGGACCGCACGGTGAGCACGCTCGAGGCCCAGGCGATGTTCAAGGGCCACCTGCGGGGTCGGCTGCCGGGCCTGGACAACCGGGTGCTGAAAAGCCGCACCTGCCTGTACACCGTCACCCCGGACGGCGGCTTCGTTATAGACCGCCATCCTGACTCCGAGCGCGTCCTTCTCATCTCGGCCTGCTCCGGGCACGGCTTCAAGCACTCGGCGGCGCTGGGCGAGGCGGTGGCCCAGCGCCTGCTCGGGGGTGCGAGCGACCTCGACCTCTCGAGCTTCGGCCTCTCGAGGTTGCTCGACCCAGCCTGACCCGGAGGTGGTTCTCGCTGTGGGACCTCAAAAGCAATGAGGTTATTGCTTCTCCGAAAGTCATTGACAAGGAGACGGTTGCGCTCGAGCCAAACTTCGACCACACCTGCCAGGTTATGGAGCAGGTGGAATCCAAGCCCCATTTCTCACCCTAGCGAAGCTCACCCATAGCGATTGCTCTTACTTTATGCCCCAGTCCTGGTACACGTAGTTCCAGACTGGGTGTACCACCACGCCGGTCACACGCGGGTTGACGAAGTCGTACTGGACCGGGTTGTACATCGGTACCAGGGGAAAGTCGGCCAGCACCTGCTTCTGGGCCTGCTGGTAGCCGGACAGTGCCTGCGCCAGCGGCAGGCCCCGCAGTTTCCTGAGCTGGGCGTCGAGCGCCGGGTTTTTGTAGCCCGAGAGGTTGAAGCCGCCCGGCTGGTAGTAAGCGGCCTCGAACAGCACGTCCAGGTAGTCCGAGGGGTCCGGGTAGTCCTGGAACCAGGCACTCATACCGATGGCGGTGCTTCCGGGTGTGGTGATGGTGTTGATGTACTCGGCGTTGGGCAGCACCCGCAGCTCCACCTTCATCCCGATGGCCGCGAGCTGCTGCTGCACCGCTTGGCTGAGCTTAGGGTAGGGTTCGTCGGAGGTGGTGACAAAGCTCAGGTTCCCGGAATCGACGTAACCGGCCTGCTTGAGCAACGCTCGAGCCTTCACCGGGTCCGGGGCATCCACCGCAATACTGGGGTCATACCCCGGCATACCGGGCGGCAGAATCTGCCCGGTGGCCTTACCGCGCCCGTTCACCAGTTGCACCATGCGCTTCTTGTCGATGGCCAGCGACACGGCCTGGCGCACGAGCTTATTGTCAAAAGGCGGCTTTTGCAGGTTCATGAACACGTAAAAGGTGGCCACCTGCACCGCGCTCTTGAGGTAAGGCTTGAACTTGGGGTCGCTGCTGACCGCCACAAATTGCGCCGAGGGGATGCCGTTGCCGAGCATATCGACCTGACCCGTCTGGGCGCGCAGCAAGGACACCTGCTCACTCAGGCCGAGCTGAAACTCAATCATCTCGATGCGCGCCGCGTTGGCCACATCGAAGTACTTGGGGTTGCGAATCAGGGTCAGCTTTTGCCCCGGTACCCAGGACTTAAAAATAAACGGCCCGTTGGCCACGATGTGGTGCGAGAAGTCACTGCCCCACTTTTCTACTGCCTTGCGCGGCACCGCCGCCGAGAACGGGGTGGCCAGCACGTTCAGGAAGGTGCGGTCCGGCGACTTGAGCTGAAACTCGAGGGTATAAGGGTCGAGCACCTTGATGCCGCTCACACTCGCCGCTTTGCCGTCCACAAAGGCGTCGGCCCCGACCAGCACTCCGAACCAGCCGCCCTTGCCGCCCTGCGGCGACTTGGTTTTGGGGTTCAGCACCCGCTCGAGGGCGTACTTGAAGGCGGCGGCGTCGGTGGGTTCGCCATCGGCAAAGGTGATGCCCTTTTTGATGCGGAAGGTGTAGGTCTTGCCGTCAGCGCTGACCGTGCCCAGGTCGGTGGCCCCCCAGGGCTTGAGTTTGGTGCCCGCGTCGTAATTCAGCAGGGTCACGAACAGCGCGTGCTCAACTGGCCAGTTCTGGGTGTCGTAGCCGATGGCCGGGTCGAGGCTCTGGAAATCCGACGGGTAGGCCACCGTCAGGGTCTTGCCCGCCGCAAGTGCGGGGCTGAGGGTCAAGGCGAAACTCAGGGCGAGGGCGGAGGTCAGCATTTTATTCATGGTCGGTCTCCTTTGTATCCTAGTAAAGGGGCACACGTCAGGCGCGGATGCGCGGGTCAATCCAGCGGTAGAGCACATCCACCAGCACGCTCGAGACCACGATGCACAGCGCCGAGAACAGCACCGTGCCCATAATCATCGGCAAATCGACGCTTTGCACCGCCTGCCAGGCCAGCGTGCCGATGCCGGGCCAGCCAAACACCTGCTCGATAATCAAAGCGCCCCCGAGCAGCACCCCGAGGTCGAGTCCGGTCATGGTCACTAAGGGCCGCAGGGCGTTTTTGAAGGCGTGCTTGAACATCACCCGGCCCGCAGACACCCCTTTGGCCCGCGCCGTGCGAATGTAGTCCTCGCCCAGCACCTCGAGCAAACTGGCCCGGCCCACGCGGGCGTAGTACCCGGCCCCGGAGAGGCCCAGGGTCAGGGCGGGCAAGAAGAGGCTGATGGGGCCACCCTCCGCGCCGCCCAGCGGGAAAATCGGGTAGCGGAAGCCGAACAGGTACAGCAAGATGATGCCCAGCCAGAACGAGGGCACCGCCAGGGTCAGCAGCACGAAGGTGCTGGCCAAGCCGTCCACGGCGCGCACCCGCGTTCCGGCGGCCAGCAGCCCCACCGAGGCCCCAATCAAGACCTCGAAGGCCAGGCCCGACAGGGCCAGGGCCAGGGTGTAGGGAAAGCGCTCGAGCAGGGTGGGCAGCACCCGCTGCTCGGTCCTGTACGAGCGGCCCAGGTCTCCGGTGAGCGCGCCCCCCAGGAAGTGGGCGTGCTGGACCGCAAACGGCTGGTCGAGGCCGAGCTGGTGACGGATGCTCAGCACCGTTTCCGCCGAGGCGTTGGGGCCGGCAATCATGCGGGCCGGGTCGGCGGGCAGCTTGTAACCCACGAAGAAGGTGAGCAGCGAGGCCAGCAGCAGCACCCCCGCGCTCCAGACCAGCCGCCGCGCCAGGAAGCTCAGCACTCAGCCCGCCTTCGCGCTGTGCAAGGGCCGGGTCCGTTTGGGGTCGAGCGCCTGCTGGAGGCCGTCGCCCAGCAGGTTGAAGGCCAGCACCGAGAGGCCCAGGAACACACCCGGAAAAATAACCAGCCAGGGGCTGACGGTGAGGTACTGCGAGCCGTCGGCAATCATGTTGCCCCAGTCCGGCGTGGGCGGCTGCACCCCGATGCCCACGTAGGACAGCGCCGCCACGAACAGCACGGTGGTCGAGAAGTTGAGCGTGCTGTACACCAGCACCAGGCCCATAACCTGCGGCAGGGCGTGCCGGAAGATGATGCGGGCGTCGCTCGCCCCGAGTGCCCGCGCCGCCTCGATGTACTCGCGCTGCTTCACCGAGAGCAGCTCGGCCCGAACGATGCGCGCCAGGTAAAACCACGACACGCCCCCGATGACTCCTATGATGACCCCGATGCCGGGGCGCAGCACGGCGGCCAGGAAAGCGGCCAGCAGCAGCACCGGAAAGCTGATTAACACGTCGGTCAGGCGCATAATCAGGGTGTCGGTCAGTCCGCCGAAGTAGCCCGCCAGCGTGCCCAGCAGCAGCGCCACACCCGTGGCAATCAGGTTCGAGAGCACGGCGATAATCAAAGAGGTGCGGGTGCCGAAGATAAGCCGTGCGTAGAGGTCGCGGCCCAGCGCGTCGGTACCGAACACGAAGCCGTGGCCCGGCGGCAGCGGCGCGCCGAGGTCGGACAAGCCGCTTTGGAACTGGGTGGTCGGGTCGTGCGGTGAGAGCCAGGGCGCGAAGATGCAGACCACGGCCAGAAGGGCGGCGATGACCAAGCCCAGCAGCGCGCCCGGCTGACGGCGAAAGCCTTTCCAGAGGGCAGGGGCAGCGCTTTGGCTGTTCATTGCGGGCTTGGCCGGGACGACGATGGTCAAAGGGGACCTCTTGGGGTGCGCGGGAGAAGGTGGGCGGTGCTGCGCTCGAGACCGGGGATGGTGCGGTCCTTACCCCGGTTGTCGGGCGCTGAAGCTGCCGTCCTCCACCTCGCGCAAAAAGGTCTTCAGCGCCGCGAAGTAGGTCTGGGCGTCGTCCCACAGGCTCAGGTGGCTGCCGTTCTCGCAGATGCTCACGCGGCTCCTCGGAATGCGGCGACCCATCTCCTCGATGTCCGCCGGGTTCATCGAATCAAAACGGCCCACCGACAGCAGCGTCGGCACGCGGATGTGGTGCAGGTCGGCCCAGCGGTCCCAGTCCCCCAAGTTACCTGTCACCACGAACTCGTTGTCGCCCTGCATGGTGTGGTACACCGGGGTCGCCAGGTGCTCGAACATGCGCTGCACCGGCTCCGGCCACGGCACCACCCGGCAGATGTGCTGGTTATAGAGCTTAGTCAACCTCTCCTGATACTCGAGGTTGGTGTAGTCCCCGGTGGCCTCGCAGCGCTTCATCAAGGCCACGTCCTCGGGCGGCAACTCAGCGCGCAGCTCGCCCAGGTACTCGGTGTACGAGGCGATGCTGGCCGTCATGTTCGAGACGATGAGGCCCCTAATGTGCTGCGGGTACTCGAGCGCGTACTCGAGGCCGAGCAGTCCGCCCCAGGACTGGCCGAACAGATAGAACTGCTCGAGGCCCAGCGCGGCGCGCACCTGCTCGACCTCCTCGCGGAAGCGCTGCACATTCCACAGCGACGCATCACTCGGCTGGTCGGAAAAGTGCGACCCGAGCTGGTCGTAGTAGTAAAAGGTGTACTCATCAGGCGAGAGGTGCTGCTCGAAAACCTCGAAATACTCGTGGGTACAGCCGGGGCCACCGTGCAACAGCAGCAGCACGATGGGGCCATGCCCGACCTTGCGGGTGTAGACCTGATACGGACCATCAATCGAAATGTGCCGGACGCCTGCCTCGGTCGCTTGGGTCATCTTTTGCTCCAGACAGCGGGGAAAGGGGACCAGAAATGCACGGGCGGGACACAGGCAAAGCCTGCGTGGGTTAGAGAGTATCGTAAAAGTGCGGTGTCGTCAATCAAAGCTCGAACGGCTCGAGAAGCGGTGGGAAACGCAGAACGCCGTTCACCTCAAGGCGACTCTTCTCACCCTAGCGCCGCTGGGGGAACCCCTGCTCGAGACCCTTGCCCTGCTCGAGCGCGACAAGGGTCATACGGTTGGGCAAAGTCGCTTCGCTCCCGAACTGGCGCACGGCCCTATGAGCTTATTGGTGGGCTTATCGGTGGCTTATTGGCTTGGACGGCGTTCGGTTTCAGGAGCGCTCACCGGGGTCGGCGTGAGACCGTTCCTCACCGGGTTCCTCGCTTGGCCACAGCTCCAGGTCCGGCACCGGCGGCGCGCCTTCGGGCAGAGCGCAAACCCAGGCCACCAGCAAGTCGATGCAGGCTTGCACGTCAGATAAGCGGACCATCTCGCTGGGGGTGTGTACATTGCGTAGCGGCAGGCTGACCAGCGCGGTGGGGATGCCCGCCCGCGCCAGCGCCAGGCCGTCGGCATCGGTGTCGCTGCGTTCGGGCCGCGCCGACAGCGAGTAGGGAATGCCGTGTTCGTCTGCCGCCCGCTTGAGCTGACCTAGCAGCCGTGCGTCGAGGCGGCTTCCCACCGCCAGGTTAGCGCCGCTGCCGAAGCGGACCCGCCCGTAGCGGGAGTCGCCCACGCCGGGCTGCCCGGTATCGTGCAGGCCGTCCACCACGATGGCCGCCGCCGGGTTGAGCCGGTAACCGCTCACCTGGGCACCGAAAAAGCCCAGTTCCTCCTCGACGGTGGCCACCGCGACCACATGGCGCGTGACCCGGCGCGCCTTTAGTTCCCGCAATACCTCGAGCACGATGAAGGCTCCGGCCCGGTTGTCGAGCGCCCGCGCAATCAGGTGGCCGTCTTGCTCGAGCGGCGGCTGTTCCAGCACGCCGACGGTGCCGGTGGGCAGGCGGCGGCGTGCGTCCTCGGGAATGAGGGTGGTGTCAATCCACAGTCCGGCAAGGGTGCTGGCCCGCAGCTTGTCGGCCTCATTCATCAGGTGAATGGCCACCTTGCCCACTACCCCGATGATGTCGCCGCCCTCGGCCAGCAAGCGCACCCGCTGGCCCACCAGCACCTGCGGGTCCCACCAGCCGATGCCCGCAAACGAGATGATGCCGTCGTCCGCCACATGCGTCACCATCAAGCCGATTTCGTCGAGGTGAGCCATCAGCGCGATGGGCCGGGACGGAGCAGTGGACCCCGGCGTGCCTACAGGGGGCGGGTTCAGCTCGGCATACACGTTGCCGTAAGAATCTTGGCTCACCTGGTCGGCGAAAGTCTGCGCCTCGGCCCTCCAGCGCTGGGTGGCCCGCGCTTCATGTCCACTGGGGGCCGCCTCGAGCAACAACTCTTTGAGCAGGTCGGTGTGCATACCCATACGTTAGCAGGGTCCAGAGTAATGAGCAGGAAATTTTCCCCGTCAGGACTACCACCACCATTTCGTGGGCTACAAGGGCTTGCGCTCGAGCTGAGGTAGACAGGGCTTTCGCTTGCGGTGTAGAGCCTACCTCGAGTGCTGTGGACGGGACACCGGCGATACCAATTGGACGCAAAACTCGAGTCCGGGTCTACTCGCTTGAGCCATGCAAACGGGTTTCCTTGTTGCCCAGGGCCACCTCGATGCTCGCCATCACCTCGTCGGTGAGCTGCGGCACCACCTCGAGCGCAGCGAAGTTTTCGATGACCTGCGAAACTTTGGACGCACCGGTGATCACCGTGCTCACGTTAGGATTTTTGACGCACCAAGCCAGGGCGAGTTTGGGCAAGCTCACCCCCAGGTCGGCAGCGATGTTGGACAAGGCTCGAACTTTGACCAGGCTGCTTTGACCTTCTTCGCTCTCGAGCCTGGCCTTGAGCCATTCGTAGCCCGGCAGGTGCATGCGGGTATCGTGGGGAACCACATCGTTGTACTTGCCGGTGAGCAAACCGCTGGCCAGCGGCGACCACACCGTGGTGCCCAACCCGAGGGTGTCCGGGCGGTACAGGCGGCTGTACTCGACCTCGACGCGGTAGCGGGTGAGCAGGTTGTACTGCGGTTGCTCCATCGTCGGGGGAATCAGATGGTGCTGACGGGCGACCGCGTAAGCTTCCATCAGTTCCTGCGCCGACCACTCGCTGGTGCCCCAGTACAGCACATCCCCACGCAAAATGAGTTCGGTCATGGCCCGCACGGTTTCTTCGATGGGGGTGTTGCGGTCCGGGCGGTGACAAAAGTATAAATCCAGATACTCGCACTGCAAACGTTCGATGGCTTGATAACAGGCTTCAAAGATGTGCTTGCGCGAAAGGCCGCGCTGAGTCGGGGAGGGGTTGTCCACCGCGCCCCCATAAACCTTGCTCGAGACGATATAGCTGTCGCGCCGCCAGCCGGCTTTGACCAGAGCTTGGCCCATGATGGTCTCGGCTTGGCCCCTTGCGTACACCTCAGCGTTGTCAAAGAAGTTGCACCCGTGCTCATAGGCAGCGGACATCAACTCCAGGGCACCGTTCACATCTAACTGGGTGCCGAACGTCACCCAAGCGCCAAAGGAAAGCGCGCTGACCTGCAAGCCAGATTGACCTAATCGACGAAATTCCATGACGTCACCTCGCATTACACACTACGCCAAAACAGCACGTCGGTCCTCGGGTTTAGACGTTGGGGTGGTTTCAACTGGGGCCTTACCCATAATCGATTCCGCCCTCGAGGTCGTGTTTGGGGGTGAATGAAGGGTATATAACATACCGACCCCACCGGTCCCCTACTCACCGAAACTGCGTGCCATCCACGCTTTGACCTGTACCTCAACACAGAGTCAGGGCCAATCCGTATCGTGGCCCCAAGCTCACGACCCAACCTCGTCGAATCCGGCGAACCTCAGCGTTTCAGACCACGGTCAACACAATCTTGCCCACGGTGCGCCCGGTTTCCTGAGCGCGGTGCGCGTCGGCGACCTGCTCGAGCGCGAAGGTCTGGCTGACGTGCGGTTTCAGGCGACCCGACGCCACGAGGGCCGAGATTTCATCGAGCTGGGACCGTGAAGGCACCACCCAGACCCAGTCGGCCTGGATTCCCGCCTCTCGAGCCTGCGCGCTCAAAGCGTCGGTCATGCGGGTCACGATGCCCACCACCCAGCCGCCGGGCTTCACTATCCCGAACGAGCGGGTGAAGGTCTCACCGCCCACCGTGTCGAACACCGCGTCCACCCCGGACACCTGCTGCTCGAAAGGCTGGGCGCGGTAGTCGATGACCTCGTCGGCCCCCAGGCTCAGCACGAACTCACGGTTCTTCTCCGACGCCGTGGCGATGACCCGCGCGCCCCGGGCATGGGCGAGTTGCACCGCGAAGTGCCCCACCCCTCCGGCTCCGGCGTGAATCAGAACCGTCTGCCCCGAGTGCAGGTTCATCCGCTCGAGAACTTGCAGGGCCGTGAGCGGGGCCAGGGTGGTCGCAGCGGCCTGCACATGGCTCAAGGCCTCGGGCTTGCGGGCCAGGTGGGCTGCGGGGGCCGTGACGTACTCGGCGTAGGCGCGACCCTCGGCTGGAAAGCGAATCATGCCGTATACCGCCTCCCCCAGCTCGAGGTCGGTCACGCCCTCCCCGAGCGCGTCCACCACCCCGGAGACGTCCCAGCCCAGCACCACCGGAAAGTCGGTGTACGGCGCGCTCTGACGCCGCTTGGTGTCCACCGGGTTGATGCCCACGGCGTGGACTTGCACGAGGACCTCGCCAGCGAGGGGTACCGGCACGGGGAGGTCCTCGTGCTGGAGGACGTCGGGACCGCCGTACTGGCGCAGGGTCATTGCTTTCATAGGTCTCCTCGGAGTTTGCTCTGGGAATCGAACGGTAAAGGTTTACTGAGCTGACCTTGCAAAAGGTGGAATCGACTCGAGGCCATCTTGTTCTCACACCGTCCCTTACGCCAAGTCAGGATAAGGATTGGCGAACGCTCGAGGAATAGCTTTCCAATCTTTCCAGCTTCGCCCATAGCCACAATCACGGTTTCGATTGCTCCGTTTCGCAAGCCGTGTAAGCCAGGCCCAACCGAATCATCAAAAACATCTGTCTGACCCCTGTGGGTCGTGAATGACTTCGCCCCTGACTCAAATTTCACGCCAAGCATTTCAGTATTCGTAGACCGCAAAAGCCGCTTTGAGCTTCTCGGCTTCCTCGAGATGTTCACCGCCCAGTTCGCGGGCGGCGAGCGAGGCGATGAGAGAAACCAGGCTGAGTAAGGGGGCCAGCGAGGCGAGCGCCTCGGAACCCTGGGTGGACACCCGGATGCTGTGGTCGGCGATTTTGCCCAGGGGCGCAGCGCCCCCGTCGGTGAGCAGCAGCACCTGAACCCCTCGACGCTGCAAAGCGGCGGCTACCTGCGTGGTGGCCCGACTGTAACGCCGGACGGTGAACACCAGCACCGCGTCCCCGGCGTTCATCTCGAGAAGCTGTTCAGGTCGGTTGGAGAGGTGCTCGGTGGAGTACGCCTGGACCCGTGGTCGGAACGAGGACAGCAGATACTCGGCGGTGAGCGCCAGACCGTGCGAGGACCGCGCCCCGATGAGCCAGACCTGGCGGGCCTGCACCAGGGCGCGGGCGAAGGTCAGCAAGGTCTGCTCGGGGATGGCCTGGAGGTGCTCGAGGTTAGCGCTTTCGCTGGCCCAGAAGCGGGCAACCACCGCGTCACGCCGTCCCGGCTGCTTGATGCCCAGGGTGGCCCGCATATCCTGGCGAATGACGCGTTGCAAATGCGGGTAGCCCTCGAAGCCGACCCGCTGGCTGAAGCGGGTGATGGCCGCGCCGCTGACCTGGAGGCGATCGGCGATTTCGCCCGCGCTCAGAAACGGCACCTCCTCGGCGCAGTCGATGAAAAAGCGGGCAATAAGTTGGTCGCGCGAACCCAATACCTCCAGGTGAGCACGCAGCTGCTCGAGCGCGCCTGGGGCTGCCTGAAGGAACGCCGTTAGGGACAGGGGTGGGGGTAAGCTGCTCACACGGCTTCCATGCTAGCGGGTAGTCCGCACTCGAGACCGAACTCCTGGACCGTAGAGCCGCTTTCCCGGCAGGGCGCGGGTGTGCTGCCCGTTCTCGAGCACCCTCACCCCGTTAACCCACACGCCCTGCACCCCCTCGGAGAGCCGACCGGGAGCCGCGTAGCTGGATTGGTCGCTCACGGTTTGCGGGTTAAACATGACCACATCCGCAAAAGCGCCGGGGCGCAGTTCGCCGCGCCCCTCGAGCCGAAAATGGCGGGCGGGCAGGCCGGTCATGCGGTGAACCGCGTCCTCGAGGGTCAGCAACCTCAGGTCGCGCACGTAGTGACTTAGCAGCCGGGTAAAGTTGCCCAGGGCGCGGGGGTGGCTTCCGGCTCCCCCATCCGGCAACCGTGCGGGGTCGTGACCTGCCGCGTCGGAGCCGAGCATCACCCAGGGTTGGCGCAGTTGGGCTTTGATGTTGTCCTCGCTCATCAGGTGCAGCAAGACGCCCACCCGTCCGGGTTCGATTTGCAGCAAATCCAGGGCTGCTTCAACCCAGTCCTGGCCGCGCAGGTCAGCAATCTCAGCCAGCGATTTGCCGAGGTACGCCGCGTGCTCGGGCTGACTCAGGCCCACCGGGAAGGCTCCGGCGGGTCCGGCCAGGCTGCCCAGCGGCTCCCAGCTCCCGTCCGGCTCGAGCATGGCCTGCCGGATAGCGGCGCGGGATTGGGGGTCTTTTAAGCGCTCCCTCAAGTGGTCACCCTCGCTGGCCCAGGGTGGGGCAAGTGCAGAAAGGACGGTTCCCCCGGCGGTGTACAGGTACAAGTCAGCGTGAATGTCCCGGCCCGCAGCCCGCTCGGCGTTGACCCGCTCGAGCAGCAAATCCATCTTGGGCCAGGCCGCTTCACCCGCGGCCTTGAGGTGATACAGGTGCAGCCGCGCCCCGCTGCGCTGTGAAATCTCGAGCGCTTCCTCGAGTCCCTCCAGAATGCGCTCGCTTTCCGAGCGCATGTGGGTGATGTAGATGCCCTCAAAAGCGGCAACTTCCTGGCACAGCGCCACCAACTCGTCGGTGCTGGCGTAGCTGCCGGGCGGATAAATCAGCGCGGTGGCCAGCCCGAAGGCTCCGTCCTCCATCGCCTCGTGGGTCACCCGGCGCATCTCCTCAAGTTGCTGATGGGTGCTCTCGCCCTGGGCGTGCCCACGGGCCACCATCCGCACGGTCGCGCCGCCGACGAACGCGCCGAAGTTGACCGCCGCGCCCACCTCCGCTTGGGCGCTCAGCCAGTCCCCGAAGCGGGTCCAGCCCCTCGAGCGCTCTATCCAGCGCTCGTCCTCACCGGGCAAGCCGTGGATGGGAAAGCCGTGCGCCTCGCCCGGAGCCGCCGGAGCCGGGGTCCAGCCCTCGCCCATGATTTCGGTGGTCACGCCTTGCGTTACTTTCCCTACGCTCAGGCCATCGTGCAGCAGCGAGGACACCGAGTGACTCATCACGTCTATGAAGCCGGGAGCCACCACCAGCCCGGTGGCGTCCACCACCTCGGCACCGTCCGGCGCAGGCGAACCGGCTTCATGTAGGCTGGCCACGCGCTCCCCCTCGAGCAGCACATCGGCCAGACGACCCGGCGCGCCGGTCCCGTCAATCAGGGTGCCGCCGGTAATCCAAATCGGAGCGCTCACGCGCTCGGCCCCACCCCGGCTTGTTCTGTGACCTCGCGTGGGAAGAGTCGCCCGGCAACGCGGATGAAATCGACGCTGCCCTGCTCGTTACGCAGAAACTCCACCGCGTATCCCTTCAACTCGCCGTCACTGATCAGCGCGGTGTCCGGGGTAATAAAGCTCAGCGGCGCGCTGCGGGTGCCGCCGGTCAGGTCATCGGGGAGGGTCAGAATCAGCCCCTCACCCCCCTGGGTCACGGTTATCTTGCTGCTCATGCCGACCCGCTCGTGCGACCCAGTGAACTCGGCCAGGGTGCCGGGAGCGGGGATGTGAACCGGGTGCTCCTGCGGCGTGAGGCCCAGCACCTCGCGCTTGAGCCAGTCGCTGAGCTTGCGGCCCAGCGCGTGGCCGGTGTTGGCGTTGGTCAGCGAGATGAAACCGACGTGCTGGTCCGGTGCCAGCCAGTAATCCGAGGTCTGGCCCAGGGTGGTGCCGCCGTGGCTGATGAGGGTGGCCTCGGGGTAGCGGTCGTTGAACCAGCTTTGACCCATCTGGCCAGCGGTACCGGGAAAGCCGTTCATCGAGATGCCGATGGGCCGCACCGGACTCCACAGTTTGGGTCGGTCCACTTTGGGCAACATAGACTCAGTGGCGGGCACGACTTTGATGGGCTTGCCATAGCCGTCCAGCGCCGGGGGGCCGTCGGTAGAAGGCGCTGCGCCTTGAGCCGCAGGCGGCTTAGGCGGCAGGGTGCCGGACAGGATGTAGTGCGAGTAACGCAGCATGTCGGTCACGGTCGAGGAAATCGAACCCGCCGGGCCGACCGAGCGCATCATCAGCCAGGGGCGCTGAATCTCTATTTTGTCCTCGAGCTTGTTGTGCCCGGTGGCGAAGCGGTGGGTCATGATTTCGTTGACCGAGAACATGGAGTGGTCCATGCCCAGGGGCTTGAAAATACGCTCGGTCACGGCGGCTTCAAAGGTCTGGCCGGTCACGACCTCGGCGACCCGCCCGACCACGTAGAACCCAGCGTTGTTATAGCTCCAGTGACCCCGCAGCGGCACGACCTGGCGCGACTCGGCCAGGATGTCCAGCACCTTGGCCAGCGCGTCGTCCCCGTCGCCGGTGTCCTCGAACAGGTCGCCCTGAAAGCCGCCCTGGTGGCTGAGCAGGTCCAGCAGGGTCACATCGTCCGCTGCCGAATCGTCCTTGAGCTTGAACTCGGGCAGGTGGTCGCGCACGCGGTCCCCGACCCGGAGCTTGCCCTCGGCTTCCAGCACCGAGATGAGCAGCGAGGTAAAGGTTTTGGTGGTGCTACCAATTTGAAACAGGGTGTCACTGGTGATTGGTAGCGGATTCTCGACGCTGGTGACGCCCAGGTTCAGGATGTGGTCGCCGTCTGGCAGCAGCACCGCGAGGGAGACGCCGGGAATTCCCGACTCCTCGAACAGCGGTCTGGCGAAAGCCTCGAAGGCCATCATGAGTTCGGCGCTCGAGCCGCTCGAGCGGGTGGATAGGGTGGAGGAAGCAGGTGTGGTCATGGTTTACAGTCCTCGAGCGAAACGGGGATGGGGACAGTGAGAGGAAGCGAGACAGCATTAAAGCTGGATGAATCTCGGACCCAGCAGTTGCGGTTAAATGTGGCCCTCGAGCCACCCCCGCGTCCACCGGGTTCGTTCACTTGCTCAGAACGCGGAGCAGGCGGGTTTTGTTGTACGTCTCGTAGCCCTTGAGTGCCGAGCTGGTCGCGGCGAAGTCCAGCGTAGCCGCCAGCGGAAAGGCGTAGGTCTGGGTGTTCAGATAGCGCAGCAGGCTGCGGTAAAGCGGCTTGCGGGCCGCCTGACCCACCGCGTTGTTGGCCTTGTCCAGCAGGGCCTCGAGCTTGGGGTCTTTGATGTTCACGGCGGGTGCCAGGATACCCTGGGCGCTGTAAAGGCCGCGCAAGACGGTGTCAGGGTCGGCACCGCCCCAGGTTAGGGGCAAGATGGAGAGCTTGCCCTGAAACAGGGCCGCGTTGCCCGCGCTCAGTTCGATGGTGCTCACACTCACATGAAACTTGGGATTGAGGGCTTCGATGTTCTGCTTGAGAATCCCGGTGATGACCTCGGAGATGCCCTGACCCGCCACGTAAATCATGGGAATGGTAAAGCCCGTGGTCCACAGCTTGCCGCCGTAAGCCCGCTTGAATTCGGCCTGAGCGGTTTTGAGGTCAAAGGCGGGCGGCTTGATGCTGGGGTCGTTGGCCCAGTTGTTGGGCGGCAGGGTGCTGTTCATAAAGCGGCCCTTGCCCTGCAAGGCGTCGCGGGTATAGGTCTGAGTGTCGAAGGCCGCTGCGAAGGCCCGGCGCACATGTACATCCGCGAGGAAGTTCGAGGGAATGCTGTTCTCGGCGAGCTGGCCGGGCGGCAACAGCGCCGGGTCTTTGATATTTTGGTTGAACATCATCACCGGTGACTGGTCGCGCACCGGTAGGCTGTCATAAACGGTGACACCAGCGACACCCTTGAGCTTGGTCAGAGTATCACGGTCAGGAATGATTGCAATATCAGCGTCGCCTTTTTGCAGCGCCAGCACGCGGGCCGTATCGCTGTCAACCTTCTGGATAATTACGTTTTTCAAAGCGGGTGCTCCGCCCCAGTAATCGCCAAACGCCTTGAGGATAAGGCGGCTGGCATCGCGGGCTACAAATTCGTAGGCCCCGGTGCCGTCGGGCTTCTGGGCCAGGCTCGAGTTCGAGACGTCCTTGCCCATGAACGCCTCGAAGTCCCGGGCGGTACCGCTCCAGTCGCCGCCGGACACCAGCGCCTTTTGCGGCACGACATACGCCTGGGTGAGCGAACTCAACAAGCTGGGAACGTTGCGCTCGAGCGTGAGAATCAGTTGCCCCGCCGGGTTGCACTTGACCGTCTCGGCGAGCTTGGCGAAGGTGTAGGTCTTTTTCACCTCGGGGGTGAAACCGCCGATGCCCAAGATATTACTGCGAATCTGGGCGGCCTGCGAGGTCTCGCCCCCCACCAGGAAGGTGCGGCGCAGCGAGTATTCGGCGTCGGCACAGTTCATGGCAGAGCCGTCATGGAACTTGACGTTTTTACGCAGCGTGAAGGTATAAACCTTGCCGTCCTTGCTCTGGGTAAAGCCGGTGGCCAGCAGCGGCGTGTAGTTACCGAAGTTGTCAAGAAACAGGCCCTCGTACATCTGAATCACCGGCAGCGTGTCGAAGGTCACGACCGCTTGGGCCGGCTCGATGCTGGTGGTGGCCGAGTTGACCTGCATCACCAGGGTGTCCTGGGGGGTGGCCAGGGCCAGCGAGGTAGTCAGGGTCAGGGTGAGCACGGTCAGGGACTTATTCATAGGTAAACCTCTATAGGTAAGCGGGCCAAGTGGGGAAAGTCAGGTTGAGTCGGGGTGGCGGGGCAAGGAGCGTTCAGGGGCGGGGGTTGAGGTCGGGGCGGCTTCAGCGGTTGCGGGGGTCGAAACTCTCGCTCACCGCGTCTCCCAGCAGGTTCCAGCCCAGACTGTAAAGGGCGATGCACAGGCCGGGGAACAGCGTCACATACCAGTAAGCGAACGGTTGACCGGACGGTCCCTGAATCCACTTCTGGGCCAGGGCGATGAGCTGTCCCCAGTCGGCGAAGCCCACCGGCGTGCCCAGCCCCAGAAACGACAGCGCCCCGGCCAGGATGGGCAAGCTGCCCATCTCCAGCACCACCAAGCTGAGAACGGGTCCCAGCGCGTTAGGCAGGATGTGGCGAAAAGCGATTCGCAGGTGGCGCAGGCCCAAACCTCGAGCAGCGGCCACGAACTCCACCTCGCGCAGCCGCAGCACCTCCGAGCGCAGCACCCGGGCTATTCCCACCCAGGACACCAGGCTCAGGGCCAAGATGATGTTCCCCAAACCCGGCCCCAGCGCGGCCACCAGCACCAGCACCAGGCCGGGAAAGGCGAAGGTGACGTCGGTGAGGCGCATCAGCACGTTGTCGAGTGCCCCGCCGAAGTATCCAGCCAGCAGTCCGACCAGCCCGCCCACCGCCAGCGAAATCGTCACCACGGTGATGCCCAGGAACAGGGCCGTGCGGGTCCCCCACACCAGGCCGTAACGGATGTCGTAGCCATTCACCCGTCCCAGCGGCGCGCCCACCTGCGGCGGGGTCGGCTGGGAAGCGAATCCCTGGCGCGGCATTTGCAGGCAAGCGGGGGGCGGTGCCAGCACCTCGCGCACGTAGGCCAGCGGGCCGGGCCACACCTGGGTGTCGCTCAAACTCAGGTCCCGGCGACAGTTTCCCTGCGGCGGGGCCAGCAGCGGGGCCAGCAGCGCGACCAGCACGAACGCAGCCACCAGGGCGGCCCCGATTCGGGCGGGCAGGTTGCGGCGAAACACCCGCAGCACCCCCAAACTGGCCCCCGTACGCCGCTGCCGAACCGGGGACGCGCTCAGCACGTTCACGCGTACCTCACTCGAGGGTCAATCAGGGTGTAGGCCAGGTCGGTGAGCAGGTTGACCACCACCACGATGACCGCAGTCAGCAGCGCGAAGCCCAGCACGCCGGGCAGGTCTCCCAGCACGGCGGCCTGAGCCGCCCAGCCGCCCACACCGGGGTAGCCATACAAGGTTTCGGTCAGCACCGCGCCTTGCAGCAGCCCGGAAACGCTCAGCCCAATCAAGGTGACCCCGGTCAGCAAGGCGTTGCGCCGGGCGTGCTTGCCCACTACCGTGCGCTCCGCGATTCCCTTGGCCCTTGCGGTGCGGATGTAGTCGCTGTGCAGCGCCTCGATCATGCTGGCGCGGGTCCCCTTGATCAGCGCGGGCAGGTTGACGACGAGCAGGGTAAAGACCGGCAAAATCAGGTGCCGCAGGGCGTCCCAGAAAACGTCTAACCGTCCACTGAGCAGTGAGTCCACGGTGACGAGTCCAGTGACATGGCGCACACCGCCGGTCAGCATCAGCACCGCGCTGTCGTTGCTCACGTTGCCGGTGCCGGGGAGCAGGTCAAATGCGCCGTAAAAGATGACCAGCAGCCAGATTCCCAGCACGAAACTGGGCACGCTGTAGCCCAGCACGGCCAGCACCCGAATGACTGTATCGGCCCTGCGACTGCGGTGCACCGCCGCGTGACCTCCCAGCCAGACCCCCAGCACAGTCAGCGGAATCAGCGTGAACACAGTGAGTTCAACGGTGGTAGGAAAGCGCGCCAGCAGGGTCTCGAGCACCGGCTGACCGCTGGTGCGCGAGTAGCCCAGGTTGCCACTCACGGCCTGCCTGAGCCACATCCCGTACTGCTCGAACACGTTGCCGTCGAGGTGGTTGACCTTGACGATTTCACGCACCCGCCCGAGCTGCTCGAGGTTGCTGGTGTAAGCGGCGGCTCGCTGCTCAGGTGGAATAAGCTGCATCACCAGCACGATGAGCAGGGTCACGGCCAGCAAGATAAGCGGTAGG
>Ga0123339_10001093_pt1 | contig 19199 bp, 15 predicted proteins | sample lystaG_FD_89956 | JGI IMG/M metagenome (GOLD analysis project Ga0123339, IMG submission 89956) | Glacier valley bacterial and archeal communities from Borup Fiord, Nunavut, Canada, to study Microbial Dark Matter (Phase II) -... | ecosystem: Environmental > Aquatic > Freshwater > Ice > Glacier ... | reverse complement strand
GTATGCCGACTTTTGCCGATGCCCGTCTCGCCCGAAACCACCACCAATTGCCCATGTCCCGCCTGAGCCTCGCTAAAAGAACGCCCCAGCATTTCCAGCTCGTTATTGCGCCCTACAAAATCGGTCTCGCCCGCGCGTGGCCCGGCATCGGCGTTGATTTCCATACCCCGCCCGTCCCCCAATAAAGCTTTTAGGCCAGTTAAACCATAGGCCGGGGCGGGTTTGGGCTTACCCTTGAGGGCAATTGTGCCCAGTGACTCAAAATCAAAGTTATTGCGGGTCAGGCGATAGGTAAGTTCGCCTACCACCGTCTGACCGGGTAGGGCGGCGGTCTGGAGACGCTGGCTGGTATTAACCACATCGCCCAGAATGGTGTAATCCTTACCACTTGGGTCAATTGTTCCGGCAATCACCTCGCCTGTATTCAGGCCAATCCGCAACTGAAAGGGTTGTCCGTCCGGGCGTTTATGTTTCAGATTTAGTTCTACTACCCGGCGATGCAAAGCCAAAGCCGCCATCATCGCCTGTTCGGCATCATCCTCGTGAGCTACTGGTGCGCCAAAACGAGCCAGCACCGCGTCGCCCTCGTATTTATCCACCACCCCGCCCCGATTGACTATTTCTGGCTCGAATATCTCTACTAAATCGCGCACTAATCGGCTCACTTCTTCGGGGTCGGCGTGGGTCGAAAAATTGGTAAAACCAACCAAATCAGCAAAAAGCACCGTCACAAACCGCCGCTCGTTATCGTGATGCACCGGGGTCGGGCGGATTTTGGTGGGAGTGGGGCGGGTTTCGCGGCTCTTTATAGGGCGGATTATAGTGGTGGGTTCGGGCAAGGGGCTACCACAATCGCCACAAAAGTTGTCGTCAGCTTCGTTCAGGGCGTTACATTTGGCGCATTGGCGAAAATAGACCGCCGTGCCACAGTGGGTACAAAAATGCTTTTGAGGTTTGAGTGCCAGTGCGCAGTTTGGACAGTTCATGGAGCGAGACCCTTTCTTGTTTCAACGAGGAGTAATACCGGAACCTTGCTAATCTTAGGTTAATATTCCTAGCACTTTATTATAGCATAGCCCTAAGAATTTAAACGTTGCCAGTTAGTAATTTAGATGGACACTACCCCCTGAGTGCGCTAAAATAAAGGTATAAATCTTGCGGGGAAATCAAATAAGAGAAGAATTCACCAGCCGAAATTTTATTTGGAGGAGATAGAAACCGCTATGTCTGAAGTCAAAGAAATCCCACCGCAATTGTTACCCCTAGGCAGACCTAATTTATATAGTCAAGTTAAAAAATATCTGACGCGGGGCGGCTCGGCCCTACGCCATCGGAATTATCGGCTATTCTGGACGGGACAGGCCGTTTCCTTAATTGGCACCTGGATGCAAAATCTGGCTCAGGCTTGGTTAGTCTTGACTCTGAGTAACGGCGACCCTTTAGCATTAGGCACAGTTACCGCTTTGCAATTCCTGCCCTTATTATTGTTCAGCCTATTCACCGGGGTGGTGGCTGACCGTTTCCCCAAACGTACTATCTTATTAATAACCCAGACCTCCTCGATGGTTCAGGCCCTATTGTTAGCTATACTAACCACCTTCGGCTGGGTTCAAATCTGGCATATTTATATTATAGCCTTCTGGCTGGGGTTGGCTAATGCCTTTGATGTTCCGGCCCGCCAAGCCTTTGCCTCGGAGATGGTAGGTAAGGAAGACCTGATGAATGCGGTTGCCCTTAATTCCACCATTTTTAATCTGGCACGAGCCCTCGGCCCAGCCATCGCGGGGTTGATGATTGGAATAGCCGAACGTTTAACCAACAGCACTCAGGCGGGGGTGGCCTTCGCGGTCTGGATAAACGCCCTGAGTTATCTGGCGGTGATTTATAGCCTGTTGAAGCTAAACTCTGCCGAGCTTTTTAGCCAGAATAAGCCCCGCTCCAGTGGCCCGGTGCTTAAAAATCTGAAAGAGGGTATAGGGTTTATCTGGCGTTCGCCCGATATTCTGACTACAATTCTGGTGGTGGGAATGCTAGGGACGTTTGGCTTTAACTTTAACGTCTGGATTCCCGTATTAGCCCGGAACTATCTAAATGTCGGGGCGGACGGTTATGGGGTTTTGATGGCGGGGCTAGGGGTGGGGGCGTTAGCCTCGGCAATAGGTTTGGCTATTTTTGGTAAAGAGCCTGACCGCAAGAAAATATTAATTGCGTTGGTTTTTTTCGGAATTCTTGAGTCAGGTGTAGCCTTTTCGCCCTGGTATATCCTGAGTCTGATACTTATGGCTGGGACGGGTTTCGCCATGATTCTGGTGACTGCTGCCTCTAATACCTACGTCCAGTTGAATACCCCTGACAACCTGCGGGGCCGGGTGATGAGTGTCTATGTGCTGGTTTTCGCCGGAACAACTCCTCTCGGTAGTTTGCTGATAGGTTGGATTAGTAGTAGTTGGGGTACGCCTGTTTCAATGTTGGTAGGGGCGTTGCTGAGTATGTCTGCTGCGCCGCTAGTCTTAATTGGCGGGCGGTGGCGTCGGAATAGAGTTGAAAATCTGAATACATAGGTCGACAGTCAATAGTTAACAGGCGGGCACAAAACTCGTATGGGTGGTAGACCCCTTTGACCAAGGCTAACGGGCTATAGTTTGCACAAACCCTGCCGCCCCTTTGAATCAGACGGTAAGAAATATCTCACCTCCGTAAAGAAACAATCTATGGTAAGGTGAAATCGCCCGAAACCGCCGAGCAGTACCAGATGGTTCTAAATTGGGTCGGGTAGATTGGTGTATTGGATTTATAATTACCGACTTTATGCAGGCTATCCCTTTGTTATCAGGATACGATGCATGGTGTCCCTACGAAAATTCTGTTCATCCTGTCCATGCTTGTGAATATTCTTCTGAACCTAGCTCAGCGCGGCTACTGTGCAGCCCGAAACTTTGTGGTAAAATTATCAAATACAATCACACCGAAACTGCTGCCACTGCGTCAATAGCAAGGAAAATTTAGCACTAAAAACAAAGAGGTTTTATTATGACATTAGCTGCCGAAACTGCCAGCTATAAAATGTTTGGCAAAGACGACTTCAATCTCGAATTGAGCGAGGAGGAGCGGTATATACTTTCGCTGGTATGGGAATTTGCCTAGAACGAGCTTAAACCGCGCGCCGCCGAAATAGATGCTAATGGTCAACTTCCCGCCGACCTGGTGGGTAAAATGGCTGAGATGGGCTTGATGGGTCTTTCCATTCCCGAAGCCTACGGCGGAGCTGGTCAGAGCTACATCCTATTTGCGCTAGTGATTGAGGAACTGTGTGCCGCCTGTGCCTCTACCGGGCTAGTCCCGGATGTTAATATCAGCCTGGGAGCCGAGCCGATTATCATGTTTGGCACGGAGGAACAGAAGCAGAAATGGCTGCCGGGGATGGCAAGTGGCAAGAAACTGGGGGCTTTGGCGATGACTGAGCCGGGGGCGGGCAGTGATGCGGCGGGTATCAAAACCAGAGCCGAGCGCGATGGCGACTATTATATTATCAACGGCTCCAAGACTTTTATTACGCTGGGTGGAGTGGCTGAAACCTACGTGGTGACGGCTGTTACTGACCCAGAACTGGCTGCCAAACACCGCCACATCAGCGATATTGTGATTGAAAAGGGTACGTCTGGCCTGAGCTTTGGCGAACCGATGCACAAAATGGGTATCACCGCCAGCCCGACCACAATGGTCTTTTTTGATAATGTGCGAGTTCCCGTAACTAACCGCTTGGGTGAAGAAGGCGACGGTTTCCGTATCACAATGGATACTCTGGATGGTGGTCGGGTGGGGGTAGCCTCTCAGGCTATCGGTATTGCCCGTGCCGCCCTGGAAGATTGTGTGGAATATGCCACCCAGCGCAAGCAGTTTGGCAAAAGCATTACCGATTTTGAAGGTATCCAATTTATGCTGGCGGATATGGCAACCGCGATTGATGCCGCCCGTCTGTTAACCTTGCGGGCCGCTTACCTACGGGAAAAAGGTATCCCCTGCGCCCGTGAAAGCAGCATGGCAAAACTTTTTGCGGGGGATACTGCCATGAAAGTAACCACCGATGCCCTGCAAATCTTTGGTGGCTATGGTTATATCAAAGAATATCCCGCCGAACGTCATATGCGCGATGCCAAGATTACCCAGATTTACGAGGGCACGCAACAGGTGCAAAGGCTGGTGGTTGCCCGCAACTTGCTTAAAGGTCTCAAGTCGAAATAACATGTTTCATAAATATAATAATTAAAGGTAGGGGTAGGTCTCCGTGCCTGCCCTTCCAAACATGCCAGAATACGTTAGGTTTTGAGCTACAGGGTTGTAGCAAATAGCTGTTAAATAAAGGCGTTTACAACATACTTAGCTATTTACATTCTTAACAATAAGGAGAATTTTATGAATACCAAACATCTCGTTGACTCTGAACTTCTACCCATGCTCGACATGTTTCCAACGTTTGCCTTTTCTAATGAAACTTTGCCCCAAATTCGGGAAGGCTTTGATCAGATGATGGCGCAAGGAGCGGCGATGGCTCCCGCGTTCCCCGACATTGAAGTGAGCGAACGCCATGTACCTGGCTCTGTTGGTTCGCCAGATGTACGAGTGCTGGTTTACATCCCCAAAAACGTAGCACGACCCATGCCTGGTCTGCTCTACATTCATGGTGGGGGTTATATCATTGGTAGCCCGGAAGGGGAAGATTTACAGGTTAAACAGATTGTTACCGAGATTGGTTGCGCGGTAGTGTCAGTGGACTATCGCCTTGCTCCTGAAACTTCTCATCCCGGCCCGGTGGAGGATTGCTATGCTGCCCTGAAATGGCTTTATACCAATACTTCGGATTTAGGGGTAGATCCGAACCGTTTGGCGATTGGCGGGGCCAGCGCGGGGGGTGGGTTGACGGCGGGTTTGGGATTGCTTACCCGTGACCGAGGCGAAATTCCTCTGGCTTTTCAACTCTTGATTTACCCGATGCTGGATGACCGCACTGCCGCCAGCGCCGACCCCCATCCCCATACTGGCGAATTTGTCTGGACAAAAGAGGCTAACCACTTTGGTTGGAGTTCGCTACTGGGTCAAGAGCCGGGCAGTGCGGGGGTCTCACCCTACGCTGCTGCCGCCCGTGCCGAAAGTCTGGCAGGTCTGCCCCCGACCTATATCAACGTAGGTGCGCTAGACCTGTTCCTTGAGGAAAATTTGGAATACGCCCGTCGGCTGATGCGGGCCGGAGTGCCAACCGAATTGCATGTTTATCCAGCCGCTTTTCATGGTTTTAATCTTATGGCTGAGGCCAAAGTATCGCAGGCGTTTACCCGTGATATGCTGATGGCCCTGCGGCGTGCCTTGCAGTCGAAGTAAAATTCCTACCGCGAAGTTAGGAATTCCACTTCCCTTGAACCTTCTTCCAAAGAGGTGAGCCGCCCACCCGAAATTTTGTTGCGCCCGTTGTGGGCTGAACCGATTTCGCTTGAACCTCCCGCTTTTGGGGAGGGGCATGGCGGTGAGGATGCTCGGTTTTTGCACGATATTTTTATGGGAAGTGAAGCCGACCCATTAGGACGGGCCGCCAGCCATCGGGACGGGGCTTTGTCTATCCTGACCAGGATTGCCGCTAGTCAAGCCTTCAAGACCGGGGAAGTGGTCAGGGTTACCGATTTGCTGAAGTTTAAATTTTACCTAACCACCTGACTCACTTCCCTAACCCCCTGAGTGTAGAGGGGCAGGCGCGGAAGGGGAAACAAAACTTTTGGTGTTACTCCGTCCCGCCTAGGCTTACCCCTTGCTGTGCCTTCTGGAGTTTTTTGGCTTGCTTTTCGACCTTCTTGGCTCTGCACTCTGCTTCCTGGACGAGTTTTAGCTCGTGCTGAAGCTCCGCTTGGCTGTAACTATTCCCACCACTGCTATAACTTGAAAGTCTACCAACAATTATCAAGCCCAAAATCACCAGGGCTAATATGAACATTATTTCCATTTTTTCCTCCTACTGGATTCCACTACTGTGCTTATTATTTTCTGCGATGCACTCGATGACCCCGATCAAGTTGTTTCAAATGACTAATAGTTGTGCTAAAATTGTTTTAGGGTGTTATTGGATTTCCAACTCAACTATTCATCTACCAGCATTATAGATTTCACTCAGGACGTTGGGTTTCCTGGAAATACCGATTGCCATTTCCTATCGTTACCACTTTTTTCCTATGTTGGTTTACCCTTGAAATTCAAGCCCAAAGTAGTAAACAAGGCTGGTGCAAAAGTTGCAAGAACTAACTCCCCACCTCCCCAAACGTGATGATAGAGCCTCTCCCGGCGAAATCCTCAAGATGTTGCGCCATCGTTCTGGCCTGACCCAGGCTCAGTTAGCCGAACTTTTAGGGCTAAAAAGTGCCAGAATGGTGCGGAACTGGGAGGGCGAGTTCAATCTGCCCACCGCCGAACGTCTGCGCCACCTAATTACTATCTACCTTGAGCGGCAGGTCTTTGTGGCCGGGAAAGAGCGCGAGGAAGTCAGGGAATTGTGGCAGGCTGTCAAGAGTTGGTTTGAATCCCAGAATTTCAATTCCGAGAGCTACCCGATTTTCGATGAAGGCTGGTTTGCGGCACTAATCCAAAAAACTCAGCCCAAAGAGCCCGTAATATTCAGCCAATTTCAGGATTTTAAAGCAAGGGAAGGCTGGTCAAAGGTTGTGCCTTACAGCCTACCGCCGGAGCATAACCGTTTGTTGGGACGGGAGCAGGATTTAGCCCGGTTAGTGGAATTGTTGGGGCAAGACGGCAAAAGGTTGATAACTTTGAGTGGGGCGGGGGGTTCGAGGAAGACCAGTCTGGCGTTAGCCGTTGGCAAACCCCTACTAGAAACCTTTGCTGATGGAATTTACTTTGTAGCTCTGGAAAATGTGACCACCCGCGAAAGTTTGATTGCCGAAATAACCCGAACCTTGAGTGTAAAAGAAATAGCCGGGCAACCACTACTCCAAAGCCTGAAAGAACATCTCAAGGAAAAACAGCTATTACTAATTCTGGACAATTTTGAGCAACTGGTGAGTGAGGCCGGGTTGTTGAGCGAACTTCTCAAGGAAGCCCCTGAATTGAAACTGCTTGTTACCAGCCGGATACCCCTGCAACTCTCGTTTGAGCGGGAATACCCGGTTGGGCCACTAGCCTTGCCAGATAAAGAAGCCGCCACTACCCACACCCCAGATGAAATTGTGACCGAATATCCTGGGATAGCTCTGTTTATAGAACGGGCGAAGGCGGTCAAGCCTGATTTTGGTTTGAACAAGGAAAATGCTCCAGCGGTGGTGGAAATCTGTCGGCGGTTGGATGGGCTGCCACTAGCATTGGAACTGGCGGCGGCGCGGGTGCGGGCTTTATCTCCCCAGAAGTTGTTGGAGCGGTTGAGCCTGAAACTTTTAGTAGGTGGTGCCAAGGATTTGCCGACCCGCCAACAGACCTTGCGAGAAACGATTGGGTGGAGCTATGAACTGCTCACTACTGGGGAACAACAACTCTTTGCCCGGTTGGCGATATTTGCGGGGGGTTGCACTCTGGAAGCGGCAGAGGCGGTTTGTAATCCTGAAGGAGACTTGGCGATTGAGGTATTCCAGGGACTAGAATCGCTCTTAACCAAAAACCTGTTAAAACGCTGGGAAGGGCAAGATGGCGAAACCCGCTACGGGATATTAGTAACCATCCGGGAGTTTGGGCTGGACAAACTGACGGAGTGGGGCGAATCCGAGACTCTGACCGAGAATTACACCGACTATTACCTGATTTGGACACGCGAACTGGAAAAACTACGGGGGACTGCCAAAGATTTAGACTTTTGGAAGATTATAGATAGCGAATATGAGAATTTTATGACGGTGCTTGAGCATGCCTTTGAAAGCGGGAAGGCCGAGGTAGCCCTGGAATTAACCGGGAGTTTAGGATTATATTGGGGTATGCGAGGCCACTATAAGGTAGGACAGAGTTACCTGAAGCGGGCCTTAGACCTACCTTTCTCCTCGCTTGCCAGTGTGGGGTCATTACGAGCTAAAATTTTATGGCGGATTGGTTGGATGGCAGGCTGGCAAGGTGAGCCGGAGGTAGCTCGTCGTTTTTCTGAGGAAGCTCTGGCTTTGTACCGCGAATTGAACGACAAATCAGGGATAGTTTATGCTTTGAATGGTCTGGTTAATGAAATTTTAGGGCAGGGGGAATATGACAAGGCCCGCCAATATCTGGAGGAGATGCTGGTTTTAAGTAAGGAATTAAATGATAAAAGAGCTATGCACTATGCACTAAATAACCTGGGTGGTATAGCCGCAGACCGAGGGGAATATGCTGAAGCTCGCCGATACTTTGACGAGGGGATGGCTTGGAACCAGGAAATGGGCTTTATCGGAGGAATAGTTGATTCCCATGAAAGTCTGGGCGTGTTAGCCTTAAATGAGGGGAAATATGCCGAAGCCCGCCGTCACTTTGAAGAAAATCTGGCTCCGACCAAAGAATTGGGCTTCAATCTAGCGCGACCCTTGTTTGAACTGGGCATGGTAGCTTTATGTCAGGGAGAATATGCCGAAGCCCGCCAACTTTTGGAAGAGGGCCTACTAATAAACCAGGAATGGGGTCATAATCTTTTCCGAGCCTTTGCCCTGCATATGCTAGGCTTGGTGGCTTTATGTCAGGGGGAATATGCCGAAGCGCGGCCTCTCCTGGAGGAGAGCCTTACCCTAGTCCGCAAACTTGATTATAAGGCTCTAATTAACGTTCTCCTGACTCCGCTGGGGCTAGTGGCTTTAAATCAGGGGGAATATGCCGAAGCCCGCTCGCTCCTTGAGGAAAGTCTGGTTTTATGCCAGAGAATGGGCTTAAAGTTTGGGCTGGCTCAGGCTTTAAGCGGGTGGGCGAGCCTGATAACGCGGCAGTGGCAGGAAATCGAGCCGCTGAATGCTTCCACAACTTTGCAATATCTAATAAAGGTAGCCCGTTTGGGTGGATTTATCTCGGCCTTGCTAACTTCTATGGGGGCGGTGATGTGGCGGCCCCTCCCAGAGGTGTATCAACAGAACCTCGATTTGGCCCGCTCAAGCCTGGATGTGGCTACTTTTGAGGCGGCTTTCGCCGATGGTCAAGCGATGTCAGTGGACGAAGCGGTGGCCTATGCCCTGGCGGAATTTAACATCCAAAATCAGGTAGCCTAGGGAAATAACAGGGAGGATAGACACAGAGGTCTACCCCTACGAAATTCCCACCGACAACCGACCACTGACAACCGATTTTAGATTACCTGGTCAACCGCCAAAACTTCCTTTAATTCGGTTATCAAAAGCGAAAGCTGTTGGGCTGACTCGGCAACCTGTCGGCTTCCGGCGGCTGACTCCTGGGCTACTCCCTTAATTGACTGCACGGTGTTGATAATCTGGCTATTAGCGTTCTGTTGTTGCTGCATAGCCAGCGATATTTCTTCCGATAGACGACTAACCGTTTCAACATACTTAACGATATTATTGCCCTGGTCAGCCGTGAGATTTACTACCTTGCCCACCTCACTTATAATCAGACCCGTTTCGTAGGATTTATGCACAGCTTTGGTAGTTTCCTTTTTGGTTTCTTCCGCCGCCAGCACTGCCCCAGCAACGGCCCCTTGTAGCTGGGAGATAATTTGCCTGACTTCCTGAGTGGACACAATCGAACGGTCAGCCAGACTCTTAACCTCATTAGCAACCACTGCAAAACGCTGCCCATTCTCTCCCGCCCCGGCACTTTCAATTGCGGCGTTAAGGGCTAACAGGTGGGTTTCGTCAGCGATGCCGCTCAGGATGTCAATAATCATGCCAATCTGGTTGCTACTGGCGGTCAGGGCTAATAGCCTTTGTCCCAACATCTCGATCCCCTCGCGCACCTGCTCAAAACTATGGATAGAGGTTTCGACTGATTGGTGTCCACGTTGAGCCGCAAGGTCAGCTTCTTCACTGACTTTCCTGACTTCATGCCCTATTTCCAGAGCTTTGGCGGCGGCCTCAAAGACCTGTTTGGCATTATCGGAGATTTGCCGGGAATTTTGGCCCATCTCCTCTAAAGAAGTGGTAATCGCCACCACTGCGGCGGATTGCTCGGCTGAACCACTGGCCTGTTGTTGGGAAGTGGCCCGGAGTTCCAGACTCATCGAATTTACCTGTAGGCTCATATCGCTGCCCGCAGTAGCAACTCCCTTTAACTTTCCGTTCAGCATTTCCATTTTGCGGTTAGACTCGGAACGATCCAAAATAACTTTTTCCAGACGGCGTTTGAAGATAAGCAAACCCGCTAAAACCATTAGCAAACACAGACACCACACCAACGCCGTAGCCACCGGGAGTTCCTTCGCGAGATCAAGGGTTGGTTTAGTTATATTGCTGGTTTCCAGAAAAATTGTGATTACAATTATTGCCACTGAAACTAGAGTTGTTACCGAGATTATCAGGCTCGGCAAACCCAATACTGCCGCTAACATCGGAGCCCAGATAAGGGCCGCCAGAATACCGCTATTAGTTCCAACCACCAGGGCTGATAACGTCATGGAAACCAACAACCCGCCAATAGCTACCGCCGTCGCCCCTTCAAGCCAGCCCGCCTTTTTCGGAATCAGCATTAAACTGCTGCAAATGGTGAAAATTAGAATTAAAGCGGTAATTAGGGCTGGTTGAATTAGTTTTTCCTGTTGGGTTATTATTATTGTTCCCACCCAGAAAAGTACGCTCACTAGGGTAAGCCCAAGCTGAACTTTGTTTATCATACTTAGCAAGCTTCGCCAGCGTTGACGATTTTCTGTTTTATCTTTGGTTTGGATTAGTTCTGTAACGGTAGTGGCACTATCCATAATGACTCCTTGAAAAATCTAAAATCTAATATCCAAAATCGGGAAGAATTCGTAGGGACGGTTCGTCCCCCTGAGTACAGGAAGGACAGGCGAACCGCCCAGCATTTGTTTCACAGGGATGAACAGGATGTTCGGGAAATTTGTAGGAGCAGGCTCTGTCCTGCGATAATCATTGGCTGACGGAGCATCCTCCTACAAATTTCCTTTGTTCTTTATTCTGACTCCTTTTTGACTTTCAACCTTTGGTTACTCAGGTTCTACGTAATTCCCTTTTTCATACATAATCAGGGCAAAAGCTACAGTATTACGTAGCCAGTAGGTATAGGGGGTTTCGGCTAAGGTTGCCAGACCACGTTCAAAGGCTTCCACTTCCTTTTGAACGCTAAGCGACACTAACTCCCTGGCTTGGGCCACTTCCGGGCTATCTAGCTGATAAGGGCCTAGCGGGGGCGCACCAAGTTGGACTAAAGCCTCAGTCATACTATTAACTTTGTGTTCTTCTAATTCCTGCCAGAAGCTGCCAATATCGTTGACCAGTCGGGCAATTTTGGCGGCATGTTCCATAACTTCATAGCTGGCTTTCCAGGTTTGCAGGGCGGTTTCCTCCAGGCCAATCACGACCCCCGCCACAAACGGTAGCCCAATAGAAACTCCGGCAGTACTCAAATAAAGTTCGGGGGTGGGCAGATTAGCAGGGTTTCGACCAAATTCCTGACTGATAAACAAGTCCCAACGCATAGATTGAAGTAAGCGGGCGGCCTGTGCTGCAAAATTAATCGTTCGGAAATCGGCTGCCTCCTGAGTTGGGGCTAAGGTTTGTACCTCCTGATATATATCGTGAAGGGCGTTTCGTAGTCCTACCGAGGTAGGTTCAACCTGAGCTTCATCCACCGTCAGGTTCAGGGGGGGTTCGTGGTCTACTGGTAAAGCGGGTTCGCGGCCTGTTGCGGCCAGGTCGAAAAGTGGCCCCAGAATATAACTCAATTGAAGTTCCAGATTATGTAGCCAGTTTGGGGAAAGTTCGCCCGCCGTACTCTGTCGTTGAATATAAAAATCAATGAAATCGTCCAGGTCAAAAAGCCAGAGGGTGGCTCTGCTAATTAGAGAGGCCATGTGATAGGAAAAGGCGGGGTCTTTACTGAGGCCGGGGGGAAGGGTATTAACAATGCCAGTGTAGGCACTTACCTGCATCCGCTTGTGGCTAAGCTGGTATTGGGCGGCCCACTTCTGCAAATCCTCAAAAAACCGGGGTAACGCTGCCTGTCGCCATTGTTGGTCGGCAGAATCCGTTCCTGGTTTATTCTGGGTTACGATTTGCCGCCAATCAAACGGCGACAATTGGAAGCCTCGAAAGTCTTCGGCTGCTGCTGACATTTGGCTAACTGTCCAATAGTGCTAGTCGGCTCAATTAAAGTAAAATGAATAAAACACTAAATAAGTCGTGCCAAGTTTATGATGACATATAAAGATAAAAATAGAATTAAGAACGGGTGAGTTTTTATGAAAAATATATTAAATTTCAAATGACTTCCCAAAAAATTTCAAGCTCACCATGCCTTTGCTGATGAGCTTGAAAGAATCTTCAAATTGATTTTTAGCCTGATATTTTAAACTTTCAGTTGAGTACGCTTATATCCCCAGCCCTAAAGCTAGGGGTCTTACGCGGAGTTTGATAAAATTCTACATTAGTATTGTAGTTTTTCCTCAAAATTGAATTTTTCCACGTTGCCACTTCTACCGTATACAAAGGTATAGACCAAAGAGTAGCCTTGTAAAAGCCCTTGAACAACGGGGAATTAATATCTTCTTCAGCTAAATTCTCACCAACGATTCGAGAGGAGATTAACGACTCATTATGACTGGACACAAAAGACTTGCCCGGTTTGTTTGGCTTTTACCCCTGGTGGCCTTTATGCTGGCGGCTTGTGGCGACCCTACTGCTACAACTGTACCGCCCACCGCCGCGCCGCCGACTGCTACGGCTGTTCCTGCTACGACTGCACCCGCAACCACTACCGCCGCCGCCGCCGCCACTACTACAGTAGGTTCGCCCGCTGCCGCACCTAACCCGACTCCGCCGCTACCTACCCTGGCTGATACTGCTTCGGAGGCTGGAAGATTAGTATTTGCCAAGACTTGCGCGGGCTGCCATCTTGGGCAAGGGACGCAAGCTGGACGGGCCCCTGTTCTGGCTACCAGCGCGAAGGCGATTGACCCAGATTTTGTACGGAAACAGGTTCGGAACGGTGGAACACGGATGCCTGCTTTTGATGCAACGAAGGTTTCTGACGCACAAATCGAAAGTCTGATACTATATCTAAAGGCGATTCATAAAAGTTAAAAGGTTGTCAGTGGGAACAGTTATTGGTTATTAGTTATTAGTTGTTGGCTGACCTAACCCCCTAACCCCCTTCCGCTTCAGGGAAGGGGAAACATAAATAGACTACTTTAAAAAAGTTCATTAATCCGGCAACTGATAACCGACGACCGACAACCGACAGGAGTGTAATTGATTGCGGTTTGCCAGTGAGAAACCATTGCAGAACCCCTGGGCAAATAGCAGCGTAGAGGAATTGGTCAAGGCCATAGTCCGAAGTGACACCGAAGCTCTCGGCGAATTGTATGACCGTTACTCAGGCAGGGTTTACGCTTTTTTGCTCAGGTCGGTAGATAAAGAAATGGCGGAAGAATTGCTACAGGACGTATTTTTAGCCCTGTGGCAAAAAGCCGCCATGTTTAAGCCTGCGTTAGGCTCTTTTGATGCATGGTTTTTTACGCTGGTAAGGCATCGTCTGTACGATACCCTACCGAGCTACCAGAAACGTCTTAAATATAACTTGCCTTCTCAGCCAGCTACGGGAAGTTCGCCACTGGAATTAGTGGAGAGCAAGTTTGATTTAGAGGAATACGTTATTCATCTTTTCAGGGATGCAGACATCCGAAATGCTTTGAAAGATTTGCCCCCCGACCAACGCCAGGCCATCTTGCTGACCTACTTTGGCGGTCTTAGTCAACGGGAGGTGGCCGCAAAACTTAATTTGCCAGTTAGCACGATCAAGGGGCGGGCCAGAATGGGTCTCCAAAAATTGCGCCAGCTTTTGCCGGAGGCCTTATGATGAAGTGTGAAAAAGTAGCCGAAGTCGAAGATAGTTATTTGTTGGGAGAATTGGAAGGGGAGCAGATGAAACAAATTGAGCAACATTTAAAGGAGTGCTCAAGTTGTCGGCAGCGCATTAAAGGCTACGAAGAATTGTTGGGCCAAATGTTTAGCTCAGTCGCGCCCCTTGAGCCTCCCGCAAGTATCCGCGAGGCGGTTATGGCCCATGCCACTGCCCGCCAGCCTACTAAAAAAGAAAAAAGTAAAAGAAAATACTGGCCTTTCAATTCCGGCTTTTCCCCCGTTTGGGTGGTGGGTGTTGCTGCCTATTCATTAGCTCTCCTGGCCCTTTCGTTGGTACTTTTTTTGCAGGTTCAAGACCTTAATAAAAGTCAGGAGCAAAACCAGAAAGTTCTGGAACTAACCTCCCTACCCGATACTTTAATCTGGTTGATGACCCCCGGTGATGGGCCTTTTAATCCTACTGCCCCGCGTGCCCGCATGTATGCCCGTCAGGCCAGCGATATTTATTTGGTGACGGCTATCAATTTTACCCCGGCCCCTTCCGGCAAGGTTTATAAAATGTGGTATGTGGTGGGTGATAAGATTGAGTCTGGTGGGGTTATCTCACTGGATGGGCGCGGAACCGCCAGTTTGATAATCAATGACCCTGACCACAATACCCTGAAAATCTCCAGTTGTTATATTACCCTTGAAGATGCCAACCTCAACAACTCCCAGCCCACTAGCCCCCCGCTATTAACCTGGAAAAAGTAAATCCAATATCTAAAATCTAAAATCGAAAGTCAAATACCCAGAAGCTGACAGCTAATGGCTGATAGCTGACGGCTCCCCGAATGTACTTAACCTCGGATACCTGTTAAAATCTAGCCTGATATTTCAATCTAAATCAAGAAAAGGCCAAAAATGAAACCGCTTTTATTAAAGCCCTCAAAGTCCGGCCATATTTCCCATCTGATAGGCAAATATGGGATGAAACTATTTGGCTGGAAAGTAGAAGGTTCTTTGCCTGATATTCCCCAGATGGTAATAACAGCTGCTCCCCATACTTCTAATTGGGATTTTCTGTATATGATGGGGGCGGCTTTTACCCTCCGCGCAAAGTTCTCCTGGATGGGCAAGGATAACCTTTTCAAAGGGCCGTTTGGTTTCGTGATGCGGTGGTTGGGCGGCTTACCAGTTAATCGGCGAGTCCGTACTAATCTGGTGGCTCAGGTGATAGAGCATTTCCATAGTAATAAGAAATTGATTTTAGTTATCCCGCCCGAAGGTACACGCAAGAAAACCGACCACTGGCACACGGGCTTTTATTATATTGCCAGGGAAGCCGAGGTTCCATTAGTATTAGCCTACATAGATTATAAAAGCAAAACGGTAGGGATAGGCCCAACTATTTATCCCAGTGGCGATATTCAGGCTGATATTGAAATAATTAAACCTTTTTATAGCCAGTTTACGGGCAAACATCCCGAAAGGATGGGCGAAATCCGCATAAATCCAAAATAATCTGGGTTACTAACGCTCCGATTTCCTCCTTTTACCCCAAACTATTTTGTCGGTTAAAATTCGGATTGTCATGGGTTGTGTTACCGTAATCTGACAGGAGAGGCGCGGATAACCAAAACTTTTTGCCAAGCGGTCGTGCCACTGGCGCGGTTTCGGTTTACCCTCCTCAATTAGCACCCCACAGGTAGCACAAAGTCCTCTCCCTCCACAGTTTAATTTGCGAGTAATGTTGCTGTAGGGCGAAATTCCAGCCTCTAGCAACACGTGGCGTAAATTTGCTCCTTCAGGCACGGTTAACACCCTGATTTCTTCGTCTATGCAAATGTTTAGCTGTTGAGTTTTCAAAATATAAATTTCCCTTAAAGCTAGAACTTGATACGAATTAAAAACTTCTGTTAGAATAGCCTGGAAATGCCCTATTAATAATTAAGTTGAAAGAAAAGTAACGATGCACAACGCTACTGACAATAAAGGGTCGCTTCCCAATAAACAACAAGAATGCCCCACCTGCCAGAAATTTTTGCCAGTTTACTTTGGTTATTCCACTTGGTGCGACAATTGCGGTTGGAATTTGTTAACAAATCGCCCTGACCGCCCTAAAAACTTTTTTGAAAAAGTCTACACCGATATGGGTCAGAAGTTAAGTCGTGGTCTTTACGATAAAATGGTCAAAACTAATGTAATTAATCCTCGCCTTTCCCTATCGAAACTGTTGGCCTATGTAATGGCGACATTGATTCATGGTTTTAGCTTGATTATTGTAGTAATTGGCATCTGGCTGATTTTGTTAAAGTGGTTCAACCCCCTATTCTTCGCCTTTGGTTTAATACTTCTAATTGTGAGCTGGTTTACTCGTCCCAATTTTGGCAAGATTACTACCACTAACAGTGTAACACGGGTAGAGTTTCCCCACCTTTTTCGGTTAGTGGATAGAGTAGCGACAGCGATGGTTGCCCCTCAAATTGACATAATCAAAATTGACACGAGATTTAATGCCTCAATTTACGAAGGCGGATTTAAAAAACGCCGCATGCTTACTATCGGTCTACCTCTGTTTACAATTTTGGAGGACAGAGAAAAAATTGCTTTATTAGCCCACGAATTGGGCCATTGCCTAAATCGGGATATGCGCCGAGGTTTTTATATTGGCTCGGCCCTCAATACTTTAATTTACTGGTATCGAATAACCCGTCCTGCCTACTTATGGCCCAAACATAGTAGAGACGGTATTCTTATAATATTTTCTACCTTTGTTACTAACCTTCTTATGTTAGCTCTCTCCAAAATCATTCAACTAGGAATTTATATTCTGACGCATCTTATTTTTCGGGAGTCGCAAAGGGCCGAATATCTAGCAGATGCTCAGGCGAACCGAGTTAGCGGTACAAGGGCGATGGTAGCTATGCTGGAAAAGCTCCATTTCGCGGAAATTTTTACACTGTCGGTTCAAATGGTAGCCTTAAACCCAGGCAAACAAAAGCTATTTGACTGTCTACGCAACAGCCTTAGAGAAGTGCCGGAACGTGAGCTTGACCGTATCCGCCGCATACGCCATTTGGATGGTTCACGGTTGGATGTTACCCATCCGCCCACTGTCTATCGAACGGCTTTCATTGAGGCCCGTCCAGCGGAGGGGGCGAATATTATTTTTGGCGATGAAGAATTTTTAGAATTGAAAAAAGAGCTGGCTCGACTTGAACCAATAATTGAGGAAAAACTGTTAGATAGGTATAAGGACTCGCTCTATCGCTAATTGGGGGTTGCTGCCCTGTTTAGATATTCGATATTAGACTTTATGTATTCCTTGAATAAATTTTTCAACAAAATTGCCCGAAATAAAATTTGGAGCTTTGTGACAATCATCGCTCTTTCGGTGGGGATTTCCTACCTGGATTATTTGATTCCCCCCGAAGTTCCGGTTGAAGCCCTCTACGTACTGCCAATGTGGTTGGGGTTATTAACCTTTGGGTTGGTGGGCGGCATTATCATTTCAATTGGCTCTACTATTCTGTATTACACCTCAAATTATGCTCTCACCCGCAATTCTCAACCCAGCCTGTGGGCGGCGATAATTTTCACCTTCTTCTTTTTGATTTTGCTATGTTTTGGGGCTTATGCTTTTTTACTTAACCAACGTCGTCTGGCAAAAGCCCGTAGCGATTTGCAAGCGCGCGTGGAGCAACTAGACCAGTTGTGCCAGGAGTCGCAGGAACTCCATAACCAAAATCTGAAATTAGCGATTACCGAGGAGCGCAACCGACTGGCCCGTGAGATTCATGATGTTTTGGCTCAGGGCTTGACCGCAATAATTTTACAGGTAAAAGCCGCTAAACTTAATCGGGATAACCCGGAAGTGCTTGAGCAACGGCTAAATCAGGTAGACGAATTGGCCCATCACAATTTGCAGGAGGCTCGCCGCTCGGTAGCGAATTTGCGCCCTTTACCCCTGGACGGTAGCAATTTAGCCGAGGCTTTAAGTCGCAAAGTGGCTGAGTTTAAAAAAGAGCAAGGGATCGAGACCATTTTTCAAACCAGCGGCCTGCCCCAACGCCTTACAGGTGAGGCTGAAGGGGCATTTTATCGGATTGCCCAGGAAGCTTTAACCAACGTGGCCCGTCATTCCACTGCCACTCAGGTGCAAGTAGCCCTGGATTATGATGAGGATGAAGTGTGTCTTACCATTCAGGATAACGGACGGGGCTTTGAAATGAATCCCGAAAAAGAAACTGTTAATAGTCACAAAACCTTTGGCCTTAGCACAATGCAAGAACGGGCCAGATTGATTGGCGGATGGGTTATAATTCAAACTAGCCCCGGCGAAGGTTGCCGCATTCGGGCCATCGTTTCTTATGCCAGAGTTTATGAGCTGCTGCGGAGTGAAGTTTAAAGATGCCAAATCGAAAAGTTGTCCCAATTCCTACCGACAAAACCACCGCCACCATCAGAATTTTATTGGTAGATGACCATACGGTAGTGCGCGACGGCTTGACCTATATTCTAAACGCCGAAGCGGATTTTGAGGTGGTAGGGGTGGCCGGGAACGGGCTGGAGGCTCTGGAAAAAGTTAAAGAATTACAGCCCGACATAGTATTAATGGATTTACAGATGCCAGTATTAAGTGGGGTCGAAACCATCAAACGCTTAAAGAGCGAAAATGACCAAATAAAAATAATTATCCTGACCACTTTTGATACCGACGAATATATTTTTGAGGGGATTAGGGCGGGGGCGAGGGGCTATCTTTTGAAAGATGTGCCCAAAGAGGAATTATGTCGGGCGGTGCGCCTGGTCAGTCAGGGGCAATCGTTAATGCAGCCCTCGATTACCGCTCGGCTGTTCGAGTTGGTGGCGCAGGGTGGCCCCAGAGCTAACGATGCTTCGTTAACCGAGCGCGAACTGGAAGTATTAAAGTTAATTGCGCGGGGCGACCGTAATCGGGAGATTGCCGCCAAGTTGTTTATCGGCGAAAGCACCGTCAAAGGCTACGTAACCTCGATTTTGCAAAAGCTGGATGTTACCGACCGTACCGAAGCCGCTATGTACGCCGTCCAAAAAGGCTTGGTAAAGCTGGACTAACTGTTTGCCACTTAGTAGACTGTACTAGGAGTCTTGTTACAAAAGGTCGGCAGAGAGTTTAGGATAAAGCCTATGTAACTTAACTCTAGCTTTTTCACAAGTAAATTGCCAGGTTATTTTAGCTCCTGCCTGATTACGCTC
>Ga0123339_10001091_pt1 | contig 19218 bp, 12 predicted proteins | sample lystaG_FD_89956 | JGI IMG/M metagenome (GOLD analysis project Ga0123339, IMG submission 89956) | Glacier valley bacterial and archeal communities from Borup Fiord, Nunavut, Canada, to study Microbial Dark Matter (Phase II) -... | ecosystem: Environmental > Aquatic > Freshwater > Ice > Glacier ... | reverse complement strand
TGCACGGCCGCGCCGTCGTTCAGGACGGGCGGGGTTGCCAGGTCCGCGGCGGGCAGCGCCACCAGGGCAGGCAGCAGCCCGTTGGCGGCCGGCGCGGCGTTTGCCGGAGCGGCCGCTACGCCGGCCAGTCCGGCCAGCAGGGTGAAAGCGAATAACGAACTGCGCATGGCGTCACCTCGGAATGTCAGCAGGTTGAATAGAACACCTACAACGTGGCAGCGTCATGTCGGGTTCATTCCTCCCTGCTTCCGCCGCTGAATCATTTTGCAGCCGCTATAAGGCGTCCGCGCCTGCGCCCAGGTAGGTCGCTACCACCCGGGCGTCCCCGGCCAGCGCCGCGCTCGGGCCTTCCAACACGACCTGGCCGGTTTCCAGCACATAGGCGTAGTCGGACACTTGCAGCGCGGCGCGGGCGTTCTGCTCGACCAGCAGGACCGCGCAGCCACGGCTCCGCAGGCCCGCGACGATGCGGAAGATGTCGCGCACGATCAGCGGCGCGAGGCCCAGGCTCGGCTCGTCCAGCAGCAGCAGGTCCGGACGGGCCATCAGCGCCCGGCCCATCGCGAGCATCTGCCGCTCCCCGCCGCTCAGCGTGCCCGCGTGCTGGCCGCGGCGCTCCCGCAGGCGGGGGAACAGGGCATAGACGTCCTCCATCGCCGCCCGTGCCGCCGCCCGGCCGGCACCACGCAAGCGGAAGGCGCCGAGCCGCAGGTTGTCCTCCACCGTCATGGTGCCGAATAGCTCGCGCTTTTCCGGCACCAGGCAGATGCCGGCGCGCACCCGGTCCTCGATCCCCAGGCCCTGCAAGTCCTGCCCGGAGAAGCGCAGGCCGCCGCGGCCGGAATGGACGCCCATGATGGCGTTCAGCAGCGTGGTCTTGCCCGCGCCGTTCGGCCCGATCACCGTCACGATCTGTCCGGCGCCGACCTGCAGGCTCACGTCCCGCACCGCCCCGATGCCGCCGTAGGACACGCTGAGATGCGAGACCTCCAGGACGCCGCTGCCCGCCGCTGCCATGGCGCCCCCCGCGATGCCGCCCCGGCCGGTGCCCGGCTGCGCCACGTCGCCGCTACCAGTCACGTCGCCGCTGCCAGTCACGTCGCCAGCCGCGCCGCCCGTCAGGTCACCGATCAGGCCGCCGCCCGTTCTGCCATCGTGGGTCATGCCGCCGCCCGCGACGCCACCCCTCGTCACGCGGCGGTGCCCAGGTAGGCCTCGACCACGCGGGGGTCGGCGCGCACCGCGGCGGGGCGGCCCTCTGCCAGCTTGGTGCCGAACTCCATCACCACCAGCCGGTCCGCCAGGTTCATCACGAAGTCCATGTCGTGCTCGACCAGCAGCACCGTCACGCCGTCCGCTTGCAGGCGGCGCAGCAGGGCGGCCAGCTCCGCTTTTTCGGCATGGCGCAGCCCGGCGGCCGGCTCGTCGAGCAGCAGCAGCACCGGGTCGAGGCACAGGGCGCGGGCGATCTCCACCACGCGCTGCTGGCCGAGCGCGAGGCTGTCGGCGCTCTGGCCGGCATGGGCGGCCAGGCCGACGCGGGCGATCTGCCGCCGGGCTTCGGCCATCAGCCCGGCTTCCTCGGCGCGGTCCAGGCGCAGCAGGGCGCGCAGCGGGCCGGCGGTGCCGCGCAGGTGCGCGCCCAGGGCCACGTTCTCCAGCACGGACATGCCGGGCACCAGCTTGACGTGCTGGAAGCTGCGGGCGATGCCCAGCCGGGCCACCTGGGGCGGAGCACGGCCGGACATGTCCTGGCCCAGGAAGCGCACCTGCCCGGCGGTGGGCCGCGCCACGCCGGTCAGCAGGTTGAACGTCGTGCTCTTGCCCGCGCCGTTCGGGCCGATCAGCCCGACGATCTCGCCGGCGTCCAGGTGCAGGCAGATGTCGTTGACCGCGACCAGGCCGCCGAAGGTCTTGCGCAGGCCGGTTGCCGCCAGCACGGGGGCGCCGCGGATGGGCAAGGTGCGGGTGGGCAAGGTGCGGACTGCCAGGGTGGCATCGGGCAGGATGCTTCCAGGCAGGCCCAGGCCGGGCATAGTGCCAGTAGGCTCGATGTGGCCGCCGGATACGGCGCGTGCAGGCGCGGCGCGGGACGGCAAGGCGCCGGTCGGCAGGATGCGGCTTGGCAGAGATGGGTCGGGTAGAGGGGTCGCGGACAGGGCGCTGGCAGATAAGGCGCTGGCGGACAAGGTGCCGATGGACAGGGCACCGACGGGCAGAACGCTGACTGGCAGGGCACCGCGGGGCTGCTGCGCCGTTGCGGTTGGCGCCCCGGCCCGGGACGCCAGGCGTCGCACAAGGCTCGGCATGCGGCGCACATGCGGCCACAAGCCCTCCGGCGAGGTTTGCAGCATCAGCACCAGCAGGGCGCCGAACACGATGCCCTCGTAGTTGCCGCTCTGCCCTAGCAGCCGCGGCAGCACGTCCTGCAACAGGTCCTTCACGACCGTCACCAGCCCGGCGCCCAGCAGCGCGCCCCACACCGACCCGGCGCCGCCCAGCACCGCCATCAGCAGGTAGTCTATACTGGCCGACAGCCCGAACGGCGTCGGATTCACGCTGCGCTGCATGTGGGCATACAGCCACCCGGCCAACCCCGCGAGCATCGCCGCATAGGTGAAGGCCAGCATCCGCGTCCGCGGCAGGTCCACGCCGAAGCTGGCTGCCGCCGCCGCGCCGCCGCGCAAGGCCCGGATCGCCCGCCCGGCCCGGCTGTCCATTAGGTTGCGGGTCAGCAGCAGCGCCCCCGCCACGGCCAGCCACACCACCACGAAATACTCGCGGCTGTCCGTCAGCGCGAGGCTGCCGAAGTAGAGCGGCGGGATGGCCGAGATGCCGTCGTTCCGCCCGACGAGGTCCAGGTTGCCGAACAGGTAGTACAGGCTGACCGACCAAGCGATGGTGCCCAGCGCCAAGTAGTGCCCGGACAGCCGCAGCGTGACGGCGCCGATGGCCAGCGCCGCCAGGCCGCTGACCCCCACCGACACCGGCAGGGTCAGCCACGGCGACCAGCCGGCCCCGGTCGTCAGCAGCGCCGTGGCGTAGGCGCCGAACCCCATGAACGTCGCCTGCCCGAACGAGGTCATGCCGCCGTACCCCGTCAGCACCGCCAGCCCGATGGCGACGACGCCCGCCAGGCCCGCGTAGTTGGCCAGCGTGATCCAGAATGGCGGCACGCCGGGGATGAACGGCACGCATAGCCACGCCGTAAGTATCAGAAGAGGTGCAAAGCGGGTCATTCTGCTCCCTCTCCCTTCGAGAGAGGGTTGGGGTGAGGGGGTCTTGGCCGCGGCGTGGGGCATTGCCACCGCCCGGGCATCAAGGCCCTTCCGACGGCGAGGCTTGCGCCGCAAGACCCCCTCACCCCGACCGTAAACCGTTTCACGGTTTGACCCCGGAGGGAGAGGGGGAGGGAGCAGGCGCCGCTCATTCCTCCTCCGCCGGGGCACGGAGGGAGCGCCAGAGCAGCACGGGGATGATGACCGTGAACACGATCACCTCCTTGAAGGCGCTGGCATAGAACGACGACAGGCTCTCGACGCACCCCACCACCACCGCCGCCAGCGCCGCCACGGGATAGCTGACCAGCCCGCCGATGATCGCCGCGACGAAGCCTTTGAGGCCCACGAGGAAGCCGCTGTCATACGACACCGTCGTCAGCGGCGCGATCAGGATGCCGGACAGCGCGCCGATCGCGCCCGCCATCAGGAAGGCGATCCGCCCAGACAGCGCCGTCGCGATGCCCACCAGCCTCGCGCCCAGCCGGTTGACCGCCGTCGCCCGCAGCGCCTTGCCGGCCAGCGTGCGTTCGAAGAACAGGTATAGCGCCAGCATCAGCGCCAGCGTCGTGCCGACGATCCACAGCGCCTGGCCGGGGATCGTCAGCGCCCCGAGCCTGTAGCGCTCCTCCGAGAAGCCGGTGGCGCGGTAGCCTTCCGGCCCGAAGAACACCAGCCCCAACCCGAGCATGGCCAGGTGGACGCCGACCGAGGCGATCAGCAGCACCAGCACCGACGCTTCCGCCAGCGGCTGGTAGGCCAGCCGGTAGATGTAGGGCGCCATGGGCGCCACGATGGCGAGGGTCAGCAGCGCTTCGACCACCACGCCGGGCCGGGGCGGCAGGGCCTGGGCGGCCAGCAGGACCAGCGCCGGCACCAGCAGGCATTCCACGGCCAGGCGCAGCACGCCGCCCGCCGTCAAGGCGCGCCGGGCTGCGGCCAGCCCGGCCAGCATTGCCGCCATACCAAGCGCCACCAGCAGCCATACGCTGCCGGGCACCCGGCCCTCGTCCAATGCGGCGTAGGTCAGGGCGCCGAAGGCCACGAACTCGCCTTGCGGAATCAGCACCACGCGGGTGACGGCGAACACCAGGACCAGCGACAGGGCGAGCAGCGCATAGATTGCGCCGTTCACGATCCCGTCCTGCAACAGGATCAAGGCGATGTCAGCGTCCATGCCGGCGCCCGCCCGCTGCGCCCCTAACCTCCAACGCTGGCCCGGTCCCCCGATACCGCCCGGTTTCCCGATGCGGCTGGGCCACGCTCAGGGCAGCAGCTTCCAGGCACCGTTCTGGATCGTCACCATCACGCGGGCGCGCCGGTCGAAGCCGTTGTGGTCGGTGGCCTTCATGTCGGCGATGCCGTGGGTCAGCACCAATTCGTTGGCGCCTTCCAGGGCATCGCGCAGGGCGGCGCGGAACTCCGGCGTGCCGGGCCGGGCCGTCCGCAGCGCTACCGGGATGGCGGCCTGCAACAAGAGGGCGGCGTCGAAGGCGTGGGCGCCGAAGGTGGCCACAGTGCCAGGGCCGTTCGACGCCTCGTAGCGGGTGACATAGTCCAAGGCCGCTTTCTTGATCGGGTTGCTGTCCGGCAACTGGGCCGCGACCAGGACCGGGCCGGCCGGCAGGACCGTGCCCTCCACGTCCTTGCCGCCGACGCGGATGAAATCCATGTTGGCGACGCCGTGCGTCTGGTAGTACTGGCCGCGGTAGCCACGCTCCCGGAGCGCCTTTTGCGGCAGTGCGGCGGGCGTGCCCGCACCGGCGATCAGCACGGCCTGCGGCTTGGCGGCGACCAGCTTCAGCACCTGGCCGGTCACGCTGGTGTCGGCGCGGGCGAACTTCTCCACCGCGACCAGCTTGATGCCGCGCTCCTCCATCGCCCGGGTCGCCTCGGCCAGCCAGCCGTCGCCGTAGGCGTCGTTGAAGCCGATGAAGCCGACGGTCTTGATGCCGGCCTTTTGCATGTGCTCGGCGATGGCGTCCGCCATCAGGCTGTCGTTCTGCGGCGTCTTGAACACCCAGCGGCGCTGCGCGTCCATCGGCTGGATCAGCCGGGCGGAGGCGGCCAGGCTGATCATCGGCACCTTCTTCTCAGCCGCCACGTCTATCATGGCCAGCGACGCGGGGGTGGTGCTGGACCCGACCAGGGCGTCCACCGCGCTTTCGTCAATCAGCTTGCGGGCGTTCGCCACGGCGCGGGTGGGGTCGGCGGCGTCGTCGAGCACGATGTACTCGATGGCCTGGCCCGCGATCTCCTGCGGCAGCAGGGCGATGCTGTTGCGCTGCGGCACCCCCAGGCTGGCGGCAGGGCCGGTGGTGCTGATGGTGACGCCGATCTTGATCTGGGCGGCGGCGGGGGTGGCCAGCGCGGGGAGCGCTGCAACGGCTGCGGCAAGCAGGACTGCGTAGCGCCGGCGCATGGCGAGGGTTTCCCGATCAGGTCCGCTGCTGCGGACGTATTTACCTGGCGCTACTGGTACGGCCAGCCCCGGGACGTGTCAACAAGTGCGGACGGGCGGGGGCCGTCCGAGACGCCGCCCGTCACCTGACCGGCAGGCCGCCCGGCTTCGTGCATGCCCGCTTCAGGCACGCCCGCTGCAAGTACGCCCGGGTCAAGCGGACCGGTCCCGTCCAGGCAAGGCGGCACGGCCCGGTCCAGGGTTGCCCCTGCCGCGGCTTGCCTGGCCTGCGGGGGTTTGCGGCTAGGGCAGCAGCTTCCAAGTCCCGCCCTCGATCGTCACCATCACGCGGGCGCGGTTGTCGAAGCCGTTGTGGTCCGCGGCGGTCATATCCGAGATGCCGTGCGTCAGGACCAGGCCGTAGGCGGTTTCCAGCGCGTCGCGCAACGCGGCGCGGAAGGCCGGCGTGCCGGGCTTGGCGGTCAGCAGCGCGACGGGGATCGCGGTCTTCAGCATGATCATGGCGTCGAAGGCGTGGGCGCCGAAGGTCGCGACGGTGCCCTGGCCATACATTGCCTCGTAGCGCCGGACATAGTCGGTGGCCAGCGCCTTGACCGGGTTGCCGTCCGGCAGCTGCGAGGCAACCAGGACGGGGCCGGCCGGCAGGATCGTGCCCTCCACGTCTTTTCCGCCGACACGGATGAAGTCCATGTTGGCCACGCCGTGGGTCTGGTAGATCTTGCCCGCATAGCCGCGTTCCCGCAGCGTCTTCTGGGGCAGGGCGGCGGGCGTGCCGGCGCCGGCGACCAGCACCGCGTCGGGCTGCGACGCCACCAGCTTCAGCACCTGGCCGGTCACGCTGGTGTCGGCGCGGGCGAACCTCTCGACCGCCACGACCTTGATCGTCATGGCGGTCAGCGCCCGGGTCGCCTCGGTCAGCCAGCCATCGCCGTAGGCGTCGCTGAAGCCGATGAAGCCGACGGTTTTGATGCCGGTACGGAACATGTGGCGGGCGATGGCGTCTGCCATCAGGCTGTCGTTCTGCGGCGCCTTGAACACCCAGCGGCGGCGCGCATCCATCGGCAGGACCAGCGCGGACGACGCGGCCAGCGTCACCATCGGCACCTTCTTCTCGGCCGCGACCTCGACCATGGCGAGGGAGGCCGGGGTGGTGCTGGACCCGATGATGGCGTCCACCTTGCCCTCGTCTATCAGCTTGCGGGTGTTCGCCACGGCGCGGGCCGGGTCCGCCCCGTCGTCCAGCACGATATACTCGACCCGCTGCCCGCCGATGTCCTGCGGCAGCAGGGCGATGCTGTTGCGCTGCGGGACGCCCAGGCTGGCGGCCGGGCCGGTGGTGCTGATGGTGAAGCCGATCTTGATCTGCGCTGCGGCCGGGCGTGACAGCAGCGGCACAAGCATGACGCCTGCGGCAAGGAGGACTGCAAGGCGCCGGCGCATAGTACAAATCCCAGGGTTTGGCCGACGCAGCGGCCAGGTTCGGCAACACATCTGGTATTGGTCCTGCCCGGAAGGTGTCAATTGCGGCACAGGCCATGCGGCACAGGCCATGCGGCACAGGCCGTGTGGTACAGGCCGTGTGGTATTGGCGCCGGAGGGCCGGCATCGGGCGACTCTGCCTGCCGCCCGGGACTGCCGGCCCGTGCCGGAACGGCGGCTGGGCAGGACGGCTGGCGTGGGGCATCGTTCCGTGCCAGCGCCGGCGCAAGCGCAGGAGCCGGCGCAGGAGCCGGCGCAGGAGAAGGTGACAGGAATGCCCAGGACTGCCTTGCCATCCCGTCCGGCGCCCGTCCCGCCAACACCGGGCTACGGCCGGTGACGGACCGCATGACGACGGCCGCGGCGGTCGTCCGGTCCCTCGTTGCCCACGGCATCACCACCGTCTATGGCGTGCCCGGCATCCACAACGATCCCTTGTTCGACGCCCTGTACGGGGCGCGGGACCGCATCCGGATGCTCCATGCCCGGCACGAGCAGGCCGGCGGATACATGGCGCTGGGCGCGGCGCTGGCGACCGGGCGGCCGCAGGCCTTCGTGGCCGTGCCCGGCCCGGGCATCCTGAATGCCTCCGCCGCATTGCTGACGGCCTGGGGCATGGGCGCGCCGGTGCTGGCGCTGGCCGGGCAGATCCCGGCGCACGCCATCGGCCGCGGCTACGGCCACCTGCACGAGATGCCAGACCAGCTTGGGGTGCTGCGCGGCCTGACCAAGCATGCCGCCCGCATCGCCGGGCCGCACGATGCGGCGGTGACGGTGGCGGGGGCGGTCCACCTCGCCTTGTCTGGGCGGCGCCGTCCGGTCGCGCTGGAGTGCGCGATGGATGTCTGGGCGCGGTCCGGCCCGGCGCCGGATGCCACCCCGGTCCCGCCCGTGACGCCTGCAGTGGACCCGGATGCCATCGAGCGCGCCGCCCGCATCCTGGGCGCGGCCCGGCGGCCGCTGATCGTCGTGGGCGGTGGGGCGGAGGACGCCGCGCCGGAATTGCGGCAGGTGGCCGAGCTGCTGGAGGCGCCGGTCGTGTCCTACCGCCGGGGCCGCGGCATCTTGCCTACGGAGCACCGGCTGGCGGTCAGCTATCCCGTCGGGCACCGCCTGTGGGCTGGCGCCGACGCCGTGCTGGCGGTCGGCACGCGGCTGTATGCGCCACAGGCGGCCTGGGGTACGGACGCGGACGTGCAGATCGTGCGCCTGGATGTGGACCCGGAGGAGCCGGACCGCTACCAGCCGCCGGCCTGCGCCATCGTCGCGGACGCCGCCGCCGGGCTGCGCGCGCTACTGGACCGGTTGCCGGCGCACAGCCCGGTCCGTCCGTCCCGCGAGGACGAGTTGGCCGGGCACCGCGCCTGGCTGGCCGACCGGCTGGCCCGGCTTGAGCCGCAGATGGGGTTCCTGCGTGCCATGCGGGCGGCCCTGCCGCCGGACGGCATCCTGGTGGATGAAGTGACGCAGATGGGCTTTGCCGCCCGGATTGCGTTTCCGGTGCCGGGGCCGCGGTCGTTCATGTCTGGCTACCAGGACAACCTGGGCTACGGCTACGGCACGGCGCTGGGGGCCAAGGCGGCGTGCCCGGGCCGGGCGGTGCTGAGCATCGCGGGCGACGGCGGCTTCGCCTACCAGGCGATGGAGCTGGCGACGGCGGCGCTGCACGGGCTGGCGGTCGTGGTGGTGGTGTTCGACGACGGCGCCTTCGGCAACGTGCGGCGCATCCAGCGGGAGGCGTATGGCGACCGGCAGATCGCGTCCGGCCTGCACAACCCGGACTTCGTGCGGTTTGCCGAGTCCTTCGGCGTGGCGGCCTACCGGGCACATACGCCTTCGGAGCTGGAGGCGCGGCTGCGGGAGGCGTTTGCGCTGGACGCTCCGGCGGTGGTCCATGTGCCGGTGGGCGAGATGCCGGGCATCTGGGACCTGATCGCGATGCCGCCGGTGCGTGGCAAGCCGCCGCGGCCGGCGTTGCCCTGACATGGGGCCGCTACAGCCCGGGATGGCCAGCCGGCACGGCCTTGCGGCCATTGGCGGCCCCGACCCGCTTGCCCTTCCGTGGCCGCGGTCCGTGCCGCCGGTCATCCTACCTGCCCGCCGCATGAGGCGGGTCCGTGCCGGGACTGGACCGCACGCAAACCCAGCTGCGGAGTCCCCTGGCGACCAAGGAGGCCGGCTGGGAAGGCAACCTGCGTCCGGCTGCGCCCGAACGGCGAAGGACGGGACGGCGTCTGGGTGTTGGGGTCATGGCGGTGGAGTTGCCCCCCATACCGCTCGTTCTCATCCGTTTGCTAACGCTTGCTGTCCTAGTTTTCCTGTGAAGCCATGGGAAAGGCGACTGCTCCGATGCTGGTTCAGGCTTCCGACTTACCTGCCCTTGCCGGCACCCCCAGCAACGCCGCATTGGCGGTGCGCCGGTTGGCGGCCCGCGCCTGGGTTGCCATGGAGGGCGCCGGGGTGCTGCCGACGCCCCGGCATTTCGAGCTGTGGTACATCCACCTGGGCGGCACCAACCCGGAGCTGAGCGCACGCCTGACCGCCCTGCTCGGCAAGGCGGCCGCCCCGCCGGAGGCCGCCTTGCAGGCCCTGCATGCCGACTGCGTGGGAACCGATCCGGACGCTGGTGACGCCGCGGAACGTGCGGAGGAGATCCAGCACGCCGCACAGGTCATCGTGGACCGGGTCGCCGGCAACCAGGATGCGCTGCAAGCTTATGGCGACACCCTGTCCGAGATGGCGGGCCAGATCGGCGACGTCCGGACGGTGGACGCCCTGGTGCGCGCGGTCACGACCCTGACGGCGGAGACGGCGCGGGCCAGCGAGCGCAACCGCGTGCTGGAGCAGCAGCTGTCCGCCTCCGTCGCGCGCATCGGCAAGCTGCGCCAGAGCCTGACCGAGGTGAAGCAGGAGGCGACGACCGACGCGCTGACCGGGTTGGTGAACCGCCGGGCCTTCGACCTGCGGCTCCGCAAGGCGATCAGCCGTGCCAAAGCCGATGCGACGCCGCTTGCGTTGCTCATGCTGGATGTGGACCACTTCAAGCGGTTCAACGACAGCTATGGCCACAAGGCGGGGGACCTGGTGCTGCGGCTCGTGGGGCGGCTGCTGGCCGACAACGTGAAGGGCCGCGACACCGCCGCACGCTACGGCGGGGAGGAGTTCGCGATCATTCTGAGCGGCGCCGACCTGCGGTCGGGCGTCACGGTCGCCGAGCAGATGCGGGCGGCGCTGGACGGGCAGCGGCTAATCCAGCCGAGGGCGCTGGCCGCTGCCAGCCAACCGATGGTTGGCATCACGGCCTCCATCGGCGTGGCGCAGCTTGGCCCTGGTGAGGCGGCGGCCGACCTGATTGGGCGCGCCGACGCCGCGCTGTATGTGGCGAAGCGGAGCGGACGGAACCGCGTTTGCACCGACGCCACCCTGGCCTGACGCGCTGCGCCTACCCGTTCCACGCGGTGGCCCCGACCTGGGACGCGTCCGGCGCGGAAAGACACGCCAGACGTGCCTTATCCGATGGACCTTTGCTTTGACCTCTTTGCCCGTCATTGCGAGGCGCGCAGCGCCGCGGCAATCCAGGGGCCGCAGGAGCTAGGGTCGGTTCTGGAGGCCCCTGGATTGCCACGCCACAAGCGCGGCTCGCAATGACGGAAGGGTCAGAACACTCCTGCTGCGCCGGCTTTGCCCGTCACTCCGCTGCCACGCCCGCGTCGGCCATCAGCTCCAGCCGCCCCGGCGTATCCGCCTGCACCAGCGTTGCGTTGCCGTGTTGGCGCAGCATGTCGGGCACGTCGGCGCCGGGCCGGGGCTTGCTGAACAGGTAACCCTGCAGCTCGCCGCAGCCCTCCTGGCGCAGCAGATCCAGTTGCTCCGGCGTCTCCACTCCTTCCGCGTTGACCGCCATGCCCAGCGACCGTCCCAAGCCGATGATGGCGCGCACGATCAGGCGCGAGTCCTCCTGTGTCGTCATGCCGCGCACGAAGGACTGGTCCACCTTGATCTTGTCGAACGGGAAGCGGTGCAGGTAGCTGAGCGACGAGTAGCCCGTGCCGAAGTCGTCCATCGCGATGCGTATGCCCATCCGCCGCAGCGCATGGAGAGAACTGAGCACGGAGGCGTCGTCCTGGATCAGCACGGATTCCGTGATCTCCAGCTCCAGCCGGCTGGACGGCAGGCCGGACAGGGCCAGCGCGCGGGCTGCGTCGTCCGGCAGCGACCGCGTACGGAACTGCACGGGGGATAGGTTGACTGCGACCTTTAGGGCGCCGGGCCAGGTGGCGGCGTCGGCGCAGGCCTGCTCCATGACCCAGGCGCCGATCTCCCCGATCAGGCCGGTCTCCTCCGCGATGGGGATGAAGACGGCCGGGCTGACCAGGCCGCGGTCGGGATGCCGCCAGCGCAGCAGCGCCTCGAACCCGGCGATGCCCCCCGGGTGTACTAGCGGCTGGTAGAACAGCACCAGTTGGCGCTCTGCCAGGGCGCGGCGCAGGTCGGACTCCAGGGTGCGCTGCAGTTGGATGGCCTCGTCCATGCCAGCCTCATAGACGCGCAGGCTGCCGCGTCCGTCCGCCTCGGCGCGGCTCAGCGCCAGTCCTGCGGCTTGCAGCAGCGTGTCCGCGGTGTCGGTGCCGACGCCCGGCACGGCGATGCCGACGCTGGCGCCGATGCTGGCCTGCTGGCCATCCACCGTGAACGGTTCCGTTATCACGGCGATCAGCCGCGCGGCCAGGCCGGCGGTCTCCACCGGCTGCTCCGCGGTTTCCTGGATGACGGCGAACTCGTCGCTGCCCATCCGCACCAGCAGGTCCGTCTCCCGGATGGCGCCTTTCAGCCGCTGCACCGCCTGGCACAGCAGCGCGTCGGCGTTGCGCTGGCCCAGCGCACCGCTGACGGCCCGGAAGCGGTCCAGCCCCACGCGCAGCACCGCCACCCCGGCGCCGCGCCGCCCGCGCGCCAGCACGCCCTGCAGGTGTTCGGTGAAGCCGAGGCGGTTGGGCAGCCCGGTCACCGGGTCGTGCCGGGCCATGCGGGCCAGCCGCGCCTCGGTCGCGCGGCGCTCCGACGTGTCCTCATAGGTGGCGACCCAGCCGCCGCCGGCGACGGGCTGCTGCGACACGGCGATGGTGCGGCCGTCCGCCAGCTCGCACGTCAGGGCGGCGACGGTGCCGTTGCCGGCGCCTTCCAGCAACAGGGACAGGCCGGCGGCGTGCAGCACGTCCGCGGCCGGCGCGCCCGGCACGGGGGCGCCGAACATGTCGGCGAAGCGGCGGTTGCACACGGCCAGCCGGCCATCGGCGCCGAACAGGCACAGCCCCTGGTTCATGTTGCCCAGCGCCGCCTCCATCCGGGCGTGCTGCTGCGCCAGTGCGCCGGCGTGGCTTGCCGCCTCGTCCGCCATCAGCGCCCGGATCTGCGCCAGCGCCGCGGCGATGCTGGCCTGCATGGTGGCCAGGGCGCGCAGCAGGTCCGCCGTCTCGCCCTGGCCCGTGACGCGGATCGGGTTGTCCAACTGTCCCGCCGCGATGGCCTGGGCGATCCGCACGGCATGGCGCACCGGCGGGGCGATCAGCCGGTTGAGCACGACGGTGATGACCAGGGCGCCGGTCAGGATCGCCACGAGCACGGCCATCGTCTGCCGTTCTTGGGCCGCGACCAGCCGGCTGACGCCTTGGCGGTAGCGGTAGCCGTCGCTGGCAAAGGTCTCCACCGCACGCTCGAACGCATCTTGCAGCGCAAGGTAGGTGTCCGGGTCGGGGTGGGCCGACGCGGCGCTGACGGCGATGGACAGGCCCTCCGCCGCGGTCTGGCCGGCGGGGGACATGGCGCGCCGCCGGGCGACGGCCAGGTCGTCAACGATCGCCGCCAGCGCCTCGGCATCTGCGTCCGGCCCGGCCGGCCGGGCGTTGGCGAGCGTGGCAAAGCCTGCTTGCGCCGCGCGCAGATGGCTGACGCCCATGAAGGCGTCGTCGTAGATGCGCAGCGCCAGCGTGCCCAGCTCCTGCTCGGCCCGCTGCGCGTACAGCCCCAACAGCCCCGTCAGCAGGGTCAGCGCCAGGCAGCCGGCGAGTATCTTGGAGCGTATGGTCATGGCACGGGCGTCAGCGCGCCTCCACCTGCATGGTCATCTTTGGGTGGATGTGGCAGCGGACCGTGAAGGTGCCGGCCTGGGTGAAGCGCACGTCCACGGCCCGGCCCGGCTCCTGCTCGTCGGATTCGTACTTGAAGCCGGGGGACTCGACGAAGACCTGGTGGATGAACGCGTCGTCGTTCACAAAGCGCACGGTGTCCCCGCGCGCCACCTGGACGGAGGGGACGGCGAAGGCCCGGCTCCGCTGCGCCACGGTCGCCAGCCCGGCGCAGGACGCCGCGGCAGCCCACAGCATCAGCCCGGCCGCAGGGGTCAGCAGCATCCGCTTCATGGCATTGGCTCCGTCAGTGGTTCACGATGTCCCGCTGCATCGGCGCAAGCAGCGCCATCAGGCGGTTTTGGGTCCGGTAAGGGATGCCGAGCTGCTCCATGGCGGCCTGCGTGCCCTCCGCGAAGGCGTTGAACTTTGCTTGCGTTATCACCAGCCCGGCATGGGCGGCCCCCATGGGCCGGCCCCGGTAGGTGCAGGGTCCGCCGGTCAGCGCGCACAACTGCTCCGCCACGCGGGGCCGCAGCCGGTCCAGGTTGATGTTGTCGAGGTCGGCGGCCAGGCGCGGGTCGTTCACGTGGATCTCGAGCGCAATGCGGACGATGGCTGCGATGCCTGCTTGGCCGCCTAGGCTGTCGTACAAGGTCTCCGCCGCCATGGCCGGGGCGGCTGTTGCCAGCACGGCGGCCAGCAGCAGGGCGTGGCGCAGGGTCCGCATCAGAAGCCTCCTTGCATCGAGAGATAGACGCCGTTCTGGCGGCCTTGCCGGGCGATTGGCCCGAGCGCCACGTAGGCCAGGGTTGCGGACAGGTTCTTGGTCGGGAACCAGGCGGCGAACACGTCGAAGGCGGGGCCTTCCTTAGCGAAGCGCAGGTTGTCCGGCTTGGTCCGCACCTCTGCCCCAACCGCGAAGCCGCGGCCCAGCAGCAGGGCGGCCGAACCCTCGAATTGCAGGCTGTAGCCGGCATGGCGGTCGCCGCCGAAGCCGAGCAGGCCGAACTGGTTGGCCTGCGTCGCCCGCACCGTTGCGTTGACCAGCAGGCTTTGCGCCAGGAACAGCTTGGTCGCCGATAGGTATGCGTCCACGCCGCTGCTGCTGCGGGCGCCAATGGCGCGCAGCACGCCGTGTTGGTCTGCCGTCTTGAGCTGCACCCCGGCTGCGACCTGCGGCACCCAGGTGTCCTGGTCATAGACGGCGTTGCCGAACAGCCGGACCTTGGCGCCCACGACGTCCAGGTGGAACTGGTAGCCGCCGCCCAGCCCCAGCTTGGCCCCGGCGCCGCGGGTGTCGAACCACTGGTGGGCGTAGGACAGCTCCACCCGGTCATGGATGCCGATGCTGGCGCCGGCGGAGTGCAGGGTGAAGCTGGGCAGGTAGGCCAGGGTGTAGTGCGCGTTGGCTCCCACGGAATCCCGCGTGCCGTAGCCGGTGATGACGGCCCAGGGCGCCAGGCCGCCGCCGGCGCTGCCCTCGATTTGGCTGACGCCCGAGGTTGCGAGCAGCCGCCCGCTGTCCTGCGCCCGGGCCGGCAGCGCCGCGCCCAGCAGGGCCGCCAGAGTGGTTGCCAGCACCGGTGCCAGCATGGGCGCCAGCAGCCCGGCGCCGGCCCGGTTTGGCAGGCCAGGCCGGCATTTTGCCGCCTTGCGCGCGTCGGAGGGATGCAGCATGGCCTGAACCTAGGCGGCATCTGGTAAAAGCTTCTTCTACGCCGCGCCCCAACACGCAGCGTTCCATCACGCGGAACCCGGTGACCCAGCGCCCGGTGACCCAGCGCCCGACGACCCAGCGCCCGACGATGCAGCATCTGGCAACGCAGCGCCCGGTGACGCAGCGCCCCAATACGTATGGCCGGGAGACGCAGCGCCTGGCGTGGCAGCGCCCTATTACGTGGCGCCGGGCGACGCAGCGCCCCACGATGCGGCCCACGGCACGGGTTGCCATCATGCCGCCCCGCATGGGCTGCTACCCCGGCCCGCGTAGCACCCAGCGGAGGCACCCATGCAGCGACGAGACTTCCTGGCCGCCGCGGCCTCTGCCGGCCTTGCCATTCCCGCCCGCGCCTTCGAGGCGGAGGGCGGCCGGCGCAACCCCGTGCTGCTGCTGGACCGGCCAGTGTCCACGCTGGACCCGCACGGCGTGCTGGACTGGCCCGCGCTGATGGTGCGGGACGCGCTGTACGACGCGCTGGCCCGGCACGAGGGCGACCTGGCCATCGTGGTGCCGAACCTCGCGGAGGGCTGGACCGTCAGCGAGGATGGGCTGACTTGGACCTTCAAGCTGGCCGCCAACGCACGCTTCCAGGACGACAGCCCTGTGGACGCGGAGGCTGCGCGGATCAGTTGGGTCCGCGCCCTGTCCCAGCCCGGCACGGCGTGGATGCTGCGGGACCACTTGCTGGCCGATGGGGTCACAGCGCCGGACGCGGCCACGCTGCGCCTGGTGCTGACCCGGCCGATGCCGGCGCTGCCGGGCTACCTGCCGCACATCGCGATCCTCAACCCGCGCCAGGTGCCGGTGGACGATGCCGGGTGGCTGGCGGCGCGGTCCGCCGGGTCCGGCCCCTACCGGCTGCGCCGGCAGGATGCGGACGGCCTGGTGCTGGAGGCCGTGGCGGACCACTGGCGCGGCTGGCCGATGCCGGCGGCCGACCGCCCAGCGGCCGTGGTGCTGCGCGTGGCGCCGGACCCTGCCGCACGGCGGGCCGCCTTCGCGGGGGGCCAGGCGGACCTGACCGACGATGACGTGGGGCCGGACGCGCCAGGTGTCGTCACGCTGCGCCAGCGCGGCCTGACCGGCCTGGTGCTGCTGATGAACACCGCGTCCGGGCCGACGGCGGACCTGAACGTGCGGCGCGCCCTGGCCTACGCCTTCCCCTACGCGCCGGATGCGCCGTCCAGCCCGTTTCCGCCGGGCACTCCGGGGGCGCAGGACGTGCCGGAGATGCCGCGGCAGGACCTGGACATCGCCCGGCAGTACGCCGCCAAGCTGCCGGACGGCGGCCATGCCCTGGAATTTGCGCATGTTGTGGGGGACGAGGCCGCGGCGGCAGCCGGCCAGGCGCTTGCCGCTGCTGCTGCCCCACTGGGGCTGCGCCTGACCATCGTGCCGCTGACCTGGGCGGAGATGTTCGCCCGCGGCGCAAAGCCGGAAGGGTCCCCGGCGCTGGCCGCCTTGCGGGTGACGCCGTGCAGCGCGGACCCGGATGCGGTGGCGTCGCTGTTTACCTCGGCCGCCGCCGGGCACCCCTGGGGCATGCACCACTTGCGGGACGACGTGCTGGACAAGCTGGCGGCCGACGCCCGGGCAGAGGCGGACGGGGACCGGCGCATGGCGGTCTATGCCGACGTGCAGCGGCTGATCGTCGCGACGCAGCCGGCCATCTTCGCTGGGATCGTCGAGCGGCGCTGGACCTACCGCGGGCTGCGCGGCGTTGCGCCGTCCCCGGTGCGCGGCGGCGCGGCGGTGGACCTGTGGCGGCTGCACGTGTTGCCGGGATAACCGGACGAGGCGCATTGCGTCGTTTGTGCCCGCCGGTGCGGGACGCGCGGTGCCGTGGCAAGCGGAGGACTGACGGGACCGCGCTGGCGGTCCCTGGATTGCCACGCCGCAAGTGCGGCTTGCAATGACGGGCAGGCCGGGGCGGCTCGCAGTGGTGGTTGGGGCCGTATGGCCCGCAATGACGGGTGGGCCAGGGCGGCTTACAGACGGTTGGGGCCGTATGGGCTGCGGTGACGGGTGAGGCAGGGCGGGCCGCGGCAACGGGTGGGCCAAGAGCACTCGCCTGTTGGCATAGTGCCGTGATCCAGATTGCTAGTCGGATGCAGGGTTGCGGTGGGGGCCGGCTTCGGCTTTAGCCCGTCCCATGCCTGCATCCCCCGACACCCCTGCGATCCTGGCCCGCGCCGTGCTGGCCGCCGCCCGCCGTCCCTGGCCCGTGCTGCTGCTGGGGCTGTTGCTCGCGGCAGGCTCGGTTTGGCTGGCGGCGACCCGGCTGCAAGTCACGACCGACGTGGACGGCTTGTTTGCCGCCACCCTACCGTGGAAGCAGCGCGAGGCCGAGCTGAAGCGCCTGTTCCCGCAATTCACCGACTTGGTGGTCGCGGTGGTGGAGGCCGATGCGCCGGAGATGGCGGACGCCACCGCCGCCGGGCTGGCCGCGGCCTTGCAGGCGGACCCCGCGCATTTCCGCACGGTGCGCCGGCCCGACGTGTCGCCGTTCTTTGCGCAGGAGGGCTTCCTGTTGCTGGACAAGCCGGTGCTGCAATCCCTACTGGACCAGACGATAGACGCGCAGCCGTTCCTGGGGCAGCTCGTGGCCGATCCCAGCGCCCGCGGCCTGTTCTCCGCCCTGTCGCTGGTGGCTATGGGGGTGGAGCAGGGGGCGAACCTGCAAGCGTTCGAGGCGCCGTTGCGCGGCTTCCACCAGGCCCTGGCTGGCGTTGCGGCGGGGCGGGCGGCACCGCTGTCGTGGCAGCGCCTGCTGGCCGGGCAGGTGTCCGAGCTGGGCGGCCCCTACCGCTTCGTGTTGGCACAACCGGTGCTGGACTACGGCGCGTTGCAGCCCGGCGCCGCCGCGACCGATGCACTCCGCGCCGCCGCGGCCCGGCTGGAGTTCGTGGCCGCCAAGCAGGCGCGGGTGCGGGTGACGGGATCGGTGGCACTGGCGGACGAGGAGTTCGCGACCGTCGCCCAGGGCGCGGTGGCCGGGCTGGTGGGCAGCCTGGTGCTGGTGGTGGTGTGGTTGGCGCTGGCGGTCCGGTCCTGGCGGCTGATCGTGCCCATCGTGCTGACGCTGGTGCTGGGATTGCTGCTGACGACGGGGTTTGCGACGCTGACGTGCAACCCGCTCAACCTGATCTCGGTGGCGTTCGCGATCCTGTTCGTGGGCATCGCGGTGGACTTCGCCATCCAGTTCTGCGTGCGGTTCCGGGAGGTGCAGTTGCACGCGGCCGACATCAACGAGGCCCTGGCCGGCACGGCGCGGCGGGCGGGCGGGCAGATCCTGGTGGCGGCGGGGGCGACGGCTGCGGGGTTCCTGGCCTTCGTGCCGACGGACTTCACGGGCGTGGCCGAGTTGGGGTTGATCGCCGGCGGCGGGATGCTGATCGCCTTCGCCTGCACCCTGCTGTTCCTGCCGGCGGCCCTGGCGGTGTTCCGCCCGCGGGCTGCGGCGGCGGAGGTCGGGTTCGGCACCCTGCGCCCGCTGGACCGCCTGCTGGAGCGGCGGCGCTGGCCGGTGCTGGGCGCCTTTGGCCTGCTGGCGGCGCTGGGCGCGGCGGCGCTGCCGCGGCTGCAATTCAACTCGGACCCGCTGAGCACCAAGGATCCAACGACCGAGGCGATGCGGACCTTGGCCGACCTGGCCGCCAACCCGCTCACCAACCCTTACACCATTGACATCCTGGCGCCGGATGCGGCGGCGGCGGACGCGGTGGCCGCCCGGGTGGCCCGGCTGCCGCTGGTGGGGCAGGTGATCACGCTGGGCAGCTTCGTGCCAGCCGAGCAGCCAGAGAAGCTCGCGCTGGTTGCCGACGCCGCGGGCCTGCTGGGACCAACGCTTGCGCCGCGCAGCCCGGCAGCCCCCGTCACCCCGGCCGACGTGCGCCTGGCCGCCCGCACGGCGCTGTCCCAGATGGACCGCGCGCTGCCGCGCCTGCCGGCCGGGCACCCGCTGGCGGAGGTGGCGGCGGACTTGCGGGCGCTCGCCGCGGCCCCGGATGACCGGGTGATGGCGGCCAACGCCGCGCTGACCCGTTTCCTGCCGGACCAGATCGGCCGGCTGCGCCTGGCGCTGTCCGCAGCACCGGTGACGTTGGCCGGCATCCCACCGGAGATCGCCCGCGACTGGCGCCTGCCGGACGGCCGCGTGCGCGTCCAGGTCGCTGCCAAGCTGGAGGCCGC
>Ga0123339_10001090_pt1 | contig 19229 bp, 15 predicted proteins | sample lystaG_FD_89956 | JGI IMG/M metagenome (GOLD analysis project Ga0123339, IMG submission 89956) | Glacier valley bacterial and archeal communities from Borup Fiord, Nunavut, Canada, to study Microbial Dark Matter (Phase II) -... | ecosystem: Environmental > Aquatic > Freshwater > Ice > Glacier ... | reverse complement strand
CATCCAAACTCGCATGGAGCAATCTGCAAGAGGTCCCCTCCATCGGAGGGACCGATGCACAGGGGGCGGCGGTCGCTTCCCCGCACGTGAGATATCAGGGGACGGGCACTAACCCGAAAAGTTCATGTCCCACGTGCCATGTCGTTCATCAGGCATCGGCAACAAGCACTAAATTATTGGCGACCTCTGCCGACATCACCGAGCCGAATTCAAAAATAGCGGTGTGCGAGATATGCCACATCAACACCTCTGCATCCGAAAAGGATTTCGTCACATCGATTCTGGCCACTGCGACTGCCGGTCATACTGTTTTAAATGCTCAGAACTCCACCGGGGTTCTTGAATGCACCACGTGCCACGGTGCGCATGTAAGCGGCGAGGGTACGCAAGGGGCGCTTTTGTTCTCGACGGTGAAGGCTTTCGGCACGCTCACCTCGGATCTGCCCGTCGATGAAACGGGGTTCAACCCTCAGTGCACGACCTGTCACGATGATGATACAACGTGGTTTAGCGCGGTGGAGACGACGAGCTATCCTTCCGTGAAATATCCCGTTCGCGTGGCCGATGTCACGATTTCTTCAGGTTATTTCGACTATCCGAAACTCGGAACGTTTCCGGGGCTGAGCGTCGTCGCCTCATCGACGCAGAACGCCCATGCGCAGATTGCGGACAAGGGAGATTACAATAAGGGCGATTGTCGCTATTGCCACAGTTCCCACAACAGTGCTTCGCCCTATAGCCAACTCCTGACGCAACGAGGTGAACTCCGCGCCATGGTCAGCACGGAGGAGACCGTCACGCAGGAGGAGAAGACAAGCGGAGCATATGCATCCTTCTGTCTTTCATGCCATAACGGAAGTAATTCAGGGCAGCCTTGGAGCAAAGCGGTCGATATCGCCGATGTCGTGTCATTGCCACCCGGCTCGACCGAAGCGAGTCGTACAGCGTTTCTTGCATCGAATGCCGGACATCGCGTCGAGTCGGCGAATGCCGATGTTCCTTCCGGTTCGGCGTTACCGTGCTATGGGTGCCATAACCCCCATGGATCGAAATACGGTAACAATTACAATCTGAGCGACTCGTTGGGGGCGAATCTCTCGGATACACGCGACATATGTCTCGCCTGCCACGTCACGAGCGACGGGTTTGTCTGCACTGACGGCGACGAAAACCTCGTGGAGCATTCCGATCCTTCGGTGCAAAAAACCATCTTTGGACTTTCTCGTAGTGGAATCGACTCGACCGAAGGTACAGCGACGGTCACGAATATGCTCAAACTGGACGATTCGATCGCGTCGCATGCGAGTACAGGAGTGCTCGATTGCGATAACCCGTCTTGTCACGGGAACGTACATTCGCCGACCAATTCCCGCTAATCATATGGATGTGTTGTGAAGACGCATTTACGGGTACAACATTTACCATGCCGCGCCTGTGCAAACCCCTACCGTGAGGTTATAATTACTTGTAGGATTTTGAAGGTGGCAGTGCCGGGAAATGCATGATTTGCTCGGACGATGTAAGTGAAAGAATTACTAGTAGCATTCTATCAATTAAGGGTATGTGTATGCGACTGAGCGACAAGGCCATACGGAATACAGGAGTTCTCGCTGCCATCATATCTGTGGTAGCTTGTAGTTTTTTCGCAACCTTTGTCTTCGCGTTCGACAATATCGCGACCACCACACTCACATTCACTTCCGGCTACCGGAATATGACGATTTCTTGGCCTGCCGTCGGCGGCGCCCACCTGTATGTGGTCTATCGCGCAGATGATGCCACGGGGAAGAGCGCACACCGTGTGGGCGAGACCGAGGATACTAATTTCAAAGATATTTTCCTCAAACCGGGGAGCAACTATTCCTACGCGGTCCAGTCGGGCGCGACGCGTGACGGCATCGATACAATCGACCCCTCGACTTTGAAGTGGAGTTCCGTGCAGCAGGTGCCCGCACTCGCGAACGGAAATGCCTCACCTCATGTGGGGAAGAGTGATACCGACGGTAGCGCGAAGACCTGCCAAAAATGCCACATCGCCTTCGGTGCGAACAACGCAAAATTCATCGTGACATCCGGAGCCCAAAGCCAAAGCAACCAGGCGGTTTCCGTATGTCTCGATTGCCACGCGAAGGATTCGGCTGCGGAGAGCACCTTCACCAAGTCGACACTCTCGGCATCGTTCACGAGCGCGACATCGAAGTCCGGCCATGTTGTGGATAGCACGTCGATAAGCGACGGAAAATTGGAGTGCACGACGTGTCACGGACCACACAATGATTCCTCCGCCGATGCGGGACTACAACCCTCGACCGTCAAGAAATTCGGGAATCTCACCAAGAGCATCACTGTCGACACCACCAAGGCGAATGCCCGGTGCGCGACGTGTCACGATGACGGCGCCACGTGGTTCACGGCTTTCGGGAAAACCTACCCGTCGACCTCAAGTCCCATATTGGTGGGGTCTTCTGATACGACGGCGGTGGCGACTGGCTACATGGGCTATCCGAAAACGGGTACGTATCCGGGCTCGACGGTAGTCAACTCCCCTGCGAAGAACGTCCATGCCAATATCGCCGCGAGCGCCGGATACGACAAGGGCGATTGTCGCTATTGTCATAGCGCTCATGGAAGCGCATCACCGTACAGCGGACTTTTGTCCGACCGCGGCGAGCTGCGAGCGATGAAGGGGACGACGGCAGCAGAAATCGAAAAGGAGCGCACGAGCGGAGCATATGCCTCGTTCTGCTTCTCGTGTCACAATGGAGACAACAAAGGGACGCCGTGGGCTGCCGCCGCGGATGTCAAAGATGTTTTTTCGTTGCCTGCGGGATCATCGGAGGCGAGCCGCACGGCGTTCCTCGCATCGAATGCCGGCCACAAGGTGACCGCTGCTGATGCTTCGATCCCCCAGAATTCGGCGATTCCTTGTTACGAATGTCATAACGACCACGGCTCCGCCACAAACGAGCACAACTTCGCCGATACGCGTGGCAAGAACTTGACGGATGCGAACGGCAAGAACGACATCTGTTACACCTGCCATCTCACAAGCGATGGGAAGGCATGCGTAGACGGCGCCCAAGCCTATGTCGCCTATGCGGACCTGCCGACGTCGAAGAAGACGATACTCGGTCTGGATCGTAACGATACGACGAATGGGATGAAGCTCTCCGATAACCCCGGACACTCCGAGGACAGCACCCAGACCTGTTCGGATTGTCACGGAAGCGACCATGACCCCGTCACCGATTCGAGCGCTTGTGGGACATCGGGTAAAGTATGCACCGATTGTCATACCGGTACCTATGGTGAATATACGTCCGCGGCTTCCTACGCAACCGTCGCACAAGGTAGCGCCGCTGCGACGAGGTGGGCCGGCACCAGTACGCCGCACCTTATTCCGACGTATTCCACGAAAATGGGCCCTCGTTCCGGCCTCTCGACATCCTGACCGGTATTTCAACCGTGGGATCCGGCGTGTCGTCTTTGACGTTCAACGCGACACAAGGGGTCTATTGCGACGGTTGCCACGGATGGGTGAGCACCGATATCGGAACGCAATCCGACGGGAGCGGCACGAAGGGCAAGACGACGGGCGCGACGTTGCGCACGGCCTATAACTCGTATACGCCCAGCAGTACCGATTACATCCATGCCTCGAGCAGCGCTGCCGGAGCCGGCGGTCTGTGTCTGTCTTGCCACAACAAGAATCTCGGCGCCGCCGATGTCGGCGCGAACTCCTCGGGCACGGTCAACAAGCTCAACGAATTGACCGACGGTTCATACAATACTTCCTGGCACAATTACACCGTCACGATCACCCGTGCGGCGAAATCCAACGGCGTCAACTCGAAGACCTATACCAAGACCTATAATGCCAACTGTACGAAGTGCCACAACAACGCAAACGCCATCGCCGATCCCAAAAACAACACCGACAAGCTGCAGCTTGATTCGCACTACGTCGCCGGGCAGAGATTGCTGGCCCGTTTCGGTATGGTATCCGATATCTCGAAGCCGATGCTCACCGACACTTCGGGCAATCTCTTCATGCATGACGGTCTCTGGTCGAAAACGTGCGCGAACTGTCATGATGCCGGCAAACCTTACGTCGCCCATGGTGGCAAGCGAGCCGGTCAGTGCTTCAGCGGCTGCCACCACTTGGCAGCAGATGTCATCTCGATGCATTCTTCGACGGCCTTTGTTACCGCCCACGGAACCCAAGCATGGCTGAATACATATAACTGCTCCGGGTGTCATAAAACACCGACCGCTGAAGTGGCGATTGCTGCTAAGGATAAAGATTTCAACAACAAGGGAATGTGTTTCGGCTGTCACACGCATAAGGGCGAGGTCCAGGGAGATGCCGGGAAGTCTTATACCGGCATGGACTGGTACGGGCAACAGCATATGAACACCGCGAACGCATCTCTGGGCATCAAGGTCGATAGTTCGACCGGTCTCCAATATAGGAACTGGTCGCTGGCTTCGGGTACGGTTATCGGAACGCAGAATTTCGATGACGAAGGTGTTTTCAAGGATATGTACAATCTCGATACGACGAGCAGTGTCCCCGCCGGTGACGGCGCCGGCGGAACGGTCGACACGGCTGCCGGCGCCGCGCTTTACAATGCTATGGAGACTTCCGGCCATCAGTCGAATCGGCCTAAGTCGACGTGGCAGTCCACGGCGGCTTTGAAACCGCATGTGCTTGCAAACACCGATTCGGTACGCTGTGCGGAGTGCCATAACACACACTCGGCTGACTCAGGGGCGATGGGGGTGAGCACCGAATGGCCGACGACTGCCAAGGCACTCGCGGGATCTGCGGCCGGCGTGCAGGTGATCGCAGGGGTCGCCAATACCGTGTATGCGGACAAGACGACACCGACCTCCGCTATCGCGAGCGACGGTTCACGCCTGATCACCCTTAACGACTTTTGGACGAGGAACTCACTCGTGGCCAAGGTGAAGTCCGACATCACCGCTTGGCTCCTGACGCAAAACAACCCGAAGACAGGTGCCAACTATACGGCCGCCGAAGCCACGGTGAAATATAATGAGATGGATTATAACGGTATCACCGCCGCCCAGATCACGACGGCCGGAGATAGCGCGACGGCTGCGCAATGGGCAAAGACAGTCGATGTCTTCTGCTATCGTTGCCATGACGAAACGCAGATGGCCACCAGGGCGCATGCGGGTGGAACTGCCGAAACGCACAAAGCGGCGGCCTTGGCATGCGTGAACTGCCATGTCCCGACCGTACACGGAGCCAAGATGCCTTATCTGCTCGCCGACGAGGGTGCGATCACAACTGCGCTCGGCGGCGGCGGTGTCTTGAACGGGAATCTTGCGATGTCGGCGCAACAGGTGTTCAAATGGACGAAATACACCAACAATAACGGTCGAGATAAAGCCGCCACGAGCACGAACAACTCGAACGTCCTCGCGACCAACGCTCCGGCCGCCAAGCTGTATTCGATAAACGATACGGCTATCGGCGCGAATGCAACAGGCGCTTTCAAGGACAGGAACAGTTGCGCGGTCGACCCGTCATGCCACGCAACGCAGGGCGGTCCGATTACTACGGACACAACGGGAACCGGTTGGCACAACTGGAACAACAGCAATAAAAACTATTAATATATACCAGCAATAGGGGATCGGTTTTGTTTGAGGATCATTCGGATTTTTCCGTACTGAGGGGTTTTATCAGTATCATAGGTGCAGTGCTTCTCGTGTCGGGCATTCTGTTCTGCTCCGTCTCAGGAGGGAGCGAAGCTTCGCCGAGCAGCCATTTGCAACGCCCGGTATCATGTCCTCCGGTCGCACCGTTGAAAACATCCCATGTCCGTAAGCCACTTGCATTCGACAGGCATGCGAAGTATGTCGCGTTGACCTTCGATGACGGTCCGAGCACCGTGTACACCCATCGCATACTCGCCATACTCGAAAGAGAACATGTTCCGGCGACATTCTTCGTGCTGGGAAGCCAAGCCAAACGGTACAGTGGAATCGTGAAAGCCGAGGTGGCACAAGGCAGCCAGGTTGCAAACCATTCATGGAATCATAAAAATATGAACATGGTCAAGAGCAAGAACATCAAGAAGGATCTCGGCAATACCCGTAAAGTGATACGACGAGTCACCGGCATCGATACCCGTTATGTACGACTTCCTTATGGGAGCGCGAACAAACGGGTACGTAAAAAGGTGCGATCGATGAAATTGATCCGCATCTACTGGGACAAGGATCCGCGTGATTGGTCGAGGCCGGGTGTCAAAAAGATCATCGGTCGTGCGACTCATGGCGTGAAAAACGGACAGATAATCTTGATGCACGACGGTGGCGGAAACAGGACCCAGACGGTGAAAGCTTTAAGGCGGGTCATAGACAAGCTTAAAAGACGGGGCTTCACATTTTGCACGGTCGACGATCTCTATCGATTCGATCTGAAATAAGCATGAAAAAGGGGCCTTCCGAAGAGGCCCCTTTTTCGTTTATTGTGGAGCCTGTTCCATGTCGGCGGTCCGTATGAGCTTGCGCTGCACTTTTCCGTTGACGGTTTTCGGCAGTGAACCGACATAGTCGATGACACGCGGGAACTTGTAGGGAGCAGTCCGTGTCTTCACCCACGACTGCAGTTCTTTCGTCAGTTCGTCGCTTCCCTCATGGCCTTTCGCCAACACGATGGTCGCTTTGACGGCGAAGCCGCGCACGGGGTCGGGGATTCCGGTGACGGCGCATTCGGCGACCGCCTCGTGTTCGAGCAGGACGCTCTCTACCTCGAAGGGCCCGATTCGATATCCCGACGACTTGATGACGTCGTCGTTTCTGCCGACATACCAGTAGTAGCCGTCCTCATCGACCCATGCGGTATCACCCGTATGGTACCAGCCGCCCTCGATGGCCTCGGCGGTCTTTTCCGCGTCGCGATAATACTCGACCATGATTCCTTCGGGATAAGGGTCCACCTTGATGCATATCTCGCCTCTTTGCCCGGGGGTCACGTGGAACTTCTCTCCGTCGAATAGACTCACGGTGAAAAGCGGGGAAGGCTTGCCCATCGAGCCGGGCTTGCATTTCATGCCGACGCTGTTGAAGATGCTTAAGACGGTCTCGGTCTGTCCGAATCCTTCGAACAACGGCAGACCGGTTTGGTCGAGCCACTTGGCATAGAGGTCGGGGTTGAGCGCTTCGCCTGCGGTCGTACAGTACGTAAGCGAAGAGAGGTCGTATTTTTCGATGCCTTCCAGCATCATGAGACGATACATCGTCGGAGGGCAGCAGAGGCTCGTGATATCGTATTTTTTGATGAGTTCGAGTATGTCGTGGGGCACATAGCGGTCGAAGTCATAGGTGAACACGCATGTCTCCATGAGCCACTGTCCGTAATACTTGCCCCACACGGCCTTGCCCCATCCGGTGTCGGCGATGGTGAAGTGGAGCCCGCCGTCGCTTGTGACATTGTGCCAGTGCTTCGCCGTGGCGATGTGCGCGAGCGCATAGGTCATGTCGTGCAGGACCATTTTCGGATTGCCGGTCGTGCCCGAAGAGAAATACATGATCGCAGGGTCATGCACTGAGGTGTCACGTCGTGCGAATTCGGCATCGGTCGCACGGACTTCCGAGTTGAAATCGTTCCAGCCCTCGCGTATCCCCGGCAGGATGCAGACGTTCTCGGGTCCCGAGAGCTTTTCGCCCATGGATCCGTCATCCGCATCGAGAAGCCCGCCTCCGCCGCCGTTGACAAGGATCTTCATCTCGAGTTCGGGACAAGAAGGCGCGACGTTGTCGACGACTTGTGCGATGTCGCCCAGGTTCGTCGCGATGACCGCTTTGACGCCCGCTCCCTTGATCCGGTATTCGAGGTCATGCTCTTTGAGCATGAAGGTCGCCGGGATCAACAGTGCGCCGAGCTTGTGAAGCGCCGTGGCGATAAACCAGAATTGATAATGGCGGCGGACGATGACGAGCACCGCATCTCCGTTGCCGATGCCGAGGTCGCTTAAGTAGTGGGCGGTCTTATCCGACCACTCTTTTATGTCGGCGAAGCTGAAGTGGTGCTCTTCGCCCTCGGGATTGCACCACACCATCGCCGGACGGTCCGGGTCGCTTGCGGCGAGCGCGTCGACACAATCGTAGGCGAAGTTGAAGTCGTCGGGGTATTCGAGCTTCAAGTCGGATAATATACCGTTATCGTCATACGTCTCGCGCATGTACTTCAAGTTGAGATTCTGCATGATGGTCATGTTCCTAACGTCTATGAGTCGTGGTTTCCTTTTAGTACCACTGCGAGGAACTTGCACGGTTCTCCTCCGATGGCGATCATGCCATGGTCATGCGAAGAATCGTAAAGTAATACGTCGCCTGCGCCGAGTTCCTCAGTGTGGTCCTCATAGACAAAGCGCAGACGACCGCTAATAATGTAATCTAACTCCTGCCCGACATGCTGAGATGTCGTGATAGGGGTGTTCTGTTCCTCTTCGATATAGGGCGCCGTCACCAGGAACGGCTCGCACAGTTTATTGCGGAAGGTCGGCGCGAGGTGAAGGTACTCGAAGCTTTCGCGGCGCTTGATGTCGAGGCCTTCGCCGGCTCGCACGAGTGAGTAGCTTTGAAGGTGGGGTTCTTCACCCGTCAAGAGGTCGATCATATCGACACCGAGCTTTTCGGCCGCGCGATACAGGAAGGTGAACGAAAAATCCTTCGCTCCCTCCTCGTGGATAATGTAATCCTGCTCGCTTACACCGATGGCTTCGGCCAATTCGGCGGCCGATAGATCGGAGTCCTCGCGCAGAGACTTGATGCGATTTGAAATCTCTTTCATGTTGAGTTCCATGGGAGGCCTTTCTGTGTAAACGAGGGATAGTATCACTTCAGTGTATAAGAAATGCGGAGGATTATCCCCACGACTTCTTATGTTTTAGTATGGTATAGGGTACAGCATCGGACATGAATTGCAAAAGCGGAGGCGGAAAAGCCCGTGAACTATACAAAGTGGAGCCCTGAAACGCTCAAGAACATGGTGGTCGTGACCGGCCATTACGGGAGCGGTAAGACGAATCTCTCCCTGAACATGGCACTCGAACTGGCCGATGCCGGTGAGGCGGTGACGCTTGTCGACCTCGATATCGTCAATCCTTATTTTCGAAGCTCCGATTATATCGAGCAGCTCGAAAAACGCGGCGTCCGTGTCATCGGACCGACATTCGCGCGTTCGACGCTCGAATCCCCCTCACTTCCCGCCGAAGTGTATGCTGCCTTCGAGCAAAAGGAGGGGCATGTGATTTTCGATGTGGGCGGAGACGATGCCGGGGCGACTGCGTTGGGCCGCTACGCGCACAACTTCTCCGGATTTGAATACGATCTCATATATGTCATCAATAAATACCGTAACTTGACGACCACGTCTTGCGAGGCGGTAGAAATCCTCCACGAGATCGAAGAGGCATCGCGGCTGAAGGCGACCGGAGTGATACACAACTCCCATCTGCAGGGCCTGACCGATCTCAAGACGCTTATCGATGCCGTCGACTTCGCCACGGGCACGGCCGAACTGCTCGATTTGCCACTTGTCTGCACTACTGTGCCGACCGGCCTCTTCGAAGAGGCGAGTTTGCAAGAATCGATTGCACCGATGGGCGGGGCTTTGTATCCTATAAGGATATACGTTCGGACTCCGTGGGACGAAGATGAATCCGTCCTCGGTGGATAAAGGAGGAACCGTTCGATGTCGAAGATCATTATCGATGAAACCTATTGCAAGGGATGCGGACTGTGCGTCGCCGTATGTCCTCGTGCGCTGATCTCCCTTGATGCTGAAAAACTCACCCCCAAAGGGTATCGACCTGCAAAACTCGACGACGCGTCGAAATGCACCGCGTGCGCCATGTGCGCGACCATGTGTCCCGACGTGGCGATCACGGTAGTTAAGGAGTAACCATGTCCGAGAAAGTATTGATGAAAGGTAACGAGGCGATCGCCGAGGCCGCGCTCCGCGCGGGCTGCCAGTGTTTCTTCGGATATCCCATCACCCCCCAGACCGAGCTCGCGGCGTACATGTCCAAGCGTATGCCCAAGATGGGTCGCGTGTATCTCCAGGCCGAGAGCGAGATCGCGGCCATCAATATGGTCTACGGCGCGGCCGGTACCGGTGCCCGTGTCATGACGTCTTCGTCGTCACCGGGCATTTCGCTCAAGTCGGAGGGTATCTCCTATATGGCCGGCGCCGATCTGCCGGGGGTCATCGTCAACATCACACGCGGAGGCCCCGGTCTCGGCGGGATCCAACCGGCCCAGTCGGACTACTGGCAGGCGACCCGCGCGGCAGGTCACGGTGACTTCCATATGATCGTTTTGGCTCCTTCGACCGTCCAGGAGATGGCCGACGAAGTCTATAACGCATTCGACATCGCCGATCGCTATCGCACGCCCGTCATGATCCTGGGCGACGGTATGCTCGGACAGATGATGGAACCCGTTTCGCTCCCGGAAGAGAAGTCGGGGAAGACCGACAAGCCCTGGGCAGCCGATGGGCACCGGAATAAGCGGAAGAAGAACGTGATCAACTCATTGTTCCTCAAACCCCAAGCACTCGAGGATAGAAATATCGAGCGCTTCGAGCGATACGATGTCATCAAGAAGAACGAGCAACGGGCGGAGATGTACTTGACCGACGATGCTGAAATCGTAGTCGTCGCCTTCGGCGCGAGCGCACGAGTGGTGCGAAGCGCCGTCGACCGTGCGCGCTCAGTAGGAATCAAAGTCGGCCTGATCCGTCCTATCACCTTATGGCCGTATCCGACAGATGCCATCGAGAGTGTCGTCGACCAGGCGAAAAAATTCCTCGTGGTCGAGATGAACATGGGGCAGATGGTTGAAGATGTGAGGTTGGCCGTCGCCGGCAGGAAAGCCGTCGACTTCTTCGGGCACACGGGCGGGATCATTCCGACGCCGACCGAAGTATTCGAACAGATCGAAAGAATCGCAGCCGAGAAGGGAGAGGAGTAATCATGGGCGAAATCATTTTCAAGCGTCCCGATGCACTCGAAGACACGGTATTTTCATATTGCCCCGGATGTACGCACGGTATCTCCCATAGGCTCATCGCCGAGATCATCGACGAACTCGGTATCGAGGGCACTACCGTCGGTGTCGCCCCCGTCGGTTGTTCGGTCATGGCCTACGACTTCTTCACCTGCGATATGTTCGAGGCGGCCCACGGGCGTGCTCCCGCGGTGGCGACCGGCATCAAGCGCGTCAATCCCGATAACGTCGTTTTCGCCTATCAAGGCGACGGCGACCTCGCCTCGATCGGAATGGCCGAGACGGTCCATGCGGCTTCACGCGGTGAGAACATCACCGTCATCTTTATCAACAATGCAATCTACGGCATGACCGGCGGGCAGATGGCCCCGACGTCGCTCCCCGGCCAGGTCACGCAGACTTCTCCGTTCGGACGCGATGTCACGCAGGCGGGCTATCCCATCCGTGTCGTCGAGTTGCTTTCCGAACTCGACGGTGTCGCCTTGGCACAACGCGTCACGCTCGACACGCCCAAGCATGTCCGGGAAGCCAAGCGCGCCATCAAGAAGGCGTTCGAGTACCAGATCGCCGGTGTCGGTTACAGCATCGTCGAAATCGTGTCGACGTGCCCGACGAACTGGGGGCTCTCTCCTCAAGATGCCTTCCAGTGGATGCGGGACAATATGCTTCCGTACTATCCACTGGGCGTGTATCGTGATGTCAAAGCCGAGGGTTTCGACAACATCCACGACCGCGCTGCGGATAAACGCGAGCGTCTGAGTTGCGGAAAGGATGAGAAGTGATGGCGAAATCCTCCAATATCCTTCTCGCCGGTTTCGGCGGCCAAGGCATACTGTTCGCAGGCAAGCTCTTGGCCTATGCGGGTCTCATCGAAGAGGACCAGGTAACGTGGCTCCCCAGCTACGGCCCGGAAATGCGCGGAGGCACAGCAAACTGCAGCGTTTGCCTCTCCGATATGCCGATCGGCTCTCCGCTCGTGCTCGAGCCCGATATCCTGGTCGCGCTCAACCAGCCTTCCCTCGATATGTTCTTCGATAAGGTGGCACCCGGGGGCAAGGTGTTCGTCGACAGTATGCTGGTACCCGATGTCCCGAAACGCGACGACGTGACCGTGTTCTCGTTGCCTGCGACCGAAACGTGCGACGAAGCCGGCCTTAAAGGCTTGGCGAACGTGTTACTTGTGGGAAAAGTGCTCAAAGAGACGGCGTGCGTAAGCGTGGAGGCACTCGATGCAGCCATCGTGAAATCCATCCCGCCGAAGCGGATACACTTGCTTGAACCGAACCGGAAAGCCTTCGACATCGGCTACAACAGTTAGGAGATAAGACCATGACACTCGAATTCGAGCAGTTGGGATTACGCTTGAAAGGCCTTCGAGAAGCCTGCGACGTATCGGTGCAGGAGATGGCGGACGACCTCGACGTCACGGTGGAAAAGTACGCTTCCTACGAGGAGACCGGCGCCGATGTGCCGATTTCCGTGCTCTATCATGTGGCTCATAAATTCGGTGTCGACCTGACGGAGATCCTCACGGGCTCGAATGCGAAACTCGACACGTTCCAAGTGGTCAGGCAGGGCGCCGGTCTCGTAGTGGACCGTTATCCGGGGTACCATTTCCAAGATCTCGCATGGCGCTACAACAAGAAGATCATGCAGCCTCTCCTCGTGACGCTCGATCCGAGCGATGACCGGGCGAAGCTCGTCACGCACAGCGGTCAGGAGTTCAACCTCGTGCTCGAAGGGGCGGTGACGCTCATCTTCGATGACAAGGAGATCGTGTTGGAGACGGGGGACAGCGTGTACTTCAATCCCCTGCATCGACATGGACAGTCGTGCGCAAGCGCGACTCCCGCCAAATTCGTCACAGTCATCGCCGAGTAGGGGTATCACATCATGGACCATATACTGAATAAATACTGTCCACGAACCGAGTTCGACTCGTACGAGGACTATTTCGAGAACTTTAAAATCGAGATGCCGGATAACTTCAACTTCTCCTATGACGTCGTCGACGAATGGGCGCGCGTCGAGCCCGATAAGCGGGCCCTCGTCTGGTGCGACGACCACGGCAGCGAACGCACGTTTTCATTCGGAGAGATTTCTGAGTATTCGAACCGTCTCGCGAATTCCCTTGCCGAACGCGGGGTCGGTAAGGGCGACGTGGTCCTGCTTATCCTGCGCCGCCGGTGGGAGTATTGGATCACCGCGTGCGCGCTTTGGAAGATCGGGGCCGTCGTCATCCCGGGCAGCATCCAACTCACCGCCAAAGATATCGTCTATCGCATGAAGAGCGCCGAGATCCAGACGGTCGTTTGCGTCGACGACGAGTACGTCATCTCCCAAACCGCTCAAGCCGTCGAGGAAATCGGCACACCGATCACGAAAATCATCGCGGGGGGGAAGCGCGAGGGTTGGACCGATATCGCAGACCTCATCGAGCAGGGCTCGCCGGTATGGAACCGCCCCACGGGCGATGCCGCCACGACCAACGACGACGCTTTGATGATCTATTTCACGTCGGGGACGACGGGGCTGGCGAAAATGGTCCGTCACAACCATCTCCACCCGCTCGGACATATCATCACCGCCCGCTATTGGCAGCAGGTGCAAGAGGGCAAGCTGCATCTGAGCGTCAGCGATTCGGGCTGGGCGAAGTTCGGGTGGGGAAAGATTTTCGGTCAGTGGATCTGCGGGGCGGTCGTCTTCGGATATGACATGGATAAATTCATCCCCGCCAAGCTGCTGCAGACGATCCAAGACCACAAACTCACGACGTTTTGCGCTCCTCCGACCATGTATCGCTTCATGCTGCAGGAAGATGTCGCCGCATACGACCTTTCCTCCGTGGACAATTTCACCACGGCCGGTGAGCCCCTCAATGCCGAAGTGACCAAGAAATGGGAAGCGGTGACGGGAAAGAAGATCCGTGAGGGCTTCGGGCAGAGCGAGTCGGTCGTCTTGATCGCGACGTTCCCGTGGGTCGAGCCACGGCCCGGCTCCTTGGGCAAACCATCGCCTCTGCAGAACATCGCGCTTCTCACAGAGGACGGCTCGGTCGCCGAAGACGGCGAGGAGGGCGCAATCTGTGTCACGAAACTCAAAGAATCATATCCTCCCGGCCTGTTCACGGGTTATTATCACGACCTCGAGCGCACGAAAGAAGCCGTCGGCGGAGATGTCTACAATCTCGGCGACATGGCATGGCGCGACAGCGACGGCTACTACTCCTTCATCGGTCGCAATGACGATGTCATCAAATGCTCCGGTTATCGTATCGGACCCTTCGAGGTGGAGAGCGCGCTTATCGTCCACGATGCGGTCGTCGAGTGCGCGGTGACCGCGGCTCCCGATCCGGTGCGCGGTCTCGTCGTCAAAGCGACGATCGTCCTCGCGAAGGGATACGAGCCGAGCGAAGCGCTTGTAAAAGAGCTCCAGGACCATGTCAAGCACACCACGGCTCCCTACAAATATCCTCGCATCGTCGAGTTCGTCGAAGAGTTGCCCAAAACCGTCGGTGGCAAGATCAAGCGGGCGGAGATCCGCGCGAAGAACATCGAACAGGCGGAAGGGTAGCACCTGTGACGGAGTGGAAACCCGATAGTTACCTACGATTCGAAAAAGAGCGGACACAGCCGTCGATCGATTTGGCGACGCGCATAAAAGTCGACAGCCCCAAGCGGATCATCGATATGGGATGCGGCCCCGGGAACAGCACCATGGTGCTGAGAAACCGGTGGCCTGAAGCAGAGGTGATCGGCGTCGACAACTCCACGTCGATGCTCGAGCGGGCACGCGAACGTGGCGAGGATATCGTGTGGATCCACAGTGATATCGACGACGACCTTTCCTCGCTGGGAAAATGCGATATATGTTTTTCCAATGCCGCCATCCAGTGGTTGCCGAACCAAGCCGAAATCGTGCCGAAATTATTCGACACGCTTAATGCCGGCGGCGTCCTCGCCGTGCAGGTGCCCGATGTCACCGATATGCCTCCGCACACGATCGCGCAAGACTTCTTGACGTCCCCGAAATGGAGAAGTCGCTTTGCGGACTTCTCCAGCACGTTTACCACGCATGCCTTGGAATATTATTACGATATCCTCTCCGCGTTGAGCGATGATGTGACGATATGGGCGACCGATTATTGCCACGTCATGGACTCGCCCGATGACATCGCCGAGTGGTATAGGTCGTCTGGGCTGCGCCCTTTTCTCGATTGTCTCGATACGGAGGAGTCGATCGATGGGTTCATACATGATTACATCAAGGAGATCGAGAAAGCCTACACCCCGCAAGCAGACGGGAAGTTGCTCCTCAGATTCACTAGGATCTTTTTCTTAGCCTATGCGCGATAAGGGCGCTGGCATATAATATTCGCATGACTATAAAAAAACCGCTCTCAGAACTTTTGGGTTTTCTCGAAATAAAAACCGGTATCGAGTGCGAAGGCATCCGCGTGACTGCGCGAGGAGAAATCGCCGAAACACCCCATCCGAGCGTATTCGGAGACAAACTCGAAAACCCCTATATCACCGTCGATTATGCCGAGCAGCAGACCGAGATCATCACGCCTCCGCTTGCGTCGGCCCATGAGACCTATATGTTCGCTCGCGCGTTGCGACGCATCGTCACCCTCGAATGCAAGAAAAACGACGAACTTCTTTGGCCGCAATCGCTTCCGTGCGGTATACCGGACGACCCCGAAGACATAGAGGTGGCACGTTACTCCGATACACGGGAGGGCAGGGCGGCGCACGCGTATCGCGTGGCGCTCGGTGCCAAGTACGGCAAGGCACGTCAAATGCTGTCCGGGGTCCACTATAATTTCTCGTTCGACGACCGTCTTCTCGATGCGTTCGGCGGCTCGTCGCCCGCCTACATGAAAGTCGCACGGAATTTTTTGCGCTACGGTTGGCTGCTCGTCTATCTGACCGGCGCCACTCCTTATAACGAGGCGATTTCGGTCCGTAACGGCGACCGCGGGTATCGCAACCCGGTTACGCTCAATCCCGATTATTCGACGCTCGAGAACTACGTCGAGAGTGTGGAGCGATTCATAGACCAGGGGGCTATCGCCGAGGCGAAGGAGCTCTATTCGAAGATACGTATCAAACCCCACGATCCGGTGAACCCCTTGGATTCGTTACGGGAGGACGGCATCGCATATCTTGAGATCCGGGCACTCGACCTCAATCCCTTCGATGAGGTGGGCATCGCCGAGTATGACCTCGACTTCCTGCATGCTTTCGTCTTGTATCTTCTTTTCGCGGACGAAGACGTTTCCTCGAATGACTATCAGACCGAAGGCGACTGGAATATCTCCACCGTGGCCGGGCAGGGGCTGACTCCTCACCTGACCTTGTTGCGGGATGGAAGGGAAGTCTCGATGCGCATTTGGGCGCAAGACATCCTCTCCGATATGCGTACGATGGCGCAGGGACTTGCCCTCGGTTTCGATGTCTATTCCGCAATCGAAATGGCAATCGCACGCGTGCTTGAACCGCAGCTCACCTATGCCTATCAATATAAAAAGCTAGCTGAAGAGTCTTCCTGCATCGAGGTAGGCGTACGACTCGCACTCGAGCACCGACAGGCGGCTTTCGATGAACGGTGGTCGACCTCGGGATTCGAAGAGTGGGAGATGTCGACGCAACTCCTGATAAGGGAAGCTCTGACACGCGGTATCAGGGTCGAGCCGCTCGATGAAGACGACAATATAATCCGGTTGTCCACGAAAAACCGCACCGAGTACGTCGAGCAGTGCACGAAGACGAGCGCCGATTCCTATATCACTCCACTGCTCATGAACAATAAATCGGTTACGAAGATGCTGTTGTCCGAGGCCGGTATCGCGGTGCCGTCGGGCGCCGAGTTCGATGAGGAGCACGCCCGCGAAGTGTTGCGTCGATTCGTGGGGGTGCCGTGCGTCGTCAAACCGAAGTCGACGAACTTCGGCCTCGGAGTCGTCATGTTTTCGAAGGGAACCTCGCTCGGACATTTGGTCGAAGCTGCCGATTCGGCGTTCGAATACGGCACCAGGGTATTGGTCGAGGAGTTCATCGAGGGGCCCGAGTATCGATTCTTGGTCATCGACGACGCCGTAGCGGGTGTTTTGCATAGAAGCCCGGCGCAGGTCAAAGGCGATGGGGAATCGACGATCGCCGAGCTTGTCGCTCGGAAGAACGAACATCCGTATCGAAGCACCGGCTATAAAACGCCCTTGATCACCATCGCGTTGGGCTCGGTGGAGATCGAATTCCTGACGCGCAGCGGTCTGAGCACCGGATATGTTCCCTCCGTCGACGAGACGGTGTTCCTGCGGCCGAATTCGAATATCAGCACGGGCGGGGACAGCATCGATATGACCGACGCCGTCGCGCCGATCTTTAAAGACATCGCAGTTGCTGCGGCGCGGGTTTTCGATGCGACTTTCTGCGGAATCGATATGATAATCGCAGATTGCGCGGACCCCGGATCGGCTTATGCGATAATCGAAGCCAACTTCAATCCGGCGATCCACATACACAGCTTCCCCGCAGTCGGCGAGGAGCGCGATATCGCCCGTCTGGTTCTGGATGCGATCGGATTCTGACAAGAAGACTTGAACGCGGATGCACGAAAAAGCACCCCCGAATTCGGATTGATTCCGAGTCCGGGGGTGCAGTCATGTCGCTCGTGCTATGAATTCTTGGCTTCGTGTCAGATGGTTGCTATCCAGTGACTGCGAACTGCTGCGCTGCCGCCTATTCTATAGACGCGCGCAATTCTTCGAATGCTCCAAGAGCCACTGAGCCGTGCGTCTTTGTGGTACGCACCCTTGATATGTTTCTTATTGAAATACGCTTTCGAATAGTTATGTTTCCAGCCGTTGTTGAATTGGAGGAGCCCCACACAACTTCCGTTGCGGGCCGTCTCGCTTCCGCCGCTTTCACGAGTGATGATGCGGAGCACGGTGTTTTCTCGGCTCATGGTCCAAACATGCTGGGCTTTCAGCTGTCGTCGGACCTCTCCTCGCCATTTCTTGCTTACCTTGCTGTATCTGCTCGAGGCCATCGCGGCTCCCGGTAGTACCAGTAGTGCAAGTGCAAGAACGACTGTCAGTACTGCTATTCGTCTACTCATCAACTTCCTTACGATCGTCTGATAATCCTCGCCTATATCACGACCAGGCGGCAACCGCGTGTCTCATACATGGCGAACGACTTGCATTCGCCATCACACGATGTGGTCCATGTCACTTCTCGGTTGTTGCGTTTCTACCGGCGATATCTCTTGTATCGCCTAACCGGGGAAGAACATGGAGCCGATGAGGAGACTCGAACTCCTGACCCCTTCATTACGAGTGAAGTGCTCTACCAACTGAGCTACATCGGCACGAGGAAGTATTCTAGCAAAGATGCGCCATACGCGCTAGCGCCGTAACCTTCTCGAAAAGTTAGCTCCACAGACAAAGAAAAACGCTGCCCGTCTCTTGGCAGCGTTTTTCCGGTGATACTATGAAGAAAATGTCCTGGGATGAATCACCACATTCGCCTCAGGTAAGGGGCTTTCGAGCAGCACCACCTGCTCGATCTCTTTTCCAAGCAGCACCACCTGCTTGGTCGGGAGTCGGATCGATTTCCATTTCTACACTATTCACTATACCTATAGGCTGTGAAGTCGTAATGAAAGGCGAGTAAAGAGTTTATAGAGTAAATGTGCGGGAAATGTGGGCATCTCGCTTTCTGATCCCTGCGTGAGTTTATCGGGAGGGGCAACGCGTGAGCCGACATTTCAACCATTATCCACCATTCACAGGAATGACGATTCCCATTCGCCCTTTGTCCTCGCATTCAGGGGCAAGCTCCGATAAATTAGTTATACAGATGTCTGCGCCAGACATCGTGTTCTTTTATATTAGGAGGTAATCTTGACAGAGCAGATTGTCGTTGCTGCTTTCCTCATTCTCGGTGTCGTGTTCGCATGCATCGGCATGGGTGCATCATGGCTACTGTCGCCGACCAATCCGACCGAGGGAAAAAAGGTGACCTTCGAAAGCGGTGTCGCCCCTATCGGCGAGCCGTGGGTCCGTTTTCGCGCCGGCTACTACGTATTTGCGATTCTCTATGTCATATTCGACATCGAGACGGTCTTTCTGTATCCGTGGGCAGTCTCCTTCGGTGCCGCGGGCACGGGTT
>Ga0123339_10001088_pt1 | contig 19248 bp, 17 predicted proteins | sample lystaG_FD_89956 | JGI IMG/M metagenome (GOLD analysis project Ga0123339, IMG submission 89956) | Glacier valley bacterial and archeal communities from Borup Fiord, Nunavut, Canada, to study Microbial Dark Matter (Phase II) -... | ecosystem: Environmental > Aquatic > Freshwater > Ice > Glacier ... | reverse complement strand
GGAAAACCCAGCGCCTCCGCGCCAATTTGATGAAACTGCCGATAACGCCCACGCTGCGGGCGCTCGTGGCGAAACATCGGGCCCATGTAGTACAGGCGCTTGCCGCCCTCGTAAAGCATTGAATGCTCGACCACGGCACGTACCACACCTGCCGTGTTTTCAGGCCGCAGCGTCAGCGCTTCACCATTAAGTTTGTCTTCAAAAGAGTACATCTCTTTTTCGACAATATCCGTCACCTCACCCAATCCGCGTACAAACAGCGGAGTAGGTTCAACAATCGGCGTACGAATGTTTCTGTAAGCGTAGCGTGACATCAGCGAGCGAACCTTTTCCTCCAGCCATTCCCACCGTGCTGAATCAGGCGGCAAGATATCGTTCATGCCCTTCACGGCAACCAGTTTTTCGACCATTTTCTCTTACGCTAGTACAGCAGTAGATTGACCAAAGCGCTTTTCAATGTAGTTTTCAACAATGGCATGAAACTCTTGCGCAATGTTGTCGCCGCGCAGCGTCACACTCTTTTCCCCGTCAATGTAGACAGGTGCAGCAGGTGCCTCGCCGGAGCCTGGCAGACTGATGCCGATGTCAGCATGCTTGCTTTCGCCAGGACCATTGACGATGCATCCCATCACGGCGACTTTCATTTTTTCAACGCCAGGGTATTTGGTGCGCCAAACTGGCATTTGCGCGCGCAAAAAGTCGTCGATCTGCTGAGTTAGCTCCTGAAATGTGGTGCTGGTGGTACGGCCACAGCCAGGACAGGCGGTGACGCTAGGGTTAAAGCTGCGCATGCCCAGCGACTGCAAAATCTCTGATGCCACTACCACCTCCTGCGTGCGCGCCTCACCCGGCTGCGGCGTGAGGGATACGCGAATCGTGTCGCCAATGCCTTCCTGCAACAAGACAGACAAAGCAGTAGCAGAGGCTACCGTGCCCTTGGTACCCATGCCCGCTTCTGTCAAGCCCAAATGCAGAGCATAGGTATCCCGCTTGGCGAGCTCTCGGTAGACAGAAATCAAATCCTGCACGCCACTGACCTTACACGACAAAATAATTTGCTCGCGCTTCATGCCCATCTGCTCTGCCAGGCGTGCAGAATCCAGCGCAGAGGTGATCAACGCTTCGTACATCACCTGTTTGGCGTCCCAGGGTTCAGAGCGGGCGCTGTTCTCGTCCATCAGGCTGGCGAGCAGTTCTTGGTCAAGACTGCCCCAGTTCACGCCAATCCGCACGGCTTTGTTCCAGCGCACCGCCGCTTCGATCATCTGGCCGAACTGCTTGTCGTGCTTGTCACCCTTGCCGACGTTACCAGGGTTGATGCGGTACTTGGACAGCGCCTGCGCACAGTCTGGATAGTCGGTCAGCAAACGGTGGCCGTTGTAATGAAAATCACCAACCAACGGTACATCAATGCCCATTCGGTCCAGCTGCTCACGCACGTAAGGCACGGCTTGAGCGGCTTCGGGCGTGTTGACGGTGATGCGAACCATCTCTGAGCCGGCAATCGCAAGTTCTTTAACCTGGATGGCCGTGCCGATGGCGTCAACCGTATCGGTGTTGGTCATAGACTGGATTCGAACTGGCGCATCCCCACCGACGGTAACGACACGTGAACCCCAAACCACTTGCGCCTGGCGGGAATGCCGCGCTTTGGGTTGGGCAATATCAATCGGCGTGCAAACAGACATTTACTTCACCTCAAACCGCGCTACGTTGTCTTTGACAACCGCGTTCAAATCAAAGAATTTTCCGCGAATCTGTACCTGTGTCTCATTGGCGCGGCCGATCACCACCTTGAGTGGTAAAACGCCCCCCGCACCCGCGACTTCGCCCGTATTCAACACCCGACGCAAAACGACTTGACCTTTGGCGTCGGTTGCTTCAACCCAGGACTGACCTTTGGCCGTGAACACAATCACATCGGTGTCCGAAGGTGCCTTAGGAGTAACAACAAATGTCGGAGATGTCGTGCGAGCAGTGAGTACTTTTGATCCCGATATCGGGGCAGGACTGGAGGCAGTCGCTGTGACGGAGGTGTCCAGGTTCGTGGAGGCGTTGATAGCTGTCACTGGGGACGTAGTGCCAGAAGATGTTTGGACAACCGTAGCAATATCCGGCGAATTCATTGGCACAGCCGAGCCCAAAGGCGCATTGCTTTGTGAAGCCGGAGGCAAGGATTTTTCAAACTCAGCATTCGCCATATTGGCATTGCTCCCTGCTGCCACAACAGCCACAGCTTGCGGATCCATGACCTGCGACTTGACGTCGTTCACACCGGTTTTTAACGCAGGCAGAAAAATAAGCACCAGTGCCCCGAGAAGCAACACCAAACCGGCCAGCACAGCCGGGCGGGAAATCTGAGCCCAAATCGAGGGGCCTGGTCCATCACCGGGCGAGCGAAACGGCGCGTTGATGCCCACACTCTGATAAGTCAATTTTGGGATGTCGGTTTGCGGTAACCGCGCCAGTACAGGAGCTGCGTCAATTTTTAAAGTGCGGCACACGCTGGATGCCAGAGCACGAACAAAAACAGCATCTGGCAGCAAATCCAGGCGATTGGCCTCTAATGCTTCAAGTTTTTTAACTGGGACTTTGAGCATGACCGCCAAGGCCGCAATGTGCAGGCCTGCGGCTTCACGAGCCTGCTTTAAAAGCTCGCCAGAACTTACCTGCTCTGGCAGGCGGGATTGTTGAAACTCTTGCTCATCAGCTGAAGCGGTTTGAAGCTCACTCATTAAAAGCCCTTCGGTCAAAAGCAGCAGCCTCTTTCGATTGTCCAAAGCGTTTTTTTAGCTGGCTAGCTAATTGCTGTACCGCTTCTGCATTATTCAGCCGCTGCTCAATCTTGACGCCCAGCCACAGGGTTTCAGCATTTGCCAGTTCGCTGTTGTTCAGGCGACGTATATAAAACTGCGACCGCACAAGCTCACCTCGCTCGTACAACAAGCTTGCCAGGTTGTAGCCCGTTAGCGGATTACCCGCATCCAGCTCGTAAGATTTCGTCAGGCTTTGTTCAGCCTCAAGACGCTGGCCAGCGCGCACTTGGCAGATGCCCTGGGTCATCAGGCTCTTCGACTGACCAACATAGGTCGGGTTAGAAATGGCACGCCCAAACCACTGCATGGATTCAGGATACCGACCCTGCTGGCACAAAAACCAACCGTAGTTGTGTGCTACGCCAGCATCACGCGGGCTGATCGCCAGTGCACGTTTAAAACTGTCTTCTGCCAGCGGCAGATCATTGAGACGCATGTAGACCATACCGCGCAGGTTGTAAGCGTCGACGAATGTGGGGTCTGCAATCAGTGCCTGCTTTAATTCGTCAAGCGCCACATTAGTTTGCCCTTGCTCGAAGTAACCGCTGGCCAATTCAAGCCTCAAACGCGCGCGCCTGCGGTTTTCAGGTTCATCCGACTCAGTCACGATGTCAGCCTGGTTGGTGACCTGGCTGGCCGCGTTCGGATTATTGGCGCACCCGTTCAACACAACAGCAGACCAGCACAGTGAGAGCCACAACGCAATGCTGGAAAATTTCATACGCTCAGTCCTTCGGCCACCACGACCTTGATGCCGCCAAGCATACCTTGCCGCTGTGACGCCATGCGCCGTTTGGCACCCGTGCGGTCTTGTATGTCCCCCGCCAGTTGCCCGCACGCTGCGTCGATATCGTCACCGCGCGTTTTTCTGACTGTAGTCACCATGCCAGCATCCAGCAAGATTTTCGCAAAAGCCGTGACGGTTGACATGGCCGAACGTTTCAAACCGGAGGCAGGAAACGGGTTGAAGGGAATCAGGTTGAACTTGCAGGACAGGCCATTCAGAGCGTGTTTTTGCATCAGGGCTATGAGTTGCCTCGCATGCTCAGGTTGGTCATTGACACCATCCAGCATGCAATATTCAAAAGTAATGAAGTCACGCGGGGCGGCGGCTTGGTAGCGTGTACACGCCTCAAGCAACTCATCGATGGGATACTTTTTATTGAGTGGTACCAAATCATCACGTAATGCATCAAAGGGCGCGTGCAAGGACACAGCCAGGGCTACCGCACAATCTTGCGCCAGGCGATCCATCATGGGCACAACGCCCGATGTAGACACCGTCACGCGGCGGCGCGATAAACCATAGGCATGGTCGTCCAGCATGACACGCAGCGCAGGCAGCAACTGAGAATAATTTTGCAGCGGCTCGCCCATGCCCATCATCACGACGTTGGAGATAACGCGGTCATCGCGTTTGAGCTCCCGCCGCAATGTGTGCTCCGCAAACCAAAGCTGCGCAACAATTTCTGCTGTTGTCAGGTTACGACTGAAGCCCTGATGACCTGTTGAGCAAAACCGGCAACCAACCGCACAACCCGCCTGCGATGAAATGCACAGCGTACCGCGGTCAGATTCAGGAATGAAAACCGTTTCAACGACATCACCCGCCCCCACATCAAACAACCATTTGACTGTGCCGTCAGCCGAGTCTTGACGTGACACGACGGGAAGCCCTTGGATACAGGCTGATAAGGGGAGTTTGTCGCGCAGAGACTTGGCAAGGTCTGTCATCTGGCCAAAGTCTGCTGCGCCCTTTTGATGAATCCAGCGAAAAAGTTGGGTGGCGCGAAAGCGTTTTTCACCCAAGCCTTCACAAAAGACAGCCAAACCATCCAAATCGAAATTGAGCAGGTTGACTGTCATGATTGTGGCCGTGGTCTAGGGCAACAGACGATCATCGCAGGCATCCAAGCAATTTTCCGACGGGCCGCCCGTAGGAAAATTAGCCCCCTCGGGGGGCAGCGTAGTACGCAAAGCGACAAGCGTGGGGGTCATTCAGCGTGAGTAAATGTTCATGCCAGCGAAAAAGAAAGCGATTTCAGCCTGGGCGGTCTCTACAGCGTCCGAGCCATGCACCGCATTGGCATCAATGCTTTCAGCAAAGTCGGCACGAATCGTGCCGGCAGCAGCTTTTTTCGGGTCGGTGGCGCCCATCAGATCGCGGTTTTTCAGGATAGCGTTTTCACCTTCCAGCGCCTGAATCATGACGGGGCCAGAAATCATGAAGCTAACCAAATCCTTGAAGAAGGGGCGCTCTTTGTGAACGCCGTAAAAGGCTTCCGCTTCTCCACGCGACAGATGTGCCAGCTTGGCAGCCACCACTTTCAGGCCAGCAGCCTCAAAACGTGCATAAATTTGACCAACGACGTTTTTTGCCACTGCGTCTGGCTTGATGATGGAGAGAGTGCGTTCGATTGCCATGTGCGTTCCTTAGCCTTGAGATTTTTTTGAGATATTCGAAATGAATACAGCCTCTGATTTTAACCTGCGGGCACATCCTGTGGCCGCATTTGCCCTAGCAGGATCAGGGCATTCGAAACTTGCGCTGCAGCTTACCTGCTGCCGCCACGGCTGCCACCGCCGCGATTTGAGTTGCGATTGCCGCCAGCATTACTGCCGTTGCTGCGTCGCTGCCCCTGGCCTTGCCCCTGTCTAAGACGCGTAAAAGTATCTGCGCCGATATAACCAAACGATGTTTTCATCGGATCAGGCTGAGCTGCACCACTATTGCGGTCAACACCAGGCGCACGTTCATCGCGTCGATTCTGATTTCTGCCGCCACTGCTGGAGTTTCTGGGAATACCTGAGCCTGCATTGGTTCTGGGCCCGGGATTGCCACTGAAATTACTACCGCGCGGACCCCGCCCATTGCCGCTACCCGCATTGCGGCCACCCCGGCTGGCGTTGTTACCGCGTGGTGCACCATTTGCACCGCGAATGTAATCCGGCGGCTGAAACTCGTGTGGTCCGGCACTTTCGTCCTGATCGGCCTCGCCTTTAGGGAATGAATCATCGCGTGGATACGTACGATGCGCTTGCGCAGGCGATTCAAAGCGCTGTTGGCCGCCACGAGAGCGAGGGCCTCTGCGCGGGCCGCGCCCTGGCCGGGTCGAGTTGTCACCCAAAGCTCCATCTTCGCTGTTCGACTGTCCATCAGTTGGCGCTCGCGGATCGGCACGTCGCTCAGAGCGGTCTGCCGCACTGGTCAAGGCCCAGATGTCCTGCTCATCCAGCTCAACAAAAGCGCCTCGCTTGAGGCCACGCGGCAAAACCATAGCGCCGTAACGTATGCGGATCAAGCGACTGACAGCATGCCCAACAGCCTCAAACATGCGGCGAACCTCGCGGTTACGGCCTTCAGACAGGGTCACTTTGTACCAGCAGTTGGCGCCTTCGCCACCACCGGCTTCAAGAGTTGTGAATTGGGCAACGCCATCATCAAGCGTGACGCCTTCCAGCAGGCGCTTTTTTTCTTCATTATTCAGTGCCCCCAGCACGCGCACCGCATACTCGCGCTCCAGACCAAAACGGGGGTGCATCAGGCGATTGGCCAACTCACCCGAGCTGGTCAGCAGCAGCAAGCCTTCCGTATTCAAATCCAGCCGCCCCACCGACTGCCATTTGCCTTGAAACAGCTTCGGCAAACGCCGAAACACGGTTGGCCGATTTTGCGGGTCGTCATGCGTTACCACCTCACCTGCCGGCTTATGGTAGGCAATCACACGCGGCGGCGGCGGGTCGATGCGCACACGGACAGGTTTGCCATTGACCTTGACACTATCACCAAATTGGATGCGCTGACCAATGTGCGCCGGCTCGGCATTGACGGAAATACGCCCCTCCAGAATCAGCTGCTCCATCTCCAGCCGCGAGCCCAAGCCAGCTTGTGCAAGCACTTTGTGCAGTTTGGGCGATTCAGGCTGGGGCGACAGAACCCGCTTGGGTAAATCGACCGACGGGTCAACTTCATCCGCATCAAATAGACCGGTCACGACTTCTTCAAAACGGGTGACAACCACGCCGTCTGAATTCAGGGGTGGCAACGAAGGCACTGGGCTGTCCAAAAGATCGGGTGGATTCATGGGGCTACATTCATGCGTTGAGGAGAGGTACCGACACCTGGTCAATAAGAGTGCCATGCGGGTCGTTGTCGGCGGCATCAGGCAAGGAGGCGGTTACCTCGACCCCCCCAGTGGTCGCCAGTTCCGATTCGAGTTCCAGAGTCGGCGCGGACGATGCCATCCCAAATTCAATTTGTTCGAGCATGGTCACCTGGCCTGCCGCGCTATCCATCGCGGGTAACTCGTTTAAAGAGCGAACGCCCAAATCATCAAGAAACTGTTTCGTGGTGGCATACAGTGCTGGCCTGCCCACCGTTTCACGGTGTCCAATCACGTCGACCCAGCCCCTGTCTTCCAATTGCTTAAGGATCAGGCTGTTGATTGTGACTCCCCGAATGTCTTCCATGTCACCTCTCGTCACAGGCTGGCGGTAGGCAATGATGGCAAGAGTTTCCAGCGTAGCGCGGGTGTAACGCGGCGGCTTTTCGGGATGCAACTTGTCCAGATATTCACGCATTTGCGGACGACTTTGAAATCGCCATCCGGTCGCCACCTGAACCAGTTCTACGCCCCGGTTTTGCCAGTCAGACTGCAACGCTTCCAGCACCATCCGGATACTGTCATGGTTCAATGCCCCATCAAACAAAACACCCAGATCCCGCAACGGCAGAGGCTGCTGGGCGCAAATAAGTGCTGTTTCAAGGACGCGTTTGGCATCCACCGTATTCATGATGTCGAGCTGGTTGGTAAGTCAGAAAATGATCTGAAAAGCACCCTTGGGTATATTTGGGGCACGCACTGCGCTTGGCTTTGTAGCCATGCCTAGGCTGATTGTTGATGATTCCACAAAGAAAATCACCAAACCACCAAGAGCTCTAATTGTATCTTAGGGCTAAATCCGTAATGGCCAATTGCATATCAGGCGGCAGGTTCGAGACAAACGCCAGGGCTCGCCCTGTCGCGGGGTGGTCAAATGCCAATCGGCAGGCATGCAAAGCCTGCCGTTGCATGCCTGCCGCAAGCGCTCCGCCATACAGCGCGTCAGACACCAAAGGATGGCCTATAGCTGCCATGTGAACGCGAATTTGATGGGTGCGGCCCGTATGCAATTTGCAACGCACCAGGCAATTTGCTGAGCCGTTGTCAATCAGCGTGATGTCGGTGGAAGCTGCTTTTCCCGCCTGCTTGTCAAGATCAACCACAGCCATGCGTAAACGATTTTTTGTATCGCGGCCTACAGCCATGTCAATATGGCGCGTTTTAGCGCCCTTCCATGGGTGGTGCGCCAAGGCCAGGTACTGGCGGCTGACATGGCGCGCTGCAATCATCCCAACCAGTTGATCCATGGTTTGCCGGGTACGCGCCACCACCATCAACCCACTGGTGTCTTTGTCAAGGCGATGCACAATGCCAGCGCGCGGCAGGTTGGCGGCTTGCGCGTCTCTGGCCAGCAGGCCATTGAGCAATGTCCCGCTCCAGTTGCCTGGGGCCGGATGAACCACCAGGCCGGCCGGTTTGTTGATGACCAACAAAAACTCGTCTTCAAACACCACATCGAGCGCCATCGCTTCCGGCTTGAAAGCCTGGCTTTGCGGGGTCGGTTTGAGCTCAATGGTCAGGCTGTCACCCGCCTTGACCCGTGTTGACGATTTGATCTGCGCCAAACCATTGTGCAAAACAGCACCCGACGCGATCAGTTGCTGCAGGTAACTGCGCGAAAATTCAGGAACGATCAGCGCTAAAGTTCGGTCTAGCCGCTCGCCATGGTTGCCGACGGGCACACTGGCCTTGCGGCTTTCAAACTCGACAAACTCGGTAGCACCGTCTGTGTCGTCAACACTGTCCTGGCTGCTTGGCAACACAGCACTAGCCGCATCCGCGCTCGATATAATCAGTTTGCTTTGTTTCAAGTCAGCCATTCGTAGAGGTAAGTCGCATGTTTCTCAACAAATTATCGGTTGTTCCGGTCGCCACCGTCCTGGCAACCTTGTCATTTGTTCTGGCTGGATGCTCCAGCAAACCGATTGATCCCACCGGCACCTGGAGCCCCAACAAACTTTACGCAGAAGCCAAAGACGAGGCTCGTTCTGGCGCCTACGACAAGGCAATCCCCATGTTTGAAAAGCTGGAGGGTCGCGCAGCAGGTACGCCGCTCGCACAACAAGCCCAGCTTGAAAAGGCCTACGCCCAGTACAAAGGTGGAGAGCAAGCTCAAGCCATCGCAACGCTCGACCGTTTCATCAAACTGCACCCGGCCAGCCCCGCGCTGGACTACGCGTTGTACCTGAAGGGCCTGGTCAACTTCAATGAAAACCTGGGTTTGTTCAGTAGTATTTCTCGCCAGGATTTGTCAGAGCGCGACCAAAAGGCGGCCAAAGAATCGTTTGAGTCTTTCAAGGAACTGGTGACACGGTTTCCCGAGTCACGCTACACGCCTGATGGCCGAGCTCGCATGGGCTACACCGTCAACTCGCTAGCCCAATCTGAAGTACACGTCGCGCGTTACTACTATTCACGCGGCGCTTACGTGGCCGCTATCAACCGGGCCCAAGCTGCGATTGCCGATTACCGGGACGTGCCGGCACTTGAAGAAGCCATCTTTATTGTTTTCAAATCTTATGATGCGCTGGGTATGACACAGCTGCGGGACGACACCCGCCGGATTCTTGAAAACAGCTACCCAAAAAGCGAGTTTTTGACCAAGGGCTTCAGGGCGGTTGATAACCCCTGGTACAAATTCTGGTGAGTTCAAAGCTTTATGGCGTGGTCATGATTTGGTCATCGCTTCCAGCCGAGTCAGAAGATCAACTTCAGTACCGAGCCGCTGCATAGGCGGCAAAGCCCTCAAAAGACGTTTGCCGTAACCCATCGTCGTCAATCGGGTGTCGCACACGACCAGCACACCCTGATCAGTTTCTCGGCGTATTAACCTGCCAGCGCCTTGCTTTAAAGCCACCGCTGCTTCTGGTAAAAAATAGTCATTGAACGCGTTTCGACCCTCGGCCTCCAGCGCTTTTGATCGAGCCTCCGCCATCGGGTCATTTGGCGGCGGGAAAGGCAACTTGTCAATAATCACCAGCTCAAGTACATCGCCAGGCAGGTCGATGCCTTCCCAAAAAGAACTGGAAGCCACCAAAACGCAGCCTTTTTGACCATCGGCATTGCCTTGCGTGAAGCGCTCAATCAAGCGCCTTTTTGGCATGCTGCCCTGCACCAGCACCTCCAACTCACCTGCATCCTCAAAAGCCGCTTGTAAAGTCTCACCAATCAGCCTGAGTGCCCTGAGCGTGGTCGTAAGCACCATGGTGCGCCCGCCAATCTGGCGTGCCCACAACGCCGCCGATTGCGCCACCCGCGCAGGATGTGCAGGGTCTGCCGGTTTGGGGAAGTCGGCTGGCACATACAACGCAGCCTGCCGCGCGTAGTCAAACGGGCTGCCGACTTTGAGCACCCGAGCAGATTCCAGGCCGCAAGGCTGGGTGAACCAGCTAAGCGCCTCGTCATCGCCCAGCGTGGCTGAAGTAAAAATCCATGACTTGGCGGATTCGCCCTGAATGCCCAACAGCCTGGTTTTAACCGCCTGGGCAATGGTCAACGGGGATTCGGTCAAGCGCAGTTGCGCACCCACATCTACCCAGCGCACACAGTCTGACGGGCAAGCATTTAAAAAGCTCTCGGCACGCTCAGCCAATAATCCTGCGCGCTCCCGCAAGCGCACAAAATCAGGCGCTATCTCGCTCACTGTATCCAGCGCATCACAGGCTTGCAGCAATGATTTGGCCAGCCCCGCAAGCGCAGCGTTCCAGATTTCGGAGTCTATATTTTCAGGGCTTGAATCGACCCACCTGAGCTTGGCACCTGGGTAACTTTTACCCGTACAAAGCCTCAGTTCCCTGGCTGCGTGTTCACACTCACCCACCGTTTTTTGCCAATCCACCAGGCCACGCGCAAATTGCAGGCCCGCGCCCAGCAGGTCGCGACAAAAATCAAGCAACTGGCCCGTGCTCAGGTATTGACCCAAAAACTGCACGCCTGTTTCATTGAGCTGGTGTGCCTCATCAAAAATAGCAATGCGTACAGTTGGCAGCAGCTCTGCCATGCCCGATTCACGCACCGCCAGATCGGCAAAAAACAAGTGGTGATTGATCACCACCACATCGGCGGCCAATGCTTCGCGCCGGGCCAGGTTCACATGGCAGTTGCGAAACTGCGGGCACTGCGAACCCAGACAATTTTCACGCGTGGAGGTCACCAGCGGGATGAGCGGCGAACGCTCATCGAGGCCGGGCATTTCGGCCAGGTCACCGGCCTTGGTGGTCTGCGCCCACTGCTCGATTTTGGCTAGTGATCGCAGCATTGATTTGTCAGTCAAGCTGGTGTCGTGGCGAGCCAGCGCCACGCGGTGCAGGCAAACGTAGCTGCCACGCCCTTTCAGCAAAGCGGTGCGAACCGGCAAACCCAGAGCCTGCACCAAGCGCGGCAAGTCGCGGCCAAACAACTGGTCTTGCAAAGCTTTTGTCGCGGTTGACACCAGCACACGCTCACCACTGAGCAGCGCGGGCACCAGATAAGAAAAAGTTTTGCCAACTCCGGTGCTGGCTTCTACCACGAGCGCCTCGGCGTTTTCAATGGCCTGCGCAACCGCTATTGCCATATCGGTCTGGCCAGTTCGCGCCACAAAATGGGCGGTAGCGCGTGACAAAGGACCATGAGCGGCAAAAGCCGCCTGAACATCAGTGGTCAGCGTCATCAGGCAGGTTCAGGCGGGTCAAGCGACAGCTCAAGTGGGAATATTTGGTCACGAAGGTGCAAACGGCGTTTCTTGAGTCGCCTAAGCATCAATTCGTCTACAGGTACAGCATGCGCGGCCATATCGACCAAAGCATTCAAGTCAGCGTGTGCTATCTTCAGCTCGATGAGCCGTCTTTCGGGAGAGTGTAGATTTAAGTCCAAAGGTTTTTCAATGATCACAGCTTGCTCTGATAATAGAGGGGTTTACAAGATAAATCAGATTTCAGGAATTACAAGCGCGTCAAGATGTCAAAAGGCTATCGCATCACAGCTTCCACAGGCATCCACAAGGGTGACCGGGACTACCAGCAAGATCAGGTTAACCTGATCAGTCACCACAGAGTCGCGGGCTGTCTGCTGGGTATCGTGGCCGACGGCATGGGTGGCCGCAGCGGCGGGCGCAAGGCCTCTGACCAGGTCATGATGACCGCCAAGCAACTGTTTGAACGCTACGACCCTGCCACCGACGACACCCGAGCAATGCTCAAGCAGATTGTTGAAGAAGCCCATATCGTCATCAAATTGACGGCCATTTCCTCAGAGCAAGAGCCGCACAGTACCCTGGCAGCATTTTTGATCAACCCAGGCGGAGATTGCCACTGGGTGCACACGGGAGACTCGCGTATTTACCACTTTCATGGCAACAAGCTTGTGCGCCGTACGACTGACCATTCCTACGTCCAAACGTTGGTTGACAAAGGTGAAATCACGGACGAGGAAGCCAATGTTCACCCGCAGTCCAATATTTTGATGGGTTGCCTTGGCACTGAAGATGTGCCACCTATAGCTCAATATGACATTGAAAAGTTGCAACCTGAAGACGTGCTGATCGCCTGTAGTGATGGGGTGTGGCATTATTTCAGCCCGAGCGAAATGGGCTCCGCCTTGTCGATGCTGTCACCACGTGAAGCGACCGAGTTTTTGATTCAAAAAGCGCGGTCACGCGCGCGCGGCGGTGGCGACAATTTGTCTTTGGTCATCGTCAAGCTGGAACCTCTGGACTAATTACGGAGGAGCCGGAAGCGGGGCAACAGGCGCACTCGTCTGGCTGGCTTTGTCTCTAGCAATTCGCGCTTGACGATCTTTGGCTTTTTCCATCTTATCGTTGTATTTTTTTAGCTCTTCAGCCGCGGCGGCTTGTTTGGCAGTCCTGCCAGCCTGTTTGTCCTGCGCGCCTTTGGAGCGTGCGCCAGCCGCTTCGAGATTTGCTTTTTCGTTAGACTCCAGCTTCAGACGATCTGCATTTTTCTGCTTCTCGCGTGCCATCCTTGCATCAAAATCCCGCAGGGCTTCTGCCCTCCTGTCAGCTTCTTCCTGCTGCTTTTCTGGCGAGGCCTTGTCCTCGGTCTTCTGGATCTGCTCGGCACCCTTGGCTTTGCGCTCCTGATCGTTGATTGAGGTCTCCTGACGGCGCAGATCAGCCAGTGCGTCGCGTCTCCTGATTTTCACTTCATCCAGGCAGTTATTGACCAAAAACTTTTTGTAGCAGGCGGTATCTTCACGGCTAAAGCCAGACTCAAGCTCAGCACGCGATGTACTGATGCGCAGACGTTCGGCATCGTTTGTGGTTTGGGCATGTGCAGATAAACCCACGATCAGCACGCAAAAGGTCATCAGTTTTTTCATGTCAATGTGGTGTCCACGTCCCGACGTTCAAGGGCTAAAAACTCCGCCGATTGCATTTCCTTCAATCTGGAAATGGTACGAGGAAACTCATGCGCCAGCGGTCCTTCTGTGTACAACGCCTCAGGCGCGGCTTCTGCCGACATGATGAGTTTGACACGCCGGTCGTACAGCACATCAATCAGCCACGTAAAGCGCCGTGCTTCTGATGCCATACGGGGCGGCATGACAGGTACATCGCTGAGCAGCACGGTGTGGAACTGCGTCGCAATTTCCAGATAATCGTTTTGCGAGCGTGGCCCGCCGCACAGGGTTTTAAAGTCAAACCATACCAAGCCGCCCGCTTTTCTACGCGCCTGAATCTGGCGTGACTCAATCTGCAGTACCGGGTTGCCATCCTGCGACTCAGCCAGGCGATTGAAAGCGTCCGTCATCTCCAGATCAGCTTCGACACCCAAAGGCGTGTGGTACAAATTAACCAGCTCCATTGTGCGGCGACGGTAGTCCGTGCCGTTGTCGACGCTTAGCACTTCGAGATGCTCATTGAGCAGTGAGATTGCCGGGAGAATACGGTCGCGGTGCATGCCGCCAGGGTAAAGGTCATCTGGCTTGAAGTTCGACGTCGTGACAAAGCCCACACCGTTGTCAAACAAGGCGCTCAAAAGCCGATGCAATATCAAAGCATCTGTAATTTCAGCCACGTGAAACTCGTCGAAGCAAATCAGCTTGTAGCGCTTGGCCATGCGCTTGCCCAGCTCGTCCAGCGGATTAACGGTACCAGCCAAGTCGCGGAGCTCTCTATGAACTTCGCGCATGAACTCATGAAAATGCAGACGTGTTTTGCGCTTGATGGGCACCGCGTTGTAAAAGCAATCCATCAAAAAACTTTTGCCGCGCCCTACCCCGCCGTACATGTACACGCCGCGCGGCGTGTCGGGGTGATGGATCAGTTTTTTAAACGAATTGGAGCGCTGCTCCTTGTAAGCGGCCCACTCATTCGCACAGCGGTCTAGCGCATCGACAGCGCGCAGCTGGGCTGGGTCGGATGTGTAGCCTCTGGCAACCAGTTCGGCTTCATAAGCTTGCTTGACACTCACGGCGGAAAATTTTTAATGCTATTGTTTCAGGAGCTGCTCACGCATACATTTATTGGGCTAGCGCCCAATTTAACACCTAAAAAGGCTTAAAAACTATCAAAATCAGCTCCAAACGCATCAAAAGTTCAATGTTCGCTTGTCAACCGCCAGCGCCGCCTCTTTGGTTGCCTCGCTGAGTGACGGGTGAGCATGGCAGATGCGTGCAATGTCTTCGCTGCTGGCCCTGAACTCCATGGCCACCACACACTCGGCAATCAGTTCACTAGCCATAGGGCCAACAATGTGTACGCCCAGAATCTCGTCAGTGGCTGCATCGGCCAGCATTTTCACCATGCCGGTGGTATCCCCCATTGCCCTCGCACGGCCGTTGGCCAGAAAAGGAAAGGTACCTGCCTTATAGGCTTTACCAGCAGCCTTGAGCTCCTCTTCATTCTGACCCACCCATGCAATTTCGGGGCTGGTGTAAATCACCCACGGAATGGTGTTGAAGTTGACATGCCCGTGTTGACCAGCAATCCGTTCAGCCACAGCGACGCCCTCTTCTTCTGCCTTATGTGCCAGCATTGGGCCGCGCACCACATCGCCAATCGCCCAGACGTTGGGCAGGTTGGTTTTGCAGTCACCATCAGCCACAATCGTACCCCGCTCGTCGAGCTTTAGTCCAATAGCTTCTGGTGCGAGGCCAATCGTGTTGGCAACCCGGCCAATCGAGATGATGAGCTTGTCAACGTCCAGCGTCTGGGCTTCACCCTTGGCGTTGGTGTAAGCCACTGACACGCCCTTTTTACTGGTCTTGATCTCACCAACCTTCACACCCAGCTCAATCTTTAAACCCTGCTTGGTGAAAGCCTTGTGTGCTTCTTTGGCGATTTGCTGGTCTACCGCACCCAGAAAGGTTGGCAAACCTTCAAGCACTGTCACTTCAGCCCCCAAACGCCGCCAGACCGAACCCATCTCCAGGCCAATCACTCCGGCGCCGATCAGGCCCAGCTTTTTGGGTATGTTTGTCAGGCGCAGTGCACCGTCGTTGGACAAAATGGTGTCTTCATCAAACGGCGTGCCCGGCAGCGTACGTGCGCTCGAGCCAGTCGCAATGATGATGTGCTTGCCACTGATGACTTCTTCAGCAGCGCCTGCCACTTTGATGTCATACAAACCGTCTTTGCTGAAGGCAAAGGAGCCCCGACCATGAAAGAACGTGACCTTGTTCTTTTTGAACAAGTACAGCACGCCGTCATTGTTCTGCTTGACCACCGAGTCCTTGCGACCCATCATTTTGGCCATGTCCAGGCTCAGGCCTTTGACTTCAATGCCGTGGTCTGCAAAGTGATGCCCTGCCTGCTCGTAATGCTCGGATGATTGCAGCAAGGCCTTGGACGGGATACAGCCCACATTGGTGCAGGTGCCCCCCAGCGCAGGGCCACCGTTGGCGTTTTTCCACTCGTCGATACAGGCTACGTTAAAGCCCAATTGCGCTGCGCGAATGGCAGCAATGTAGCCGCCAGGGCCACCGCCTATGACGATGACGTCAAATTGTTTATTCATTTGTCTATTCTTTCCAAACTAAATATTCCTGAACTACCTACAACACCAAAATACGCTTTGGTGTTATTGAAAGTAACTCGCTTTTTTGTAAAGGTTTCCTGAGCTGTTTTCCGGACACTGCAAAGTAACTCCGCCTCATGCGAGAGCGTTTTATCGCTAAATTGAGCCGGACAATCAAAAAACACATCAATCTTTGAGGGGTTGTGACGTATAAAAAATAAGTCATTCCAAAAGCAAACTAGCTTGGAAAAGTCATGTTGTGTCTTCCATCCAAGTGCTGAATACATCTTCTGGTTAAATGCCAGCATGTATCGACTTCGCCAGCCTTCTGTATTCATTCGGCAGTTATTTGCTGCCTCAGCTTGAACACCATCCAGCAGTGCTCTTGGCGCCTCACCTGCAAGAACAATATCAAACCGAAAGTCGCTTCTCGGTTGATCCCCGTGTGTTTCTTCCCAATGGAGAGTGTATGAACCAGCCAGATCACACGCCACTCCAATGCGCGGGACAAAAGTGATTAGTAGCGCAGGAAGAAGGTAATTACAAGCCGGAATCATTGCTGGGGATTTAAATATCAAACAACAAACGGGCCGGATCTTCCAGCGCGTCTTTCATTGCGACCAGGCCCAGCACCGCCTCGCGGCCGTCGATGATTCGGTGGTCATAAGACATGGCGAAGTAGTTCATCGGGCGAACCACAACCACACCGTTTTCAACCACGGCCCGGTCTTTAGTAGCGTGCACGCCCAAAATCGCCGATTGTGGTGGGTTGATGATGGGGGTGGACATCATGGAGCCAAACGTCCCGCCGTTGCTGATGGAGAAGGTGCCGCCGGTCATCTCTTCGATGCCGAGTTTGCCGTCACGTGCCTTCACGCCATATTCAGCAATCTTTTTCTCGATCTGTGCAAAGCTCATTTGGTCAGCGTTGCGCAAGATGGGCACGACCAAGCCGCGTGGCGAGCCGACCGCGATGCCGATGTCAAAGTAGCCGTGGTAGATGATGTCGTTGCCGTCAACTGAGGCATTGAGCAGCGGGAATTTCTTCAGCGCATGCACGGCTGCTTTTACAAAAAAGCTCATGAAGCCGAGCTTGACGCCGTGCTCTTTTTCAAACTTTTCCTGCATGCGTTTGCGCATGTCCATGACCGGAGCCATGTTGACTTCGTTGAACGTAGTCAGGATGGCGTTGGTCGATTGCGATTGCAACAGGCGCTCGGCAATGCGGGCGCGCAGGCGGCTCATCGGCACGCGCTGCTCTGGTCGGTCACCCAGGTCATTGGTCATGGACGGCGCTGCGACTTGAGGAAGTATTACGGCTGGCGAGCTCATAGGCATTGCGCTAGAAGCTACTGATTTAGGAGCAACGGGTGCGATAGGTGTGGCAGCAACTGACGTCGCGGCAACCAGCACATCACCCTTGGTCACGCGACCATCTTTGCCTGTGCCGGCAACAGAACCTGCGGCCATATTGTTGTCGGCCATCAATTTGGCGGCAGCTGGCATGGCCACGCCAGCCATGACACCACCTGTGGCGGCTGGCGCTGCAACAGCAGCAGTCGTCGCTACAGGCGCAGCAGCAGCGGGGGCAGCCACAGCACCAGCCGTGGCCTCGGTATCAATACGCGCAATGACCTGTTCAGCGGCCACCGTGCCGCCATCAGCCACCACCAATTCAACCAGCACGCCCGCTGATGGGGCGGGCACTTCAAGTACCACTTTGTCGGTTTCGATTTCAATCAATATTTCATCAATGGCGATGGCATCGCCAACTTTCTTTTTCCATTGCAGCATGGTGGCTTCGGCCACGGACTCGGACAACTGGGGGACTTTGACTTCTACGATAGCCATTTGGATTCTTTCAAACTTGTATTTATGAGGGTGTGGGGTTGATGAGCTATGACTTACTTCGTCAACACAAAACCCTTGAGCTTGGCAAATGCACCGTCAACCAGTACTTTTTGCTGTTCCTGATGCAGGTGTGAATAACCTGCCGCTGGCGATGCAGAAGCCGCACGACCTGAGTAACCGAGCTTTTGACCCTCGGTCATGTTCTCGTGAATGTAGTGCTGCACAAAGAACCAGGCGCCCTGGTTTTGTGGCTCGTCCTGGCACCACACAATGTCCGTTGCGTTCGGGTATTTTTTCAGCTCGGTTGCAAACGCTTTGTGCGGGAAGGGGTAAAGCTGCTCAACGCGCAGAAGCACCACGTCATCAATCCCTTTTTCTTCGCGCTTCCTGGCCAAGTCGTAGTACACCTTGCCCGAACAGGCAACGATGCGTTTGACCTTGTCTGCTTTTTTAACAACCTCTTCCTTGTTTTCAGGAATGATGGTTTGAAATCCGCCCTTGGTGAACTCGCTCAGGGGCGATGCTGCATCTTTGGCGCGCAGCAATGACTTGGGCGTCATGATGACCAGCGGCTTCCTCAAATTGCGCACCATCTGGCGGCGCAAGATGTGAAAGATCTGGCTGGCAGTGGTGGGCTGCACCACCTGCATGTTGGTGTCGGCTGACAGCTGCATGAAGCGCTCCAGCCGTGCCGATGAGTGCTCTGGCCCCTGGCCTTCGTAGCCGTGCGGGAGCATCAGCGTGATGCCGTTGACGCGGCCCCATTTCACTTCACCCGAGGCGATAAACTGGTCAATGACCACCTGCGCGCCGTTGGCGAAGTCGCCAAACTGCGCTTCCCAAATCACCAGCGTGTTGGGGTCATTGGATGCGTAGCCGTATTCAAACGCCAGGACAGCTTCTTCGCTCAGAATCGAATCAATAACGACAAACGGTGCCTGGTTTTCCGTCACGTTTTGCAGCGGCACATAGGTACCGGTGTCAAACTTTTCGCGGTTTTGGTCGTGAATCACCGCGTGGCGGTGGGTAAACGTGCCGCGCCCCGAGTCTTCGCCCGACAAGCGGATCGGGTAGCCGCTGGCCACCAGGGACGCAAACGCCATGTGCTCGCCCATGCCCCAATCCACCGGAATGTCGCCGCGGCCCATCGCAGCTCGGTCGTCGAAGACTTTTTTAACCAGAGGGTGCGGCGTCACGGTGGCAGGGATCGTCGTGATTTTTTCAGCCAGCCGCTTCCACTCCGACATGGGGATGGCGGTGTCGCCCGCGTCCGTCCACTTCTTGCCGAGGTACGGCGCCCAGTCCACCGCATACTTGCTTTTAAAGTTGGTCAGAACCGGGTCAAAGGTGCTCTTGCCTGCGTCGAGTGCGGCACGCGTGGCTTTAACCATGTCATCGCCCAGCGTGTCGCCCATGCCCTGCGCTTGCAGCTTGTCGGCGTACATTTTGCGTGTACCAGGG
>Ga0123339_10001083_pt1 | contig 19306 bp, 22 predicted proteins | sample lystaG_FD_89956 | JGI IMG/M metagenome (GOLD analysis project Ga0123339, IMG submission 89956) | Glacier valley bacterial and archeal communities from Borup Fiord, Nunavut, Canada, to study Microbial Dark Matter (Phase II) -... | ecosystem: Environmental > Aquatic > Freshwater > Ice > Glacier ... | reverse complement strand
GCTTTGCAGCAGGGGGTCTCCGGCGGCGGGGACCGCCACCTGGGTTTTGAACTTGAGCAGGTTGAGGTCGGTCTTGCCCACCGTTTCGCGGGAGTACGCCTCCAGGTTCTCGAGCAGGGCGTACACCGCCCGCAGGGTGTACTGGGCCGGTTCGCGGCGCAGTTTTTCGGCCAGTTGCCCCATCTCGTCTTCTAAACTGGCGGTCCACACCACGTCGGATAGTCCGCGCAGGGCCACCGATTCCTCGTCGTTCTGGAGCGACTCTTCGTCAGATTCACCGGTGAGCAGCGGCACGTCATCGCCGGACAGGTCGCGCACGCTAGAGCGATGGGTGGGGGTGTCCTCACCGTCGTCGGCAATGGTGACGGCCACCTCCGCCGAGGCATTTCGCAGGTCTTTGAACAAGCGGTCCATGCGCCGAAAGCGCCGGATGATGAGGCCCTCGAGCGGAGCGCTCCGCAGATGGTCGCGCAGGGCGATGACACTTCGCAGGCCCCCTTTGGGAGCGCGTCCTTCCTGAAGGTCCATCACCTTGTACTCGTAGAGTTCGACCCAGTTAATCCACTCGTCCAAAAGTCCTCACCGCCCCGGTTATTAAATTAGTTACAGTAATCGTCTTACGCTCATTATACTCGAGGAAGATGGGACGGGGCGCTGAAAAAAGAGTGCTGAAAAATCGAGATTCGAGGGTCTCACTATGCTTCACGGTAAATCTACTCAGACGCTGAGCGTGCGCGAACTCGAGGCCGAATCAAAAGCCCGAGACGATGCACCTTACCAGACGCACTCGAGTGCGTCGCCAGAAACCCTGTCCCAGATGCGTCAGCGCACCCGGCGCGAGCAGAGGGTGCGCCTTCAGGTGAGGTTTCGGCTCGAGGGACAACCGTATCCCCTGAGCCGCCCCACGCTGGGATTGCCCGTGCGGCTGATTTACTTCGCGTTTATCGGGCTGTGGTTCGGCTTCGTGTGGCTGACTCTCGGGGTGGCGCTGTGCCTGTCGCTCGTCGGCCTTCCGCTGGGGGTGTGGATGCTGCGGCACCTGGACAAGGCGTTTGCGTTATGGTGAAAGATAATGGTGAACATTCGTTCGCTCGAGCCACGCGATTTCGCACAGACCTTTCCCCTGCTGCTCGAGATGAAGCACGTCCATGACGAGGGGGAGGTGCTCGAGGCCAGATTTGCGGAGTTCTGCTCGAGCGAGTCCCACGGCCTGCTGGGCGCGGAACTGGGCGGCGTGCTGGTCGGGTACGCTTCGTTGCAGGACTACGGTCCACATTTGCGTGCTGGGAACAAGCACAGAATCGTTCGGATGCACGACTTGTTCGTGCTCGAGCAATACCGCAGACGGGGCGTGGCCAGAGCTTTGCTCGAGGGGGTTAAAGACTGGTGCCGCGCCCGTCCGGTGCGCTATCTCGAGTGGCAGGCCGGGGAAAAAGCCATCGGATTTTACGAAAGATTGGGGTACAAGGGAGAGCCGTGTCCCGAGCCGGATTTTCCTTATTTCGAGGTAGATTTTTCACCCGAATGACTCTGTACAATTGACTCCACAAATCTACTTATCCTCGAGCGGAATCTCACCTGATTTTAAGTTCCAGGACAAAGTGCTAAACTTTGTGTGTGACCAAGCCTGCAAAAGCAAGTCTCGAGGGCCAAAAACCCACCTCTCGAGCGCCTGCTTCGTCTAAACCGAGAGTTGTCCGCGCCAGCCCCAAAACGTCGGGGAAAGGCGTCCGTAAAACCAGTGCTCGAGCAGGAAAATCCTCGAGCCGCACTCATGTGGGTCCGCCCTCGAGCGTGCTCAGTGAGGTGCTGGGATTGGTGCTCCTGGTCGTCGGCCTGCTGCTGGCCTTCAGCCTGTACGCGCCCACCCGCTTTGTGGGCGGCATGGGCGAGCTGATGAAGCGCGAATTCCTGCTCCAGCTCGGCTGGGGCGCGTTCGCCCTGCCGCTGCCCTTTTTAGCGCTCAGCCCCTTCGTGTTTCTGGGCCGTCCGCTCCGTCCGCTGCTGCGCTATTTTGCGGGCGCGTTCATCCTGCTGTTTGCCGCGCTGCTCGGCGCTGAGCTGCTTCAAGCGCTCAGCGCTGGAAAGCTGTTTCACCTGCTGGGAAAACCGCTCTCGAGCACGCTGGGCACGGTTGCGCTGCTCATTCCCTTACTTCTGCTCGAGCTGGGCTTGGAAGTCTTGTTCAAGTTGCGTCCGCTCACCTTGCTGGCTGGAGCTTTTGGGCTGTTGGTGATGGGCCTGCGGCGCGTCTGGCTGGCGTTTTATCGCCTGGGCAGCGGAGCGCGGGACGCGGGTCAACTGGCCAACACCCGCCTGGAGCTGCGGCGCACGCTCGAGAATCACCGCCGCGACCTGAGTGCCCTCTCCAAGCTCTACCCGCAGGCACAAGAACTCGAGCGCTGGGAAGCCGAGGCGCGTGAGGCGCAGAAAAAAATCGGCGTGGCCTCGGGTCAGGACCTCGATCACCTGCGTGAGGACCTCGAGCGCGGACATAAACTCGTGGGTGAGTTCGCCACGCTGCGGGCCGGAGATTTGCGCCGCGACCTGGCCGACGAAAATCAGATTCTGCCTCCCTCCCTGACCCTGATGGACGAGCGCCTCTCAACACGACTCGAGGGCAAGTTCAAGGCCACCCTCACGCTCGAGAACCTGCGCCGCTCCCTGCTCCTGGACGCAGGAAAGCTGCAAAACGCGGCAGGCAAGCTCGAGCGCGAACGCGAAGCCTGCGAGAAGCGTTTGACCAAAGGTATTCCTACCGCGCAGCTAGAGCGCGAACTCGAGGCCCACACGGCGAGGCTTGAAGAATGGACCGAACTCCAGGGCAACGCTAAAAAATGGGTGGAGCGCTCGAGCGACTTCCTGCCGTGGGTGGCGCTGATTGAAGACTTAGAAACCCATCCTCACCTGACTGATTTCGCCGCCGATTTGGAGACGGCACTAAAAGACGACCTCGAGCGCACGCTGGGTGAATTCAAGCTGTGGCAACGCACTTTTGTGCTGGCCAAGAGTCAAGCCGTGGTTGCTGTGCCTGCGGTGCTCGAGCAGCCCAAAGAGATTGAAGCGGAAGTTGAGGTGAAGGCGCTCGAGCGGGAAGGCGAATCACCCACAACGTTTGTCGGAAATATCCCGGCGGAACCCAAAGCGGAGTCTATTTTCTCGCGTCTCAACCCGCTCGAGTCCGAAGATTCGGACGACGAGGCAGAAACCTTCACCCCCTCACCCCCTCACCCCCTCACCCCCTCGCACAGTCCCATCTCCCCCGCCCCTCGAGCGCAGCTCACCCCCCCCTGGGAAGAACCCAGCGAAACCGCCATCCCCAGCGAAGCCAAGTCCAACCCCATCGGCGGCATCCCCGTCGAGCGGCCCGGTCTAAACCTGCTCGAGCCGATTCCTAACACGGCGCTCGACACTCGGGCACTGGAGAAAAACGCCCTCGAGCGCGGCGCACTCATCACCCAGGCGTTCGAGCACTTCAAGGTGCAGGCCAAAGTGGTGGATTTTGCTCGAGGCCCCACGGTCACGCGCTACGAAATCGAACCCTCACCGGGGGAGAAAATTGCTCGAGTCTCGAGCCTGAGTAACGACCTCGCTCGAGTGCTCTCGGTCAGCAGCGTGCGGGTGGAGGGCACCATTCCGGGCAAAAACCTGATTGGTCTCGAGGTCCCCAACGCCGTGCGCGACCCGGTGGGTTTTCACGCGACCATCGCGGCCCCAGCGTTTCGGCAGAGCAAGGCCAAGCTGCCCATCATTTTGGGCAAAAGCATCGACGGCGAAATCTACGTGGCCGACCTAGCTAAAATGCCGCACGCGCTGATTGCCGGGTCTACGGGTTCAGGCAAGTCGGTAGCGGTGAACGTGCTCATCTCGAGCCTGCTGTTCAAGTATCTGCCGCAGGAGCTGCGCTTCATCATGGTGGACCCCAAGATGGTGGAACTCACGCCCTATGACGGCATTCCGCACCTGCTGCGCCCGGTGGTCACCAACCCCGCCGACGCTGCTGGGGTGCTGCTCGGCTGCGTGGCCCACATGGAGCGGCGCTACAAGATGATGTCGCAGATTGGGGCCAAAAACCTCGAGCAGTACAACGCCAAAGTGCGCCAACTGGGTGAGCCGGAGCTGCCGTTTATCGTCATCATTATCGACGAACTCGCCGATTTGATGATTACCTCGCCCAAGGAAGTCGAAAGCGCGATTATGAGGCTGGCGCAGATGGCTCGAGCCACCGGAATGCACCTGATGCTGGCGACCCAGCGGCCCAGCGTGGACATTTTGACCAGTTTGATTAAGGTCAACGTGCCCGCCCGCATGGCTTTTGCGGTCTCGAGCACGCACGACAGCCGCACCATTCTGGACTGTGTGGGCGCGGAGCGGCTGACCGGTATGGGCGACATGCTGTTCTTTCAGCCTGGACTGGGCAAGCCGGTGCGCTTGCAAGCGCCGTACATCAGCGAAACCGAGACCGGGCGCATCGCGGACTTTTTGCGCCGCCAGTTCTTCGACGATGCCTTTGGCGAAGCTTACGGTTCGGACTTTGAAGGGATTATGCAAATAGACGGTCCCTCGAGCAAACTCCCTAACGAGAAGATGGATTTCTCGGACCCACTCTTAAGGGAAGCCGCCGTGATTTCCATAGAAGAGGGTCAGGGCAGCGTCTCGAGGCTTCAGCGCAGGCTCTCGGTGGGCCACGCCAGGGCCGGAAAACTGATGGATTTGCTCGAGGCGATGGGCATTGTGAGCAAGAGCAAGGGCAGCAAACCCAGAGATATTTTGATTACCGAAGCCGATTTACCCGAATACTTTGGAAAATAAAATGACCATTTTGCTCGAGAGCGATACCGTGGAACTCAAGGTGGAGTGGACTGCACGCGTGTTCGAGTCGGTAGCCGCGCTTGCCAACACCGAAGGCGGGCGGGTGTTGCTGGGTGTGCGCGACGATGGCACGGTAGAAGGCTTCGATGTCAGCGACAAAAATCAACGCGATATTTCGGGCCGTATTGCTGACAAATTGCGTTTCAACGTGCCGCTACATGTGCTCGAGCAGGACGGTAAAACTATTTTAGAGATGGTTGTGCCGTGCTCGAGCGTTTTGGTGGCGTATGAGGGGCGCTACCTAATTCGGGTAGGAACCACCAATCGGGATATGACCCCGGCGGAAATTCAGAATCGGGCACTCCGCAACTCCGGGCAAAGCTGGGACGCATTGGTGGCTCCCGGCACCTCGCCTGGAAGTGTGTCCGATGAAGCCGTGGAAGAGTTCCGGTATCTGGCTTATCGCAAACTGCCTTACGCCAGAAACAGTTCCAAGCTGGAGTTGCTGGGCAATCTTGGCTTGTTCAGGGAAAACATGCAACTCTCGAGGGCAGCAGTTCTGGCCTTCGGTGTTTCTCCTAAAAGTGTCTCGACGGGGGCTGAATTGCGGGTGGCTCGCTTCGAGAACGGGCAATTAATCGATGGGGCCGACTTCAGCGGCTCCCTTTTCTTACAATTGCGGGGCGTGCTCGAGTGGCTGCGTCCTTTCCTGTTCACGCACTTTGAAATTCCCAATCAGCTTGAGGGGCAAGATGTGCTGGACGCCATGCAAAGGCGTGAGGTCTGGCAGGTGCCTTACGACGCCCTGCGCGAGGCTTTGCTTAACGCGCTCATTCACCGTGACTACACGCTCACCAGTGATATTCAAGTCCGCCTGGAAAATACCCGTATCGAGATTTGGAGTCCGGGAGCTTTGCCCCCTGGAATGACCCTGGAAATGCTCGAGGCTTCTCCACATCCTTCGATTCGGCGCAACCCTATTCTGGCCGATATTTTTTTGCACACCAGCTTGATTGAGCGCTGGGGAACGGGCATCGGACGCATCAAGCGTGCTTATCTCGAGCGTTCTCTCCAGCCACCCACTTTCGAGGAGTACGCGCAAGGAATGCGGGTTGTTTTGCCTCGAGATACGGCCCTGGTCCTGACAGGTAGTGTAAATACCCTCGACCTTTCACGGTTGAACCCTCGACAACGAACAGCTTGGGAGTATTTGAATACGCATGACCAGATAACCAGGGAAGAGTATGCAGCTATGACTGGAGGTTCTAAATCCACTGTGCTGCGTGATTTGAGAGAATTGGCTGAAGAAGGGTTACTCGAAAAGGTTGGTTCGGGCTACACGACAGCCTATCGCAAAGCACGCTAACCGCTCACTTCGCGTCACTTCGCGTCACTTCGCGTCACTTCGCGTCACTTCCCGCCCAACCGCTCGAGGGAACTTTTCCACCTCACCCACCCTCTAAAGATAGAGCAAGCACGCTCGAGGGGACCAACCAAAGGGTGAACTTGACTTGGATGATTTGACCGATGCCGAACTCATTAAACGCGCCCACCGTGACCACTCCGCATTCGAGACTCTGATGCGGCGACATGGCCCTCGAGTGAGCGCTCTGGCCCGTTCGATGGTGGGGGAGAGCAGCGCCGAAGATGTGCTTCAGGAGGTGTTTATCTCGGTGTATAAATCGCTCCATAACTTTCGCGGTGACTCTGAGTTCTCCACCTGGTTGCACCGCATCGCGCTCAACGCCTGTTACGCCAAGCTCAAGAAAACGCCCACAGACCCGCTCGAGCACCTGGATTTGCCCTCGAGCCAGAACGTGCATAAAAACGCCGAACGCGCTCAGGTGCGCCAGCTTATCGAGCAAGGGCTGCGTACCCTCCCGCTCGAGCAACGCGAAGCTTTTGCCCTGCGCGAGTTCTCCGGCCTCGAGTACGACGCCATTGCCGACCTGCTGCGCTGCCAGTTGGGCACGGTGAAATCGCGTATCTCGAGGGCCAGAAACAGTTTGCGCGAATACTTGAGCGCCAGGGGAATCCGCCCATGACATTGAACATGAATTCGCTCGAGCAGGCCGATGTTAAGGTAGTTATTCAAGCCTCCTATTGGGGCGAAAGGAAAGAAACTACATGAAAGACCCCTGGGATGAACTGATAGACGGCGCGCTGAGCGCCTCCCCACCCGACGAGCGCGATAACGCCGCTGTCGAAAAAGCACTTTTTGCGGTGCGAAAGTACCGCTCGAGAAGCCTGTTTAACCGCCTCCTGCAAACCGGGCTGGCCACCGCTGCGGTGGTGGCCGGACTCACTTTGACGTTCAGGCCGCAAGGCTCGAGCACGGGAAGCACGGTGTCGCCGCAGTACGCTTACGACGCTTACAGCGAGGTGGATGGGTGGTAAATCTGAAACATAAGCGGTCCGCTCGAGCGGCCACATTGCTGTTCACGGTGCTGTCGCTCTCGAGCGTTCACGCTCAGGACGCCACCCCGGACCTGAGCAACAGCGCCCGCCTCGAGCGACTAATTGCGGCCCTCGAGCGCGGCGGCATTCCCAAAGGAACCGCCCAAGTCAGCGTGTATTTCCCGCCGCGCAAGGACACCACTCAAGACGCGGGCAAGCTGCCCCGGCTCTCTCTGGTTCCCAACCTGATTCGCCAGAACTTCGATTTGAACGTGCTGGGCACTGAAAAACTGCTGGGCCGCGACGTGGATAAGCTCGAACTCAAGCCCAAACTCGAGGGCGCTTCAAGCTGGAATTTCTGGATTGACGCGCAGTGGAGCACTCCGCTGGCCTTCGAGCAGCGCGGCTTCGACGGTCAACTCATCCGGCGGGCTGAGTACACCGCGCTCAAAGCGCAAAAAGTGCTTCCTCGCCAGAATCCGCCCACACCGCTCACGGTGCGCCCCGGCCTCGAGCGCAAAATCAAGGCGGCTCTGCCCAACTTCGCCCCGCCACAGGGGTTTCGGGCGGTGTCGCTCAAACGCGGCAAGCGCGGCGATTTGCAGACCCTCGAGCTGAGCTTTTCCGACGGCCTCAACACCTTTCCACTGATTCTAGCCGCCAAGAGCACCAAAGCCGCCGACGGCATCGCGGTTCGCAAGGTGGGCGCAAAAAATGGGGAAGTCTGGCTGTGGATGGTGGGCCGTTTTCCCAAAAGCACGCTTGAGGGAACGCTGGCCACGGTGCAGGGTCCGGTGGATGTGGACGACCTGGGAACTTTTGCAGATTCGGAGAACTCTAATCCTTGAGTTTTGAGTGATGAGCTGTGGGCGATGAGCAATGAGCTTCAGCGATTAGCAAATCCAAGCTGTTTGGGTTTATCCCCCATCTCTCGAGCGATACCGCAAGACCCACGCCCTGACACGCCCCCAACGCCCCAAAACCTGGAGACCCCATGCTCAGACCGTACAGACAGAAACTTTCGCTCGAGGACGCCGCTCACCTGTTGCGCCGTGCTGCTTTTGGCGGAACCCCGGCCCAGATTCGGGCGCTCGAGGGACTGGCTCCCGAAGCCGCCGTCGAGACCTTGATGAACTACTCGCTCGAGGGGATGAAGGAAAACCCCTTCAACCCCGCCGATGCGCTCAAGAACAACCAGGAAGTGCGCGCCACCCAGTTGCGCTGGTTATTTGAGATGTTTCACAGCCCCGCCCCGCTGCGCGAACGGCTGGCCTTCTTCTGGCACGGTCACTTTCCCATCGGAACCGACAAGGTGCGCGCTCCCGAGGCGCTGGCTCAGTACCTGCGGACCCTGCGAACCCACGCACTCGACAAATTCGAGACCCTGACCCTCGAGACGGTCAAAACCCCGGCCATGCTGCGCTATCTGGACAACGACCTCAACAAAAAGGGCAAGCCCAACGAGAACCTGGGCCGCGAACTCTTCGAGCTGTTCACGCTGGGCATCGGCCACTACAGCGAGAACGATGTGAAGGAGTCGGCCCGCTCGCTCACCGGCTGGACCTTTGCGGGTGCGGAGAAGCGCAAGGACCAAATCATTCGGGAGTTCGTGTTCAGCCAAAAAGAGCACGACGACGGTTCCAAAACGGTGCTGGGTCAAACAGGGAAATGGGGCGGCGCGGACATCGTTCGCATCGCCAGCGCGCACAGCGCCACCCCGCGCTTCATCGGCAAGAAAATCTGGCAAGCCTTCGTGGCCCCCGACCCTAAGCCCGAGGAACTCGAGGACTTGGCCACCGTGTGGGACGGCAGCAGCGGCGACCTGCGCCAGATTATGACCCGCTTGCTCTCGAGCGATACCTTTTACCGCCGCAAGGGCATGGTGATTCGGAGTCCGCTCGAGCACGCCATTAGTTCGGCCAGGGCGCTGGGTTTGCCCGTTCAAGACGAGAAATTTTACCAGAGTACCCTCAATAATCTGGTGGGTCTGGGCCAGGTTCCACTCTCGCCCCCGGACGTGTCCGGCTGGGAGGGAGGCCGCAGTTGGATTTCGGACGGCTCGCTGCTGACCCGAATGCAGATGAGCGCCGCGCTGACCCTGGGCAAAGGGGCCACTGTGGGCAAGAGCAACTTGAAAGACCTCAGTCTGGCCCTGCTGGGCAGCGAGGACACCCCGCACAAAGCGGTGCTCGAGGGCCTGAGCGCCCCACAGCAGGCGTATTTGATGATGATTTCGCCAGAGTATGGCTTGATTTAGGCCGTCAAGACCTGCGCCTCCGGCTGTCTTGAGCAGAACGGCACGTCTTGGGATAAACGGCACCTACCGGGCTATCCCGCCTACCGGGCCTGCTCGCGGGTTTTTGGTTTTTGGTCATTGGTTGGTCTGACCTCGAGCGCTCAAAATCAAACCGACCAATCACCAATAACTAACGACCCGCCGGAGGCGTTCCCCTCCAACCCCTCGAGCACAAAACCCCGGAGTTCCCCATGAAAAGACGCGAATTTATGAAACTCTCGAGCCTCGCACTCGCACTCACCAGTGGAATGCCGCAGTTTCTGGCTCGGGCGGCAGCCCTGGCCTCGAGCGGAGGCAAGCGACTAGTCGTGATTCAGCTTTCCGGCGGCAACGACGGCCTCAACACCCTGGTGCCGTACAGCAACGGCGCGTACTACGCGGCCCGCCCCCGCATCGCGGTGAGTAAGCAGGAAGTTTTGAGCCTCAATGCTGACTTAGGCTTGCACCACAGCATGAAGCCGCTCATGTCGCTGTGGGACGCCGGAAACCTGGCCCTGCTCGAGAGCGTGGGCTACCCCAACCCCAACCGCTCGCACTTCGCCAGCATGGCCATCTGGCACAGCGCCGACCCCACCGGCGCGGACAAGGAAGGCTGGATTGGCCGCATCGCCGAGAAGCTGGGCGACCCTTTCTGCGCCACCAACATTGGCGGCATTACCCCGCTGGCGCTGCGGACCAGTGAGCTGATTTTGCCGTCGGTGAACAACTTGGATAGCTTCCAGCTCAAACTTCCCAAGGGAACCGAGGCCGCGTATCAGGGCATCATGGGACTGCCACGCCGGGGTGAGGCGTTTTTCGTAGCCCAGGCCACCCGCCAGATGATGAGCAACACCGCCAGGGTACAAAAAAACCTCAGCAAGTACAAAAGTGGCTCGAGCTACCCGGAAAACAACAAGTTCGCCGCTAAGCTGCGCGAACTGGCCCGACTCATTGCCGCCGACACCGGGCAGAGCATCCTGTACACCGACCTAGGCAGCTTCGACACCCACGCTAGCCAGCGCGCCCAGCAGGACATGTTGCTCGGAGACCTCTCGAGCGGGCTGGTCGCTTTCATGAACGACCTCAAAGTTCAGGGACTCGAGGACAAGGTGATGGTCATCGCCTTTTCCGAGTTCGGACGGCGGGTGGCCGAAAACGACTCCGGCGGCACCGACCACGGCAAGGGCGGCGTGATGTTTGCGCTGGGCAAGGGCGTGAAGGGCGGTATCTACGGAGCCAGCCCCGACCTCGAGAAACTCAATGACGGCGACATCAGCTATAAGCAGGACTTTCGCGGCATCTACGCCCAGGCGCTCGACAACTGGCTGGGCATCGCCTCGAGCGACATTTTGGGCGCGAAGTTCGATGCGCCTAAGTTTATAAGTTAGGGTGCTCGAGCAAATCCACTCCAAGCGGGACGGGCTACTAGCTCGTCCCTTGATTGCAGGAACAGGGGGAAAGTCATGCCTCGATTGAACGTTCACAAATGGGGGATTCCACTGCTTTTTCTGGCCTCGAGTGGAGCCGTTTTGCTCGAGCAGGCCGCCGCTCGTCCGCCTTACCGCACCCAGGCCATCGCGCAGTTTCACCTTGAGGCCGACCCGGCTAAAAAGGGCACCACGGGTTGTACGTATTGCCATGTGAACGCTCGAGGCGGCGCTCCCTGGAACGCTTTCGGACAAACTGTCGAGCGGGCTTTTAGTGAAAACCCCAGAGCCTTCATTCCCGACGCACTTTACGGTGCGCTCAAGTTCGACCTGGACAGCGACAAGGACGGCTACAGCGACGCGCTCGAGGTCTTTGCGCTGACCCTGCCCGGTGATGCCACCTCCAAGCCCAGCGAGTCGGTGGCCGACCTGCAAAAACGTTTTGACGCCGCTGGAGGGGTGGAGCAGTACAACCCCACAAACCCGGCTGGCAAGCCCGCAGCAAAGCCTGTCGATAAACCCGCCACACCGACCATTCCCACTCCCAGTGATATGACCCCGGTCACGCCCCCAGCGGACCCGCTCAAGTCCTGATTCGCTCGAGGGTGCGGCCCTGCTCCTTTGCGCTGTCTCGGTGAACTTGGTGAAAACAGATCTTGCCTGACGACGCAACGGGGGTCTTCGGGACACTCGAGCGGGTCCCACCTTTCTGCGTCACATCCCTTTCTCTCGAGCGCGAAATACTCAATCCTCACCCGCTCGAGTACAATGAAAACCTATTATGTCCGCCCAGCCCAGCTCCGTCCAATCCGCGTCCAAGCAGTACACCAACCGCCGTGCTCATTTTGACTACGAGTTGCTCGAGCGCTTTGAAGCGGGTATTGCGCTCACCGGCAGCGAAATAAAGAGCATCCGGGCTTCGGGGGTAGATTTCCGCGACGCGTTTGCCACCTTCGATGGGCGCAACCTCACGCTCGAGGGCTTGTACGTGCCGCCCTACAAGGAAGCCACCTACAACAACCACGAGCCGCGCCGCAAACGGCAACTGCTGCTCAACCGCTCGGAACTCGTCCGCATTCGCAAAGCGCTCGAGGCCAAAGGGCTGACCGTGGTGCCCACCCGGATGTACTTCAAAGGGCCGTTCGCCAAAATCGAAATCGCCATTGCGCGCGGCAAAAAACTTTATGACAAGCGCCGCGCCGAAGCCGAGAAAACGGTTCGCAAGGAACTGCGCGACCTATGAAGTCCCCATCTCAAACACGCTCGAGCACCCTGAAACTGGCCCTTTTGCTGCTGCTGAGTTTCTCGAGCAGTCCCAGCGTGGCCCAGGATTCTCAAGCCTTCAAGATGTTTGGGCAAGATACCTTCATGCTTCAGGTGGGCGGCGCGGACTTCGTGCGCGGCGACAAGTTCGAGGGAGCTTTTACCGTGGGCCGGGTGGATTCACCGCGCTGGGGTCGCCTGGTTTCGCTCGAGCAGCAGGGTGTGACCGTGCTCATTCCGATAGAGTCCAACCCCGAATACGCCGCCGAGGTCAACTACGGCATTCAAGTTGGGGGGCGGCGCGTGACCGGGCGGGCCGCCACCGTATTGCGCGGCAGCGTGTATTTGCCGCTGTCCACCGTGGCCCAGGCGTTCGGGGCCGAGTACACCCCCGGCGTTAGGGGCAGTTTCAGCCAACCCGCGCCGCGCCTCACCGCCGTGGCCTCCGAGAGCAAACCTGCCGAGCGCTACGACAGGGTCGTGCTGGAACTCAATCGACCCATGCCGGTGAGCAGCAACTTTGCGGGCGGTAAACTCACCCTCGAGCTGCCGGGAGTGGCCGGAAACGCCGCCAACTATACCACCAAAGGTGCCTACGCCAAGCTGGTCACGGTGGAGCCGGACGGGGCCAAGACCGGCTTGAAGATTTCGCTCGAGCTGCCGTTGGGCGCGGGCTACCGCCTGTATCCGGTCTCGAGCGGACTGGGTGGGCGCTCGAGAATCGTGCTCGATGTGGGCGCGGCTCTGGCTCGCCCTGAAAGCGTCTTGGCGACCCGTAAACTCAGGCCGATTATCGTGCTCGACCCTGGACACGGCGGCACGGACACCGGGGTCAAGGGGCCTCGGGTGGAAAAAGACCTCACGCTCGAGGTGGCCCAGGGGGTGGGCAAGCTGCTCACCGCCAAAGGTTGGCAGGTGCTGTTCACCCGCACCAGCGACACCAATGTGTCCAACTACAGCCGCGCGGCGCTGGCGCGGCGCTCGGATTTGTTCGTGAGCTTCCATTTATCGGCCTACCCGAGCGCGGGCCGCAGCGGGGTGGGTTTGTACCGCTTCGACGGCGAGAGCGGTCTGGCGCTCAGTGACCGCATCCGCACCAACGGCGATGTGCGCTTTGCCAGTGCGGTTAGTCCGCTGAGTCGCAGCCAGAGCTTCTCAAGCGCGCTTTCGGGTTCGCTGGTGGCCGGAGGGTTCAAGGTGTGGCAAGAGCGCGCCCCCCGAGCGCTGATTCTGTCCAACGCCCCTCAGGTGGGGCTGCTGCTCGAGCTGGGCTGGCCGCAAAACTCGCAAGATGCGCTGTGGCTGCGTGACCCCAGCAAGCTCAAAAAGTTCTCCAGCATCGTCGCCGCCTCCATCGCCAGCTTTCTCACCCCGAGAGAGGGAAGCTAGGGTAGGCTCGAGCCGATATCTATGAAGCCCTTACGCGCCTTTCTCTCGCCGTTCAACCTCATCGCCGCGCTGCTGTTGGCGCTGGCTTACGGGGCTTACATTTTGGTGAGCCAGCCCGCCGCGCTGCCGGACATTCAGGGTTTGGACGACGGCGGCAAGCGCCAGAACCTCACCGTGCAGCTTTTTTACAGCAACTCGCAACTGAGCAAGTTCGTGGTCGAGCGCCGCACCCTCTCGCTGCGCCAGACCGAGCGCATCAACCTGCCGCAGACCGTGCTGGACTCGCTGCTCGAGGGGCCGCGCACCCAGGGCCTACCGCTGCTGGGCAAAAAGGGCGACAACCCCACGGTGTTTCTGCGGAGCGGCTACTTTTTCGTGGATTTGCCCTCGAACTGGAGGGCGCTGGGCTACGGTGGCAGTGGTGAAACGGTGCTGCTGTGCGCCATCACCCGTACTCTGCTGGGCTTAGGCGATTACAAGGGCGTGAGCTTCACCGTGGGCGGTCAGGCGTCGGAAACCTTGATGGGGCATGTGGATTTAACCGAGCCGTTCACGCTCGAGACGTGCAGTTTGTGAGGGCAGCTCGAGCTAAACTTCACCCTTCCAAACCATCACCCAACCCAGACCTGAAACCCCTCTAATAGAGTCCAGAACTCGAGAACGCTCGAGCAAGGGAGACTCTATGAGCAGTGACACAACCCGTAAAGTCAGTGTGGTGGGGATGGGCATGGTGGGTGCGAGTTTCGCGTATTCGCTGATGCAGCGCGGCCTGGCGAGTGAATTGGTGCTGCTGGACCTGGACCACGCTCGAGCGGAGGGTGAGGCGATGGACCTGTCACACGGCCTGCCCTTCGTGCAAAACATGAACATCTACGCGGGCCAGGACGCGGATATGGCGGGCAGCGCGGTGGTGGTGCTCACCGCCGGAGCCAACCAAAAACCGGGCGAGACCCGGCTGGATTTGCTGGCCAAGAACGCGGTCATCTTTAGGGACATCATTCCCAGGGTGCTCGAGCACGCCCCAGACGCGGTGATGGTGGTGGCGACCAACCCGGTGGATTTGCTGGTTCAGCTCAGCGCTGAGCGGGTGGGCCTCGAGCGGGGCCGGGTCATCGGCTCGGGAACCATTCTCGACACGGCGCGCCTTCGTACCCTGCTGGGCGCACACTACGCGGTGGACCCGCGCAGCGTTCACACCTACATCGTGGGTGAGCACGGCAACAGCGAACTCGCGCTGTGGAGCACGGCGGACATCGGCGGGGTGCCGCTCGAGCAGTTTGTGGGTCCCAACACTCAGGGCTTTGACCGAGCAGCGCTCGAGGGCATTTTTGAGCAGGTCCGGGGCGCGGCGGGGGCCATCATCGAGCGCAAGGGCAGCACCTACTACGCCATCGGGCTGAGCCTGCTGGCGGTGGTCGAGGCGGTGCTGCGCGACCAGCACACTGTGCTCACCGTCTCGAGTCCGCTCAGTGGGCAGTGCGGCGTGTGGGGCATGTCGCTGAGCCTACCCAGTGTGGTCGGGCGGCGCGGCATCGAAACCGTGCTCGAACTGCCCATGAACGAGGTCGAAAAGGCAGGTTTCCTCAAGTCGGCAGAGGTTTTGAAACGCAGTTACGCCACGCTTTGAGGCTTGCTCGAGAAAAACACTTTGTATTCACCCGCTCACGGGCGCAACTCGGGAACACAGGGCTATCTCGAGCGGCCTGGAGGAAACCCTGCTTGCATGGTGATGCAGGCTCACCCCGCCTTGCAGAGGGACACTTTAAAAGCTCGAGTGAATATGGATATAAAACTAGACTTGACAATCTATAAGGTTTGGGTTTACACTCTAGTCAAGCAAAAACATCTGGTGTTTTGCTCGTACCAGACGTAGTTTTGCTGCGTCTTCCCCCAACCTATCCCATCAAAATTCATTCCTGTTGTTTGAGCCACTCCTCGAGTTGGCTCAGGAGGTCACTCATGTCACAAACCCTAGAAGAACGCATTCAAAGCCTGCTCGAGCAAGGAAAAATCACCGCCGAAGACGCGTACCGACTGCGGGGGGCCTCGAGTGGGGCTTCAAATGCGCCCACCGCACCCTCGAGCTGGGATTCGGTCAGCGTGGCCCGAGACCAGCAGGAGCCTCGAGCCACGGACCGTTTCGAGAAGCTGCCGCCCGACGCGCCCAAACCGCCTCGAGGGCCGGAAGTACCGAAACCTCCCCGGCCCGACGCTCCACGCGGTGTACGGGTCCAGACCTACGTTTACAGCGGCCCGGTTCGCAAAGTCATTTTGCAATCCCGAGCAGGCAATATTGAAGTCTCGGGTGGTCAGGAGCGCGTGGAGGTGGAAAGCAGTCGGGGCACCTTCGAGGCCACGCTCGAGGGCGATGTTCTGACGCTTCGCAACGGTTTTGATTTGGCCAACTTTCCCAAGGGCATGGACTGGCTGAATGACCCGTTCAAGGCGCTGCAAGGCATCTTGCCTAGCAATCTGGAAATCTTGCTACCAGACGGCATAGAGGTGTTCGAGATTCAAAGTGTAGCAGGCAACATTGAAATTTCGGACGTATCCGCTCGAGTAATTCTGGACGTGAAAGCCGGAAACATCGAACTCAGCGAAACCACCAGCTTTCAGATTCACAACACGGCAGGAAATGTGGAGGTGAATGGACGCTTAGCCAACACCGAAAAAAGCAGCATTCACAGCACAGCGGGCAATGTGGAAGTCTCGCTCGAGCACGGCTCTTCCGTACAGGTCTCGGCCTCGGTGCAGGCGGGAAACATCGATATAGACGGCTTCAGTATCTTGAAACGCGATAAGCGCATGGTGGGCGAAAGTATAGAAGCCACCCTGGGCGGCGGCGTGGCAAAGCTCGAGATTCGGGTGCAGGCCGGAAATCTGGACCTCTCGGGGGAAGAATGATTCACGACCTGCCCACCCAATTTGGCGCGGACCAGGAGAAGCCCCTGGTCACTCGAGTGGAATTCACTCACAGCGGCGTGAGCGTAGAGGGTCAGTTTCGTCTCAACGAATTCGCCACGCTCGAGAAGGGTTCGCTCGAGTTTCTGCGGCTCTACCTCAAGGTGCGTGGCAACCTCAAGGAGGTGGAGCGCGCGCTGGGCCTGTCTTACCCCACGGTGCGCGCGCGCTTCGAGACGCTCCTGAAGGCGCTGGGTTTGGAAACGACGCCCGAGCCTCCAGCGCTCGAGGACGGAAAGGAAGCGGCTTTAAACGCTCTCGAGCGCGGAGAACTCAGCGTCGAGGACGTGCTGGCGCAGCTCGAGGGCAGTTAGAAACGCCCTGCAGTATTTCTCACTAACACTCTGACTTCTCCGCTACGCTCCAAAGTCTCCGTTACTGCGAGAAACACTACTCTTTTCCATTCGCTCCGCTCACCAAAGCACCCAGAAAAGAACTGGGCATCTTTGGGAAATGTTATAGGAGGTAAACCCATGTTCGATTCGGAGTTGCATCAACGATTCACTCTCGAGCGCCTGCAAAAGCTGCGTGAACAGGCCGCCCTCGAGCGCCAACTTCCCAAATCTTCGTTTCGTCGCCGGATGGCAGGGGTTTTGCACGGTCTAGCGTGCAAGCTCGAGGGAATAGAGGCTCGAGTGGAACTTGGGCGGGCGCAGATTTAGACCACAGCGAGAACTGTTTCTTACTTTAAAACTCTGAAAGGGTTCGGCGAAGCAGACAGAAGTCAGTCTAGTTTCCCGAACCCTCAATTTTTATTGTCTCCAACGGTGTAGACAGAGACTCTCAACTTCAAGGCCCTCTGAATACCCTATTGACTAAGCCGCTACTCTGTGATACATTCTAGTGGTAGTAAGTACCACGTTATACCAAGTCAGGTTATCAAGAAAGGAGGCGTCACCTTGGAAAACCTCACGGAGATGTTAAAAGGCGTACTCGAGGGCTGCGTGCTCGAGATGGTCAGTCGCGGTGAAACCTACGGCTATGAAATCGCCTCGTCCCTACGCACACTCGGCTTCACAGACGTTGTAGAGGGAACGGTTTACACCATTCTGGTGCGGCTCGAGAAGAACAAGCTCGTTCACATCGAGATAAGACCATCCACCAAGGGGCCACCCAGAAAGTTCTACTCGCTAAACGATGCAGGCCGTGCCGAACGCGCTAATTTCTGGGCGAAGTGGGACTTCGTTTCCCACAAAATCAATGAACTCAAGGAGAAAACATATGCATGATTTCTGGAAGACAATCACGGGAGACAAGAAGGAGTGGAACCGTATGGAGGCGCGTGCCAAGGCGCTCCCACGCGATTACCTGATCGTGTACGGTGAGATTAAGAAATACATGTGGAATTTCTCGGCTGGCACTGGGATGGATATGTTACCGATCTTCAGGGATTTGATTGAACTCTTTGAAACCAGTGTGGTAGATGGCAGGGGCGTGCTTGAAATCACCGGCGAAGATGTGGCCACGTTCTGCGACGAACTTCTGCGAAACGCCAACACCTATACCGAGAATTGGCGTAAGGCGCTGAACCGCGACGTGATGAAAAAGCTCCAGAGCGAGGAGGCAAAGAAATGATAGACGTTGCCATAAAAACGAAAGGTTTGAAGAAGTCCTTCAAGGAGACAAGCGTCTTGAAAGGGGTTGACCTCGAGGTACGACGGGGAGAGATTTTCGCGCTGCTCGGCTCGAACGGCTCGGGCAAGACGACGATTATCAACATCCTCTCAACGCTGCTCAAACCCGACAGCGGCAGTGCCAGCGTGTGCGGCTTCGACACTCAGAGTCAGCCGGAACGCGTGCGCGAGCAAATCAGCCTGACGGGGCAGTTCGCCGCTGTGGACGGCATTCTCACCGGACGGGAGAACCTGATACTCATTGCCGAACTACGGTCAGTGTCCAACCCTACCCAGGTTGCGGAGGGCTTGCTGAGGCAGTTCGGGTTGAGCGACGCAGGCAACAAGCGAGCAGACACCTACTCCGGCGGCATGACCCGCAGGCTCGACATCGCCATGAGCCTCGTGGGAACACCCAAAGTTATCTTCCTCGACGAGCCAACGACGGGACTCGACCCGGAGGGACGACTCGAGGTCTGGAAAACCATCAAACAGCTCGCCAATGGTGGCACGACGATTCTCCTGACCACCCAATACCTCGAGGAAGCAGAGCAGCTCGCGGACCGAATTGCGATTCTGCACGACGGGAGAATCATCGCGGGTGGAACGCTCGAGGAACTCAAAAAACTGTTCCCACCCGCGAAACTCGAGTACGTCGAAAAACAAGCCACGCTCGAGGAGATTTTCCTGGCCATCGTCGGTAAGAAGGAATTGGAGGTCGCAAAATGAATGTTCTACGAGACACTCGCATCCTTTTCGGACGCACCATGCGCCACATCCAGCGCAGCCCGGACACCATCATCACCGTCGCGGTCACGCCTATCATGATTATGCTGCTGTTCGTCTACGTCTTCGGCGGCGCGATCAAAACCAGCACCGGAACCGACAACTATGTGAACTACCTGCTGCCCGGTATCCTGCTGATTTCCATCGCCAGCGGAGTCGCTTACACCGCTTACCGAATCTTCCTCGACATGCAGAAGGGAATCATCGCTCGGCTGCATTCGATGCCGGTCTCACGCTCATCGGTGCTGTGGGGGCATGTGCTCACCTCGCTGGTGTCCAACGCCATCTCGCTGGTCATCATCCTCCTGGTCGCCCTGGTCATGGGCTTCCGGTCCAGCGCAAACCTGACCGCTTGGCTCGCTGCGGCAGGCATCCTGGCCCTG
>Ga0123339_10001082_pt1 | contig 19312 bp, 19 predicted proteins | sample lystaG_FD_89956 | JGI IMG/M metagenome (GOLD analysis project Ga0123339, IMG submission 89956) | Glacier valley bacterial and archeal communities from Borup Fiord, Nunavut, Canada, to study Microbial Dark Matter (Phase II) -... | ecosystem: Environmental > Aquatic > Freshwater > Ice > Glacier ... | reverse complement strand
GTCTGTCGCGCTTGCTCGGAGAGAACCAGATGCACTTCATAGCCGCCAATCGCGCGAAGCGCACGCAGCGCGGCGAGCGCGTAGAGACTTCCACTCGCGCCGGAGACGCCCACGATGAGGCGGCGCACCGCGCTCATCGCGTCGGTCCGCGGGTGAATCGCTTTTTTCTCGGCACCATGACTCCCGTGTTGACGGTTGCGGACGGACTTTCCGCCCCACGCGCGGTTGGACTCCGGTGGAATCAAAAGGAAACGCCGTCGAACGAACAATCTTTGCTGCGATGAAGAAAAAAGCGATCGCAACAAGCGCGGCACCGACAGCCGCCGGCCCCTACTCGCAAGGTGTCCGCTTCGGCGACCTGGTGTTCGTTGCGGGTCAGCGCCCCGCCGATCCCGAGACCGGAGCGATTCCAGCAGACATCGCAAGCCAGACGAAGCGCGTGCTGCAAAACGTGCAAGCCGTACTCGAAGCGGGCGGATCGACGCTAGAACACGTGCTCAAAGTGAACGTGTACCTGACAGACCTCGGTGATTTTGCAGCGATGAACGAGGTCTATCGCGAGTTTTTCTCCGAGCCGTATCCCGTACGAACGACCGTGGGCTGCGCCTTACGCGGAATCCTCATTGAGGTCGATGCGATTGCGGTCCGCGCCAAGGAGTAACCGCTAAAAATAAGCCGACGGAGGGATTTGAACCCCCGACCCGCAGTTTACAAAACTTCCGCTCTACCCCTGAGCTACGTCGGCGTCTGTGCCATTTTCGGCGTACCTGACGCGGTCCCCGTTTTGGCCCGCGGTTTCGGTTGCAGAGGATCGTAATCGCGCGAGGCTTGGCGGCGGGTTCAAGAAAAAACCTCACCGCAACTCAAGGAGACGGCCATCGGCGAGGCGTACTGTGAGGGCTGCCATCATGGGTAGGTGGTCGAGTGGTTAAAGGCATTGGACTGTAAATCCAACGCGCTAACGCGCTACGCAGGTTCGAATCCTGCCCTGCCCAAGGTTCACGAAAAACGCGCTCCTTGAAAACGGAGCGCGTTTTTCGTTTTCGCTGCGCGCGTCCGCGCCGAATCCTTGGCAGTACGTGCCGCGCGTGCCACGCGTTCTATTGTGAAGCAAAATCTGACGCTCAGACTCGATCGGCGAACCGTCCGCAAGGCCAAGATTTTAGCCGCCAAGTCGACCGCGCTCGCGCCCCTCGACCGCGGTCTATGCGCACGATGTCGATGAACCGAAAAAACGCGACATCGCGTGCCAAGCGCTACGCGCAGTATGGAACGATGCGTCTGGAATTCTCAGCCCGCACGTGCTCCAAAAAATATCGGATTTTGGGGCGCACTCATCCTTGCATCGGCCGCGCGATCCGGCGCGGTGCGGCTTCTCTCCGAAGATCTCAATGACGGCCAGACGATCGCCGACGTTCGCGTCGAAAATCCGTTCGCACGTTGCTGAGGACACTTCTCCGAAAAGGAAGCCCGCCTTCCTGGGCTAAACGTCACGTAGAGACGCGGGCGTTGCATAATGGTAATGCCCTTGCCTTCCAAGCAAGAGTCGCGGGTTCGATTCCCGCCGCCCGCTCCACATTTCTTAGCCGCCGCGAGGTGGCTTTTTTCTTTTTGGACTTTTTCGGCGAAGGGGACCGTGGTTGGCGACCTGACCTCTGAGAGCCGGGCGACTCGGGCCTTGATAAAGGTCAGAAGCGCGATACAAGAAAAGCCTCGGCTACTTTTTCACGGGAGAAGATCGATGGATAAAAGATTTAAGGTCAAGGGAGCCATCTTCGCCACACGTACGTTTGTGGCGTTACTCTCGATGTCTCTTGTATCTGAGTTGAATGATCGGCTGAGGACCTGGATCTCCGGCGATCAAATGAATTTCTTGTCTGGAGCTCTTCTTGGAATCGCGTTCGTATCTTTCGCGATTGCCACCTATACGTTCGTAAAAATCAAAATCGCATCTCGTCGTCAGATCTAACCTCGGTGTGCTAGCGATCGCCCAGATCGAGCCGCTGCCGTAGCTCGTTGAGGCGAGCGAAAAGCTTGCCTTCCAGGCGAGACTCGCCGGTTCGATTCCCGCCACCCGCGCCACGAATTTGCTTCCGCGTTAATCCGCCGCGTTAGACCCGCGCGAGACACGGTAAAGCGCTCGAATACGCCTATTACTCTCATCGTAACGCGGGCGAAGCGCAGGAGGCAGTGCCGCTCGCATCACGGCGAAGCGGTCGATGAAGCCTTCCGATGAAAGGCGAATGATAAGCGCCTCAAAGCCAACGAGACGCGGGTTGGTCATCTCTCCATTGCCGTATCGCTGCACGGCAAGCCAGGGCCCGATGACATCCCACGCCCTGAGGAACGCGTTACGAAAAATTGGAACGAATAGGTCTTCGGAAAGCAGGCGTCTTGCGATGAGGTTGCTGAGCTCGTTTCCGAACATGGCGAAGCGAATGACCCGCTTGAAATCAGCGCTCTCCCAGCGGGAGACGTCGCTCCACGCCTCGGAACCCTCCGCGTGTAGCCGATTCACCGCTTCATGGAGACGTTCGAATTCGTCGGTGCGTGAATAGCTGAAAAGCGATTCGACCGATTGCAGATCGACCTGACGCCGGATCTGGCGAATTTGCACTAAGGCGAACGCACTCGCTAATGAGACGACAACGAACTGGCCGAAAGTGCCGATCGCGCTGAGCCACTCCGTCATGGCGACCCCGTTTGTTCCGCGAGAAAGCCCCACCTTCGATGGCCTCAGCTAACGTTGACACAGAGGGTAACGCAGAGCATCGGCATACGGGAATCGCCGCGCCGTGCTTCACGCAGCATACGCGCGCAATTCGAAGCGATTCGTAAACGGCACGCCGGAACCGCCAGCGCTCCAAGCAACCGTGTTCATCAACCCTCCCAACGCGATCGCAGCATAGCATTCGCGTCCGAAACTGGTCTCAAAAACGTTGACACATTCCGGACCAATGGATGCGTCTTCGCGCGGAGATTGCCGCAGCCGCATCATAGAAAGCATTGCCGCGTAGCGGTTAGGTTTGACGCGATATTTTGACGCGATGTGAAACGAAGGCATGATCACGACCGACGCCGCTTGTCTCAAGAGCAGATTACCGCAACTCTTCCCGGAGCCCGCCTAGGGACCGACGGACCACGTCATCTCGCGTTGTACCTTGCGGTACATCCTCATCGCCGCGTTGAACCTCGCACATGTTGCTTTCCGATCGAACTTCGTTTCTACTATGCTCTTTGCAGGTGGCGTAATGGGATTGTAATTATCTCGGCATCCGCTTTCGCGGCATCGCAATCAACGCCAGGCGCGATGCAGGCGCCACGACGTATCGGCTTTCGACGTGTTGCGGAGAGCAATGCGGAATCGCGCGGCACAAAGGTCACTCTTCTGTGCACCAGCAAATACGCTCGCAACTACCGCTCTTCAAAGGTTGCGCATGTTCGACAATCAGGCTATACGCTTCGGGTTTATTTCTGTGTTCTGTGCCGCGTCGCTTGCGGCGTGCGGACCAGCGAGTACCGTTCTCCCCGCCCCACCGACATCGCCAGCAGCGACGCCGACGCCAACAAGTACAGTCGCACCGACACCGACACCGGGTCCCGTGGTGATCGCGCCGACGAGTTTGAGCTTTAACGCCGTCGGTGCAGCAAATGCAAAACCCGCGACCATTTCGCAGACGAATGCAAGCGCCGCATTCACCGCGACCGGATGCCCTGCCACGGTCGCAACCGCATCGATCTCCGGATTAACCATCACGGTCACACCGGTCGGTGTCGGCACCTGTACCTTCACCATCGCCGGGTCAGGCGGAGCCACTGCGAGTCTCCCGGTCACCGTCACCACCACTGCCGTTTCAGGGAGCTAAATCATGAAAATAGGCATACGAATCCTCGGCGCGACGTTGTTCGCGGGAGTCCTTGCCGCGTGCAGCGGTGGGAACGGCGGTTCGATCGCACCGCCTCGTCCCGTAGCGGCTCCGACCGCCCCCACCCATACGAAGGTCAACGTCTCGTTCAATATCCTCGTCCCCGGCCGATCGACGACCATGTCACAACGAAACACGAAGTACGTGGGCGCGGCGACGCAATCGGCGACGATCGCCGTCTCGGCGACCGGCTCGAATACGCCGCTCACCTCGCAGACGGTCACGTGTACTGTGACTTGCAGCGCCACGGTCTCGCTGGATCCCGGCACCTACTCGTTCTCCGTCTCACTTTATAACGGTGCGAACGCGACCGGCGCGCTTCTCTCCTTCGGGACGGCGAGCAAGTCGATCGTCGCCGGCGTTGCGAACACGGTGAACCTTTCGTTCACTGGCTCCGTCGCTTCAACCAGAATTCTGATCTCCGGACCTTCGGGCGACGGACCGCTGGCGAACGGCGCGGCTGCGACAGCCGGTATCATTCTCGAAGCGCTCGACGCCAGCGGCAATTTGATCGTCGGCACGTACGACAAGGCCATAACGCTGACATCGTCCGATGGTACGAACGCGCCGCTTACGGTACCCGCCATCACGGCAACACCACCCCCGGGATTCGACTCCTCACCGGCACCGCAACCGTCGGCGCAAGCGAACGCGGCATCCGTAACGATTACGCGCTCCGATCAGCAGCCGACGATTGCTTGGACGGGAAACGGCGCAAAACTCTACGCCGTTAGCGTGACCACGCAAATCGCCGGTCTTACGGTGACGTCGGCGGCGGAAATTCCCGTAACAGGCGGCGCAACCGCGCCGCCTGCTATCAATACGGGCGATCCGCTCAATACGCCGCCTCCGCTCGTATCGGTTTCGCCCACGGCAAAACCCAGTCCGACCGCGCCACCGACGTTGGCTCCCGCGTCGTTTCCAACGCCGGTCGCACGGACCGTCACGGGAACGATCGCGCCGCTCGAATCGCTCGTCGCCAACGGCAACTCACTCTTTGGGTTTATCGGTGGCACCGCGAAGACCGTCAGCCTTGGCCTTGGTTCGGGAGTCAATGCCGAATCGTCCGATCGCACGGTCGCCCTCGCACAAACGAACTTCAACGTCTCCGTCAACGCGTCGGGTCTGCAGACGTTCAGCATACGCACGCCGCGCGTCCTGAATCTGGCGACGATCCGCACGACGCACGGGCACGGCGCGCATTACACCGAATACCATCCCACGCCGCCCCTCCAATCGCTCCATGCGCTCGGTCGTACGACCGCCGCGCGCCTACATGCGAAGGGCTTCACGGGCACGCCGAGCGTCGGCGTTGCGGCAACGTGGAGCGTCGGCAGCGCGCAACAAGCAGTTACGCTGCGCTCGATCATCCCGGCATCAAACTCGACCGCGCCACGGTTCCTCATCTGGACGTCGAACACGTCGAACGTGCCGGATTCGATCGTTCCTACCTTCGTCCAGCAGATGAAGTACGCGGACACCGCGATCTCCGTCGCGCAAGGCGACTTCCATTACGCTGCAAATGCCCCGGGAATTCAAACGTACTCAACCTGCAACGCGCAAGGCGCCGCGGATGGCGGTAGCGGACCCGGCACAGTTGCCGATCCCGGGTACGTCAATCTCGTCTTCTACGACAGCACGATTGCGGGCGCACCGGCGAACGCTCTAGGCTTCTTCGCGGCAAGTTCCTATGGTACACAGCCGACGTTGAACTGCTCAAAAAGCCAAGCGGATCAATCACCGACGATCTGGGTCGCCTACGCACCGGGCACCAATCTCAGCACCATGCAGCTCAACCAACTGCAAGGAACGATCACCCACGAGTATTCGCATCTCGTCAGCTACGTTCTCAAATCGATCAATCAAGCTGGAAACTTTGAGATGGGCTGGCTGCTCGAGGGCCTCGGTACGTTCGTCCAGGATTACACGAATCCGCTCGCCATCGCCGGACAAACCGGTCCGCTTGGTGCGCCGACCCAGGCGAACTTCGACGTTCAAGAATCGCTCGCGCTCCTCCCGACGTTTTTCGCCGCACCGCAGAACTACTCGCTGACCGGATTCGTGGGCATCGAGAACGGCAAATACACCCCCGGCGGCGCGACGAATTACGGTCTCTCGTATCTGTTCCTCAAATACATCACCGACCGCTACGGCTATGGGATTATCAAAGACCTCGGCACGTCGACGGCGATGGGCACCGCGAACGTCGTCTACGCCGTCAATCGGAACGGCGGCAATGGAGTAACGTTCGCACAGCTGTACAACGACTTCGTCACGATGCTCACGGTAAGCGACCTCGGCATCACGACCGACAAGCGGTACAACATGCAGTCGTTCAAGATCCGCAACGGCAATTACGCCGCGCAGTGCAGTGGTTGCTCTGCCGCGAATCTCACTGGCCCCGCATTCGCGGCATCGCTTTCGTCAGGCCAAACCGTGCTCGTGCAGAACATGCTCCCCGGTGGGTTCGCATTCTTCAGTATGGACTCGGTCAACGCTGCGGGTAACACCGTGCGCATCGACGACACGACGAGCGGCTCGCTCAGCCTTCTCGGAGCCCTCGGCCAACTCTAAATCACCTGAAGGGACGGCGAGCGCGCCGTTCCAAAAATGAGCCCGTCGCAGCGATGCGGCGGGCTCATTTCGTTTCCATTACGACGCGACGAGCGCTTCGAATTTGTCATAGGCGGTAGGATTCGACGTAAGCCGGCGCACCAGCGCGATGTAGCGATCGCATCGGCGCCACGCCGCCGCCGGATTGAACGTGCCGCGATCGCTAAGATCGCGATAACGAAGAGCGACGCGAGCGCGGCCCCCGCCGAGACCCATTCCGGCGTCACGAATGCGCGCCGTAAATGTCAGCAGCGCCGTGCTCTGATTTGCCGCACGCAAATGCGCGATCTGTCATTGAATGCGTACGTGAGCTATGAGGCGATGTTCGGCTGGCCCACGGCGTTTGTCGGAATGGTACTCGACGTCATCGGGATTGCTGCCCTACCGCTTGTTCTGTGTACGTTCGTGCTCTCGTATGTACATCCACCGAATGCCGATCGCGCGAAGACCCGGTGGGTCGGCGTGGGCCTCGTGATCGGTTACGTCTGACCGCTTTCGTTTGCGTTCCTCACGTCAATCTCAAATACGTTCGCATGGCCGGTTCCGCTGTTCAACATCGTCCAAAGCCTACAAGTCGCAGTGCCGCTTCGTGTCGCGTATGTCATCGTCCGCCACCGTGTTTTCGACGTGCGCTCGTACTGGGCCGTGCCGCCGTGGCGGTTCCGGGAAGTGCCCGCAGTGCTGGTGCGGTGACGGTTTGGTTCCCACTAGCCGCTGCAAAGAATGTTTGCGTCACGGCGATGAGGACGAAAACCGTTGCCGCGATCAGGGCGATTCGTACGGCAAAGCGCCGACTTGCGCGAGCGACGAGTGAGATATCTCGGCAAATTATGAAGAGGACAAGCGCCCACAGGATCGCGTGGACGCACACGACGATGACGGTCATGATTCGTGCACGGTTTGCATGCTCGATCGTACCGTGCCGGCATCCGCAGGTGACCAGCGCGAAAGAACGAGATAGACGACACCCAAAAGCGTGAGTGCGCAGTAGACCTCGGCGATCACCCGATCCACTGCGCGTTAGCGTCGGCGTGGTTTGACTCGAACATGCCGCAAACGTACCAAAGATCGAAGAGGAATTATTCGGAGGAGCCGACGGATCCCCGCGTCGTCCCACGCGTACGCAAGCGCCGCGACGAACTCCCCGCTCGCGACGAACGGCGCGAATACCGCTCGTTCGGCACGCGAGAAGCACAACCAACGTTACCATTCGCAACAGCGGACGGATCAGCGTATGAGATGGTGCACGAACGTTCATGGGCGAAGTCGACCATTGTTTTGCACGCCTTCACAACACGTTCACCGAATATTCATAGCGCGGGCGTACGCTCAGCGATATGCACACAAACGATCCGGTCAATGCGCAAGCGAAGCGCTCGATGATAACGGGTGCGGCAATTCTCGTGGTGCACCTCGGTGCTTGTCTTGCATTCGCACCCGCTTTTTTTTCGTGGTCTGCGCTCGGCGTGGCCGCAGTCCTCTACTACCTAACCGGCGGGCTCGGAATTTGTCTTGGGTATCACCGCCTGCTCACCCACCGCAGCATGCGCCTCGCACGACCGCTCGAATACCTCGTCGCGACGCTCGGCGTCCTCGCGTTGCAAGGGGGACCGATTGCGTGGGTTGCGACGCACCGCGCGCATCACGCGTACTCCGACACCCCGCGCGATCCGCACGATTCGCGGCGCGGCTTTTTGTGGAGTCACATGGAGTGGCTCTATCGGAACAACCCCGCGCGGCTCTCGCGCGAGGATGAACGTCGCTTTTCCGCCGATCTGGATGCCGATCCGTACTACCGGTTTCTCGAGAAAAGTGCGCCGTGGTGGCAAGTCGGCCTTGCGGTTGCGTTTTTTGCGATCGGTGGGTGGTCGTGGGTGATCTGGGGCGTTTTCGTGCGCCTCGTGGTGACTTGGCATGCGACCTGGCTCGTCAATAGTGCCGCGCATTTGAGCGGCTATCGCACCTATCGCGCACCCGGTCAAGATCAGTCCACGAACAATTGGGTCGTCGCACTGCTGGCTTGGGGCGAAGGATGGCACAACAACCATCATGCCTTTCCGTCGTCTGCGCGGCACGGCTTACGCTGGTTTGAAATCGACTTCACATGGCTGACGATCGTGCTCTTGGCGAAACTCGGAATCGCAAGCGACCTCAAAGTTCCCGATCGACAATCGCTCGCACGACGAGCGATCCGTCCCGGACCGACCGTTCCGAAACCGGCTTAGAAACCTAGCGTATTCGCGATGCGCGGAACGCGCGAATGCGGAGCAGTCGCCGTTGGCGTCGGAGGCGGTTACGCGCGAAGCGAATGAACGCGCGCGCCGGCGCATCGTAAAAGCGAAAGAGATCGCCGAATTCGGCGTCCGGATCGTCGTGATGACCTTGATGATCTTCCGGTAAAACCAGCGCCGCCGATGCGCCGAACCGCACGAGCCAGCGCGGGCTGCTCCAGCCGAGTTCGCACGTGTGTCGATAGAGCACGTGGAGACGGCCGATCAGCAGTCCGACGATGGCACCCGCAATCGCGGCGCGCCCGAACGTCATGAGAAGAGCGGCGATCGCAAAGTAAGGCAATGCGCCCAGCAAACCGTCGAGCACGATCATCGGATCTCGTGAGACGATCGAATGGTCCCAATACGAGCGTGACTTATCGTGATGCTCGCGCAGGTGGAGTTTTTCCCAGACGTGCTGTGGGACGTGATAGAAAAACGTCGAGGCAAAATCGCCGACGACCAACAAGATGACGATCGAGCCAAAAAACCATGCGAAGTCGAGCGTTGGCATAGCCGTTCACCAGAGCGCGACTGCGCGAAGGATCGGTGAACGACCCGTGACGATTTCGCATCCGATTGCCAAAGAATCAAACGATGAGGCGAATTCTTCTCCTGAGGGGTTTGCTCGTACCGGGCCCGGCGCAGCCGGCAAATGCGATCCGCAGTTCTCTCGGCTCACCGGGGTGCCGTGCAACGCCTGCCATTTCGCGCAGCGTAAGACGAACGATCTCGGCGCGTTTTATCTTCGCAACGGGTATCGGATACCCAACCTCGGTATTCACGGGAAGCCGCTCGTCGCGCTGCTCGGCAGCGCCGGAACGCATAGCGGTTCGGCGGCTCTCGGCACGACGCCGCAATTCAGCGAAAAGTCTACGCGTTCGCCCGTCTCGATCGCGAGATCGTGGCGGGCTACGAGTAGTACTACGCAAAAGACGGCAGCTTCCGCGTCGAGACGAATTAGCCGTTCGTTCAATTTACGACGCACGGTTCGTTTGTCGGTGCGCCGCTACGACTCTTCGTCGGTTCACCCGCGCTCCCGCTGCCGGTCGATACGGATGCGTACCGCCAGACGATCTCCCGGATTGCCAATTACGATCAAACGGTAGGTGCTACTCCGTTCGGCTTGAGTGCGGCGCGAAACGCCGTTTCGCTTGGGCTCGGCAGTCACGTTCGCGGACCGAGCGCAACAGTCGTCACCGCCGATGGGCGCGACCAACGGTCGCGGTTCGCGAGCAGTGGGACCGATCGGATGATCGAAGCGCACGAATCGCTCGGCGTAACCGTGATCGGTGGCTACGTCTAGAACGGAACGCGCGCGACCGGTCTGATCGCCGATGCGTTCGTGCTCGACTAGTATCTTGGCGCGCTTGCAATCGAGACGCTCGTACAAACGGGCTTCGACAGCAGCGCCCTCGGTACGGGCGTCGGCGTGGCGTCGAGTGGTGGCTACGCGCAACTGCGCCTGCAGTTGCCGCACGGCATGACGGCGATGACGCGTTACGACGGTGTCTCTCAATCGCGCGCGGACGCTCGTTGCAGCTCGAGGATGTCATTCGAACGAGTCGGCAGACCACGCACACGCTCAACGCGCAACTCGGATTTGGCATCGCCAATACGCACATCGGGGGCGCGAACTTAGTCCAAGCGAGCTTGCTTCAAGGCGAGCAGCACGGGTTCGGCGATTGCCTGGCAACAGAGTTGGAGTTGGAAGGCATAGGTGCCATCCTCGCAGCGTGCCGCTCCGGGCACGGCGCGCGGGTGGTCGGCGCAGCGAATGTCCTTGAGCGCAGCGTCGATCGCATCGGCGACCCGCACCGCTTCATGCGTTGCTGAGGACGGAATTTCGTTCACGCTCTGCTCGCTCACGTGCGACTTCTTGTCGCCCAGCGCATCGTTCTCCCGGCGATCAAGCGGCCACGCACGTGGCACACGATGGTGCGACGCTCGGCGGACGGACGCTCTTCGACTCCGTTCCGGCTTTCTCAGCATCTCGTACTTGTTTCCTGAAGGGCCGCCTGAAGCGCCGCGGCCGGTCCCGCGCCGCGACACCAAGAGACGAGACGATCGTTCGGAGGTTGAAGTCATGGCCGCGTTGATCCGCCATGGCTACCTGATCTCAATTCCATATGGTGAGAATCATCGGTGCGATCTGTTGGCCGATGATGACGTTTCAATCGCTCGCGTGCAGGTAAAGACGGGTCACCTCCTGCCTTCAGGATCCATTACCATCGATTGCTACAGCAGCCATCATCATCGTGGGGGGCCTTGCCGATCCTACATCGGTGAGGTAGAATTTATCGCGGTCTCCTGTCCCGAGCTGGACAAGGTATACCTGATTCCCGAGGCGGATTTGAACCGGGCCAAGGTCCATCTTCGCGTGGAGCCTACGGCCAATCGACAAAGCAAAAACGTCCGTTGGGCCCAAGCATACGAGCTGCTGTAGCTTAGTGGTAAAGCACAACATTGGTAATGTTGAGAGCGTCGGTTCAATCCCGACCAGCAGCTGATTTCAAAACGGAGAGACCGCTCGGTCTCTCCGTTTTTGCTTGGGACCGACCGGCATGGCTCAGGCGGCGGGTGAGGAAGTCAAACCAGTATCATGATGACGACGACAACGACGCCGAGCGCGACGACTCCGCGGACTGCACTGTTCGAACACCTGATCGACGATGCCGGCCTCTTTCCGCCCGCACAGTTGGCGATGGACGCTGCCTTAAAAGAAAACGCAAAAAACCGCGCGGGCACGTTCCGCTGGGTGATGGGACGCTTTGTCGTTCCCGCCTCGCGTCTGGACGAACTCGCGAGTGCCAAATCGAATGCCGCGACACCGCTGAAACTGACGGTCATTCTCGATGGTCCGGGACTTGCGCCGCGCTGGATCGACGGCGTCCGCTCCGATGTCGAACGTGCCTTTAATGTCGGGAAGGCAAACGCCGATGCGCTCGCGATCGAATCGTTCGAAGTGCGTCTTCCGCCAACGGCAGATGCGGCTTTGATCGCGGATCTCTGCACCACGGTCGCGGAACGTTTTCCGCAGCCGTCGATTGCGGTTGAGATTCCGTTTGCAAAAACGTGGGCGATCGCACCGGGGACCGCATTTGCGATGCTGCGCGACGCACGCGCGAACGCACCGCACCTCATCGCCAAACTTCGCTGCGGCGGAACCGTTGCCGACGCGTTCCCGAATGCGACACAACTCGCAAACGCCATTGCCGAAGCGCATCGTAACGGGGTGCCGTTCAAGGCAACGGCCGGACTGCACCATCCGCTTCGTTCGCAAGTCGGCGCATTCGAAATGCACGGCTTTCTCAACGTACTCACCGCGGCGCTAGCCGTTGCCGTCGGCGCAAGTGAGGCCGAACTCGCGGCTATCCTCGAAGAAGAGGATCGCAAGGGTTTCCGTTTGGACGACACCTATTTCATCTGGCGTCGGCGCCGGTTCGATACCGCAGCCATCGAAACGATGCGTCGCACCGCATTCCTCTCCTACGGAAGCTGCAGCTTTACCGAACCCATCTCCGATCTGCTGCACGCCGGTTTCTTGCTTTGAGCGCTGCGTCGCAGCGGCGGCGCAGCTGGATACCGATCGCCGACGATTCGGACTTTCCGCTTGAAAATCTGCCGATTGGAATCGTCCGATCGGCAGATGGATATGCCCGCGTTGCCGTCGCGATCGGCGAACGCATCGTCGATCTTGCCGTGCTCGCGCGTGCGGGAGCGCTTGCGCCCGTGGCTGCCGATGCGGTCGAACTCTTCTCCGCACCCGCCTGCAATGCGTTTCTCGCCCGCGGGCGCACGGTCTGGTCGGCACTCCGCACGACCTTGACGCAACTCTTCTCCGAGAGCGCGACGGCAGCGGACCGCAGCACGGTCGAGGCGTCGTTTCTCGATCTCACGCACGTGCAACTGCAATTGCCGATCGAGGTCGCGGACTACGTCGATTTTTATTCATCCATCGAACACGCGACGAATCTCGGTCGCATTTTACGACCGGGTGGGGAGCCGCTGTCTCCCAACTACCGACACATTCCTATCGGCTATCACGGTCGCGCGAGTACGGTCGTCGTGAGCGGTACGAACGTCCGTCGACCGCACGGGCAGATCAAAGGACCGACGGATATCGCGCCGTCGCTTGGCGCGACGCGTCTGCTCGATTTTGAGCTCGAGCTCGGCTTCATCACCGGACCCGGCAACGCGCACGGCGAGCCGATCGCAACGGCAGATGCTCGCGAACATATTTACGGTGTCGTGTTGCTCAACGACTGGAGCGCGCGCGACATTCAAGGTTGGGAATACCAACCGCTCGGGCCGTTTCTCTCGAAGTCGTTTGCGACCTCGATCTCGCCCTGGATCGTATCGCTCGATGCGCTCGAACCCTTCCGCGTTCCCAATCGCGAACAAGAGCCCGCACCGCTTCCGTATTTGCACGTTGCGGAGTCGTGGGCATACGATATCGACCTTGCCGTCGACCTACAAACGCCGGCGATGCGCTCGAGGCACGAGGCGCCCGTTCCCATCACGCAAACCACGTTTTCGCGTATGTATTGGAATATGGCGCAGCAGCTCGCTCACATGACGATCAACGGTTCGCGCGTCCGGTCCGGCGATCTCTTCGGATCGGGAACGATCTCCGGCACCGCACCCGGCACCTACGGAAGTATGATCGAACTCACCGAGCGCGGCGCAAAACCGATCGCCCTGCCGAATGGCGAAACGCGCGCGTTTCTCGAAGACGGGGATCTGGTGAGCATGCGCGGAGTGGCAACGCGCGGTGACCTGCGGATCGGTTTTGGCGAGGTTCGCGGGACCATTCTTGCGTGATCGGCGAACCGTACGCGTGGAACGTCACGGACCTCGAGTGCACGCGCCGATACGCGTGCGATGATCTAGGCCTAGCCGCCGACCACGCGTTGTACCGGGGCATCGATATTGACGCGCCGCCCGCGCATGTGTATCGCTGGCTGCAACAGCTGCGTCTTGCACCGTACAGTTATGATTGGCTCGATAATTTCTTCTTGCCAAGTCCACGAACGCTACGCGCGCGCGCCGCATCGATTGCGGTCGGCGACCGGATGATGCACGTCTTTCGGCTGCTCGCATTCGAGTCGGGACGCACGATCACGCTCGGCGTCGCATCGCGGGTGGCCAGCGCCCTCTTCGGCGATCTCGTCGGAACCTACGTCGTCAGCGAACGCGGGACGGGAGCGCGACTCTTCGTGAAAGTCAACATCCGCTATCCGCGATCGTTTTACGGTCGCGCGATGCGCGGTCCCATGCCGCATCTCGATCTCGTCATGATGAAGAAACAGTTGCGTACGCTCAAAGCCTACGCGGAGCGCACCGTCTAGGCGGGATCGAGCAGTTGAACTTTGGTAGAATCGATGCCGACGAGAACGTCGGAATGGAACTCCGCCATGTCACCGGCGCGTTTTACGCGACTGCGGACGTTCAGTTTGTAGAATGGCGTGCCGGCCTTCATTGCGTAGCCTTCGAATTTGTACTCGATGAGTGGCAGACGTTCGCCCTCGAACGGTTCGAGACGCTCGCGTTTAACGAGCAACCGCGCGATCATTAGTTGCTCCTCGTTCGTGATGATCGTATCGCGCTGGGTCGCGGAGAGAACCGCACCGATGTTCACTTCGCCGACGCCGCCGGCGATCGAGAAATTCATCATGCGTTCCCAATCGCGATCCGAAATCTGCTGGAGCTTGAGCCCGTAGAGATAATGCTCTTTGCCCTTGACCGGCACGGTATCGCGCCAGCGAATCACGCCCGCGAGCTGGAGCGGCTTATCTTCGATCAGCGTGACGACCGGGATCGATTCCACGTCGGGTCGGAGTTGCTCGCGAGTGAGCATGCACAATCCGCCGCCCCCGATATTGAGGACGAAAGCCGGAAACTTCGCGTTTTCCGTGTTGAAGTAGGCCGCATGCAGAAGCTTGCGGAGCCGCGGGTAACTGTGACGGTTCTTTTCCGTCTGCGCGGCCGAAGGCCCAGCGATTGTCGACGCCATAGACGCACCCCCTTACGCAGGAGGGAGGTCCAGTCCCCCGCCTGGTTGCTTTTTTGAATGACCCCTTCGCCGCCATCCCCCGCACCCGTTCGTGGGCCGGGGCAAGCAAGCTTAAATCGGGTCGAAGTAGCCCGTTTGGATCATGGCTTCGCTTTGGCGCCGCGCCTCGCGGAATTTCTCCGCTTCGACGCCCTCGGCATTGGCGGGTACGGTCAGGAGCCTCGCCAGCTCCTCATCGAAGAGTGTCCTGACCTCCGCTTCGGTGTGCATGCCGTGCTTGATGCGCTGCGCGATCATCAATCGGTAAATCCGGTCGGTTGCCAGATCTTCCATGAAGCCGTCGAGTAGGCTGGCGCCAAGACCACTTAAGTATCCGTGGCGGTAGCGAATAACGGTCTTGACCGCAGCCCGCGTTCCGTCGGTCGATTTGTGGCCGACGCCGGCGATCGAGGGACGTAAATCCGGGAAGCGCACTTGCCCGGGCTTACGGCGCGCGACTTGATTGGGGACCGGAAACTGGGCGACGGCGATTGCGTTTTGATCCGGATGTCCGGTCCACGCACCGTCCATGAGTGCGTCGGCTTCGTTTTTCTTATCGCGTTCGAGTCCGGCCATCGCGCGCTCGTTGAGCTCCGGATCGGTGCGGCTCGGGAAGAGTGCGGTCATGCCGCCGATCGCAAAGAAACCGTGCTTGTGGGCGATCTCCGGAATGAGCTCGCGCAAATTTTGGAAGAACGCAACGTCGCTTGGAATCGTGTTGCGATCGGGTAGCACCCAATTGGGATCGTTGAGATTGAAATGGATGAGGCTAGCCATATAGTCCCAGCGGCCAAGGTTGAGGCCGATGAGGTGATCGCGTAAATTGTACGCGAATTCTTCGAGTTGGTAGGCAAGCGCGTGCGACTCGACCAGCGCCATCGCCTTGATGTACTCGGCGGGCTGCCCTTTGGCTTTTGCGATTGCCTGAAAGACGTCGCGCCACCAGAACGCTTCATCCGCACTCTCGGATTTTGGAATGTAGATCGCGAGCGGGTGCTTGAGTTTGCTGAAGTCCAAGCGAAATGCGAGCAGCGCGAGGTCGAAGAGGCCAGCCGACGTCGGCTCGTCGTACACGCCGGCTTGCGAGAGATGCATGCCGCGGACGCGCGTCCAGATGACCGTGTCGCTCGGCTTGATCGCGACCGTCCCGCCGCGCTTTTTGTCATCGTAGGTTAGCTCGCCGTAGAGCGCGGCGATCACATTGTCGATGCCCGCGAGCGTGTGGGCGAAGTCGTTTGCCATCGAATCTTCGAGGTCGAGCATGACGCCGGGGGCACCCGAGTTGAGCATTTTCACGACCAGTTCGCCGTCGTCGGCGGGCCCGGTCATCTGATTGCGCTGATCTTGGCACCACGCGGGCAACGTGACCATCCAATCGCCGCTCCACGGTCCGGCACTGCGGTTGTGGTCCGGAGGCGACCCCGCCTGCGATGCCGCCATGACGCGAGCGCGGGCGATGATCGTCGCTTGCTGTCGTGCCGTGAACGCATCGTGCAGGGGACGATAGAACGCTGCGAATCCGCTCGGCAGGTCGCCTTCGATGGAAAATCCCGCCGGCGTTGCGCTCATCGGCGGAATATGTTTTTGCGTGGTATGCATGTAGGCTCGTTTCCACGCATGGGTGAGCCGCCATTTTTCAGCGTGTGCAACCGGCAGCCAACGCAGATTAGCGGGTGATTAATTCGCTCTCTCTACTGGCGTCGTGTACTGCGGCCCCGTGCGCTCGGGCATGATCGCCCACCGTGCCGATCGCGAAGCGCTTGGAAAACGCGGAAAGCGCGCGGTCGAGCAGACCGATCTTCAATTCTGCGCTCATGGCCATCGCGGGGAAAAACGCGAGCCGCGGGGCGTCCGACACGTCGAGGAAATCGAGCGGGTGGAGCAGCAGCGACGGCTCGATGCGGGCGAGGCGACAGGCATCTAAGGCAAGTTCGAAATAACGCAAACCGAGTTGCGGTGAGATCTCGCACAGGTAGAGCATGTAGCTGAAGTGGATCGGGACGCGTAGGCCGGGGAACGTCGTCACCGGAATCTGGACGAGCGATCCATGCGCGAGCGGTACGGCATGCGGCCGGAGCGTCCGAAAGGCGTCGGCCCAGCCGCCAAAGAGCGCTTCACGTCGTTTCCGTTCTTCCGGCGTCATGCGCGTGCGCATGAAATAGTACGTACGCGCGAGCGGTCCGATGAACGTCGGCAACGACGAACAATCGTATTCGAAGCCCAACTCCGCCAAGACCTCGAGAATCGCGGGGGAGATCGCGTAGCCGGGCGCGCGAAAACCGACCGGCACGTGACCGGTCGCGGCTTCGATTGCGGTCTGCGCACGCGAGAGTTCCGTGAAGATCTCGGCGCGCGTATACGTGGGCAACCACGGTTCGTGATTGAACGAGTGATTACCGATCTCGTAGCCGCTTTTTGCCAACATCGCAAATGCCGATGCGTTTTCCGAACGCTCGGCATCGGCTCCGACCACGAAGACCGTCATCCGGATTCGATGCCGGTCGATCAGCGCGAGCGCACGCGACATCACGCGCTCGAGATAGGTTGGATACGTCACCCACGTTTCGTCGCCGCGCGTTTTGAGATACGACCATTCATTGTCCAGATCGAGCGAAAGACTCGCGCGCAACATCAGGCATCCACCGCGGCAAGAATTTCCGTTGCGGCACGATTGGCGAGTCCGACGGTTTGGTTGACCGCAAGTGTCCCATTGATGATCTGCGATGCGTTGACGATCCAAAGCCCCGGAACGGAACTGGCAAACGGCAGAACGTTCTCCGAATAGTTGAGCGTCGTGACGGGAAAGACATTGCGCGTGCGCGAGACGCGAAACGCGCGCACGTGTTCCGGCCGCAGATGCGGATGCATCCGCACCAGCGCCGGCAGGAAGCGCGCCCGGATCGCTTCATCGGAATGCTCGAAGAGCGGATCGTCGGGCGTGACGTATTTCGGCAGATAGACGAGCTGCCGGCCGCCGAACGTCTCGGCATCGACGATCGCATTCATCGAGATGACGGCGGTGAACGGCACCCACGTATCGGTGATGTTGGTAACGTAGTGCGGCGAGAGCGGCACGTCGAGAAGAACCGATGCGCACACGATGCCGCCATAAGCGATGCGTGCGAGCCGTTCCCGCTCGCCATCGGAAAGGCTCGGCACGATCGAGCCCACGACGGGAGCCGGTGCCGTGAGGATGACTGCATCGTAGGTCGACGTGCTGCCATCGGCGAGCGTAACCGCAACGCCATTCACGGCAGGGGCGATTTCTCGAACGCGGGTAGCGGTTTGCACGGTCACGCCGAGATCGTGCAGACGCTCGGCAAAGCGACGAACGATGTTGGCGTATCCACCGGTAACGTAGCCGAAGCGCTCGGCTTTGGACTTCGCGCTGCGCGCACCGTACAGTCGACGGATGATCGCCCAAATGAACGCCGCCGAGATGTCGGCTTCGCGGGCGCCGACTTTCGCGCGCAATAGCGGTTGCCAGATCGCCTCGTACACACGCGCTCCGCAGAGTTTGGTAAGCCACGCGCGCGCCGTGATGCTTTCGAGTTTCTTCCCGTCGGTGAGTCGCGAGGCATAGGCGATCGCAAGACCGAGGCGCAGTTTTTCGTGGATCTTGAGTGGTTTGAAACCTAAGAAATCGCGCACGCCGGAAAATTCGTGCAGCCGACCCTCGGTGAAGAAGGCAGTGCGGGTGGTCGTCCAGCGCACGTCATCGTCAAGGCCGAGTTCGGTCAGCAGTCCGCGCAGCGCATCGTCGCTCTCGATCATCACGTGGTAGTACCGATCCCAGGTGACGCCACCAATTTCCCAGGCCGTCGCAAGTCCCCCGAGTTCCGGCGCGGACTCGATCAGCGTGACCGTGCGACCGGCGGTCGCTAAACGCAAAGCGAGGGTCATGCCCAGGAGGCCGCCGCCGATGACGGCGGTGTGCGATGCGGGTCGCGCGCGTCGCGCATCGATTGCGAGTTCGAGCATCACGCACGTTCGCTGACGAGTTGCCGGTCGACCTCGAAGTTGCGCGAGCAGCGCGAACACCTCAGTGCCCCAACGAACGATTCGTGCGGCTGCAGGCGGCGTAGGAGTTCGCCGCAGCGACACACGTAGCCGTACGCGGTCGCGGGCGCGCCGATCACGAGTTGAAAATCGCCGACGTCGTGCGTGACGACGGCGCCCATCCCGACCATCGCAAAGCGCCCGACCGTCAGGCCCGGGCCGATCGTGCAATTCGCGCCGATCGTCGCGCCTTCGCGTACCCGTGTCGCCTCGGTCGATTCATCGGGTGCGGAGGGCAAGAGCTCGAGCAAATCGGGGCTGCACGCGCGCGGAAACCGGTCGTTCGTAAACGTCGTCGAGGCACTGATCATGACGCCGGTCTCGATCGTAACGCCCGCGCAAATGTACACCATCGCATTGATCTTGCAGCGATCCCCGATCCGCACGTC
>Ga0123339_10001080_pt1 | contig 19343 bp, 22 predicted proteins | sample lystaG_FD_89956 | JGI IMG/M metagenome (GOLD analysis project Ga0123339, IMG submission 89956) | Glacier valley bacterial and archeal communities from Borup Fiord, Nunavut, Canada, to study Microbial Dark Matter (Phase II) -... | ecosystem: Environmental > Aquatic > Freshwater > Ice > Glacier ... | reverse complement strand
CTACAACGAAACATTAAAGGGCCGGCACTATGTCGACCCTTTTTTTTATATTTGAAGCCGTGAAAACAAACTGGGTATATAAAACTGTAAAGTATATCAAAAGGGTATATTTCAAGAACGACAAAAGAGTTGTAGCTTATTTGGTTTGCGTTGGCATTGCAACCAGCTTTTGGTTTTTAAACGCTTTGAACAAAACCTATACCGTTAAAATGGTCGTTCCTGTCAGCTACACGAACCTGCCCAATAATAAAACACTGGACAACCAGCTTCCTGATAAGTTCGATTTAACAATTAAGGCTCATGGATTCAATATTCTCAGGCATCAGGTTAGTTTTTTATTTATGCCCTTTGAGTTCAATGTAAAGGAAATGACCAATGACCGGATGGTAGACACCAAAAAGAGCAGCTTCGCCTTTCCTGCCCGCCAATTTCTTACTGATTTATCCAATCAGTTTTCGAATGAAATGGATATTGTAAGTATGCGTCCCGACACCTTATATTTTAAATTTGGCCAGATGGGACATAAATTGCTAAAGGTGAAACCAATGGTAATTATAAACCTGAAAAAACAGTATCAGATTTCAGGGGATATTAAAACAATCCCTGATTCAGTAATGGTAAATGGCACACAATCGGTGCTTGATACATTGCAATATGTAATGACCAATTTATTAAGGTTTAACTCAGTGGATCAACACATTAAAACAGAAACTTCGTTATCAAAAATACAAGAAGCATATTTTGATATTCAGAAAGTGGTTATAAACATTCCTGTCGAAGAATATACTGAATCACAACTATTGGTACCGGTTGTGGTGAAAGATAATTCGAGCGGTATGAGTATCAAACTTTTTCCCGGGAAAGTAAAAGTTACATTTCAGGTAGGGTTAAGTCGATTTCAGGAAGTGCGTCCTGAAGATTTCAAATTGTCTGTCGCCTTTTCCGACATCCGCGAAAGCAAACAACGGTTAAAAATTACTACCGAATTTAAGCCGGAGTACTTGTATGACTTAAAAATAACACCTGAAGAAATTGAATACCTGATTCAAAATTAAATGCATGATTAAAATTGGAATTACTGGTGGTATTGGAAGCGGTAAAAGCACGGTTTGCAAGGTTTTCAAGGTGCTGGGCATACCGGTTTTTGAAGCAGACCAAGTTGCCAGACAACTTATGAATTCTGATGCAAAGGTTCGTATCCAGTTGATTAGCTTGTTCGGTTCGACTGTTTACCTGGCTGATCAGACCATTGACCGAACATTCCTCTCTGCAATTGTTTTCAACAACCCATCTTTACTGGCCGCCCTGAATTCCATTGTTCATCCTGCGGTACGAAATGCGTTTGATGATTGGTGCAAAGACCAGCAGTCGCCTTACGTGTTGCATGAAGCAGCCATCCTTTTCGAAAGTGGATTTTATAAATTGATGGATAAAACCATTGCTGTAGCCGCTGTAGAATCAGAACGGGTCCAGCGGGTAATGAAACGCGATAACACATCGGAACAACAAGTTAGACAGAGGATTAGCAACCAATGGACTGATGAGCAAAGAGTTAAACTGGCTGATTTTGTAATCAGCAACAATGACAATGAACTAATCATACCACAAATAGTAGAAATTGACAAAAAAATAAGAGTACATGGCTAAGTTTGCAAAATGGATTTTAGGAGGCCTGGGATGGGCAATCATGCCTCCTTTAGGAGGAATTTTCGGATTTATTGTTGGTTCGTTGATTGACGATCCGGAAGTATTGAAGGGTCAAAAAGAACTTCAGTCCGGCCAGCCTACCACACGGGGCGGTTACGTGATAAGCCTGCTGGTGCTGGTTGCCGCGGTAATGAAGGCCGATGGTAAAGTATTGAAGTCGGAATTGGAGTATACAAAGCAATTTTTTGTGCGTTCCTTTGGAACCGAGGCCGCTGGCGATGCCCTCAAAATGTTACGCGATTTATTGAAACAAAACATCCCTGTAAATGAAGTATGTATGCAGATCCGTACAAATATGGATCTTCCGTCACGCTTGCAGTTGTTGCATTTTCTTTTTGGAATTGCCTCCGCCGATGGACAGGTTCACGCATCAGAACATCAGTTGATTGCCCAGATCGCTCAGCAACTGGGTATCAGTGAAAAAGATTACCAGTCGATTGAATCCATGTTTGTAGCCAATACTGATGCGGCCTATAAAATACTGGAAGCTGAACCTACGGCTACGGATGATGAACTGAAAAAAGCATACCGCAAGATGGCAATTAAATTTCACCCGGACAAAGTTCATTACCTGGGCGAAGATATTCAAAAGGCTGCCGATGAAAAATTCCAGAAAGTGAATCAAGCCTGGGAAACAATTAAGAAGCAACGGGGAATTGTGTAGTTCAAATAAACCTTTCCTGAATCTGGATTTGATCGTGATAAGCATGCCATTCTATCAAAATATTAGATCAATCTGAACTAAGATTATTTACTCACGTTACGCAAGGGGCAAGTATACAAATCCGTCAATTCACAGAATTGTCTATTTGTCTATTTGCCCTTTGCGTAAGGTGAATTATTTATATAAAATCTCATCTTTAAATTGGATAAAAGTAATAAATATATTACTTTTGAATTTCTTCCAGCGTACACATACATTTTTGCAATTACCAATTCTGGATGAAATAAAACCTGATTCCACAAAATTAAACCAGATATGGAAGAGTGAAAAGTAGTGAACTCGTTAGATTATTAAAAAAAGATGGTTGGTTTATTGCCAGGCAAACCGGCAGTCACATGATAATGGAACATCCGGTAAAAAAGGGAAAGATAGTATGTCCCTTCCACAGCAGCCAGTAAGTTGGAAAAGGACTTGCTATAAAAATACTTAAAGATGCAGGACTTTATCTTTAATAATTAGCTATGAAAAAGATTACGATAATTGTAGAGAAGACTGATACAGGATATTCTGCCTATTCAATGAGTTACCCAGTTTATACTGTTGGAAAGAACCTTAATGAATTGAAATTCAATATACTTCAAGCCCTCAATCTATATTTTGAAGACTCTCAAAAAAAGATCACTTCAGATGATTTGAAAGTCACATTGGATTTACCTCAATTCTTTCAATTCTATAAAGTTATCAATGCCAAAGCGCTTTCAGAACGTATAGGAATGAATCAAAGCCTTTTATCTCAATATATTAACGGGAACAAAAAACCTTCGCCCACACAGACACAGAAAATACTTAAAGGCGTTCAACAGATTGGTCGTGAACTTTCTGAAATTGAGTTTCTGTTATAACTGATACTTGGAAAGTTAAACCTCGAAAGTTTTAAAAACCTTCTAGCGTTGTGTGACGCTTAAAATGACGCTGCGACTTATTAATGGTGACCTATAACTTAGCAGGTTTCTTTAACAAAGATGCACATTTATAAATAAAACAATTACATACATGCCAGTTGCAGGTTGCACCCTTGTAATATATTAATCAGCAGTCACTTGAATCACTTTTGGGTGCAACCATGGATAGTGCAGGTTTTACCCCGAGTACTCGGGGTCAAGTCTTTGGTTGTAACCATTTTCAATATTAACTATTCACATTCAGCCTCTTACAGGGGTGCAACCTGCAACCAACATCTTGGGGAGAATATGATTTACTTGCCCTACCAATGAGAGTTTTAACCAGGTCAATGGAAATGAGATAGCATCCTATTTTTGAATTTTCTGCAAGACAAATCTCTCCCCCTGGGTTATTTCCACCACCGAGTTCTTGGGGTGATCATTGAAAAATGGTTATTAACTTAAGTATGATGCGCCGAACCTATTTTGCCCAATCTATAAGCGACCTATTAGCTGAGACACGACAAATAGGCTTACTGGGTTGACGAAAATTATCGATGAAAACTCTCCCCGATGAATTTCAGGCCATCAACAAGGCCTGAGCGCCAGTACGGCCATTCGTGACCGCCTTGACGGGTGCGGTATTCATGGGGCAGATCCAGTTTGCGCATTTGAATATGCAATTGCGAATTTCCCTCAAACAGAAAGTCATCGTCACCGCAGTCGATGTAAAAGCGGATGGTTTTCAGCTTGTCTTTTGGAACATCATAAATGAGGTGCAACGGGCTGTGGGCTTTCCAATTGTCAGAAATCCGCTTCTCTCCGGTAAGTCCTTTACCAAAAATTTCCCTAAAAAACATGTTGTAGTTATTATCTGGCATAGCAACAATTTCCTCGTCGGTGAATGTTCCTGAGCTGAATGCTACGCAGGTAGAAAACAAGTCGGGATTTCGCATGGCCAACATCAATGAACCGTATCCACCCATCGACAATCCCGAAATTGCACGGAACTCTTTCTTAGGTCTGATTCGATAGGTTTTTTCTATGGCAGGAATAAACTCTTTTACAAACATGTCTTCCCATGGATTAGCCATCTTGTAATCGTTACAATACCAGCTTACTTTGCCATTTGGCATGACGATAATTACCGGAGGAAAATCCCCATTTTCAATGCCTTTATCTGCAATCCGGGCTACCTCACCAAACTGAACCCAACCAGTTTGATCATCAGAATAACCATGCAGTAAATACAACACCGGATAACTGCGATTAGAGGTTTCATAACCGGCTGGTAAATAGATGGAATATTCAATAGGCCCACCCATCAATTTACTTTCATATTTTAAACTCTCTTTCACATTCCCAGTTTGTGAAAAGATTGGAAAACTCAAAAACAATAAGATACAAAATGTTAGAATTGATTTCATGTGTTAACTATTTAATTGGGTTTTAGCATCAGTTGATTTAAAACAGATGGCAAAGGATACTGGTATACTGATCATGAGTTAATTTATTCTTTGCCGTTCGTTTCTATAATAAATAAAGAAATATTTTACTTTTTTCTCTTGCCCAAATCAGCGGCAGCAGTTTCCATCAAAAGGTAAAAAGCCTGGCCTTCAGGAGCAAAATAAGGACGGTCAAAATTTGGAACACCACAAACATCGTGGACGTAGCCCAGCTTATCAACCTTGTCGTTGGCAACTTTCCGCATAATTTCCGTAGGCTTAAGATAGGATGAATCAAGGTATCCTGCTGCCACTCCCCTGAAAATTGAATAGCAAAGCATCTGGCTTAAATTGACTTCAATAAAAGTATCAGGACGGTTCACCACATCATGAAATAGTCCGTCGGGTCTGAGATATTTAAGGCAACCATCGATCACATCACGGGTGTAACCGATCAGCTTTTTCTTTTCGGCCATCATCGAACCGGGTAACATTTTAATCACACGTGTCATTCCGGCAGCTGACCAACCGTTGCCAACACCCCAAAAGTCTTCACGATCGAACCGTTTCTTTTCATCGTTCCACATGTGTGAATAAAGCTGTTCTTTTTCATGGTACAAATATTTCCTGTAACCTTCAATCTGCTTAAGGGCTTCCTGAAATTCTCCTGCAGCGGCCAGAAACGGAGGCAACATGTAAGTGGCATCTGACCAAACGCCCTTGTTCGGTTCCTGTGTGTGGTAAATAATGCCGTCGGAAGTCTTATGCTTGGTGGTTTTGATCACGTTCATCATTTCATCCGCGCCCTTTTTAAAGATAGGGTCACCGGTTTGTTTAGCCGCAAAAAGTACCACCTCGCCAACACTTGCACAATCGTTGATAGGCCCATTGCCTTTGAGCACCGAAAATCTACCTTTTTCCTGACGTAGGATGGCTCCCCGTGCAAAGGAAATAGCCAGATCAGTTTCCCCCATTTCGAGAAAAGCCTGTGCAACCGTACCTTGTTCCCAATCGTAGCGCTGCATTCCCAAAGTTGCAATTTTGACACGCTCCATGCGGTCACGAGTTCCGGATATTTCTTTTATAAAAAGTTTCCCCGCCTTATTCTTTTCCTGAATTTCAGAAGGTAAAGTACCTGACATTGCAGTTATTCCGGCCATGCCAAGAGATACACCACCGGCTTTTTTCAGAAAGTTTCGTCTTGAATTTGAATCGTTTAAGTTCATAGTATTTCGTTAAGTTCGGTTAGCCAAAATTAGACAATTATTTAATTTTTGCCCGTAAATCTTATTAGATACATCCAATAATTCATAACAACCTACTTAATTTCATAGGCCATCAGCGCATTGCCATGCCGGATATACAATACTCCATTGCTTATAACAGGATGTGCAAAATGCTCTTTGGTTCCTTTAACGATTTTGAATTTACTTACCACTTCCATCTTAGGTTCTGAAACCTTGATAAGGTTCACGTTGCCATTATCGGCATAACAATATAAGTGGTCATCGGCAGAAATGACACTTCCATATAAATTCTGGAGAGAATCCACTACCATCCCGCTATTGGTATCCATCACTTTCAGTTTATGATCCATTGAAGAACTATAGAGCCTATCTTCCACTTTCACAAAACCACCCATTTTATTCAGTACTTTGGCATTTTTCCATATCTCTTTGATATTTTTACCATCAGGCGATAAAGCAATTTTAAAAGCACCACGGCCTTTTGGAACACCTGACACTCCATAGATCGAATCCATCAGAATAAACAGGTGAATTGCAATACTCTCCTTCCCGCTTAACGGAATCTTCCTTGTATGACCATAATAATTCACCATTCTTCGTGTCGAGTCCCATCAGATATTCGTGAGACACAGCAACTAGAATATTACTTGTAGGAAGATTAATAACAATTGGAGAACAGAACGAAACGCCATCGCCCATTGCCTTTGAAGTCCAAACTACCTTGCCAGTTAACTTATTCAGAGCAACAATATTCGATTCAACGCCTCCAGGGAAGCAATACACGTTTTTTTCATCCACAAACAGGGATTCAGAATATCCAAAGAAACCTATTTTTCCGTCCAGACCGCCGATCATATCTACTGCCCATTTTTCTTTACCTGATGCAGCTTCCAAACAGGTAATCCGTCCCATTCCTGAACAAGCATACACCAAATCATTGTATACGGTGGGTACAGAACGTGATCCTGGAAAACTGGCAGAAAACTCTTTACCAGTAAACTCGGGACCGTTTGGCGATTTCCACAACAGTTTTCCTTTTAAATCAAAAGCGAATACATGGCTGACACTATCAATTTCACCGTTGATATAAAGCTGGTCGCCTACAACTGCCGGAGAACTGTATCCATCACCAATTTCTTCAGTCAACCAAAGCAATTTCGGACCTGCTTCAGGCCATATTTTCAATAGATTTTTCTCCTGGTAAATTCCATCACGATTGGCTCCACGCCATTGTGCAATGTTCTGACTCTGGCCGCTTTGAGCTACCAACAAGTAAAAGAGAATGGTAATGACTTTGAAATTACTCATCAAACAATTTTATAAATTATTTAGTTTCAACAATTTTAGAGAATAAAGTTCAGCAAATAGCCAACCAACGTGATTCCGAATGCAATAATACCTACAAATGTGAGGATAAAGGGCAGTTTCAAATCTTTTTTCAGAATAATAAGTTCAGGAAGCGATATTTCAATGACTGACATCATAAATCATTAGAACGCTTGGTAAGAAAAAACAGCTCTTACCAAAAATATTCTTAGAATTGGATAAACCTTAATCACTTAGTCATTGTTTCTGTTTTTGCACAATTAATCAGTATTCATCAACCTTAAAAACAGACAATTATGAAAACAACAAATTTATTATCAACCTTTTTGCTGTTTGTCTTTTTATTTACAGCAAGTGTAGTAATTTCTCAGACTTCTAAGGATTTTACAAGTCAGATCGAAAAGCTCAACAAAGAAATGGCGCAAAACATGCTGGATGGCAATTCAGAAAAAAACCTAAGTATGTATGCTGATGATGCCATTTCAATGCCAAGTTATGAACCAATGCTTGAGGGCATTGATGCTATTAGGGAATCCATTAAAAAGATGGACAACTCGGGGTGGAAAGTCAACTCATTTGAACCTACCACCGTAAAGGTTATACCCAATGGCGATATGATAGCTGAAATAGGTACCTATAAGGTCAATATGTCGATGCCAGGTATGGAAAAACCGATGGATGACCATGGCAAATATCTTACTATTTGGGAAAAACAACAAGACGGATCTTTGAAAGTGAAACTTGAAACATGGAATTCGGATATTGATCCAATGACCATGATGAAGTCGATGAATCAAATGGTGGGAAATGAAAAAAATGAAGAAAAGTAAATAATTAATCTCCCATCTCATACTCTTATATATATATATGAAGTTTTGCCAAAAGCCCCTTATTCCAACGGGGCTTTTTTATGCCTTAGTTTGAGTCAAAAGTAAATCGGTTTAAATTTATTTTAGTGTAATTCTGGAATACAAACCTTCCAAATTTTAATTAGAATCTTAATTTTTACAGAAAAATACATAGTAATTTCATTTTACTGAATTTAAGAAATACATTTACGTCATAAAATAAGTATTTATGAACCAATAATATAAATGTGATGACAATTAGCAGAAATTGACAATGTATACCAAAGCTATTTTCTTATATATCTCTGATAATTTATTGGAGAAGTTCTCAACTTGGAATATCAAATATTGCACAATCGAATAAATTATAAAATAAATAATCATCTATATTTTAAATACATTAATTTAAAAAAATGAAAAAGTCAATCGTCATTATGGTCATGGTGTTTCTTGCCTCTTTAAGTATTCAGGCACAGGACAAACCAGTTATCCCTCAGGATTCCATTATTTTTGAAACAACCACCCACGACTATGGAACCATTGTTCAAGGTAGCGATGGAACTTGTACATTTAATTTCACCAACAAAGGAAAAGCGCCTATCGTGCTAAACGATGTAAAAGCTTCATGTGGTTGCACAGTTCCTGAATGGACAAGAACTCCAGTTGCACCTAAAGGAAAAGGCAGTATAAAAGTGACCTATAACACTGGTAATGTGGGCACATTTACCAAATCAATCACAGTAAACTCGAATGCAATAAATTCACCTGTGGTTTTAGTTATTAAAGGAATTGTAACCGCAAAGCCATAAGACATCAAAAATAACCACAAAGACACATAGTTCACATATAAAAAATAAGTTATGTGTCCTATGTGCCTATTTGGTTTAATAATAGAAATAGATGAAATTTTAATTCTTTTTAGAGGTAACAACTGCCGCAGTCAGATACGCAAAATACATTTTATGAAGGAAAAAATCATCATTGTATAGTATTTTAATTTCAAAATAGTTACCTTTGGTTCCACCAAAGGCCAAGAAAATAGGTTAAAATATTTCCAGTTCAATCCAAACATTCACTTTTAGATTGAACTCATTTAAAATGAATTGAAGCCAAAAGTAACTCAACATTGAATCCATCAAACCACATTAACAATCGTTAATAAAATAGATTACCTTATTGGAAATTCTTTGATGTATGTTTGCATCAAAATTAAATCATCCAACATGGTTGTTTCTAAAACAGAACTTTTCAATGAAGAACTTCAGGAAAGAGCAAATCTATTTAAAGCACTTGCTCATCCGGCACGTCTGCAAATTCTCCAATTTCTGGTACAATCAGGATTATGTTTAACTGGCGATATTTCGGAACATTTTCCACTGACCCGCACCACGGTTAATCAACATCTGAAAGAATTAAAGAATGCAGGCCTGATCTGCGGACACATGGAAGGGGCGAAAATAGTCTATTGCCTTAATTACGTGAAGTTAAAGAAGATGGAAGTAATCCTGACCGCACTTCTAAATGAAATTCAGCTTCCTCATGACTTTAGCTGTGCATAAGCGCAATCCACCTTTCTCTTAACTTATATTTATTACAATTTCACAAAATATAAAAGTGCCCAAATCATCAGCCATTCATTAAATGAATTCCAATAGAAATGCGACACTCAAAAGAATTTATAGGAGAAGCACTGGGTACTTTTTTACTCGTATTGTTCGGATGTGGATCTGTAGCGGTGTCCGTATTATTCAATGCCTATCAGGGAATTTTGCAGTTAGCTTTGGTATGGGGAATCGGGGTTACTCTTGCTATTTATCTGACACGGCATTTATCTTGCGCTCACCTTAATCCGGCAGTAACTCTTGCCATGGTCATTAGCAAACGTATGTCAGTCAAAAAATTACCAGTGTACCTTATTGCACAATTCACAGGGGCTTTTCTGGCAGGAATTGCAATTTATTTATTGTTCTCACCATCGATAGTTGCCTTCGAAAATACACACAACATCATTCGGGGCACAGCAGAATCGGTACAAACTGCCAAAATGTTTGGCGAATATTATGCGGCTCCGGGAGGTACAGCTGTGGTTTCATTACCCCTTGCCATCGGTGCCGAAGCTTTTGGTACTTTTTTACTGCTTCTGATGATTTTCGCCCTAACGGAAGGTTGTAATGTAGGCCGTCCACATGATGCAATGGCTCCATTATTCATCGGGCTGACCGTAAGCTCAATTATATGCCTCATTGCACCACTGACTCAGGCAGGCCTCAATCCAGCACGTGATTTTGGTCCCCGTATGGTTGCCTGGGCTACAGGATGGGGCGATGCTGCCTTTCCCGATCAGCATGGAGGCTTTTTCTTAGTCTATATATTAGGTCCAATGCTGGGCGCAGTATTGGCTTCACTGTTTTTTGTTTATGGGCTTGAACCAACAATGAAACGTTCATCAGGAAAGTGCGATTGCGAAAATAATTCATCCATCAATAAAGTGAATAATTAAAAAGTATGAAAACTACACGACTTATACTGGTAGGAGGATTCCTTGGAGCTGGAAAAACTACCCTGTTATGGGAAGCTGCCAATAGTATTATGAACAACGGGAAACGTGTCGGGCTGATCACAAACGATCAGGCTCCTGATCTTGTTGATACAGCCATCTTATCACGCAACGATGTGAAAGTTGCAGAAGTAAGCGGCAGTTGTTTTTGTTGCAATTTTAACGGGCTGATCAGCGCGATGAAACAAGTGCGAGATGAAGCAAATGCAGATGTCATTGTTGCAGAACCAGTTGGAAGCTGCACCGATTTATCGGCAACTATTATACAGCCTCTTAAAGAAAATCTGGGTGGTGAGCTATTGGTCTCTCCCCTATCTGTCATTGCCGATCCTTTTCTTCTAACCGATATTCTGAATGATGGAACCGCTGGTTTACATCCCAGTGCCGCCTATATTTTCCGAAAACAATTGGAAGAGAGCGATATTATTTTAATTAGCAAAGCAGATCTCCTAGAACCAGGAATTTTAACATTATTGAAAGAAAAAGTTAAACTAAATTTCCCCGATGCCGATGTAATGGCAATAAGTGCAATCACAGGTGAGGGAATTGAAGAATGGTTGAAGGAAGTAATGAACCGTAGCGATGCCGGCCAGCGATTGGTCAAGGTCGATTACGACATTTATGCAGAAGGCGAAGCTGTTCTAGGTTGGCTGAACAGCCACATTGAACTGAGTGGTAAACCAACAAACTGGGATGTTTTTGCCCGTCATCTTCTTCAAAACTTAAGTCATGAGTTTGACTGCCGCAACGCAACAGTTGGTCATGTCAAGATTATTCTTGAAGTCGGCGAGAATTTCCTTCTGGGAAATCTAACTGGAAGAGGTGACACATTAAATTTCCGAGGATCGGCAGGCACGAGTTCAAAAGCGAGATTGACCTTGAATGCCCGTGTACAAATGAGTCCTGAAGACCTGGAACAGATTGTATATCAAGCACTCAATGCAATCACAAAAGGAGAGTTAGAATATAAAATTGTAGCTTTGCGTAGTCTTAGTCCCGGACGACCCACTCCTACCTATCGTTACGACCGTGTAGTTTAAATCGGCTGAGCATTTAAATAGTATTATTTGTTTCCAAAGAGTTTCCAAAGATTTTATTGTGAAAAGATGACTATCATTCAATCCATTAATGAAAATATGAAATGGGAGATCTGGTTCTTTTTATTGAAACCTACCGGTGAAATTTAGTTACAAACCGTAGGTGAATTGATGGTGAAGTCATCTAAGATTAATGGGATAATAAGTAGATATAAAGTAGATAATAAGAAGATAGTAAGAAGACAATAAGAATTATTACTTATAAGGTACCAGTTAGGTTTTATATAAGTACTCATTTAGTAATAACTCGTGGATGGCTAAAGGAAGAGACCAATTAGACTTAGGGTATTTTCGTAAAAGTGGAAGGCAGTTTTATATGTACAGTTAATGGGGAAATTATAATTTCAACCCAAACCCACATTTCGGTGATTGATGGGATAAAAAGTTACTGATTTGATGCGCATTAATCAGTGTAACAACCGCTTCGATTGCGTGCTTTAATAAGGTGATCAGTTTCTACTGTCTGATTTAACAAAGGTACCTAATTTATTTGTAACTTGGTTTTATTAATTATTGATAATTAATAAATATACAAATAATACCAATATTATCCTACATCAAATTATATTTCAACGATCGAACTCACGTTGGATAAATATTATTCTGAAACCCCATCAACTTTTAACCCTGTTCTGCTGTTTTAACTGACGATATAAAATAATTGCCCGTTAAAATACCAACAAATTCTATCCTTATGACCAATGACAAAGAAGTAATCCAATCTCTTCTTTCTGAAGCGCAGATAACGATAAATGGCTCTGGTGATTCTGATCTTCAGGTAATAAATCCTGAATTTTACAATCGGGTGCTTCGCGAAGGAATTCTCGGTCTTGGGGAATCATACATGGATGGGTGGTGGGACGTAAAAAACCCGGACGACTTCTTTTATCGCCTGATCAATGCTTCCCTTCATGAGAAAGTAAAGACGTGGAAAATTATTCCTCACATTTTAAAAGCCAAAATCTTTAATCCCGGAAAAGAATCAAAGGCCTTCGAAGTTGGGGAAAAGCATTATGACATTGGAAATAAGTTGTTCCAAAAGATGCTGGATAAGAGGATGGTCTATTCTTGCGGCTATTGGAAAGATGCTAAGAATCTGGATGATGCGCAGAATGCCAAGCTTGATTTAATATGCAGGAAGCTAAATTTTAAGCCCGGCATGAAAGTGCTGGATGTTGGCTGCGGATGGGGAAGCTTCTGTAAATATGCGGCAGAAAAATATGGCGTGGAAGTGGTTGGAATTACAATTTCAAAGGAGCAGGCAGAATTGGCCAACCAGCTTTGTAAAGGTTTGAATGTGGAAATCAAACTTCAGGATTATAGAAGTTTAGATGCCAACAACCTTTTCGATCGGGTTGTTTCTGTCGGAATGTTTGAGCATGTAGGAGTTAAGAATTACGGAATATTTATGAAAACCATTCGTCGTATATTGAAAGACGATGGATTGTTTTTACTTCATACAATCGGGGGAAATAAATCGCGCATTACTACCGATCCATGGACCAACAAATACATCTTCCCAAATTCCATGTTGCCTTCAATTACACAAATCGGCGCTTCCATTGAGCAATTGTTTGTGATGGAAGACTGGCATAACTTTGGCCAGGATTACGATACAACACTGATGGCTTGGTTTGAAAATTTCGACCACTCCTGGGATGAACTAAAAACAGATTATGATGATAGATTCTATAGGATGTGGAAATATTATCTGCTCTCCTGTGCCGGAGCTTTCCGCACCAGAAAGAACCAGCTTTGGCAAATAGTACTTTCAAAAAATGGAGTAGTTAATGGGTATCAGTCGATCCGGTAAGTATTGTGCAACCAAAAACGATGGAATTACGTCTTGTTTATAAAATTAGTTTGTATAAGTGAATGACAAGTAGTTTTTTGTACATTCGTGCTAAATATTGGTGCTATGAAAAAAACGAGAGAAGAACTTCTTAGTGCGATTAAACACAAACTGACAACAACAATTCCTGATGCCAGGATTATACTCTTCGGTTCACAGGCAAGGGAAACAGCCAATCCTGATTCGGACTGGGATATATTGGTAATTCTGGATAAGCCTAAAATTGAACCCTGTGATTTTGATAACATTTCATATCCTCTGTATGAGCTTGGCTGGCAGGAAGGTGAGCATTTTTCAACCAAACTTTATACCAAGGCTGAATGGCTGAAAAGAAGTTTTACCCCTTTTTATAAAAACGTTGAAAAAGAAGGAATCCTTTTATGAGTTTAACAAATGAAGAACGGGAGGCAATTGTTTCTTTCCGGATACAAAAAGCCAAAGATACCTTAGCCGAAGCAGAGGGAATTGCCACTTTAGGTTACTGGAATGCTGTAGCCAATAGGTTATATTATGCTTGCTTTTATATGACAAGCGCCCTTTTAATCAAAAACAATCACATCGCACAAACCCATAGTGGTGCAATTCATTTGTTCGGACTAAATTTTATGAAACAGAACTTATTTCGAAAGAGGCCGGAAAAATCTATTCTAAACTATTCGAGATAAGACAAACTGGAGACTATGATGATTTATTTAATCTCTCAGAAGAGGATGTTAAACCCCTGATTCCCATGGCAAATAATTTCATCAGAGAATTGGACAACCTGATTTTTATATCATAAAGCATTCCTCAATTATTTTCAATTTACTTTATATCCCAGGGCATCCATTAATTTCTCATTCAATTTTCGGTTTTTACCTTTAAACGGATGACAGTGAATATGAATAGCTGGGTTAAAATTCAATTCAATGATGGCATAATTGTTAGTGTTGGCTTCCTGTGTATGATCAGAAATCATCATGTCAAGACCAGTAATAGTTACATTGAGGGCTTTTGCAGCTTCGATGGCAATTCGTTTATAGGATTCAGGAATATCATCTGTAAAGTCGATACTATCACCCCCTGTGCTTATATTTGAATTCTCGCGCAAATAAACGGTCTCTCCGGGTTCAGGAATAGAATCGAAGTTCTTGTGTTGCATTTCTAAAAATACATCTTCGGCTTCACCCAGCTGAATCTTTTCCAATGGGGTACGGTAGCCTTTTCCCCGCAAGGGATCCTGGTTTTTAATATGCACCAATTCCTGTATTGACTTCAATCCATCACCTGTAACATTGGCAGGCACTCGGTGCAAGATAGCCACCACTTCATGGCCGATTACAAAAAACCGAAACTCTTTTCCCGATATAAACTCTTCAATCAGGATCGTGGAATCATGTTTGAATGCAAAATCGACAGCCCTTTGAAAGGTATGCTCATCGGTATTTTCTTTTAAAATGGTGATCCCTATGCCGAAATTGGTCTGGTTAGGTTTAATCACCACAGCTTGGCCCTTGAGTAACTCGAAATCCTGTTTAGCGGTATCCGCGTTGGTATATTCAGTTCCTTTTGGCACCCGCAAACCATGCTCTGTCAGTATCTTTTTTGTTACCAGTTTATTTTCCATCGCCAAAATACTTGCATAATTATCGAGCGATGTTTTAGTGGCCTGTTTAATGTATTGGATATTTCCAGCCTTTTTGAGCCTTATAAAATTCTCTTTTCTGTCCATTATTTCCAGGGAAACACCTCTTTTGACCGCCTCCCGCAATAAGAGTTGTGTTGAAAGTTCCATATCTTCCAGGCCGATGAAATTGTAATCCTTTTGCAGGCTTTCATTCAGGTAATGATGGGCTTTTTCAATATGATAAGGAATATATCCCATTTTAAGAATTCCCATGAGCACGCCAAAAACATCACGTTGTTTTGGATCTTCAGCCAACTTCATTGCAATTGCCAACGAATTTTGATACTCCTCATCATTGATTTCAAGCTTTTTAAACAAATTTATTAATTCCTGAATAAGCGTGGTTGCCTTGAGCCATATATTGATAGGTTCACCATCTTTATCCCATAGGGATGGTGTTGAATTTAATGCGTGCAAAGCAACACTACCATGGTATTTGTTGGCTTCTTGCTGGGCAGAAGCATCGAAATTGTCGGGTTCCTCACTTAATAACCCATGCAGGGCAAGGGCATGTAAAAAATGAAGCGCTTCTTTTGTAATTCCAGCTTTTGTTAATGGGTTATTATCAATAAATCTAAATTCAATGTAGGCAATATGATCGGGGTCCTTTAAAAACTTTGGCCTAACCGGGGAATAGAGTTCTTTGGGCGCCGATAACAATTGATCCTTCACCATTTGATCGATGCTGTTCTTAAAATTACGAACCGAACTGTAATCGGGATACAACTCCCCGATATTCTGGTAGCCAAAGCAACTGTTACGAATGGAAAGGGCTATTAGGTTACTATCGATGGTAAATGGAGCCAGCTTGCATTGCAGTTCCATTGAAGAATCCACCACAGGGCTATTTCCATAAAGCAAAATATAAAGCCATCGCAAACGCAACATCTGTCGGACAGTTTTCAGATAAGCTTCATCCTTAAATTCTTCAAACGATAACGTAGGATTTGATTTGCGATAGAGCCTTTTTAGTAACTTTTCACTGAAGGAAAGGTTAAAATGAATTCCTGAGAACATCAGGTTCTTGGCACCATACTTTTGAGCCAGAAATTCCCGGTACTTTTGGTTCCCACTTCCCTCTTCATCATATTGGGCAATTGGTATGAGTTTTTCATCTGGTAAAATTGGCGGAATACTCTGCGGCCATAAGTATTCATCGGTCAGTTCCAGGCTGACGATATCGTGAATGGTTTCCAGAAAGCCTATTGCTTGTTTGATGTCGGGCAATGGAGGAGTAATCATTTCGATCTGGCTTTCTGAAAAATCGGTGGTTATATAAGGGTGTTTTGCCTTATTGCCAAATACCTTAGGGTGAGGAGTTTGAGCCATATATCCACGTTTATCTACCCGGATATTTTCCTTTTCGATGCCAAACAAGCCATCAAGCCAACTATTTCCTTTTAAAGAATTGTATGCTAATTCAAAAAAATCATGTTTCATAACTTTATTATGCGTTTTGATTTCTCATAAATGATTTAAATAGAACAATATAAAGCATTACCAATAATATTCCTTTTGCCATACTGCTGATGCTGATGCTCCACCAGACGGATGAAAGCGCATTGTGCCAAAGATTAATAAATGCCAAAGCCATCGGAATTCTCAGCACTGTAAGCCCAATGCCGGTAATAGCCGGTATATTGGTTTTTCCCCAGCCAAAGAAAGCTCCGGTAGCCATTAATTCCAGTACCATAAACAGTTGTGAAAAGCCAAGGATGACAAGGTATTCACTTCCCATTGCTACACTTTTTGGATCACTCAGGAAGATGGAGAATAGTGGCTTAGCAAAAGCGATCAATACTGCTGAAGTAATGGTTCCAATGATGAATGCAAGAAGTATACCGGAGCGAAAAGCCTGCCATTGTTTCCGATAATCACCAGCGCCAAACGCCTGTCCGGAAATGGTAGTCAAGGCAGCCAAAAGCCCAGCGGCGGTCATATACGAAATGGCTTCAATTTGAATGCCAACCTTTTGTACTGCAATGGCCGTGGGGCCCCAGTCGCTTATAATACGGGCCATGACGATGGCAACGATGGTAAATGAAACCCGTTGAATGGCCGGACTTATTCCAAGTTGTATTAAATCTTTTAAAAGAGAACTTTGAAAAGCAGTACCAACAGGCCTCAGGCTCGCCGAACTATTTAGTTTGATGTAGAATAAGAGTGTTCCAATGGACTGCGATATAACGGTGGCTATAGCTGCTCCGTTAATTCCCATTCGAGCCTGAAAAATAAACAGATAATCGAGTATAATATTAATAGCAAAGGCCGTAGCGTTAATTCGAAAGGGAGATTTGCTGTCACCTGAACCAATAAAAACACTTGTAAAAAAGAGATTTTGAAAGGAAAAGGGAATGGTCAATCCAATTATGAGTAAAAAGTTGGTGGCTGCACGTTCCATTTCAAGATTGTTGAGGCGAATCAAACCGATCAGGTCAGCTCCCATAAAAAACAAAAAGATATAGTACATCAATGCCAATCCAATGATAGCCAATATACCGCTACGCACGTAGCTTCTGGCAAGTTGTGGATTGCCATTACCAATGGCATGGGAAACCCTTATACCGGCACCTACAGTAATCAAGGACGACAAGCCCCAACTCAGGTGCATAAAAAATCCGGCAGAACCAACTGCCGCGACAGCATTGCTCCCCAGATTTCCCACAAATATCATATTGATAAAGTTATAAGCCATCGTCATAAACGAAGAGCCTATAACAGGCAAAGCCAGCCATATCAACTGTTTCAATATAGGATAAGTGCCGAGAACAGACTTATAATTTAAACTGCCATTATTAAGTAAAGCCATCTATAAAAAATTGATTACCGATAAGAAGACGCAACAGTAAACAAACGGACGCAACGAATTGTACAAAAATACAGTCTTTGTTTAAATTATATTTAATTTAGCAATAAATTGACTAACAATTAACCTATGAAACGATTCTTTATTTTTTGCAGCATATAGTTCTATTAATTGGAATAGTCGCCAATTCAGAACATTTTCTGAATATGGAAGATTACAGAAAGATATCTGAACATTGCCCAAACATTAAAGCACTTTCTTAATCAAAGCACAATTCTTCATTTTATTTTAAATATTAGATTATAAAAGGAGATTGATAATTAAAACTACACATAATATTTTTGACAGTTTATTTGCTGTTTAAATATTTTGACAGTATATTTGCTGTCAATTACAATTAACAGCAGAAACACTGTCAAAAACTATGAATATATGAGTACAAAATAATCTTAAGTTAAAAATTCCACCTGAGATACAGTCAACTATCGATGATGTATTGGGAAAGATAGCATAAAAGCAACAAATATACTCGTCTAAGAATAATGTTTTTTGATTTAATAAAAAAGCCATCTCAATTTTCTCTGAGATGGCTTTTACTTTTACTCTAACCAGTTGTTGCCAATTTGTAATTTTCATCCCAAAACCCAGTCCAATGAATTTCCTTAGCATCATTGGCTTCCTGCCTGACTTTCTATGTCTTTAAAATCAGGGAGAGACATCGTTTATTTTCTTGTTGAGAAATTACGATCCCATCAGAAATTTACCCTACCATTTCAGAAAACAAGGTATTGAATGTTTTTTCCAGGTCGTTGCTAAGTCCCGGGTGGGGTCTTGAAGTTTGAATAGATGCACTACGAACAGCGGTGAGCCATCGAAAGCGCTCGGCTTGTTCCAGTGAAGCAATCGGTCCGCCCTGTTTTTCTCCGGCAGCGATGATGCGGAAAGCCTCCAGGTTTTTGCGGATCTCTTCCAGATCAGCAGCAGGCATTAGCGTTAGGATCTTATCTTGGTAAAGGTGAAATTTCATCTGGATGAATTTTTCCTTTTTACAGAATAAAATCACGCCGGCATTGACGAACTCTTCACGTTCGACTACAGGAACAACCCGTACAATGGCATATTCATATTGATGTTTCTGCTGCATCCCTGGCTGTTTGAATAAAATGATTTGAATAATTTAACCGCTT
>Ga0123339_10001077_pt1 | contig 19381 bp, 15 predicted proteins | sample lystaG_FD_89956 | JGI IMG/M metagenome (GOLD analysis project Ga0123339, IMG submission 89956) | Glacier valley bacterial and archeal communities from Borup Fiord, Nunavut, Canada, to study Microbial Dark Matter (Phase II) -... | ecosystem: Environmental > Aquatic > Freshwater > Ice > Glacier ... | reverse complement strand
CTCAGCCACGACGCCAGGAAGCTCGGCCAATCACGCCCCAGTGCTGGCAAAAGGCGCAGGCCATATCCCGAAACAGGAAGCCGCCGCCGTCCCCACGGTGTCATGCCACCCGACGAATGTCCTGACCCGTTTGTCATTGCGAGCCGCCCTTGCGGCGTGGCAATCCAGGGGCCGCCAGAGCCGACCCTCGCTCGTTCGGTCTCTGGATCGCCGCGGCGCTGCACGCCTCGCAATGACAGGCAAAAAGGATCAGAGCAGAGGCCTGTCGGTATCAGTCCCCGAAGGGACCGGCCCCATACTCAACCCGCACCAGCGTCAGCCCATCCGGCGGAGCCGTCGGCCCTGCCGCCCGCCGGTCGCGGGCGGCCAGCGCCTCCCCAACCCGCTCCGGCCGCCACTTCCCCTCACCCACTAATTTCAGCGTTCCCACCATGTTGCGGACCTGGTGGTGCAGGAAGCTGCGCGCCTCCGCACGCACCTCGACCACCTCGCCGTCCCGCCGCACGTCCAGCCGGTCCAGCGTCCGCATCGGCCCCTTCGCCTGGCAGGCCGAGGCGCGGAAGGACGTGAAATCATGATGCCCCAGCAGCAGCGCCGCCCCCGCAGCCATGGCATCCGCGTCCAAGGGGCGGTCCACATGCCAAACGTGCCCGCGGTGCAGCGCCGGGCGGGCGCGGCGGTTCAAGATACGGTAGGCGTAGGCCCGGCCAATCGCGGAGAACCGCGGATGCCACCCATCTGGCGCCCGCACCGCCCGCAACACGGCGACGGGATGCGGCTGCAAGTGGTAGTTCAGTCCGTCCCGCACCCGCTTGTCCTGCAAGCCCGGCGGCAACAACAGCATCGCCACCTGGCCCGCCGCATGGACCCCGGTATCCGTGCGCCCCGCCACCGCGCTGGACGCCAGGTGCCAGCCCGCCATGCGGACCGCCGCCGCCTCCAGCACGCCCTGGACGGTCAGGCCCTGCCCATGCGCCTGCCGTTGCCAGCCCACGAAGGGGCCACCATCATACTCCACCAGCAACGCCCAGGCCTCCGTCGGAGCGGGTGGCTCTGGCGGGAAAGGTTCGGGGGCAACCATGCTGGGCCGGCTCAGGTCAGCACGGTGCCCAGCGGGACGGAATGGCCGCGCAGCAGGGCTGCCGCATCCATCGGCGCGCGTCCAGGCCGTTGCACGCGCAGCAGCCGCAAGGCGCCCTCGCCGCACGCAACCAGCAACGCGTCGTCCAGCGCGGCGCCGGGCGGGCCGGACCCGGAGACCGGCACGGCGTCAAGCACCTTCAGCACCTCGCCGCCCAGCATGGCCCAGGTGCCGGGCCAAGGGGTCAGGCCGCGCACCCGGCGGTCCAGCACGGCTGCAGGCTGGGTCCAGTCCATCCGCCCATCCTCCCGCGTCAGCTTCGGGGCGTATGTCACGCCCTCCTCCGGCTGTGGCACCGGGTGCGGCGCCTCGTCCAAGGCGCGCAACGCAAGGCTCGCGCCAAGGGTGGCCAGGATATCGTGCAGGTCCGCAGCCGTCGTGCGCGGGCCGATGGGCACGGCGCCGCGCAACAGCATCGCTCCAGTGTCCAGCCCAGCGTCCATCTGCATGATGGTGACGCCGGTCTCTGTGTCGCCGGCCAGCACCGCCGCTTGGATCGGCCCGGCCCCGCGCCAGCGCGGCAGTAGGCTCGCGTGAATATTCAGGCAGCCTCGGCGCGGCGCGTCCAGCATGGCCTGCGGCAGGATCTGGCCGTAAGCCGCCACCACGGCGGCGTCCAGGTCCAGCGCCGCAAAGGCCGCCTGGTCGTCCAGGTTGCGGCGCAGCCGGGCCGGAGTGCGTATGGGCAACCCCAGCACCATCGCCGCGGCATGGACCGGGCAGGGCGTCACGCGGTTGCCGCGGCCAGATGGACGGGGCGGCTGCGAATAGACCGCCGCGATGTCGTGCCCGGCGGCATGCAGCGCATGAAGCGCCGGGACAGCGAAGTGCGGGCTGCCCAGGAAGGCCAGCCGCACCCTGGCGCTGCTCACCCCGCAGCTTTCTGCTTCAACTCCTTGGCCAGCCGGCGGAGGATCATGTTGCGTTTCAACGCCGAGAGGTGGTCCACGAACAGTACGCCGTCCAAGTGGTCAATCTCATGCTGCAAGCAGGCGGCCAGCAGGCCCTCCGCCTCGATCTCCTGCCCCTTGCCGTCTTGGTCGGTGTAGCGGACGTGGACGCGGGCGGGGCGGCTGACGTCCGCATACTGGCCGGGCAGGGACAGGCAACCCTCCTCCCGTACGGCCCAGTCCTCGCTGACCCGGGTGACCTCCGGATTGACCAGCACGATGGGCGCCGGCGCATCGTCCGGCTGCAAGTCCACGACGGCCAGGCGCAGGTTGACGCCGACTTGCGGCGCGGCCAGGCCGATGCCCGGCGCAGCATACATCGCGGCCAGCATCTGCGGCACGAGCTCGCGCACGCGGTCCATGTCGGCCGGTCCGGCTTTGCGCGCCTTGGCGCGCAGCGCAGGGTGGGGCGGGGTCAAGATGGGCAGAAAGGCCGCGGCGTCGGCCGGGTGGGCGGGCATGTCCATGCGCGCGATGTAGCGGACGGGCCGCGCCAGTTCAATCAGTTGGTCCCCGCCCGCCCATTTGCTGGATGCTATCGAACCTGATCTGCATCCCATCCAGGACTGCATCGGCGGCATCGGCCGTCCCAAGCCCGGTGCCGGGCTGCGGCGGGGCCGGACGCGTGCAGGCATAGGAACCCTTGCAACAGGCATGGCAACGGCCAACATCGGCGCTATTGGGATGCCACGCTGGGTCCCGTTTCAACGCTTCGCTCCAAGGAGGAGGCAAGATGACCGCACGCATGTTCACGTCGCCCATGTTCCTGGGCTTCGATCACCTGGAACAGATGCTGGAGCGTGCGCAAAAGTCACCCAATGACGGCTACCCGCCCTACAATATCGAACAGACAGGGCCTGCTGGGCTGCGCATCACCCTGGCCGTCGCAGGGTTTACGATGGACGACCTACAGATCACGCAGGAGGACAACCAGTTGGTAATCCGCGGCCGCCAAACCGATGATGGCGCCGGCCGGGTTTACCTGCACCGCGGTATTGCAGCCCGCCAATTCCAGCGGGCGTTCGTGCTGGCGGAGGGCATAGAGGTCAAGGGCGCCTGGTTGGACAACGGCCTGCTGCACATTGACCTCGCCCGGCCGCAGCCGGAGATCAGGGTCAAGACGATTTCAATCAGCAAGGGGAGCGCCGCCCGTACGGTGGATGCTGCGCCCGAACGGGACTGATGCCGCCGCCTGGAAGTCCAGTTTGAGCACTTTTGAGGTAGCGCACAGAAACATGATGCCCGGCATCGCCGGGCGGTTCCAACTTACTGTCAGATCAGGCGTTGCCCTTTTGCAGCGACGCCTCCTTCAAGGATGAACGGGTATGGACGGCATTATCTCCGACCGGCAAATGGACGCCCTGGCAGCCAGCCCTGAGGAGCAATTGAACATCCGCAAGCTCAGTCAGACACAGTTGATGGAGCTTGGCATGTCGCAACTGGCCTACGTGAAGCCTGTCTGGCTGGATGGCACGACCGCGTTCGCAATCTTCGCCGCGGACGGCTCTCCGATGGCGGTGGCCGCAAACTGCGACCTGGCGGTGGCAGCCATCGTAGAGCACGAGATGGTGCCAGCGCTGGTCCACTAACCCGCTCCCGTTGCCTTGGAGGGAGGTTTCGCCGTGATGCCGCTTCTCTCTAGGGTCTTTAAGTTCCCTACAGAACCCATCTAAGCCGTTGATGCTGTTGGCCATCTGGTAGTTTTGATAAGTGTTCCCAGCAACAGTTCCTGCCATGATGAACTCCGTCTCCAGCCCGCTCCTTGCTCCAGCCCTCGTCCGGGAGGGGACGGGGCGGCCTAGGACATCTTGGTCGGGTCAATCCAACCGATGTGCCCATCTGGACGCCGATACACCACGTTCAGCTCCGCCGTTGCGCTGTTGCGGAACATCAGCACCGGTTGGTCCGCAAGATCCATCCGCATCACGGCCTCCCCGACCGAGAGCGTGTTGATCTCTGCCTGGCCCTCCGCAATCACTGTGGCATAAGCCGGCGTCTCGCTACGGGCGTCCGCGCTGGTAGCCTGGCTGTCCTCCTCCTGGCGCAGCACGTATTGCCGCGCAGCCTCCGGACGGGCACGGTTGGCAAGGTCTCGGGCATGCTCGTTAACCCGGCGGCGGTAGCGGCGCAGGCGCTTGGCGATGTGCTCGGCGGCGTCGTCGAACGCGCTGTGGGCGTCGCCGGCCTCCCCCTCGCCGCGCAGAGTCAGGCCGCGGCCGGCATGGACGTTGATGTCGCAGGTGAAAAAGCTACGGGCGCGGCTGAAGGTGACGTTGGCTTCCAGGGCATGATCGAAGTACTTGCCCGCGATGGTGTCCAGGTGGTCGCTGACCCGGATGCGGAGCGCGTCCGACAACTCGACCTGCTTGCCCGACACTGTGATCTGCATGGCTGCGTCCCCCCTGGTTGACCGGCTGCGGCGGCGCCCAACTTCAGGCCGACACCGCCTTCTCCCGCTTGCGCTGCACCGAGCTTGGGATGCGGAGCGCATCCCGGTATTTGGCCACGGTCCGCCGGGCGATGTCCACGCCTTCCCGTCGCAGGGCTGCAACAATCGCGTCATCCGACAGCACATCCTCCGGGTCCTCGGCATGGACCAAGGCGCGGATACGGTGGCGGACGCTTTCCGCGCTGTGGGCGTCGCCGCCAGCGACGGCGTTGATGGCGGTGGTAAAGAAGTACTTCAGCTCAAACGTGCCGCGCGGGGTGGCGATGTACTTGTTGGCGGTCACGCGGCTGACGGTGCTCTCGTGCATCTCCACGGCCTCGGCGATGTCGCGGAGGATCAGCGGGCGAAGGTGGCCGACGCCGCCGGTGAAGAAGCCGTTCTGCTGACGCACCACCTCCGCCGCCACCTTCAGGATGGTGTTGGCGCGCTGCTGCAGGGACTTCACGAGCCAGTTGGCGCTGGACAGGTTTTCGCCCAGGAAGCTCCGCTCCTCCTTGCCGGCGCGGGCACTGACGCGGGCATGGTAGGCTTCGTTGACCAGAACACGGGGCATGGTGTCCGGGTTCAGCTCCAGGATCCAGCCGCCGTCCGGGGCGGCGCGCATCAGCACGTCCGGGATCACCTGCTGCATGGGGCCGAGGTCGAAGCCTGCGCCCGGCTTGGGGTCCAGCGCCCGGATTTCGCCGATCATGTCGGACAGGTCTTCGCTGTCCACCTCGCACACCTGCATCAGGCCGCGCAGGTCGCGCCGGGCCAGCATCTCCAGGTTGTCCAGCAGGCGCTGGATCGCTGGGTCCAGCCGGTTGCGGTCGGCCAACTGCGCCGCCAGGCACTCCCGCAGATCCCGTGCGAACAGTCCCGGCGGGTCGAAGCGCATCATGGCCGTCCGCACCCGCTCCACCCGCTCGATGGCGATGCCCAGCGCTGCCGCAATCTCCTCCGTCCCCACCGGCACGCGCCCTGCCGGGTCCAGCAGCGCCATCAACTGCGCGCCGACAATGCGGTCGCCGGCATCGGCGAAGTTGAGGCGCAACTGCTCCTCCAGATGCGTCCGCAGGCTACGCGGCGCGGCGGCCAGGGCGTCAATGCCCCGGTCGTCCCCGTCCAAGCCGCTCCCATTGCGATTGGCGCCGGCATAGGACCCCTCGGCAGCGCCGTCATAGGACGCGCCATCGCCTGGGCTGCCGCCGTCATAGCTGTTGGAGTGGTCGGCATCCACCGCATCCGGCATGCGTTCCTGCCGCAGCAGGGTAACGGCATCCAGTTCCGCAGCTGGCTGGGTGCGCTGGTCCGGGGCCGGCTGCTCCGGCTGGCTGTCGCTGCGCTCGTCGCGCTCCAGAAGCGGGTTGCGCTCCAGCTCCTCCTCGACGAAGGCCACCGCTTCTAGGTTCGTGAACTGCAGCAGCTTGATAGCCTGACGCAGTTGCGGCGTCATGACCAGCGACTGCGTTTGCCTGAACTCGAGCCGTGGACCCATCGCCATAGGCGGCAGCTTACAAGCTAAACCTTTCCCCGAGATAGACCCGGCGCACGTCCACGTGAGCCACCACCTCCTGCGGACGGCCCTCCATCAGCACCTTGCCGTCGTGCATGATGTAGGCGCGGTCTATGATCTCCAGCGTCTCGCGCACGTTGTGGTCGGTGATCAGCACGCCGATGCCGCGGTGCTTCAGGTGGGACACCAGGTCGCGGATTTCTCCTACCGCAATTGGGTCAATGCCGGCCAGCGGCTCGTCCAGCAGGATGTAGCCGGGCTGGGTAGCCAGGGCGCGGGCGATCTCCACCCGCCGCCTTTCGCCGCCGGACAGCGCGAGGGACGGAGTGCGGCGCAGGTGCATGATGCCGAACTCCTGCAGCAGCTCGTCCAGCATCATGCGGCGGCGGTCCGGATCGCGCTCCACCACTTCCAGAGATGCCAGGATGTTCTGCTCGACATTCAGGCCGCGGTAGATGCTGGCCTCTTGCGGCAGGTAGCCGATGCCCAGCCGCGCGCGGCGGTACATCGGCAACCCCGTGATGTCCTGCCCGTCCAGGGTGATGCTGCCGGTGTCCGGGCGCACCTGGCCGGTAATCATATAGAATGTCGTGGTTTTGCCGGCGCCGTTGGGCCCGAGCAGGCCGACAGCCTCCCCGCGGCGCACCTGAATGGAGACGTTCTGGACTACCGGACGCTTCTTGTAGGTCTTGCCCACCGCGGAGGCGGCCAGTCCGGCACTGCCGGGGATGACCTCGAAACCTGCAGGAGCCGTACGCAGCTCGGTCAAGGCTTGGGCTTCGTGCCGCCTGGCGCGCCGGGGGCGGCGCCCGGCGTCGAAGCGTCATTCGGGATCACCAGGCCCTGCACGCGCCCGCCAGGACTTTGCGTGAGGGTACTGATCCCGGTCCGCATGTTCACGATGGCCTCCGCTCCGTTCAGCTGGTTCTGCCCGCGCGTAAGGCGGACGGAGCCAGCCAGGCGGGCAATGCCCGTGTCGGGCACATAGACACCGCGGGCTGCCCGGATCACCTCGGTTGCAGTGCGGACCTCGACGTTGCCGAAACCCTCCACCCGCTCCAACTTGCCGGATGAGGTCAGGGGATCGTTGCCAGGCCTGGCTGGCGCGGTGCCGGCAGGCCTCGGCCCAGCCGCGGCGTCCGGCACCTTAGTGTAGCCCACAAGGGTGTCGCCCGTGACGCGGCGCCCGTCCGTGGTGGTCACGGTCGCCATGCCGCGGCCGACCGCCATGTGCTTGGCCGACCAGTATTCCATGCTGTCCCGCGCAGTCATCACCTGCTGCGGCGTGGTCAGCTTCATCGCCGACCCGGTTAGCAACAGCACCGCTTGGTCAATGTCATATACCGCACGGTCCGCGACGACGAGGTCAGTGGCCGTGAAGATTTGGACATTGCCCTCGGCCTCCAGCCTGTAAATTTCGTTGCTGCCAGTGTCGGCGTCGGGGGCGCCCGGGGTCGTTCCGGCCGAAGTGGCGCCCGCGGGGGCATTGGCCGGTGCTGCGCCGGGAGCAGCCTTGCGGCGGTAGCGCGCGATCAGCCTGTCCGCCGTTACGGTTACACCGCTGCGCACAGCCCGGGCGCCGCCGCTGGCGATCACCATCTGCTCGTTGCGCCGCCACTCCATGCCGTCCCGGGCCGTAACCTCCACGGGTCCGCCATGTGACATATCTATAGCCTGCGCCATGGCCGCACCCGGGCTGGACAGGGCCACGGCAAGGCCAGCGGCAACCGCCACGACGCGGCGGCGGGCACCGAGGGGCGTCATCGGCTGGCTCCATTCAGGACCAGGCGCGCCGGACCGTGGAACTGGACGACATCACCTTTGTCCAGCAGCGTGAAGCCCTGTGCGTCGAGCACGCCGAACGGGCCTTCGGCATGGGTCATCTCGCTGCCGGCCGCGGCGGCGCGGCGCACGTCCACCGCGGCGCTCTGCGTGGTCAGCACCGTGCCGTCGTCCAGGTACAGCACGACATCCTTCGACAGGTCCAACTGCCCCGAGCGCTGGATATAGACGCCCTCCAGCGACTGCACCATCAGCCAGCCGCCACCGTCCGGAACCACGTCGCCCTTGGGCCGGGAGAGGTCCACCCGCCCCTCGCCAGCCTGGGCGGCCCAGTCCGCAGTAACGACGTAAGGCCGGCCTCGATCGTCGGTACCGCGATACCGCGGCTCCTTTAAGCGGGCGCTGTCCGGGGCGGCCGTGAAGGCGCGGCGGAACGCGATGCGGCCCTGCTCCTTGACCCGTGTCAGCTCCGGCCAGGCGGCGATGCTGCCCAGCAGCGCCAAGGCGGCGACGGGCAGCGCCCACTTCGTCAGCGTCAGCATCGCCCGGCGCCGGGCCATGCCGCCCGCCGTCGGCATCCGGCGCATGCGTACGGGGCCGGCCGACGCCAGGCGCCCACCGGGCCGCTGCAGTGCCAGGCCGTCGCGCGGCAGCGGCGTCACGCTCATGCCACGCCTGCCCGCAACAGGTCGTGGACGTGCAGCAGGCCGACCGGCCGCCGGTCCCCGTCCAGCACGAACAAGCTCGTCACCGGGCGCGGCCCACCCATCAGGCGGAGCGCGTCTGCCGCCAAGGCGTCCGGGCCGATGGTGCGCGGGGTGCGGTTCATCACGTCTTCCACTTTACGGCCCAGCAGGTCCGGCCCCATGGCCCGGCGCAGGTCGCCGTCCGTCAGCACCCCCATCAGCCGCCCGGCCGGGTCCAGCGCGCCCAGGCAACCGAAGCCCCTGCCGGTCATCACCAGAAGAGCCCGGTCCATCGGCGACCCGGCATCGGCCAGCGGAACAGCGTCTCCCGTGTGCATCAGGTCCGACACCCGCCGCAGTTGCGCGCCCAGCCGGCCGCCGGGGTGGAATTGCGAGAACTCGGACGCCGTAAAGCCGCGCCGGGTCAGCAGCGCGACGGCCAGGGCATCGCCCAGGCCGAGCTGCATGGTCGTGCTGGTGGTAGGCGCCAGGCCCATTGGACAAGCCTCCGGCGCCGCGGGCAGCATTAAAAGCACGTCGGCGGCACGGGCCAGGGCGCTGTCCGGCCGCCCGGTGATGGCCACAAGCGGCAGGCCGAATCGCCGGGCGTGGGCCACCAGGTCGGCCAGCTCCGCCGTCTCGCCGCTGTTGGACAAGGCGAGCACGGCGTCGCCGGGTATGATCATGCCGAGGTCGCCGTGCGACGCCTCGCCAGGATGCACGAACAGGGCAGGAGTACCGGTGCTGGCAAGGGTGGCGGCGATTTTGCGCCCGACATGGCCCGACTTGCCCATGCCGGATACCACGACGCGGCCCGTGCAGGCCGCCAAGCACGCGACCGCGTCAGCAAAGCGGTGGTCGAGTGAGGCCGACAGCGCGCGCAACCCGACCGCCTCCGCCGCCAGCACGGCGCGGGCAGTCTCGATATCGTCGGCTTGCGGGAAGGCGAAGGCGGCGGTCATCACGAACCTGTCAACGGTATCTCAATGTATGGGCAGGCGGCCCGGGGTGGTCAACAAAGCCCGTGTGACCAAAGGCAACCGCGTACCCGCCGGGCTGCATGGTTACCCGCCGGGCGCCGCATAGCCCAGCACGACTGTAGCATGGCCCGCTAATGATTGAAGATGTCCGGGTCGGTGTAGCCCAGCAGGTCCAGCCGGCAGCGGGTGGGCAGGAAGGCGAAGCAGTCTTCTGCCAGCGCCAGCCTGCCTTCACGGATCAGCAGCGCCTCCAGCCGCGTCCAAAGGGCGTGCAGGTGAAGCACGTCGGATGCGGCGTAGGCCACCTGCTCCGCGGTCAGTTCCACAGCACCCCAGTCGCTGGTTTGCTGCGCCTTCGAGATGTCCACGCCCAAAAGGTCCCGCAACAAGTCCTTCAGGCCGTGGCGGTTGCCGAACGTGCGGACCAGCTTGGCGGCGACCTTGGTGCATTTCACCGGTGCGACGGTGATGCTCAGCGCGTGTTGCAGCACTGCTACATCGAACCGGGCGAAGTGCATCAGCTTGGTCACTGTCACGTCGGCCAACATGGCAGCGAGGTTGGGAGCATCGTAACCGCGCCCGCCTAGGGCAACCGGCACCAAATGCACAAGGTGCGCCACGCCGTCGCCTGCCGAAACCTGTACAAGGCACAGCCTGTCCCGGTGCGGGTTCAGCCCCATCGTCTCGGTGTCCACAGCCACCACGGAACCAAGGCCCAGGCCTGGCGGCAAGTCCTGCCGATGCAGATGAACCGTGCCGCAACGCGTGAACTGCGTTGTCATCGGGAGGGGAGTGGTGCCCAGGAAAAGACTCGAACTTTCACAGCCTTGCGGCCACAGGTACCTGAAACCTGCGCGTCTACCAATTCCGCCACCTGGGCACATCTAGTGGTAAGCGCGGCTGGTAAGCCCCGGCCCGGCCCGCGTCAAGCCGCAATCAACCATCACGCCTCTGCCGCACGTCCCGCCACCTTGAGGCTTGGCGGCACGCCGCATATCAAGGACGGGTTCCCGGAGGGTCAAGGCACATGGCGACGCGCAGCGTGGCGACGGTTTTCGGCGGCAGCGGCTTCATCGGGCGCTATGTCGTCAAGCGCCTGGCGGCGGCGGGGCACATCGTGCGTGTTGCCGGGCGGAACACCGAGGCGACGAAGCCTCTCATGGTCTATGGCCGGGTCGGCCAGGTCGTGCCGCTGTATGTGTCGCTGGCCAACCAGTCCGCCGTGCAGCGCGCGGTGGACGGAGCAGACATGGTCGTGAACCTGGTCGGCATCCTGACGGAGGCGCGCACCGGTGACTTCCAGCGCGTGCAGGCGGAAGGGCCGGCGTTGATCGCCCGCGCCGCCGCGGCGGCTGCGGTGGGGCGCATGGTCCAGGTCTCGGCCATCGGCGCGGACGTTGCCAGTCCCAGCCTGTATGCCCGGACCAAGGCCGCCGGGGAGGCCGGGGTCCGCGCCAGCCTGCCTGGCGCCGTCATCCTGCGCCCATCCTTGGTGTTCGGGGCGGAGGACAAGTTCTTCAACCGCTTCGGCGCCATCGCCATGATGCTGCCGGTCATGCCGGTGATCGAGGGGAACACGCGGTTCCAACCGGTTTATGTCGGCGACGTCGCCGACGCCGTGATGGCCGGGTTGGTGCGGGACGACACGGCCGGGCAAACCTACGAGCTGGGCGGCCCCAAGGTTTGGACCTTCCGCGAACTGCTGGCCTACATCCTCCACGAGACCCGGCGCAACCGGCCCCTGGTCAACATACCTCCCGGCCTTGCCCGCCTCCAAGCCCGCCTGGGCGAGTTGATCCCCGGCAAGCCGCTGACCCGCGACCAACTGCTGCTTTTGAGCCGCGACAACGTAGTGACGCCCGGGGCCAAGGGCCTACAGGACCTTGGCATCACGCCGACCCCTGTCGAGTTGGTCGTGCCGGAGTACCTGGACCGCTACCGGCCCGGCGGCGGCAAGCGGGACGAGGCGCCAGTTGCCTAAGAAGGCCCGTGGCGCATTGTCAGCCCTCCCTATCGGAAACACATGTGCGAGATCACGTCCCGCACGCTGCCCAAACTGTTTGGCCGAGCGAGGACGAGGCGCGATGCTCCATCAGGCCCACCCATGAAGCCGCACTGTCAGGATCGAACTCTCTTAGGGCCGTTCCGGAACATTTCAGCCATGGAGTTCAGTCTGGAGGAGGTCGGTCCAACTCGCATGGCAGATTATAGGACAGTGAAACTGACATAATAAGCAAGTTTGTCTGGCTCTCTAGGGATTTGCGTCTATACCGGTGCCCATCCGGCCGCGGCGTTCGGCCACCTGCATGAGGGCGTCCCCATGGCTGACCGTATGCTGCAATTCGTGCGCCTGCCGCAGGAGGCGCCGTCGAAGCGCACTGCCTCCATGCGGCGCGAGGACTTTGCCGAGATCTACGCCGACTTCGACCCGGCGCAGGCCGGGGCGCAGAGCAGCCGGTGCAGCCAGTGCGGCGTGCCGTTCTGTCAGGTCCACTGCCCCTTGGGCAACAACATCCCGGACTGGCTGAAGCTGACGGCGGAGAACCGCCTGCAAGAAGCCTACGAGGTCAGCAGCGCCACCAACACCTTCCCCGAAATCTGTGGCCGCATCTGCCCGCAGGATCGCCTGTGCGAGGGCAACTGCGTCATCGAGAAGGACTTCAACAGCGTCACCATCGGCGCAGTGGAGCGCTTCATCACCGATCACGCCTGGGAGCAGGGCTGGGTCAAGCCGCCCGCCCCGCGGCAGGAACGTCCGCAGTCCGTCGGCATCATCGGTGCCGGCCCAGGCGGCCTGGCGGCGGCGGAGCGGCTGCGCACCCGCGGCTACCAGGTCCACGTCTATGACCGCTACGACCGCGTGGGCGGCCTGATGATCTACGGCATCCCCGGCTTCAAGCTGGAAAAGGAGATCGTGCTGCGCCGCTGGCGGCTGCTGGAAGAAGGCGGCATCCAGTTCCACTTGGGCGTCGAGATGGGGCGTGACCTCTCCTTCGCCGACCTGCGTGCCCGGCACGACGCCGTGTTGATTGCCACCGGCGTGTACAAGGCTCGTGATATCGGCGGTCCCGGTGCCGGGCTGCCCGGCATCGTGCCCGCGATGGACTACTTGACCGCCAGCAACCGCAAGGGCCTGGGCGATGACGTGCCGAGCTTCGACAGCGGCCAGCACGACGCCGCGGACAAGCGCGTGGTGGTGATCGGCGGCGGCGACACGGCGATGGACTGCGTGCGGACCGCCACGCGCCAGGGTGCCGCCAGCGTGTCCGTGCTGTACCGCCGGGACCGGGCGAACATGCCAGGCTCTATGCGCGAGGTGAAGAATGCGGAGGAGGAGGGCGTGGACTTTGTCTGGCTGTCCGCTCCGGAGGCTTTCCTCGGCGACAACCAGGTATCCGGCGTGCGCGTGCAGCGGATGCGGTTGGGCATGCCGGACGCCACCGGCCGGCAATCGGTGGAGCCGGGCGACGCGCGTTTCACCCTGGACGCCGACCTGGTCATCAAAGCCCTGGGCTTCGACCCGGAGGAACTGCCGCGCCTGTGGGACCAGCCGGGCCTGGCTGTCAGCCGCTGGGGCACGCTGAAGGTGGATCATCGCACGCAGATGACCAGCCTGCCCGGCGTGTTCGCCGCCGGCGACATCGTGCGGGGCGCAAGCCTGGTGGTGTGGGCCATCCGCGACGGGCGGGATGCCGCTGCGCGGATGCACGACTGGATGCAGCAGAACGCCCTGGCGGTAGCGGCGGAGTAGCTACGATGCAGGGAGGCGTTCGCACCTTTATCGGGTTGCCTGCGGGGTTCGCCATCGGGCTGGTCGTGCTGGGTGGTGCAGCATACACTTTGGTGCCCGCCAGCTTGTGGTCGCACGCAGCAGCCAAGGCGCAGTCAGTTTCTCCGCCGTCTCCAGCGTCAACCGTGCAACAAGGCGATAGGCGCACGTTAGCCTATGCAGTCTTTCAGAGCGTTGGCATGGACAAGAGGCTGGGCGAACAAACGTCCTCAATGCGCGCCAGGATGGTCACCTTGATTGTTCAGATGGGCGTGAAGGAAGATCAAGCCGCTGTGATCGCTGACAGATACATGCTTCCAGAGTTCCATCGCCGAGCGCCAGAGCTGGCATCGCGTTTTGAGAGCATAATTGCAGAAGAATTAATAGCCTCCGAACTGCAAGCCTTGCTGAAGAGTGAGGATACCGAGGCCAGGCGCAGCGCGCTTAGCAAGGTGGGAAATTTGACCACACGCTTCTCTGCTGCCGGGCGAGAGTGGGGGAGTAAGGCAGGTGATGACGCATACCAGAAATACAGGTCGGAAATAGACAAGCTAAGAACATCCAGCCCAGGGAGCGCATGATGAGCAAGCAGGATCGGACAATGGACGGTGCCGGTGAACAATTCGTCCAGGACTGGGCCGCCAACGCCGCCCGCCTGACCCACACCTACGATCCCAGCCAGGAGCACGACAACTGCGGCGTCGGCCTAGTGGCCGCGCTGGACGGCAAGCCGCGCCGCGCTGTGGTGCAGGCGGGCATTGATGCCCTCAAGGCCGTCTGGCACCGCGGCGCCGTGGACGCCGATGGCAAGACCGGCGACGGCGCCGGCATCCACATCGAAATCCCACAGGATTTCTTTGCCGAAGCCGTGGAGCGCAGCGGCCACGCCGTGCCGGAGGGCCGCATGGCCGTCGGCATGGTCTTCCTGCCCAAGACCGACCTGGGCGCGCAGGAACGCTGCCGCCAGATCGTCGAGACCGAGATCCTGAATCTCGGCTACGGCATCCTCGGCTGGCGCCAGGTCCCCATCAACGTCGGCTGCATCGGCGAGAAGGCCAACGCGACCCGGCCCGAGATCGAGCAGATCATGATCCGCGGCCGTGGCGTCGAGGACGCCGAGTTCGAACGCGACCTGTACGTCATCCGCCGCCGGATCGAGAAGCAGGCCATCGCCGCGCAGATCACCGAACTCTACATCCCCTCGTTGTCCTGCCGCAGCATGATCTACAAGGGCATGTTCCTGGCGGCGTCGCTGACGGACTTCTACCCGGACCTGCTGGACGAGCGCTTCGTCAGCCGCTTCGCCATCTACCACCAGCGCTACAGCACCAACACCTTCCCGACCTGGAAGCTGGCGCAGCCCTTCCGGATGTTGGCGCACAACGGCGAGATCAACACCGTCGCCGGCAACGTCAACTGGATGAAGTCGCACGAGACGCGGCTGGCCGCCGGGCCGCTGGATCACTTCGTGGACGACATCAAGCCCGTGGTGCAGGCCGGCGGGTCCGACACGGCCAGCCTAGACAATGTGTTCGAGTTGCTGGTGCGTGCCGGCCGTGACGCGCCGATGGCCAAGACGCTGCTGATCCCGTCCAGCGTCGGCCAGGACGCGACCATGCCGCAGGCCCACCGCGACATGATCCTGTACTGCAACGCCGTGATGGAGCCGTGGGACGGCCCGGCCGCCATCGCCGCCACCGACGGGCGCTGGGTCATCGCCGGCCTCGACCGCAACGGCTTGCGCCCGCTGCGCTACACCGTGACCGCCGACCACCTGCTGGTGGTGGGCAGCGAGACCGGCATGGTGAAGTTCGCGGAAAGCGAGATCGTCGCCAAGGGCCGCGTTGGGCCGGGCCAGTGCATCGGCGTGGACCTGCAAGACGCCCGCTTCCTCCGCGACGGCGAGATGAAGGACATGCTGTCCGCCCGGCAGGACTTCGGCGCGTGGGTGTCCCGCATCACCAAGCTGGACCGCATCGTCAAGACCGACGCGCCGGAGCCGGTGCAGTATGACCCGGCGGAGCTGCGCCGCCGCCAGCTCGCCGTCGGGACTACCTTGGAAGAGTTGGAGATGATCCTGCACCCGATGGTGGAGGACAGCGCCGAGGCCGTCGGCAGCATGGGCGACGACACCCCCGTCGCCGTGCTGTCCGAGCGCTACCGCGGCCTGCACCATTACTTCCGCCAGGGTTTCAGCCAGGTCACCAACCCACCGATAGACAGCCTGCGCGAAAGCCGGGTGATGACTCTCAAGACCCGGCTGGGCAACCTGGGCAACGTCCTGGACGAGGACAGCAGCCAGTGCGACCTGCTGCAACTGGACAGCCCCGTGTTGTCCAATGCCGAGTTCGCCGCCATGGCCGCCACGATGGGCGCCGCCGCCTGCCGGGTGGACTGCACCTTCGCCGTCGGCCACGGCGAAGCCGAGTTGCGCAGCGCCCTGGAGCGCATCCGGCGCGAGGCGGAAGAAGGCGTGCGCGCCGGCTGCGCCCACGTGATCCTGACCGACGAGGCGCAGACCGCCGAGCGCGCCCCGATCCCGATGATCCTGGCCACCGGCGCCGTCCATACGCACCTGGTCCGCCAAAGCCTGCGTACCTTCACCAGCCTGAACGTCCGCAGTGCCGAGTGCATGGACACCCACTACTTCGCGGTCCTGATCGGCGTCGGTGCCACGACCGTCAACGCCTACCTGGCGCAGGAGGGCATCGCCGACCGGCACCGCCGCGGCCTGTTCACCAAGGTGTCGCTCAAGGAGGCCGTGCAGCACTACAAGAAGGCCGTGGACAAGGGCTTGCTGAAGATCATGTCCAAGATGGGCATCTCGGTCGTCAGCAGCTACCGCGGCGGCTACAACTTCGAGGCCATCGGCCTCTCCCGCGCCCTGGTCGCCGAGTATTTCCCCGGCATGCAGTCCCGCATCAGCGGCATCGGCCTGAACGGCCTCGCCCGCAAGGTGCTCGGGCTGCATCAGGCGGCATGGGACGGCGACGGGGCGTTGCCGGTCGGCGGCGTCTATAAGCTACGCCGCCGTGGCGAGGTCCATGCCTTCGAGGGCAGCCTGATCCACACCCTGCAGACCGCGGTCGCCACCGACAGCTTCGAGACTTACCGCCGCTACGCCGACGGCGTGCGCCGGCAGAAGCCGGTGGCGCTCCGCGACCTGCTCGACTTCCGCATGGACGGCATCACGGCCATTGACGTGGACGAGGTCGAGAGCACGACCGAAATCCGCAAGCGCCTGGTAGCGCCGGGCATCTCGCTCGGTGCGCTCAGCCCGGAGGCGCATGAGACGCTGAGCATCGCCATGAACCGCATCGGCGCCCGCAGCGACAGCGGCGAGGGCGGCGAGGACCCGGCCCGCGCCCTGCCGCGCCCCAACGGCGACAACGCCAGCTCCGCCATCAAGCAGATCAGCTCCGGCCGCTTCGGCGTTACGGCCGAGTACCTGAACAACTGCCGCGAGATCGAGATCAAGATGGCCCAGGGTGCCAAGCCCGGGGAGGGCGGGCAGTTGCCCGGCTTCAAGATCACCTCGCTGATCGCCAAGCTGCGGCACTCGACGCCGGGCGTCACGCTCATCAGCCCGCCCCCGCACCACGACATCTACTCCATCGAGGACCTGGCGCAGCTCATCTACGACCTGAAGCAGATCAACCCCGATGCGACGGTGTGCGTGAAGCTGGTGGCGCGGTCGGGGATCGGCACCATCGCGGCGGGCGTGGCCAAGGCGAAGGCGGACACCATCCTCATCAGCGGCCACAGCGGCGGCACCGGCGCCAGCCCGCAGACATCCGTGAAGTTCGCGGGCTTGCCGTGGGAGATGGGGCTGTCCGAGGCGCACCAGGTTCTGATGCTGAACCGCCTGCGCCACCGCATCACGCTGCGCACGGACGGCGGCATCAAGACCGGCCGCGACGTGGTGATCGCCGCCATGCTGGGCGCCGAGGAGTTCGGCATCGGCACGGCGTCGCTGGTGGCGATGGGCTGCATCATGGTCCGCCAGTGCCACAGCAACACCTGCCCGGTCGGCGTATGCAGCCAGGACGAGGCCCTGCGCGCCAAGTTCGAGGGCACGCCGGAGAAGGTCATCAACCTGTTCAGCTTCATCGCGGAGGACGTGCGCGGCATCCTGGCCAGCCTCGGTGTCCGCAAGCTGGAAGACGTGATCGGCCGCACCGACCTGCTGCGCCAGGTCAGCCGCGGGTCGGACCTGCTGGACGACCTGGACCTCAACCCGCTGCTAGCCCAGGCCGACCCCGGCGGCCACGCCCGCTTCTGCACGCGGGAGGGCCGCAACGAGGTGCCGGAGACGCTGGACGCCCAGATGATCGAGGACGCAGCGGCCTTGTTCAGCCGGGGCGAGAAGATGCAGCTCCAGTACAATGTCCGCAACACGCACCGCGCCATCGGCACCAAGCTGTCGTCCCGCATCACCCGGCAATACGGGATGACGGGCTTGCAGGCTGGGCACATCACGGTGCGGCTGCGCGGGTCCGCCGGGCAGTCGCTGGGTGCCTTCGCCGTGCAAGGCCTGAAGCTGGAGGTGCTGGGCGACGCCAACGACTACGTCGGCAAGGGCCTGTCCGGCGCCAGCATCGTCGTGCGCCCCGCGCCCAGCAGCCCGCTGCGCAGCCAGGACAACACCATCATCGGCAACACCGTGCTGTATGGCGCCACGGCCGGGGAGCTGTTTGCGGCGGGGCAGGCCGGGGAGCGGTTCGCAGTCCGCAACAGCGGCGCCACCGCCGTGATCGAGGGCTGCGGCAGCAACGCCTGCGAGTACATGACCGGCGGCACCGTCGTGATCCTGGGCGCCGTGGGCGACAACTTCGGCGCCGGGTTCACCGGCGGCGTGGCGTTCGTCTATGACGTGGACGGGCACTTCGAGCAGCGGATCAACCCGGAAAGCCTGACCTGGCAACGCGTGGCCTCCGCCCACTGGGAGCGCGTGCTGCACGGCCTGGTGACGCGCCACGTGGCGGAAACCGGCAGCGCCTACGCCGCCCGTCTGTTGCACGACTGGGCGCGCGTGTCGGAGCAGTTCTGGCAGGTGGTGCCGAAGGAGTACGTGAAGTATCTGCCTGCGCCGCTGTCGGACTTGGCGGAGCCGTTGCGCGCTTAGAGCATCATTGGATCAACCGTGCATGCTTCCCGATAGGGACGCTTGTAAAAACGAAGGCCAGACCGTGTCCGGTGCGTCTATCCGTACCGAACACGGTATAGGGAGTTGCCGGAACACGGGCCGGTCCCGCGCGGTCTTTTGTCCGCGGGCACCCGCACCCTGGCCGCTGCGGCGTGGTCGTCGAAAAGACGGCAGCACCGTGCTGCCGTCCGCTGTGATGCCGCAGCTTACGCCCGGTCGGCTGCGGCTGTAGAAGACGGCAGGTGCCCCCTGCGCCAACGTGAGGATTCCGGTGGAAAGCCCAGCCATCACCCGGCCCCGGTGGAGTTGGGCGGTGCTGCTGGCGTTGGCTCTTGTCCCGCCGCTGTCCAACTGGGCGCCGGTCAGCGGCTGGCTCACTGTTGATCCAATCTACGCCCTGAGCGGCCTTGGCGCGGGGATCGTCCCAGGGCCGTTGCCGGGCAGTCCGTGCGTCTGCGCCGGGCCGCCGCTTGGATTGGCGCCGCGGTGTTCGCCGTCAACGGCACCTTCACCTGGTTTGGCGATGGCCCGATGATGCCGGTGGCATTTGCGCCTCTGCTGCTGCTCGGGATCGAGATGCAGTGGCGGGCAGGGCAGGGCCGTCCGGAGGATCGCAGCAGCCTTGGTTGGCTCGTTGCGGCTGTTGCCGTTGCGCTGTCCCTCTACGCAGGTTTTCCGGAAACGGCCTACTTGGATGGATTGCTCGGGCTTGCGTGGGCGCTGCTGCGGTTCGGACAATGCGGCCGGGGCCGCCGCGTCCGGTTCGTGGTCTCTATGGCAGCCGGCGCCGTTACAGGCGTCCTGCTGGCCGCCCCGTACGTCGTGCCCTTCCTGCACCTGCTGTCCACGGCCGACCTGGGAAGCCATGCCAACGACTACAACGCCATCGCCGCCCCGCCTGCGGCGCTGCCGGTGCTGCTGATGCCGCACATGCTTGGGCCGCAGGCGTTCGCTGCGGCCGATCCGACACAGGCCCTGCTGTG
>Ga0123339_10001075_pt1 | contig 19400 bp, 20 predicted proteins | sample lystaG_FD_89956 | JGI IMG/M metagenome (GOLD analysis project Ga0123339, IMG submission 89956) | Glacier valley bacterial and archeal communities from Borup Fiord, Nunavut, Canada, to study Microbial Dark Matter (Phase II) -... | ecosystem: Environmental > Aquatic > Freshwater > Ice > Glacier ... | reverse complement strand
TTTAGAAATAAAATTACTTTTGCACACATAAAAATATAAAATATATATAAAAGGAAGATTTGATATGAGATTAAGCGATAAAAAAAATATCAATGCTATTCTCTTTTTTGCTTTAAAATCTGCCCAAAAAAAGATCAATCGTTTAAAGTTAATGAAACTTTTATGGTTGGCTGATAGAATTCATTTAAATAAATATGGCAGGTTGATTTTGAAGGATACTTATTGTGCTTTACCAAACGGTCCAGTTCCATCAGAATCCTTGAATTTCTCAAAGTGTGATCAGCCAGGGATATTCTCTGTTGTAAAATATACAATTCATGCGGAAGCAGAGTGTGATTCATCTTTTTTCTCAAAATCTGATATAGAAGTTTTAGAACAAGTCTGGACATTATATGGTAAAAAAAACCAATTTGAGTTGAGAGACATTTCACACCAATTCCCTGAATGGAAGAGATTTGAAGATGATTTAAAGAACCCTCACTCACTTAATAGTTATAATATTATCATTGATGATTTTTTTGAAATTCCTGAAAATAATAAGTATCCCTATAACAAGGAAGAAACTCAAAAGTCAAGAGCTGCATTTCATATACATTCAAGAATTCAATCCTATTTTTCAACATAATGGTTGGTACGCTGGCTTCTCTATATGTTGAAAAAACTTTGCGAATCGGAGCAGTATACAAGATGGAAGCTCCTGAATTAATTTCAACCAGTATTCCTCATTATTTTATTATTGTTGCAAGAGACTGTGACGATAATTTTCTTGTTTTGTGTTCTGCCAGTAAGGAGGCCCGGGTACATCATATTGAAGTAATGGGGTATGATTATTCTACTTTAATATTTATCAAACCGGATAAGAAAAATGGCCTAAGTAAAGATACTTATGTAAATTGCAATGATTATTATCCATTTTCAAAACAATCTCTTATTAAAAAATGCAATGAGGGACTGCTTATCCATACTGGTGACATTTCATTTAATCATTATGATCAAATTAGAACAGGCATTCATAATAGCTTTGTGAACGATTTACCTTCTGCATTACTTGTGCATCCGGAAGAGTAGTATAAATAAGTAGAGAAATCTATATTGTGATTGTAATATACTCAATCGGGGTGGCAACAACAATCCCTTTTTTCAATCCTAAAATTATTCCTTGTTTGATTTGATACTTATCTTCGCAATGAGGTAGTATTAAATCCAATTGTCTAAACCGTTTTCTTACCCTGAATTTTTGTCATTTCGGTACTACTTTAGAAAATGTTAAATTCAATGAATGCAGATATTCCAACTATCCTTCAGTTTATGTATTTAATTTTTCAAATCTTATTACTATTGCTATTTATGAAAGGATTAATAGATACCATTGTCTTACCTATGTCTTATCTATGTCTTACTAAAACAGTATTTTAAGCATAAATATAGCAAATTATAAGCGTATATAATACGTAATAATACGGTTTATATACGGTATAAATACGGTTTATATACGGTAATAATAAAATAATGGTAAGACACAGGTAAGACACAGGTAAGACACAGGTGATAAGATTGTATTTTGAAAAACTATTGCAATAGGGAAACAAGTAAGGAGATTTAACAATTGCATATTTTACCTTTCAAATTTTAAATAAAAGTTGCGTGATTTAGGGATTGGGATGAGTCTCATGGCACTATGATTTGGTTAAGTATCTAAATAGTAGTATGTTATGTTTTTCATTTACTCACTTAGTCTGGCGCGGATATTTTCTTCAGGAGCAAGGTTATTGTAAAAGTATAAATTGTGATCACTCAGATAGTACAGGTACAGCAATTAGATTATTTTTGCAGGATATTTTATCGGATGCATGTATTGACGGGGTGACTTGGAGTCACCCCGTCAATTGGCTTCAACTAATTGATATTTAAATGGCTGGCAACAAGTATTTTCAGTTTAAACAATTCCGTATTGTGCAGGAACAATCGGCTATGAAAGTGGGCGTGGATGGCGTGCTGCTTGGTGCATGGGCTGATGTGCAGGGTGCAAAGCGGATACTGGATATTGGCAGCGGCACAGGAATGATTGCCCTGATGATTGCCCAACGCAATCCCACAGCGATTATTGATGGCGTAGAAATTGAGCAGGAAGCCTTCCGGGAATCTTTGTTCAATGTCCAGCAATCGCCTTGGAGTGAACGTGTTAATGTAACTTGTTGTTCGTTTCAGGAATTGGCAAAGGGGTCAAGTTTGAAGTATGACCTGATCGTAAGCAACCCGCCGTATTTTGACAATGGAGTCAAGTCGCCACTTGGAAGCCGGGCACAGGCGCGTCATTCTGATAGGCTGCCACTCAGTGAGTTGATTTTGGGAGTGGCCTGTTTACTCAAAATAAAAGGCAAAGCTGCCTTGGTTTTGGCTGCGGAAAGTCTGAAGGAGTTACAACAATTGGTCGAATTAAATGGCTTATATATTTCCCATATATGCAATGTGAAACCCAATCCGCAGAAACCTGTATTTCGGATATTGGTCGAAATAAGCAATTCAGAATGTGTCGTTCAGCAAGAAGAATTGATGATTGAATTTGAAAATCATTTTGACTACACCCCTGAATACCGGGAGCTTACAAAGGAATTTTACCTTAAATTCTGAGGCCACCGTGATTATCAGAAGGCCTTCAAATGTTCGTAGAGGCTTTGAATGGGTAAGCCCATTACATTGTAGAATGAGCCTTCGATGTGGTGGATGCCAATGTAGCCAATCCATTCCTGAATGCCATAAGCGCCCGCCTTGTCGTAGGGGCGAAAGGTCTCAAGGTAATAATGAATTTCTTCGTCGCTCAATTGTGTGAACCATACATCGGTAGAGGCATAAAAGGAAATTTTCTTATGGGTTGAAAGCAGACAAACTCCGGTTATTACCTGATGTTTTTTTCCTGACAAGTTTCTTAGCATCCTGAAGCCATCGTCATAGTCCATGGGTTTATTCATTACCTGACCATCGAGCCATACGATTGTATCGGCACTGATAACCAGCTGGTTACTTTTTAACTGGGGAAGAAAAGCGGTGGCTTTCAATTCTGCCAGGTAAACCGGCACTTCATTCATTCCAAGTTCTGGAGGGAAAACTTCTGCTACATTCATCGATTGCACAGTGAACTGAAGACCCAAATCGCTTAACAACTGCTGACGACGAGGTGACTGGGATGCCAGTATGATTTTGTATTGCTGAATATTTTGTAAAAACATGGCTTTAATCTGCTTTGATATTGCTGATTTCCTGACCGGCCCATTTTCCCTGTGAGCGCATCACTTGTTCTATCACATCGCGCACGCAACCTTCGCCTCCTTTTTTGTCAGAAATATACATAGAAACAGCCTTTACTTCAGGCACAGCATCAATTGGACAGGTTGGGATGCCAATTTGTATCATGACCGGTAAATCGACCAAATCATCGCCCATATAGAGGATTTCATTCTTAAGCAATCCGGTTTTTTTGATGATCTCTTCCAGGCACTCGATCTTGTTAAACGAATTCATATAAATATGTTCTACGCCCAGTTTTTTGTATCGAAGTTTCACCCGTGGGGTATTGGCCCCGGTGATAATAGCGATCTGAAATCCATTCTGCAGAGCGTACCTGAGGGCAAACCCATCTTTAACATTGGCAGTCCTGGCAGGATCGCCATTTTCGTCGAGCGGTGAAGTGTCCATCGAAAGAACACCATCTACATCAAATATAAATCCTTTGATACTTTTCAACTTTTCTTTAAAGAAGGTCATTGTTAGGCTTTTGGTAAATAGGATAGATGCTATTGGTCATAAAATTATAGATTTTCTGATATTCAGGATACGGCTGAAGCATTTTTAATTGGTCGCTGATTACAGCCTGGTCATTGCGCCTGGCTGGTCCGGTTTGTGCCTCCATAGGATGAAGGGCTTCCACCTTATGAGCAGTTTCAAGAATCATGGGCTTTAATAAATTGAAGCTGAGTTTTTTATGCTGAAGAATTTCTGATCCAATGACATACAAATGATTGACAAAATTGTTAACAAAAACAGCTGCCAGATGAAGGGTCTTGCGTTGGTCAGAATCTACCTTTTGAACTGAAGAGGAAAGTGTTTCAGCCAATTCTTGAAGTTTCAACAAGGAGGAAGAATTATTGGCTTCAATACAAATTGGAATTTCTGAGAAATTGACTTCCCGGGATTTGGAGAAGGTTTGAAGTGGATAAAATACCCCGTAATTGTTGGTATAATGGCTCAACACTTCCATCGAAATGCTTCCGGCAGTGTGTACAATCAGACAATTTTTATTCAGCGAAAGCTTCTGCAGAACTTCCTGGATGGCTGAATCTTTTACTGAAATGATATACAAATCAGCATTGGTCATCAAACAGGAAAGCTCGTTGGTGAAACAGGCATTCACTTTTTGGGCCAGTTCCCTGGCCGGATCAAGGGTCCGGCTGAACACCTGTTTCACTTTTATCCCTTTGGGAGTCAGGGCCAAGGCCAACTGGGTGGCCAGATTGCCTGCTCCTATGATCACTACACTTTTAATCATTATGGATAATTTACTTTGGCAAGGTACAAAAAAAACAGCAATATTTAATATGAATATTGAACCTACTTCAAAAAGTTTAGAGTTTCAAGTTTCAAATTCAAAGTTTCAAGTTGCGTGCCGATCGAGGATCAGCTGCATAGTTCAGTTGCATACAGAGATCGGCACGTAACTTCAAACTTCAAGCTTTAAACTTCAAACTTCAAACTTCAAGCTTCAGACTTCAAATATTTGTATCCTTTAAAATTACATCATGCGCCCCGCCTTCGATGATGCTGGTAGAGGACACGAGGGTAATTTTGGCATTCTTTTCCAGGTCAGGAAGGTTGAAGGCCCCGCAGCTGCACATGGTCGAAATGATTTTCCCAACGGTGATGTCCAGATTGTCTTTCAGTTTACCCGCGTAAGGAACATAACTGTCGACCCCTTCTTCAAATTTGAGGCTTTCATTGCCACCCATGTCGTAACGTTGCCAGTTGCGGGCCCGGTTGGAACCTTCGCCCCAGTATTCTTTCACATAGCTGTTACCTATTTTCATCTTCTTGGTTGGACTTTCATCGAAGCGGGCGAAGTATCGTCCCATCATGATGAAATCGGCTCCCATGGCCAATGCCAGCACCATGTGGTAATCCTGCACGATACCGCCATCTGAACAAATCGGGACATATATGCCCGTCTTTGCAAAGTACTCGTTGCGGGCTTCGGCCACTTCAATCAGGGAAGTCGCCTGTCCACGCCCGATGCCTTTTTGTTCGCGGGTAATGCAAATTGATCCGCCGCCAATTCCAACTTTCACAAAATCGGCGCCTGCTTCCACAAGGTAAAGAAATCCATCCTTGTCGACTACATTCCCCGCGCCCACTTTTACTTTTCCGTCATATTTGGTTTTGATAAATTCAATGGTTTCTTTCTGCCATTCAGAGAACCCGTCTGATGAGTCGATGCACAATATATCAGCCCCTGCCTGCACCAACAGGGGGACTCTTTCTTTGTAATCTCGGGTATTGATACCGGCTCCAACCAATAGTTTTTTATTAGAATCAAGCAATTCGTTGGGATTTTCTTTGTGTTCGTCATAATCTTTCCTGAATACAAAGTATTGAAGATTCAGGTTTTTGTCGATAATGGGAAGCGTATTCAGCTTGTGTTCCCAGATAATTTCATTGGCCTCGGTAAGTGAAATACCCAGTGTACCGGTTACCAGCTTGGAAAAGGGAGTCATAAACTCCATGATGCTGGTTTCAAGGTTGTCTTTGGTTTGACGGTAATCACGGCTGGTAACAATTCCCAGAAGCTGGCCGTTTGAGCATCCGTTGTCAGTAATTCCGATGGTCGAATGGCCTGTTCTGGCTTTCAGGTCAATTACATCACTCAACGTATTGGTGGGTTTGAGGTTGGCATCACTGACTACAAATCCAGCTTTGAATTTTTTTACTTTCCGCACCATTTCACATTGGGGCTCAATGGGTTGGGAACCGAAAATAAATGACAGCCCTCCGTTCTTTGCCAACGCGATAGCCATTTTATGATCGGAAACCGATTGCATAATGGCTGAAACAAAGGGGATATTTAACTCCAATTCGGGAGTTGCCCCTTTGTGGAACCTTACGAGCGGCGTTTTTAATGAAATGTTGTCAGGATAACATTCTTTGGTTGTTAACCCTGGAATTAAAAGGTATTCATTAAAAGTTCTGGAAACATGGTTGAAATATCGGGCCATATTGTTTTCTTTAAAATGGGAAATTTTGCAAATTTAAATAAAAATCGGTCGTTTCACAATATGCGGGCTATCAATAATCGCCTTTCAAAAATGCGGTGGCAATGAAATAGGCAATTTGGGTGCCATTCTGATCCAAAATATCGACCGAATAATGAGACAGGGTTTTGCCTAAATTCAATTCTTTGGCAACCGCAGTAAGTTTTCCAGAGGATACACCTTTGAAAAATGTTATGTTTGCATTGGAGGCAACTGCAATACGGCCATGTGAGTTGGAAGCGGCTGCAAAGGCAAAATCAGCCAATGTAAACAAGGCTCCTCCTTGTACAATGTTCACCCCATTCAAATGTTTGTCAGCAACAGTCATTTCGGCCATCGCTGTACCAATTGCAATGGAAACAAGGTTAATTTCATTGTGTAAGGCAAACCGATCGTTCTTAAGAATTTGCTCCAGGTGTTTTATCCTGTTCTCCATTTTCAAAGGTGTGGGGTATTAATAAAAAAAGCGGGTTGATAGCCCGCTTTTTCCAGTTAGTATCTACTAATAGAATGTTGATCGTTTATCATCAATCTCAACAAGCTTTTTCAGGCTTTCGAAAACCTGTGAGCCAGCCCTGTAACCCAATGCCTGGGCGAGCCTGTTTTTTTCTCCATCTACATTGGTATCGCCGCTTTTTGTGATGGCAGTAACTTTTGCAAGATATACGCCATTTACACCTTCGATGGGCGATGAAATTTTGTTCTCAGGAAGATTGGATACGGTTCCAATCACTGCCGGTTCGAAGCCTGCAGCGGGTATAGAGTAAGTTTCGAAGTTTAAGCCCGAGGCTTCTTTTACATCAACCGATAATTTTGATGCGATACTTTCAAGGCTGCTTTGTCCTGAAGCCGCGTTGGTCAATTTGTCGACAAGTACCTTTGCTTTTTTATCTTTACGAACGGCTATTTCAACGCGGTCTTTGGCTTCTTCGAAAGTAGAAATACCCTCTTCCGTTTTATCGTTAAGCACGCCAATGACGAATTTATTTCCAAATTCAAAGATTGAAGAGCCCTCGTTGTTAACAAGGATTTTGCCTTTCTCAGCCAGGAAAGCGGCACGAACCAATTGACGTGAGGATTCAAGGCCAGTTACTTCGCGGTCAGTTTCTTTTAAGGTTGCAATTTTTTTATCCAATTTTTGTTCCAGGACCGATTTGTTGAAACTCTCAGAGGTTAAATTCTCACTGGCATACTTGCTGGCTATTGCATAAGTTTTCTGATAGGTGTCGCTACTTGGTTCTACATTTCTTGAAAGAATGGCTATTCTCACCTGATTGGTTTCTTTTCCTTTTTTGGTTGTTTTGATCAGGTGAATTCCATACTGTGTTCTGGCAATGGTAAGCTGGTTGATTTGATTAGCAAAGGCTGCTTCTTCAAATTCAGGAACCATTTGTTTACGTTTAAACCATCCAAGGTCACCACCTTTTAGAGCAGATCCTTTATCTTCCGAAAATTTCATGGCCAATTCATTAAAGCTGGCACCTCTTTCAATGAGGCTTTTCAGACTGTCAACCATGGTCTGGGTTCTCTCCGCCGTCCCGGCAGTTTTTGGGCTGATCAGAATATGACTTGCCTCAACCGAGTCGGGCAACATTTTAAATTGATCAATTTTTGCCAGTTTATAAGCATTGTTTTCAATGTACGGTCCATAGGTGTCGCCTGGCTGAGCTGCGAAAGCCCATTCACCAATAGCGGGAGAAAGTTCTTCTTTTTTGTAAAAGGAGGGATCAAAACGTGTCTCAGAATTTACATTGACATATTGCGGGTTGTCTTGAACAGTTGCAAATTCAGCTTTGTTGTCAGTCACCCATTTTTCAGTTCCTACCTTGTCCGAGGCCGATGGAAGGACATCAAAAGTGATGTATTGAATTTTGCGGCTCTTTTCCTGTTTGTAATCGTCTTTATGAATATTATAGTATTCTTTCAGTTCGCTATCCGATAATTTTATATCGCCATCTGGGACAATAGAATAATTTAAGACGATGTACTGAAAATTTGCATTTTGGTTTTTAGCTTGCAAACTTTCTTTAGCTTCCTGTGAAGTCACATAAAGTCCCTTTGAAACCAAGCTGTTGTATTTTGTACGCAGTCTGTCTTGCTTGATTTGGTTCTCAATATATAACCAATATGATTTTTGCTGAGGAGTAGCATTTGTTTCAAGGGATTTTAAAAACTGTAGAATAGTTGATTTATCAACTTGTCCAGTTTGAGGATTTTTGAACAGTTGCTGAATAATAGGGTGAGGATTTTTCCCTTGTACCTGGTCAAAGAGTTCATCGGCACTGACAGTAATGCCCAGTTCTTGGGAAGCTTTCCCTAAGATGTTTTCCTGAAGATAGCCTTGCCATACTTGTTCGCGTATTTGTTCCAAGGTCGTCTCGTCAATTTGAGTCTGCTGAGTATTCATTTTATAAATTTCAGAAAGCTCTTCCGTCTTCTTCTGAAAATCAGGATATTGAATATCCTCGCCACCGATTTCAGCTATTTTCATTTTACTGGGGCCCATTAATTGATTGCCTGAATTAAGCATATCTCCCAATATAAATGCACCTAAGGCAAGACCGATGACGATCGCTACCATCAAACTACCACGATTCCTTATGTTCTGTAATGTAGCCATTGACTGTTATTGTTTTATGAATGTTCTATTAGATTTTTCGAGGGACGAAGATAATAATTTTCAATATTAAACCTCTAAATTCGATTTTTATTTTAGTTATGATCCAAGATATTAAGGTGTACTAACTCAATTTTGGTATGTGTGGCCTTTAATATTTTGAATTGGTACTGACCGATATTAATGATGGTATTGATTTTGGGAATACTTTCATAATTGTTGAGGATAAATCCGGCAAGGGTTTCGTAGTTTTCATTTTCGGGGAAATCAAGGTTGAATTTTTCATTTAGCTCGTCCAGTTCTACCCGGCCAGAGATAATATACTCATTGGGGGCCACTTGCTTTTCGATTAAATAGACTGTATCGTGTTCATCTTCAATTTCCCCGAATATTTCTTCAAGGATATCTTCACTGGTTACCATTCCAGAAGTTCCGCCAAATTCGTCCACCACAATGGCAATGCTTAGGCGTTGTTGAATAAATTTACTGAGCAGTTTGCTTGCCGGCATGGTTTCGGGAACAATCACAACTTTACTCAAATGAGAGGCGATAGAGGTGGGGTGAGTAAAAATAACCGAATGATGAATGTACCCAACAATGTTATCTATATTTTCAGCATAAAAAAGGATGCGGGAGTAGCCTGTTTCAATGAATTTCTGGCGCAAATCTTCCACGCTGGAAGTGATGTCCAAGACGGCCATCTCGGTACGAGGAACCATTATTTCGCGTAGCTTAACTTTTGAGAAATCAAGGGCATTACGGAACAGTTTAACTTCATTGTCAATTTCTTCCTTGTTTTGCGAGTCGTTGTTGTTCTCAGGCTCATTTACAAAATGATCAAGGTCAATGCGGCTGAATACAATTTTTTCATTTACATTTTGAACCTCTTCATTTAAAAGAACTTTCAAAACTATTTTGGAAATTCCCAAGGTGATTCTGGTAACGGGATAAAACAGAAAGTAGAAAATTGCAATTGGAACGGTAAAGAATTTTAAGAGCCCATTGGGGTTGATCCTGAAAAACGTTTTTGGCAAATACTCGGCTGTTGCCAGGATAAGAATAGTTGAAATGAATGTCTGTGCCAACAGGACCAAAGAATTAGGAAAGTATTGATCCAGAAAAGGTTGTAGTAGTTTGGCAAAAGCAATGCCATAGATGACCAACGATACATTATTGCCAATGAGCATTGTAGCAATAAACTGGGCGGGATGTTGAGTGTATAGGGAAATAAGTTTTGAATAGATGAAATTTTGTTTCTTATCCAGTTCGAGCCTCAGTTTATTGGCGGTAATGAAAGCAATTTCCATTCCGGAGAAAAAAGCTGAAAAGAGGATACTAATAAATATAACAAGGAGCAAATTCATTCGGAAAGTTTATTTTTCTTGAACGTCCACGTACATTTGTCCTTTCAGGTTTTTGAAGGTATATTCAGTAAAGTCTAGATTGGATTCAAAACTAGTTCCGGTAGTAACCTGATCTTCCCGGATGATTTTAACAAATTGATCGGAGTAAATCCTTCCCTTTTTCTTATCCCAAACCAAGTATTCTGTTTTCAGTGTATCGCCTTTTTGGTTAACGGCCACCACATTGTTTTTTGCTTCCCAACGGTCATCCTTTATAAAATTTTTGGCATATTGCGATGTAATATTTGAGGTAATGTTCATCCGGGCATCGTATTGTATAATATGGACACCTTTTGGAAATTCGGTATAAGGTTCTTTTTCGTTTTCGTTACTGTGAATGATCATTTCCGGTGTTTTAACTTTATACCTTACCACTGTTGAATCAGTATAAATTAATTCATATCCTTCAGCGGTTAACGTAGGTAATTCTTCACTGCTGGAAAATTTCTTAATCTTTTCAATATCATTTTCACATGAAACTATTGCCAACCATGTTGCAATACTCAGAAATCCAAGTTTAATCCATTTGTGAGAATTAGAATTTCTGATACTTTGTAGTCTATATTTAATGGCCTTAATGTCCATGGTGTAAAATGATCAGAGTAATTTGATATCGTTTATATCTTCCCTTCTGATGATTGGTCAAAGCTAAGAATAAAAAGTAATAAAAGAAAAACATTGTATTTCTATAGTAAGGAAATTCAATGCTTTACAATAGGATATAAGTGCTTTAATCAAACTTGCGTTTAATAAACCAATAGTCGTATAAATTCAGATACAGACTAAATTTTGTATAATTATTACTTATCAGGTTATCCTTAGTGGTGCCCCTTTTCCCAACCTCTAATGCAAAATTTGCAGTCGATTTAGATTTGGGGAACGGGAAACCTGCCCCTACACTGATGCCCATTTCTTTAATCTGTTGTTTGTTCAGTGTCAGGTATGAATTTTCCTGATGGAGGCCTGCCCTATATTTTACCCTTTTCATATAACTTCTGATTGAAAAAGCATCAGGGATATACTCAAATCCTGCCGAAATTCTGGTTTGATCAGAAGTTAATTCATCTACTTTTCCCCGGAAAACGGCTTTGCTCCATGCTGCATGGTAATAGTCAACATTGATTTCAAGTTTGTTGATTTGACTAAATGACAAGCCCACGCCATAGGTCGAGGGCATTTTCATGATGTCTTTAGCTTCTGTTTCAAAGGCAGAATCTTTTGTGTTGCTATATATACTTGTACCCCCTACTATTGCTGTGGATTGATACAGGGAAGTAAAGTCGGATTGTTTTTCGAACGTAAGTCCCAAGGTAAGATATCGGTTTTTTTCTAATTTCATATCGTATTGAAGACCATAAGTTAAGGTAAAATCACGAAGACGGGTGCTTTCTTTTTTTGTAATAGCTAATACTGCAGGATCAGCAAATTCTAATTTGGTATTCTTGGTTAACCGGCCAAAGATATAATTTAGATTTGCTCCTATTGAAAGGCCTTTAAACGGACGAACCGATACTCCGAAGTATGCCTTGGAGGTGGTTCCATCGCCAAAATAACTGTTAAAAGTTTTTCCAATATTGCTAAGGCTGTCTGAATAGCCGACTTCATAACCCATGTCTGAGAAAGGTTGTAGGCCCAATCCAGCTCCCATCCATTTGGTGACGGGCACACTTAATGAAAAATAGCGGAAATTGACATCGTTGGTTTTTCGAGACCCACTCATACTTTTATAGTTGGAGAAAGTGCCATCGACCCCGAAATCGAAAATAAATGACAAACTGTCATTCGCATTATAGGAAGCGGGGTTCGCCGAATTGATCTGTACAGCGTGCCGGCTACCCAAGGAGGCTCCACCCATGGCCGCTGAACGTCCGTAACTGTAAGGGGCAAGGTCGCCTAATCCAAATCGGGAGAAGGGAGACGAGGTGTTATTGTTTTGCGTGTAGCCTGATAATCCACAGATAACCAAAACTATCACGACTGATAGTGCATTATTTTTTTTTCGCATTGTGTTCCAGAATCCTGTTTAATCCTATGAGGGTTAAATTAAAGTGTACAAATATGGAATAATTTAATTTTTTATCAAAAAAATTAGAATCACCCCCGGTCATAATGATATGTAAATTTTGATAATTTCTGTTAAAGAAATCTATATTCTGTGCCATCTCATAAAGTATGCCATTTTGAACCCCAGCACGGATTGCATCTGTTGTATTCCTTCCAATTTGTTCAAAATCATCACTATAGGTGACCAATGGCAGCTTGCCTGTAAAATGATTCAGGGCCTTGAAACGCATTTCCAGACCGGGTGAAATATTTCCTCCAATAAACTGATTTTTTTCTGAAACCAGGTCGTAAGTGATGGCAGTACCGGCATCAATAACCAGCAGATTCAGATCCGGGAAGAGCTCATTGGCTCCCACCGCAGCTGCCAGCCTGTCTTTGCCAAGTGATTCAGGCGTTTGGTAAAGGTTTTCAATCGGAAGTTCCGTGCGATGGTCAAGTTCCAGGAACTGATCAAATTCAGAACATAAAAATTGTTTTAAATCCTCCTCAGTTGGTTTTACAGAAGAAAGAATAGCCCTCGTTAATTGTGGATGTTCCTCCTTCAGCATTCTCACATGATTGGATGTCAAATGATCCATAGGAACATTAAACATCAAATCATGCTGGTTGAACAAAGCGATTTTTGTCCGGCTATTACCGATATCAATAACGAGGTTTATCAATTTTCTAATCTTCTATACGTTGACTAATATCCAAAGCACTGACTGAATGGGTGAGCGCTCCGATTGAAATAAAATCTACCCCTGTTGCTGCTACTTCGCGCAAACGTTCAAGTGTTATGTTTCCTGAAGCTTCCACTTTTGCCCTTCCTGCAATTAGTTCAACACCTTTGCGCATGGTTTCATTGTCCATATTGTCGAGCATGATAATGTCTGCTCCTGCATCAATGGCTTCCTGAACCTGAGCAAGAGTGGTGGTTTCAACTTCAATCTTAATTCCTTCTTCAATGCTGCTGCGGACCGCTTTTACTGCTGCTGTGATTCCCCCGGCAACTTCAATGTGGTTGTCCTTGATCATGGCCATGTCATGAAGTCCAAGGCGGTGATTGCTTGCCCCCCCCGTCTTTACTGCATATTTATCAAGTTTATTGAAGCCAGGGAGTGTTTTTCGCGTGTCCAGAATCACCGTTTGAAAATCCTTGACAGCATCCGCATATTTGGCTGACATGGTTGCAATTCCTGATAAACGCTGCAAAAAATTAAGTGCCGTGCGTTCTCCTGTAAGCAATGCGCGGTAGGTTCCTTGAAACTCAACCAGCACATCTCCGTATTTCACTTTATCGCCTTCCGCAACCAGCTCATTCCAAATCAAGTCAGGATCGAGTTTTCTAAAAACCATCTCGGCAACAGGAAGTCCTGCAATTACGCCAGCCTCCTTTGCAACCATTTTGGCTTTGCGCTTTATTGCGGCCGGAACAATGTTGTTCGTGGTAATATCGCCATCTCCCACATCATCCTTCAATGCAATTTCGATGAGTATGTTGGCTGCCTTTAATGCGTGTTTGTTCATATTTTACTTCCTAACCTTCTGAAATTTAAAATGATGATCTTTCTCCTGAATCAGATGAGCACAAAGGGTTGGATCTTCCAACGGGTAATCTTCCCGAATATGTCCTCCACGGCTTTCGGTGCGTATTAAAGCCGATTCGCAGATGAGGGTGCAAATATCAGTAATGTGTTTGATTTTTAAAAGATTGTGCTCATTAATTATTTCAGGTAATTGTTTTTTTATTGAGTTAAGTTCTTCAATGGCCTCACTAAGTTTTACGCCCGAGCGCACAATACCGGCTTTTTGGCTCATCATGGCGGCAATGTGGTTTTTTGTTTCCAAAAAGAAATCCTCGTTTTTCGGATCTACTTGGATACTATCTATTTCAGGCAAATCTATTTGAATATCTTTCTTTTTTTTCGCTTGATCAGCTGCCCGTTTACCAAATACCAAACATTCAAGCAATGAGTTGCTTGCCAGCCGGTTGGCTCCCATAACACCCGTAGAAGCTACCTCGCCGCAGGCAAAAAGTCCTTCAATGTTGGTTTCGCCATGCAGATCAGTCTGTATGCCACCCACCATGTAATGAGCTGCCGGAGCAATGGGCAGAAGATCGGTGGTGATGTCGATATTGTAAGCAAGCAGGGTGTTATAGATTGTTGAAAACCGCTTTTTGATCAAATCACGATCCAGGTGTTTTAAACTAAGGTAAAGAAAATCAGCATGGTGAAATTGTAGCTCATTGTAGATGGCATGGGCTACCACATCGCGGGGCGCCAGTTCGGCAAGTGGATGGATATGCTGCATAAACCGTTCACCTTTAGGGTTTAACAGCCAGGCGCCTTCGCCACGCACGGCTTCACTGATCAAAAATGCTTCTTCGCCGGGAATATATAGGGCGGAGGGATGAAATTGAATGAATTCGATGTCAGCAAGTTTGGCTCCCGCATGAAAGGCTAGGGCGATCCCATCGCCGGTAGCAGTGTGAGGGTTGGTCGAACGATCGTAAATGCGCGACAATCCTCCAGTTGCAATGATGGTTGCTTTTGATTGAAAAATAATGTTTTTCCCACTTACAAAATCGAATGCCTGTACGCCAATGCAAACCTGATTGCTCACCAAAATCTCGACCACTGTGGAATATTCAAAAGCCTGGATATTTTTCTGCTCCTGAACTTTCTTCAGCATAAAGATTGTTAGGCCCTTTCCGGTTGCATCACCTCCTGCATGTAAAATCCGGCGATGGGTGTGTCCGCCTTCCAGTCCAAGTACAAAATGCCCGTTTTCCTTGTCGAACTGCATTCCGAGCTGAATTAATTCCTGCACACATTCTTGTCCTTCGGCAACCAGGATTTCTACTGCATCCAGGTCGCATAAGCCACGCCCAGCTAGCAAGGTATCCTGAATATGCGAATCTACTGAATCATCCTTGTCGGTCACAACGGCAATCCCACCTTGTGCATAATACGAATTGCTGATGTCAAGCTGCGATTTGGTAATGATGGCAACACTGCCGTATTTCGAGGCATGAAAAGCTGCCGTCAGGCCTGCTAAACCGCTTCCAACGACAATCGTGTCGAATTTTTTAATTTCCATGGAATTTAAGTATGCCATCTGAGAATATTTTCTTACGAGGGTGCAAAGGTAAAAAAAATGATCAACAGGAGTATGACATTCAATAGCTTTGTTTTGTTTCGCAGGTAGTGTATTAATATTCAAGTTTAAATTATTTCTACATTAACAATTACACTTTCTAAAAAGAAACAATCCACTTACAAAGGATGGCTTTTTTCTTTTTATTAACTCACCTTACGCAAAGGGGCAAGTAGACAAATAGACAATTGACATTTTGAGGTCTAATAAGAATTAAAATGCCAAAATGCTAATTGTCTATTTGTCTACTTGCCCCTTTGCGTAACATGGGTTAATAATATCAGGGTTCATAATTTAAGGTCAGTTATTTAGTGTCCAAATCAAATTAGGTTCCGCTGGTTCCGCTGGTTCCGCTGCTTTGTCTTTTTGCCCCTTGACCATACCTCCTTTTTCTCTTCTTCCTTTTCCTATTAACCATGACAAATAAAATTAACAGAAATGTACTGCAGAATCCATGATTGTACAGGTTTTATTTAAAAAGACAAAGCAGCGGAACCAGCGGAAGCAGCGGAACCGGATCCGATTTAAACACTAAAATAGATGTCTTTCCTTCTCTTTTTTCATTTGGCCAATTATGCTTTGGCCATCGTAAAGTTCTTGAAGTGTAGATTCGTCCTGCTAGGTAACAAGGTTTGTAATGGCTTTCCCTTCGATGTTCAGCCCAATAATACCATGTTGCTGGCCCGTAAGTCCTATAGAATTAATGTTTCCGTCTGCAAAAAGCAAGATCTGTTCAATAGCATCATACAGGCATTTCTCCAATACGGAAAGGTCCTGTTCCTTCCGCCAGCTTTCAGAGAAAGAAATGTAAGCATTGTGGGTGATAGAAAGTTGTTTAACAACCTCGCGTGCCTTACTATGAACAAGAATCAGCGAAAGGCTGGTAGTGCAAAAATCAATGCCTAAAGTATAGGAATTTGAGTCCATGTTTATTTAAGAAATATTTTTAACCCTCAACCTAATTTCCAATTGCTCAAGAGGAACTCCTTTTGTTTCAACAAAAAAGAACCATACTACAAAAAATTGTACAATCATCATTACACCTCCAAAAATAAATGGGATTGCCAAACCAACTTTAGGGATCGAAATGATAACCGGATAGACCTGGGCCGCGATGGCAGCCAAGCCCCAATGAGTAAAGCTGCCCAAAGATTGCCCCTTGCTTCTAACTTTATTTGGAAATACCTCGCTGATGTAAACCCAAATAACGGCTCCCTGTGAGAATGAGAAAAATAAAATAAAAGTGGCCATACTCCATGGGAATAATTCCGGAAAGTTCCTGGTCCATGCAATATAAGCACACATTCCCAAAGGGATGGCAGAGCCCCAGGATCCAATAAGTAAAAGTTTTTTTCTGCCAATTTTATCAATGATAAGCAATGCAACCGTAACTGCCAATACATTGGCTACCCCAATAATTACAGGCTGAAATTTACCCCCAAAACTGGCCCCTATTTCGTTAAGGGTATCATTTAAATAATAGAGAAATCCATTCACAAACGACAATTGATTAAAGGCCGCAACTGCCACACCCAGGAAAATGGGATAGGAATATTTTTTCTGAAACAGTTTTTCACTCGTTCCTTTGGCTACGCTTTTTAAAGATTCCATGATTTCAGCCATTTCTTCTGCAACTCTTAATTCCCCAATCTGGACCAATACATTTTCTGCTTCTTTTATTTTTTGTACTGACACCAACCAGCGAGGGCTGCGAGGAATAGTAAATAACATAAGCGTGAACAGCAGAGCCGGAATACATCCCACACCAAACATTATCCGCCATTGAATATGGAGCACATCAAAATTAAATAACTCGATTAAAGCATTGGATGAATAGGCAATCAAAATACCCAGACAAACATTGAACTGGAATAAAATCACAAGCCGGCCTCTTATTTTTGCCGGTGATATTTCAGCGATATACATGGGCCCCAAAACAGATGAGCCCCCTATTCCAATACCTCCGATAAAACGGAATACACACAACGACCAAAAGTCCCATGCAAATGCGCACCCCAAAGCTGAAACAAAGAACAGGACCCCTAATATCTTTAAACTGTCTCTTCTTCCCCAGAGATCTCCTGGTTTGGAAACAATGAGTGTTCCCAGAATTGTCCCTATCAATGCGGATGACACCACAAAGCCCATTGACCATTCTGATAATTGGAAAAGTGCTTTTACTGCTGATGTTGTGCCCGAAATAACGGCTGTGTCAAAGCCAAACAATAAACCACCCAGAGAAGCAACGATGGCTGCCCGAATCAATGTGCCAGTAATTTTATACCCTTTATCCTTATTTAAAATACTCATAATCAAATTTGTATAGCCTGAAATGATTCATAACCTGTTTAAATATTTGCCATTCTAATCAATACATTTGTTGACATATAAATTACATCATGTAATTATATGAAAATTAAATGTAATATTAAGTAAAATCTTAGTTAATTCATGGCTAAAAAATATCCGGCTTGGCAATAAGTATCTTTTTAAGAATTAATATGTTGACATTGAGATTGATAAGATTAGAATGTGCCCACCTTGGGAAGCTTCACATCCAGGGTGCAGATATCAAAACTTGGTTTGTGAAACTACGTCAGGGCATCTTGCCCGTCGTCTACCCAATCAACTTTAAAATCATTGATCTCAAGATAAAATTTTGAGGACCTCTCCAAGTCACCCCGTCAGTAGAGGCCACATGTTTCCAGTAGTAGATCCAATCAACTTCAAAATCATTAATGTATAAATACGATTTCAGTACAGCGCCGAAACTGAGGTCATCTTCGACCAGAAATATATAGGGCATATAAGTCATTTTGCTGATAATTGTAGGTATTTGGAAATATGCATGTTTTTAATTTATTCCCTGACAAAGGGAATAAAAACCTCGAAGCGGCTGCCTTTTCCAAGCTCACTGTAAACGGCGATCCTGCCACGGTTGGCTTCCACCACGGCTTTCACGTAGCTGAGCCCCAACCCGAAGCCTTTCACATTTTGTATATTTCCACTGTTTTGACGGTAGAAACGTTCAAATATACGGTTTTGCACTGCCTTGGTCATGCCAATTCCCTTATCTTTAACCACAATCAGTACCCCTTTGGCCGTATTGCGGGTTAAAATATGGATGTCAGGGGCATTAAGAGAGTATTTATTGGCATTGTCCAACAGGTTGTAAATCATGTTGGCAAAATGACTTAAATCGCTCGTGGCTAAAGGATTGGCAGCCATCAGGGCACTGGTTACCGAGCCTCCTTTTTTCTCCACCTGAATCACAATACTTTGGATGGCACCTTTAATCACTTCGTGTAAATTGACTGCTTCCCATTTAAATTCAAAATCTTTATTATCGAGCCTGGCAATGGTTAGAATGTCTTCAACCTGTTGGTTCATACGGGCATTTTCTTTTTTGATCATCTCAATATAATACCTGACCCGCTCTGGATTGCCGATGACCTTTTGATTCACAATCGAGTCAGCTGCTACCGATATGGTGGTAATGGGGGTTTTAAATTCATGGGTCATGTTGTTGATAAAATCAGAGTTCATTTCCGAAATCTTCTTTTGCTTCAGTATAAAATAAATGCTGAAAGCAAATGTGACAAGAACGATGATGGAAAATATAAGTGATATGAGCAACAGCCAGTTGAGGGTTTTATAGATGAATGAATCTTTCTGGGGAAAATAAACCGATAGCCGTAAGTCCTTATGAGTGATGCTATTGGGGAACAGGTTCGCTTTATAAAGGCTATTTGCCAGAAGGAGAGGATCAGCCTGCCGGGTTTTCTTGGAAATCAGCGAATCTCCCAAAATGCCATATTCAAATGGTATTGGAATACCCCTGTCAACCAGTTCTTTTTTTAAAATTTCATGGATCTCTTC
>Ga0123339_10001074_pt1 | contig 19411 bp, 15 predicted proteins | sample lystaG_FD_89956 | JGI IMG/M metagenome (GOLD analysis project Ga0123339, IMG submission 89956) | Glacier valley bacterial and archeal communities from Borup Fiord, Nunavut, Canada, to study Microbial Dark Matter (Phase II) -... | ecosystem: Environmental > Aquatic > Freshwater > Ice > Glacier ... | reverse complement strand
GCCGGAATCAATACCCAGATCTAAGAGGGCTCCAAGATTCATGTCACCGCTGATGCCTATAGAGCAATCATAATAAAGTATTTTCATCGCATTTGATCTCCCATATTTTAATAACAAAAAATCTTCATAGATTCCTTATTATTATAAACGTTAGAGTTTACTACAAGGCAATAAATAATAAAATTTGCAAATTAGTTTTCTATCAAATCCTTAAATGAATAATTTGTTTCTTTTATCAAACAAAAAACAAGACCGTAATAATACGTCAGCGAGTATTATTACGGTCTTGTTTTCCCTTTTACCCGTCCTGATCTCAGGCTGTAATTTCTATAATTTTTAAGGCAATAGCTGAACCGATCTTTAGGTGACCTTCCCGGTTGAAGTGTAATCCGTCATCGGTACTGGGAAGTGCTATTTTAGCTGCATCCAAATAATGACATCCTGTAAGCTCCGAAACCCGTACAAAGTACTTGCCAAGTTCCCGCGATGTTTTCGTTGCTTCTTCTTCACCAAATAAATCCGAAAGCCATGAGTTATGCAGATCACCGACCAGCGTCGGCGACACCAGAAGTACTTCCGGCGGCTTGCCAGGGTTTCCGTACTTGTTGCTATTTACCAAATTAACGAGTACCGCAGCACCTGCAGATACATCAAAAGCGGTCAGACTGAAACGCTTTTTAAGATCGTTTGTACCAAGCATGATAATCACCAGATCAAGCGGAGAATGTGTCTCAAGGCAGGGTATCAGGTAATCTTTTCCGCATTTGCACCCTTCAATCGGATCCTGCCATACTGTCGTCCGGCCATTTTGGCCTTCCTCGATGATCCGATAGTCATTACCGAGACTGTTCTGCACGATCCCCGGCCACCGTTCATGATATTCATAACGTGCATGCGTAACAGGATCATATCCCCACGTATTCGAATCACCAAAACAAAGAATGTTTTTCATAATAAGCGCGCCTCCCTGGCTATTCGTTTACTGCTTCTACTTCTTCAAATTTTCTAGAGAAAATTTTTATAACGGATTCACTTGGTTCCTCTTTTGATATATTTGTCATAAAACAGATAGAAAGCATACAGCGGAGCACTTACGCTCGCATTAAATTCGTTCAGAAAATTCTGCAGTTCGGTTCCGTCATGCACCAGATACGTTCTTGTCGAAGCCGGTCCCTTTACACCCATTTCATTTAAATCAATTTGTCCGTTCCTGACAATGAGCGTCTCATAGATTTCCTTTATTAACGCGCCGATCTGATTCTCAAAATGTTCAAAAGCATCTACGAGCTCCTGGTTGTAATGCAGAAAAGGATCTCCTTTGGCCATACTGATGATCTGCACGCCGTCCATAGCGCTCTCGATAAACTGCAGATGATCTGCCCAGCATTTGTTTATCGCAAAAAGTTCAATCTCCTTTTGTGCACGCTCAAACTCTTCTTTTGATACTTGAGTCAATAGTTTCCGGTATTTTTCAGGAGATGTTTTTTCAAAAAAAGAAAGAGCGGTATCCCCCCGCAAAATATCATCGCGTTTCTTATGAACCAGCTTTCTTTGATCATCGACAAGATAGGAGTATTTGGAAAGTGTCAGTTTGGCATCAAAAGTCTGACCCTCAACGACTTTCTGTGTATGAAGGATTGCCCGGTTTATCAGCGGATTCTGGAGTGGCCGTTCCTGCTTAATCCCTCTGTACTTAGGTGGAATGACATCATTCACACGGTACTTAACGATTAAATTATCTTCCAGGCTGATAAAGAAACGGCTCTCTCCCGGATCGCCCTGCCTGCCCGCACGCCCTCTCAGCTGATTATCAATACGAACACTTTCAAATCTGTTGGTTCCGATTACATAAAGTCCGCCTAATGAACAAATCCTCTGATATCCTGTCTTTTCCCTGCCGCCAAGCTGGATATCAACACCGCGGCCGGCCATATTGGTAGATATCGTTACAGTATGGAGCTTTCCGGCATTTGCGATAATATCCGCTTCCTCGACATCATTTCTTGCATTAAGGACATTAATATCGGGGATGGCTTCCCTTATCAGATCTGCTAAATACTCGGATTCTTCAATACTGCTGGTGCCTACAAGAACGGGCCTGCCTTTGGTGTGTTCTTTAATAATTTCTTCAGCTACTGCATTATATTTGGCATCCTTATGTGTGAACACAACATCAGGATGGTCAATTCTGATACATGGCCTATTTGCGGGGATAACGGTTACCGCTTTGTTGTAGAACTCATGAAATTCTGGAGCAGCTGAACAGGCCGTGCCGGTCATACCGCAAATGACGGGGTAGAGCTTCAGGAAATTCTGCAGCGTGATACTGTTCATGACAACGCCCTTGTTCTGTGGTATCAATCCTTCTTTAAGTTCCACGGCATTCTGGAGGCCGTCAGGCCACTGGCGATTTTTCATTATGCGGCCTGTGAACTCATCTACGATCTGCACTTCGTCCTTTCGGACAATATAGTCAACATCCTTTTTGAGAAGGAACTGAGCCTGAAGGATTACATTGATTTTTGCCAGAACATCAACATTCTTAACATCATAGAGATTATCGAGTCTTAAGTTTTTCTCGATCCTGTCAACTCCGGATTCCGTCAGAAAGATATTCTCTTCATATTCATCCGTCTCAAAATGCAGATCGCGCTCAAGTTTGGATACTGCATGGAATATTTTTTTATCAATTTCTATCAAAGTGGGAATATCACCTGCTATAACAAGTGGAACCCGTGCTTCATCTATGAGAATAGAATCAGCTTCGTCAATAATAGCGTACTTAAAATCCCGCTGAACAACATCGTCCGCATGATATGCCAGAAAGCTCTTCAGATAATCAAAGCCGGCCTCTTTTGCCGTGACATAGGTTATGTCGGCATTATACGCATCTTTGTGCTCCCGGGTACTCATGCCTTCATTGATATACCGGACCGATACTCCCAGGAAATCATATACCGGCTTCATCCAGAGCGCATCTCTTTTAGCAAGGTAATCGTTGAAGGTTAAGATATGCACGCCTTCTCCGGTTAACGCATGCAGATAAGCCCCAAAAACAGCTGTCAGCGTTTTACCTTCCCCTGTCGGGAACTCAATGATACGCCCTTTGGCAAGTACCGCTGCAGCCATGAGCTGCGCATCAAATGGCGCGAGCCCCAGGGTGCGCTTTATCGCTTCAATCGTAATGGCAAAAGCTTCCGGCAGCAGGTTTGGGAGGGTCTCTCCTTTTAAGGCACGCTCTTTAACAGACTGCGACATCGCTTTTATCTGTGAATCTGCATATCCCGACAAAGAATATTTCTTGATTTTTGAAAGAGTTCTTTTGAAAGGCCTCAGATTCCTGTCGATACCATTATTGTTAATCATTAGATACCTCTTTTTGCGTCAAATGATCTCCAGCGCAATTCTGATCATATCGGAAAAGGAGGTCTGACGTTCTTCGGCCGTACAGTGTTCTCCGGTGACAAGTGAATCGCTCACGGTCATCAGCGTCAATGCGTCGGCGCCATGCCTGGCGGCCAGCGAATAGAGTTCACATGTCTCCATGTCTACAGCAGCAACGCCATAGGAGGAGAGTAATTTCTTCTTCTGTTCGAATGAATCATCATAGAATTTGTCACTTGTAAAAACATTGGCCACAACAGCTGTCATCTTTTCATCGAGAGCCATATGATAAGCTCTGTCAAGAAGGCCAAAGCTGGCTGTCGGGGCAAAAGAGATACTGCCGAACCGGTCATGATTCATATTGGAATCCGTTGACGCACCCATGGCAATAACGACATCCTTCAGGTGAATGTCAGGATGAATGGATCCGCAGGTTCCAACTCGAATGAGCGTCTTTACATCGTAAAACGCCATCAGTTCACTGGCGTATATTGATATGGATGGTATTCCCATTCCTGTTCCCTGAACCGATACTTTCTTTCCTTTATATGTACCGGTATACCCGAGCATCCCGCGGACTTCGTTATAGCAGACAGGATTCTAAAGAAAATTCTCCGCAATATATTTTGCACGAAGTGGATCTCCGGGCAAAAGTACCTTTGAAGCAATGTCGCCCATATTGGCTGAGTTATGCGGTGTACTCATAAAATAGTCCTCCCGTGTTTCTTATGCCTCACATCTTACTGAATCTGAACATTCTGCCATACATCACGGATATCATCAATGATTATATCAGCACCGGCTTCACGAAGCTCCGAAGAAGTATGGGACGAAGTAAATCCGATGCAGATCATACCGGCCGCTTTCCCCGCCTGAATGCCGCTTACCGCATCCTCGATGACAAAACAGCGTGACGGCTCAACACCGCAGCTGCTTGCCGCTAAAAGATAAATGTCAGGAAATGGTTTCTTTCTTTCCATGTCGCTTCCGCTGATAACCGCATCAAAGGTACCCTCGGGGACAGCAAGAACGGACAGGTTTGTTTCGAGCTTGATCTCCTCTGCACTGCTGGCGACAGCAATCCGGAAGCCGGCCTCTTTGAGTCGAAGCAGCAGTTCACGTGTTCCGGGAAAAGACCGGACAAACTGCGGTGCTAATTCCCTGTATCGGTCATAGACATGGTGCTTTATAGATTCGTCGAATTCCACGCCATATTTGGCTGCCACTTCACCAAGGTACATATCTTCACCCATTCCAATATATGGCTTGAAATCACCGGGGAGGGCAGCGGCCCCGTAATCCTGGAGTGCGATTGCCGCAATCTCGGCCAGTGCGGGCTCTGAATCGACAAGAACGCCGTCACAGTCAAAAAGGACAGCGAAAGGGGCAGCATCATTTTGCGAAGTGGTGGTATTATCATTATTATTCATATAATCTCCTGTCAATCTACTGTTTTTAGTTGTCAGACACGCGGGGACAAATTAAATTATTTAGCTTTCTGAGTAAAATTCCAGGTATCTGCGCACATTTCATCCACACTGAGTTTTGCAGACCAGCCCAGTAATTCGGCCGCTTTTTTGGTATCCGCATAACAGGACGCAATATCGCCCGCACGGCGCGGTACAATCGTGTATGGAACCTTTACACCGCTTGCTCTTTCAAAGGCGCTTACAAGTTCAAGAACGCTCGTACCGTGTCCTGTCCCGATATTCACTTCATCGACGCCGGTATGCTTTGACGCATATTCAAGTGCGCGCAGATGACCCTGGGCCAGATCAACAACATGGATATAGTCACGGACGCCGGTTCCGTCTGCCGTATCATAATCGTTGCCGAATATACTGAGTACCGGAAGTTTGCCAGCTGCCACGCGGGAGATGTAGGGCATCAGATTGTTAGGAATTCCGTTGGGATCATCTCCGAGCAGACCGCTCTTGTGGGCACCGATGGGATTAAAATATCGAAGAAGCACAGCACTGAAGTCAGCTTCCGCTGCACCGAAATCGCGCATAATCTGCTCGATCATTACCTTGGTCCAGCCATATGGATTCGTGGCAGATGTCGGCATATCCTCAGTATAAGGTACAGAGTTGTTCAGACCATACACGGTAGCAGATGAAGAGAAAACAATTTGCATGCATCCGAACTTTTTCATCTTTTCCATTAAAACAAGCGTCCCGTATATATTGTTGTTGTAATACTCCAAAGGCTTCTCCACAGACTCGCCTACTGCTTTGTATCCGGCAAAATGAATGACAGCATCAATCGAGTGCTGCTCGAAGACTTTTTCAAGGGCATCGCGGTCTTTGATATCAACTTTATAAAAAACAGGGCGCCTGCCGGTTATCGTCTCAATTTTATCAACAACATCCTCTTTCGCATTGTAAAGGTTATCGACGATAACAACTTCATAACCGTTCTTGAGTAATTCAACACATGTGTGACTTCCAATATATCCGATTCCACCCGTAACTAATATTTTCATGATGCTTTCTCCTTTTATAGTTGTCGTTTACTATACAGATTTTTTATGAGCCGGAAGAACCGGCAAGCTAAAATCATTCTGCATTTACATAATCAATGAAACGCAGGAAATTCTTTTCCCCTTCCGCACTTCGCGCATACACTCCGGCATGCTCCAAAACCTTGGAGAATACAGTACCGATCTCCTGTTTCAGAATAAGATCCGTGTTATCAGCAGTAAAAGTGTATTTCTTCTTAAGTTCATCAGCCCAATCTGCATGTTTGGCAATGGTCTTGATTTCCCGGACATCTTCGCCGTTTATAAGCGAAATGCCGAGGCGCTTTATCTCCGACTTAAGGCGCGCGGGCAGAACGGCAAGTCCCATAACTTCGATGAGTCCGATATTTTCCTTCTTGATGTGATGAAGTTCCTCATGGGGATGGTAGACACCCATGGGGTGTTCTTTTGTAGTGATATTATTGCGCAGTACCAGATCCATCTCGTAAAGATTGCCGTTTTTTCGTGCTATGGGCGTAATTGTATTATGAGGATCGCCGTCAGTCTCCGAAAACACAAACGCTGCTTCATCGGTATAACCGCGCCAGGCACCGAGAATTTTATCCGAAAGCTCCACCAGGCGGTTATCATCCTTAGAGCTAAGTCTGATAACAGACATTGGCCACTTTACAATACCGCACTTAATATCTTCAAAGCCAAGGAGGCTGAATTCCTTTTCAACAGACGCCTTTGCCATGGCAAAAGTGTAATGTCCGCCCTGAAAGTGATCATGACTCAGTATAGATCCGCCGACAATGGGCAGGTCTGCGTTACTTCCGACAAAATAATGGGGGAACTGCTTTACGAAATCAAGAAGCTTGCGAAAAACCGTTTTATCGATCTTCATCGGGGTATGTTCAGCACTGAATACAATACAGTGTTCATTGTAATAAACATAGGGCGAATACTGGAAAAACCACGGCTGATTATTAATAGCTATAGGAATGATCCTGTGATTGCCTCTGGCCGGATGATTCAGACGCCCTGCATATCCCTCATTCTCTTTACACAAAAGACACGAAGGATAACCTCCCTGCGGTGCCAGCTTGGCGGCCGCGATGGCTCTGGGGTCTTTCTCGGGTTTTGAAAGGTTGATCGTAATATCAATGTCTCCATATTCGGATGCCGATACCCACATTATATCTTTTCTGATGCGGTAACGACGAATATAATCGGAATCCTGGCTCAATTTGTAATAATAATCGGTAGCTTCTTCGGGGGATTTTTCATACCTTGCCCTGAATTCTCTCTGTACTTCGTGGGGCCAGGGTACAAGTGCGCCCATAAGTCTTGTATCAAACAGATCCCGGCTGTCAATCGTATCTTCGATCAGCTTATTCTCTACAGCATAATCCAGAAGATTTTTCAGGATTACTTCAAGATCAGTATCTGCTTTATCGCTCCGGTCCTGATAATCACTGCATGCAAGGATTTCGAGAATCCGGTTAACTGCATAGATTCTGTCGGTATCATAAATCAGTCCGCAAGCTATGCCATATTCCACCAAAGCTTTGACATATGTATCAATCATATCCAAATTTGCTCCTTCTTGATGATAAATAAAGACGTCCTTTGAAATATAAAGAAACAAAAATAAATAAAATCTTTGCTGTGGTAGTATCGATATGGACAAGAAAGATCGTATTATTTAAATTTTGTTTGATATTCCAACTGCAAATTGTATCGAAATCAGACCCATTAGTCAACCTGAGGGCGGATAGTTGAAGTTAACCAGTGATAATTTCATCCTATGGACTAATCAGTGAATCTTTCACCCCTATGGACATATTGGATAGAATGGGAGGATGAAATAGAAAACCTCGATAACTATTTTCTTAGGTTATCGAGGTTTCCGCTGCTAAATCAATTCAACATGACGCTGAGAATGAACTCATCCCTGAATCAGAAAATCAGTTCGTCTTTTATCCTGACGGCTTCTTCTTTCAGATAGGCCAGATCTTTGTCTGTAAGGTGGTTGGCCAGGCATTCATCGATATGTTTAAGCATAAATAGAAAATGTTCGAAGTTACCGGGCGGGACCAGGCTGGCGCCGCCTTTGTACAGACCATATTTCATGCCGGCAATGGCCAGGCGATCATTATCAAAAATCGGACGGCACCATGACTTGGGGTATACTTTCGGTTCATTATCACGCCACATCCGATCAACCATCGTCTTCATGCTCAAAAGACCTTTGTCCGTTCTTTTAACTTCTTCGGCAATACGGTCTCCCCAACCGGTTTCAAGGCCTAAAGCCCAGTTCATCGGGAAAAGTACAGTGTCAAAATCATAAAGCTGGCATGCCTTCAAAGCAATCTCTTCACTATGGGCAGAGAATCCGATATTCCGGATCAGTCCTTCCTTTTTGGCCCACTGGAATACTTCGAAAGCTCCCCCCGGACCAAAAGTCTGGTCAAGTTCTTCCTGCGTTGTCAGCGCATGCATCTGATACACATCAAAATGATCCGTCTCCAGAAGTTCAAGAGAGTGCAGTAGTTCTTTCTTCGCACCCACAGCTCCTCGCTCCGTCGTCTTACACGCCAGATACACATCGGACCGGTATTTCTTAAGAGCCGGGCCGAGGCGCGACTGGGCGTCGCCGTACGTCGGCGCGACATCGAAGTAATTGATGCCGGCATCAATTGCATAATCCACATAGTTCTGCGCAATTTCCAGTGTCTCATTCATATTAATAATTCCACCGAAAATCACGGGGCTTATCATCATTCCGGTACGGCCAAAGCGTTGAAGTTCCATGTGTTTGCACCTCCTGTGCCATCTGTAATGCAAGTTTTTCAAAATATTCTTACTCTATTATAACCATTATGAAGAAAAGAAATATTAACAACACTTTAATTGTTCTATATAATCCGAAGGGCAGACGCCTGCAACCGAATGAAATATCCGGCTAAAATAGAACTGGTCACAGTATCCAACCCGGTTTGCTACATCCTTAACAAACACATCAGGGTCTTGCTGGATGATTTTTTTGGCCTTTTCGATTCTTATATTTGTAAGATAATTGTTAAAAGAGCAGTCTGCATACGTGCGGAACAACTTGCTCAGTGACGTCTGGGATAAGCCGAATTTTTTGCAGACCAGTTGAATTGATAATTCATCGCAGATATGCCGCGTCAGATATTCGGTAATATCACGATAGATATCAGCTTTATCCCCGCTCTGTATGCGAACCTTTTCATTGATATTCTGACAAATAATTCCCAGAATACTTTCACATAAGTTGTCCATGGACGCAGCGTAAGAGAACGCATCATCAAGCATATATTCACTGCTCTCCTGTGTTTCCTGCAAAAAGCTGTATTTGTGCATAACACAGAATATGTATCTGATTTTTACTTCGACCCATAACTGCGATCGCTTTTCAGTCTCCCATTTTTTTAGTAGATTCTGTATTTCTTTCTTAACTTTATGGCTGTCTTTTTGTTGAATCGCATATTCAATACATTCAAAGTGATTCTCCTCAAATCCTTTCGAGCAGTCCTGACAATGTTGATTGTCCAACATAATCGTCTGATTTTTCCCGATAATAATTGATTTATCCATTTTTCGATACAATTCTTTAATCACTGTTGGAAACTCGCCCGGGGTAAGTGATTCTTCCCGGATAACTGCTGTTATAAAGGATGTATTATCCACGCATTTCCAAATCGTCTTTATTATCATGTCCTTGAAATCCGTCTGATACAACAGTTTTTGAGGACAAATAAAGAGGGATTCCATCTCATCCCTGCCGTATACAAACATCTTTTCATCTTGAATTGAAAAGATCTCAATGCCCATCCGGCTGGAAAACCTTGCCGGGATGCCATTTTTTCGCATAATAGCCATGTAGTAATAGCTGTCTGAAAATACTTCTTCGAGTTCATCCTGTCCCGGAATACAACATCCGGTGCACAGATTCCTTATCATCCTGTTTCTTCGTTCATAATGAGAGGTCATCAGTTTAAGTTCCAGTTGATCCAGAATATCTTTCAGTGCGGAAGGCTTTACGGGCTTAAGTAAGTAATCGCATACGCCGGAGCGGATAGCACCCTTTGCATATTCAAAATCCTGATATCCGCTGACAATAATGGATAATATGTCCGGAATTTCTTCTTTTACATTAGAAATCAATGTGATTCCATCCATAATCGGCATCTTAATATCCGATATCAATATATCCGGATGCAGTTCCCTGACTTTCTGCAAAGCACTTTCGCCGTTATCTGCCGTAGCAATTACTTCAAAATTGGGACATTTTAGTTCGATAATTGTACAAATATGACTGAGTGCTGTCGGTTCATCATCAGCAACAATTACTCTATACATTGTCTTCCCTCTTATCTTCTTCACTGATCAAAGCGCCTATAATAACATCTGTTCCGTTCTCTGATGAACTTATCCTAAAGATTAATGAATCATTATAAAGGAGAAAAAGTCTGGCATACGTATTAACCAACCCCATGCCGCCGATTTCCATCTCCACATTATTTCTTTCTTCGCTCAGTTTCCTTTTCACCTGACTGCACTTTTCATAGGTTTGCTCAATCAGATTTTCTTCGAATCCATCACCATTATCATGAACCTTAATATACCAGCTTTTATCATCATAATAACCGGAAACATCTATCTGGATAATCCTGCTGCTGTTTTCATATCCGTGCAGTATTGAATTCTCTACAATTTGCTGCAGTACGATCTTCGGAAGAGTCTGCTTCATGATTTTATCATCCACTTTAATTGAATATTCAAGCTTGTATTCATAACGATATTTCAGCAGAGCAAAATACAGATTCAGATAGTCAATTTCCTCACTTATGGTTGCATATTTTTCTTTTGTATTGGTTGAATACCTGAGCATTTGTGCAAGATTGTCACAAATATCACAGATCACTTCATCATCGGCCAGAATCCCGCGGTTTGAAATTACATTCAATACATTAAAAATGAAATGAGGATTCACCTGAGCCTGAAGTAAATCGAACTGGGCCTGCAGCTGCAGCATTGACATCCTTTTTTCTTTGAGACTCGACTTGTTCAGGCGGCTCAGCATGTCTTTATAGGACTCATACAGCGCTTCAATCTCATCGTTTGATATTTTCGCCTGTATTTCATCATTCATGTTTCCGATTTCAGTATTCTCCATAAATTTCTGCAGCTGATGAATAGGTTCGGTTACATATTTTGAAGATACATTTATATAAACGAACGAGAGAAGGAGAAAACTTATTACCACAGCCAGAGTAATTGGAAGTGCCGACAGTATAGAATCAAATGTTATGTTTACGGATTTGACCACTGCAACGGTAATGCCTGTTTCGTTTGACACCTGTAAGGATACTGCGATGATTTCACCTGTATCCGGGTTTTTGACTTCAGTGGTTCCTGTTTTCAAGGAAAGAACTGTATCCACAAAAGAGTCAGATGCAAGCTTCATATTATTCGAATAAATAAGCTTTCCATCATTTCGGATGAGCAGCACATTGGTATCCTGGCTGTCTGTCATAAAAAGTGTGCCTAGATCTTCAATCTTACTTTGCACCTCGATATATCCTAGACCTGCTCCCTGGATTTCTTTGACTACAGAAAAGACCTCGGGATTTTCCTTTTTACCCCATTCATCTGTGTGCGCGCCGATGATAACCGGAATACCTTTCTTACCCGTTGCCTGATCGATCCATGTAAGATCCTCAATTGTTATGGTGGGGTCGATTACCTGGTTGGAAATATTCCTTCCGGCAATAACCGTGCCTCTCTGATTAAACACAACAACACGATTAAAATTCTTCCAGATGTAATCTGTATTTATTGATTCACGTATAGAATCAATTGTATCAATGATATACGTGCTGGAATAGGCTTCGTTTTCATTTGGAGAAGACAGTATTTTAATTGCCTGCAGTACCTCAGGATCTGACAAAATATAGCTGCTGATCGCTTCCATTTGCTGAATCTTATCATCAACCTGCTGCGAAAGCACTTTTGCAGATACATTCAGATTCTGATACTCGCTTTCCCTGTACCGGCCGCTGTCGTAGGCATAATAAATAGTTCCGACAATAAGTGACGCAACTACTGCAAAAAACGAATATATCAGTATGATTTTCTTTTGAAATTTCATCGTTTCTCAATTCTTCTTAAAATATGACAAAGGACGATATGAGATAAAGATTCATACCGTCCAGCCTTAACTTTATCCTTTTACAGCACCGGCTACCATACCGGCAACTAAGCGTTTGTTAAAGAATATGAATAGGATCAACATAGGTATCGTGATGATTATAACATCGGCGAACAGTAAATTGTAGGAGCTTGAATACTGGCCCATAAAATTATATAGAGTCAGCTGAACGGTTACATTCTTGGTTCCAGGGAGAAAATACAGTGGATTCGTAAAATCATTAAAGATATTAACCGCATTCAATATGATTACTGTCGCCGATACCGGCTTCAGCAGAGGGAAAACAATGGCAGTATATAATTTGAACTTGGAGCACCCGTCTATATACCCGGCCTCTTCGAGTTCTTCTGGTATGGAGCACATGAATCCCCTGTATAGCATGACAGTAAACGGAATCTGTAGGGCTACTTCTATCATGATCATTCCAAACAGGGTCTTATAAATATGCATATTCTGCATCATCCAGATCGTCGGAAGTATGGCCGCAGGGACCATCAGGCCGGTAAGAATCAGGGAATTAATAAAGCGATGTACTTTATCCGTCCGGCGCTGCAGGACATAGCCCGCCATTGAGCCCGTGATAACCAGTAAAATAACGGATCCAGCCGTAATGAGCAGGCTGTTTTTGAAGGCGGTAAAGATCTGAAAATTGTTGGCGGAAAAGACTTCCGCATAATTCTCCCAGTGAAAAACCTGCGGGAGTGACAGATTCAGAAGGTTGGCTTCACGCCGTTCTTTAAGTGAGTTTACCAACATAAAAATGAACGGAATAACATAAATAACAGATGCGCAGATTATGCCGGCTATATCTCCCAGCAGAAACAGCTTTTTCTTTTTCATCTTTATCTGACCTCCTTGCTGAGCAAATATTTCTGCAGAGGATACGCAAGGCCGGCAATCAGGACAAACATGATAACATTGCCTGCTGTGGAAAGGCCGTAATATCCGGCTGCATATTGTTTGTAGATAATGGAGGCCATAACATCCGTCGCAAATCCAGGTCCGCCGCCGGTCATTGCCCAGATAAGGTCGAAGGACCGCATGCCTCCGATGAAGGCAAGAATAATAACCGAGTTCATTGCCGGTCTTACAAGCGGCAGTGTGATGCATTTTAATTGTTCCCATCCGGTAGCGCCGTCAATCGCCGCTGCTTCATAGTAAGATCTGTCAATGGACTGGATTCCTGCAATATAAATAACAGTTGCTATTCCGACACCTTTCCATACATCTGTTGCAATCACAGAGAACAAAGCCAGATTCGTATTTCCGAGCCAGTCGACAGCAGGTATATTTATAAATTCCAGAACCTTATTGATTAATCCCTTTGAAGGATGCATTAGTGCTGAAAATGTAATGCCTACTGCAACAGTACTAACCAGGTTCGGAAAAAAGACAACAGAACGCAAGAAATTTTTCGTTTTGATTTTACCAGTCAGAAATATAGCTATCAAAAACGCCAGGATAACTTTTAACAGGCACGTGAGCACTGCATAAACAATCGTGTTTTTAATGCCGATACTAAGAGAATCATCCGTAAAAAACAACTCGAAATTCTTTACTCCGTTAAATGTAAAACTATCAAAATTCCATACTGTCATACTGAAAAACAGGGATGATATCATTGGTATCAAAAAAAATAACGTGAAGATAGCCAGTGCAGGGACAACAAACCATGTTGAATATTTTTTGCAATTCATATTTACCTCGTTATTGATTCTTTAAATAACGGCCACCGATACATTCGGTGGCCGTTACTATTGGAATCAATTGATATTATTCAGCCCAGTCTAATCCCAATTGAATCGCCTGCTTATAGCAGTCTTCGTCATACTTTGCTGCAGCTTCTGCGCCGGTCGTCTGGCCGGTGCCGCATTCTACGCAGATAGCAGGACAGTCAGCCCCTTTGACGGATGTCATAAATTCAAGCGCTGTTCCTGTCTTTCCGGCATCAAAGTATGCTTGCATGTCCTTTGCAACGGCCTGGTATGCATTGTCAGGAAGAGAGTAACCCTTTACGCAGTAAGGTCCATCTGGGAGAATCGTGGCTGCATAAGTGTTTAATGCTTCATCTGATACGTAGAATTGCATGAACCTGATGATATCCTCTGCCTTATCACTGTTTCTATTGCCGTAAATGCTCGATGGCATCCAGACAGTAAGGCCGTTATCTGAAGCGTCATCACCTGGAATTGCAAATACACCGATATTATTCACAACATCATTGCCATACAATCCATATATATTTGACAGAGCCATTGTCAGCATAAACCAATGAGCACCTTCACCATTTGCAAGCATGTCACAGGCATCATCATATGTTGTTGCAAGATAGTCTTTGTTGTAGAAAGGTGTTGTTTCAGCAAGCTTCTCCCAGCTTCTTAAAGCCGATGGAGTTGAAGCATACTTTGCCGTTCCTGCTTCAAGGTCAGCAGGGAAATTCGGAGCTGCTGAAATTACATTGTAGTTGTCGCCAAGAAATGCAACCTGGGAAGTCCAGCTGTCGGCAAAAGCACCGATCAGAGCCGTCTCGCCGGCATCTTTTAATACCTGACAATTTGCAATAAACTCATCCCATGTCTTGGGTACAGTAAGATTGTATTTTGCATACATTTCTTTATTATAAAGGACTGCACCAGCCTGTGTTGACGATACAGGAATACCGTATGTTTTGCTATCAATCGTCACTGTACCCTTATATGTATCATCAAGTTTCGATACAAAATCCTGTCCTGAAATATCGATGAAGTATTCTGTGGGATTAAGCGCACTTAGAAGAGCACCGGAATTGTAAACACAAAGGTCAGCCATGTCTCCGGATGCCAGACGTGTCTTAACTATATTATCTCCGTCTGATCCGCCGAGACGTGTTTCTATTTCAACTGTAATTCCTAATTTCTCTTTTGCGAGGGCACAGACAGCCTCAAGGCCGGCAAGCGGTTGGTCAGAATCAATCAATAATGTAAGGGTTGCTTCCTTATACTCCCCTGCGGTGTCAGCAGCTGCAGTCGTCTCTGCTACCGTTGTGTCAGTTGCTGCTTTGGTTGTTTCTGCCGCTGCGGTGGCTTCTGCCGTTGTAGTGGCTGTTGTGGTTGCGCAACTGGCCAGCATGGTTACTGACAAGGCAGCAGCAACAATAATTGACATAATTTTCGTTCTTTTCATTCAATTTTTCCTCCTCTTTCTGAATAGATCGCCGTTAGCATGTGTATTTTTGCTAATAAATAGATGTTATCACAGCATTTTTTTGTGTTACATGGACAATCAAAGCACAAAGCATGAAAAATCCAGTCTTGTTTTTTCGTTTTACTTGATAAACCTTATTACATAATCTCCTGACCCGGCAATTGCGGATAAGTTGTTTCCGATCCGTGCAAAATCCAAACCGGCAGCATCAGTAACACGCGTAGCCTGATCCAGAATTATGTCAGCAGTTGTATTATGAGGAACACTGGCTTTCAGTGTCACTTCGTTTTCGTTACAGCTCCAGTTAACGGAAACCGGTCCATATACACTATTATAAGACGCATCCACATAATCAAGATTACCACCGATATGCGGATAGAGAATCGAATGCTTATATCCCGGATTTTTTTCATCAATTTCTATGCCGGCTGCCACACGATAAAGCCACTCACCGATCGCACCATATGCGTAATGGTTGAAGGAATTCATATCAGGGCTCCACATGGTTCCGTCCGGCCTTAACCCGTCCCAGTGTTCCCATATTGTAGTCGCGCCCATCTTTACCTGATACAGCCACGAAGGAAAATCCTCCTTCAATAGAAGGTCATAGGCTTCCCTGATATGTCCGTTCTGGCTGAGAGCATGGCAAAAATACGGGGTTCCAACAAAGCCGGTGACAAGATGTCCGCCTTCTTTATCAAGGAGCCTTAGAAGTCCCGCTACCGTCTTTTCTATATACGCATCAGGAACAAGATTAAAATACAGGGAAAGAATATGGGCGGTCTGCGTCTGGGCTGTAAGAATTCCGTTCTTGTCAAAAAAGTGAGCCTGATATCCTTTTACAATCTCGTTGTACAGAGAACCATACTTCTCTGCGTCTTCTTTATTTCCGACAACAGCCGCCATTTTCGCGAATAATCCGGTTGAATAGGCATAATATGCGGTACATGTCAGGTCATTAGGTGTTGCCCCGAAATAACTTCCTTCTTCCGCATCAAGTGCTACCCAGTCACCGAACTGCAGTTGATAATTCCAGATCCCGTCCACAGCATGATTCTGCATAAAGCCGATCCAGCCCTTCATACTCTCATACTGGTTTTCAATGACAGATTTATCCCCGAAAGTCAGGTACAGAGTCCAGGGATTAATAACGGCCGCATCACCCCATGCCGCTGCGGAATGTGTTCCATCCTTCAGAAGCCTGTCATCATCGACTTTCCCCGTAAGGATATCCGGGACAACATGCGCGACACCGCCTTCCGGCGTCTGGTCAGCTTCCAGGTCTCTGAGCCATTTGCTGAAGAAAGTATATGTATTCATTATGTAGCTGGCCGTCCGGCAGAAAATCTGTGAATCTCCTGTCCATCCGAGACGCTCATCCCGCTGCGGACAATCGGTAGGAATGTCGAGGAAATTACCCTTCATCCCCCATTTGATATTATGCTGCAGCTGGTTCAAATCAGGATTCGAACAGGTAAAAGTTCCTGTCTCTTCCATGTCCGAATGTACTGCATGGGCAGTAAAATCTGAAATGTCCGGTTCTCCGGGCCAGGAAGAAATCTTTGCGTACTGGAATCCCTGAAATGAAAAATACGGATGATACTGTGCTTCCCTGTCATCTTTACAAATGTAGACAACCGTCTCCTTTGCGGACCGTAAGTTATCAAGATATACATTTCCCTCAGAATCCAGGACCTCAAAACAATTGAGTTCCACTTTGTCCCCGGCTTTTCCTTTGACCTTGAAATGAATCCAGCCTGTCAGGTTTTGTCCGAAATCAATAACTGTATCACCTTGTTTTGTCTTAAAAATACGCTGCGCAGGTATGGCTGTTATTTCTTTGACAGTGGATCCATTTTGAGGAACAAGCGTGTTTTTGGAAAATGGAACAACAGCAACACTTTTCCAACTCTCATCCAGGAAAGACACAGTATCCCAGCCGTCTATTTCCTTATTGGCATCATATATTTCGCCATCGTAAATCTCTGAAAAAATAACCGGACTGTCACTGCCTTTCCAGGTGCTGTCAGATACAATGATTTCGCTGGTGCCGTCCTCATATGTGATCATGATCTGACAGGCAAACGCTGTCTGCATACCATAGTGATTATTATAACGTTTGAAGCCCATGACGCCTTTATACCAACCTGCTCCAAGCATGGCTCCAATCGCATTTCTGCCATCCTGCAGATAATCGGTCACATCATATGTCTGATAAAGGAGACGATTATGATAAGAAGTCCACCCGGGTGCAAATTCGTCATCCCCGACTTTCCTGCCATTTACAAACAAATGGTATATTCCCAGGGCTGTTGACAGAACAAAAGCCGATTTAATCCTGCCTTTGAGTACAAACGCTTTTCTGACATAGGTTCCCTTTGAGTTATCCTTGTCTTCTTCCGTTTCTGCGGATACAAATTCGCCGATCCATTCATCTGTATTTTGCAGAGCGGCAATAAAAAATACCGGAATACTCCAGTCACTCATCTCTAGATAATTATTCACGGATCTTACCCGAAGATCATATTTGCAGGCGGATTCCCAAACCATTCCTTCAACTGTCACATGAGCCGATTCATCACTGGCACAAACCCCGCTGTCATAAACAGGATTATCAAAATCCATATCCCGGGTTATCTGTATCTGATAGGATGTCTGAACAACATTTTTCTTATCTGAACCCAGTATCCAGCCAATTTGTATTTTGCCGGATATCCCAACAGGATTATGTAAATAATTGACTCTCACATCTGTTACATTATACATTTCATTTTCCTCCCATTTTCTATTTCGAGATTTTTATCATATACTTTGCAGGCTGCTAACACTATGCAGAAAAATGATTTCATGCATGGATTTTTCAGTAAAATAAGAAGCGGTGAGTCTGTGTATTCCTTTATGCAGTAATTCAATCTGACAATGTCAATTCTTATCTATCTTACTTTTCCGGACAGCTCGAGCGCCAAATCATAGGCAAACTTTAATTCTTCGATGCTGCAGTGAGGCTGAACAATATGCGTTGTGCAGCAAATCCAGCGCTTGTTTTTAAGAGCGGCAAACACTCTGCGAATCTCCTTTTCCAGACGGTCGTAATTGCCGAATCCCAGAGTCGTTTGAATGCAGATACCTCCCAGAAGGGCAAATTTATCCTGATACTTATTCAGATAAATGTCGTATGACATTCCTGCAGACTCCTGATAAGGGTGGATCAAATCATATCCCAGATCTACAATACCGTCCAAAACCCCGTTAATGTTCCCGTCGCTGTGGAGACTCACAAACGTATTCCTGGCTTTTACGGCGTCGATCAGTCTTTTGTGATTAGGATATATCAGTTCCCGCCAGGCGGCCGGACTGAACAGCAGGCTGTTCTGGCTTCCCCAGTCATCAGATACATGGATCATATCAATGCCAAGATCAATAACATTATCGGCAAATTGGATATTCCACTTTGACTGCCTTTTATAAACTTCAGCCAAATCTTCTTTGTCTGTAACCATATAGCACATGTGGTCTTCTATTCCAAAAACCTCATTCAGGCACTCAAATATACCGTGGGTCTGCATGTAACAGAAACGCTGCCGCAAGATTTTCTGGTGGTGCAAAGCTTCAGCTGCACTTTGATAATCTGAGGTTCGATTAGGGTCTGTCATAGGCATTTCCAAAAGTACCTCCGGTGTAATTTCAACCCCGGAAGCTCGCAGACGGGCAATTTCTTTCAAATCATAAGGGAATGGCCCGCCAAAGATATGCGCCATATCCAATTGATAGTGATCTTCAAACTGGTGAAGCGAACCGAAGTCCTTTTCGATGGATTCAACTACATTGTCAAATACCCAGGCATATAAGGGGGTGATACCGGTGTTGTTTTCACCCCGTATTGTCTTTGAAACCAATTCAAAAGAATTCATATTTTCCCCTCACAATACATTTATTCCTGAACGCGAACGACACGTTCATACAAAACCAATATGCTTCTCATCATATGTTTCAAAGTCGCAAAACACTATGCACAAACAGGGCATCCTGCATGGATTTTTCAGGCTATACTGAAAAAGAGCTCTGCAGTCATGTGACTGCAGAGCTCTTCCATTACTCAGGTTTTCTTTATGCGCGGATGTAACCGCTTCTGTCCGGTCTGG
>Ga0123339_10001072_pt1 | contig 19429 bp, 9 predicted proteins | sample lystaG_FD_89956 | JGI IMG/M metagenome (GOLD analysis project Ga0123339, IMG submission 89956) | Glacier valley bacterial and archeal communities from Borup Fiord, Nunavut, Canada, to study Microbial Dark Matter (Phase II) -... | ecosystem: Environmental > Aquatic > Freshwater > Ice > Glacier ... | reverse complement strand
TTTGCACCCAATAATAAAATTTACGCTCCCCAATCCCACATGTTTGGGCAAAAGCTACTACCGACATTGAACTTCGTTCCCACTCTGCAACTCTTGCAAACATTTCTGCTTTCTTTTGACTTAACATCACCTATATATTTTTAACAAAGGTAGGCTCATCAAATCAAAAGAAAAATATGGAGTTGGTGGGGTGGATACACGTAATGCTTTATTTTTTTCTTCCATCTCTCGATATATATAATGGTCCATAGTTATGGATGATCTCAATCCCGGAGTTTTACCTTCTAAAATATCACTCCATCGAAAATCATATTCAATCCCATGATAGTCAGTAAGTATAACTCTGGCATTTTTATTATTTGGGAGATACTCTTTAATGGTAAAAAGCTTGGCCATTTCTGGATTTCTATATTGAAATACTATATTTGCTGTTTCCACCAAGCTTACTACACTTCCAAGTAATTTCAATGGTTCTCTCCCAATATCAGCAAGAATCCAACTCTGTTCTTTGACAAATTGACAACCACACCATTCAATCAGGTATGATAATTCTTCTCTAATTTTTCCATATCTCCGAATAATTGTAATATGAAATTTGCGGTGATCGTTTGGTGTGATTTTATTTAAAAGTGATATTTCGTTAAATGCGGACTTAATAGATGGCCTACTGTTTGCTAAAATAGATGCTTTTCTCTGAAAGAAATATTCATTATTGCTTAAATCTTTTACCAAAAACCAGATTTTAGTTTTTTTGATTAGTTCAAGCTTTTCCTTCCCAATCTGTGAAATATCTAAATAGTCGGCAATTTCTAATACCACATTGAACTTTTTGACAACCGTATAGTTACTTGATAATTCCTGATCAGTGAAGTTTATCTCTTTTACTTCATTGTCAAACAACTCAATTGCTGACTTTACGGAGGGAAAGTATCCATGTCTCAATTTAGAAACAGCCACTATATGAATTCCGTATTTAGTCTTGACCTTTAAAAATGGTCCACCTTCAATGATTTTATTTTTATCGCTCTCATGTCTAATCCCTGGAATATATTGTATTAAATCAAGTTTATTGTCCCATTCCGGTTTTAATGAAAGAAGTTCTTCTCTAAGTATTTTAATCATGTATGTACTATAGTTTTTCGCATATGCGATTTGATCGTTTGCGGTTTTTATCGTTGGATAATTTCCTTTACGCAAATTCCCAACTGAAACCTTATGCATTCCAAAAGGAGTTTCTACAACAGCATAGGGAGATCCTTTTCCATATTTTACACCAGATAAATAATCAATAAAATTTAGTTTATTAATCCAATCCGGATACTTTTCAAAAATCTCATCTTCAAAATTCTGAAGTTCGTCGTTCATCACATTTGTCTTAATAAAAATTAATTTTAAACATATCGATCGCAATTTAATAAAAATATAGTTTGTTCAGAATAGTATAGCATTGATATTAAAATAGTTAAACGTATATTTAGAATTTATTACTAAATTAAAACAGAATTTTATGGTGAAATATTTTGACTGTATGAGATATGTTCAATTCGTAAATTACAAGAGCTTTCATATACTGTCAATCATGTCTTGTTCATCCATCATACCTGTTCATTTTAAATGAACAACTTGTCTGACTGAACATCTATTTATGTCTACCATTATTTGAAAACCAGATAGAAATTCAGAATATTATTTTTAAAAAATCCTTGTTTTGTGATATATGTTCATTATATTTGACCGTTCATTTAGAATGAACAGATGGTTTTAGTGAACAAAAAAGCTTTAAATGCCTGTAACTGTTAGACTAATAGATGAAAGATGTAACAACACCTGAACTTAGCCCAATCGGATTGGATATAAAAATAAAATTTTATCGCATGAAAAAGGAAAAATACATTCTTGATGAAGCGGTTAACAGCTTATTCAAATATACGAATATCCAGGCTGTCGTAAAAGATGGAAGATTGAGATATGATGCATTCCTAATGATTGCAAATGAAGAGTTTGTAGTTGAGATTAAATCTGAGGTTACGAAAGGGAATAAAGGCATAGTCTTGGCAAGTCTAAAGGAAACTTCACGCGAGAATAATCTTCCGATCATTTTGGTTACAAAATACATCCCCAGTGAGATAGCGAAAGAGTATGTGGCTGAAGGGATAAATTATCTGGATGTTGCAGGGAACTGTAACATCAGGCAGCATAATCTGGTGCTCCTTGTTGAAGGCAAAAAGATTGAGCGGGCTGCAAAGGTCAACCAACCACGTGCATTTCAGGAGGCTGGGATAAAGTTGATTTTTCTGTTTTTAGTCGATCCCGCAAAAGTTCAATTAACGTACCGTGAACTTGCAGAGCTTGCAAATATCTCTTTAGGTTCTGTTGGTAAAATTATGCAGGACCTTATCGATCTCAATTTCATTCTCAAAACAAAACAAACGCTGAAGCTCAAGAACATCAAAGAGCTTTTAAATCGTTGGATTACTGCCTACCATGATGTACTAAGACCCCGGTTAGTAAAGAAACAAATGCGCTTTGTACGGCAGGAAAGCTATAACAAATGGAAAGATATTGACATGGATGAAACAAAAGGTCATGCATTCTGGGGAGGTGAACCGGGAGCCAACTTATTGAATGGATACCTACATCCTGGTATATTCACTATTTACACCGAGCGCAACTGGCAAAGCTTCAGGGACATTGAACTAATACCCGACGAAACGGGGAAAGTAGAAATATTAGAGATGTTTTGGACAACTCAGACATATAAGGGAATCCCCCCTATTTTAATTTATGCTGACCTGATGAGCAGTGGAAGCGATCGTAATATAGAAACCGCAAATATGATCTTCAACAATGAGTTACAATATATCAAGTGATAGATTTAGCAATCCTTTATTAAAGGAATTACTGGAAGAATTGACAAAATATTTTAGTTCAATTGGGACAGAATTTTATGTAATTGGTGCTACTGCTCGTGACATTATTTTGTCCGGAATTCACAATCAGGAACCTGGTAGAAAAACTGATGATCTGGATATTGCAATTGCTATTCCTGATTGGAACAAATTCGAAGAAATTTCGAATGGGTTGTCCCAGATTAGTGGCTTTTATAAATCAAAAAATCAGAAGCAACGATTTTTGTTTAAAACAGTATTTATGTTGGATATTGTACCCTTTGGTGAAATTGCAAGAGCTGATAAGAATATTTACTGGCCACCGGAAGAAACGCATGCAATGTCAGTTGCCGGATTTACAGATGTAGCCAAACATACTCTTGAAATTATGGTGGATGATAGTTTCACCATCAACGTAGCTTCTCTACCCGGAATTTTTCTTTTAAAACTTGCTGCCTGGCGCGATAGGTATTTAGCCACAAAAAAAGATGCTGATGATATGGCATTTATTATCACTAATTATTTGGAAATAAATATAGATAGAGCAGTGAGTGAAAATTATGATCTGTATGAAGTTGAAGATTTTTCTACGTTTATCGCTGGAGCTACATTATTGGGTCGGGATATGAGAAAAATACTCAATCCAAGCCCAGAAATTCCAGATGAATTGGTCAGCCTGTTACAGGCCGAAGTTGATAAAGAGGATGAAAGTCAACTGATTAACCATATGATGGAAACCCATGCATCATTGAAATACGAAGATGTTTATAACGGCCTCCTCTCAATCACAAATGAACTAAGTAAATAAATTTTCAAAATACCTATGGCTAATATACCAGAAATCAAGGAAGAAATTGTTCTCAACGACAATCAAATTATATGTGCCTTAACGGATGCGATAAAACCTGCAAAAAGCAAAGAACTCACACTACAGTCGCTAATTGCAATGCTCAACGAAGAGTATGGTTTTGAAATGAGTGATATGGAGCGAGATTTCACCTTTGCTTATGTTGATTTGGAAGGCAAGAACAAGCGCATGAAAATTGACCTTGCCGTTTTTGAAGCGAGTAAACCTCACGATGCCGATGGTCTAATTCGCATCTGTATCGTCCAGGATGATAAAACTAAATCGAAGGACAGCAAAAAAGGGGTTGAGTCTACCTTACAAGAGGCATTAGAAGCATCAGAAAATTGCAACTTTGGTCTTTGGACAAATGGAGATGAGTTTCACTTTCTGCAAAAAGAGACCGATGAATGGAGTAATGTTCAGTGCAACGATATTTCTGATTTCCCGGGTGAAGGACAAACCATGGAGGACCTTGAAAAATGGGCAGATAAAATAAAACCGCGTAAACCTGCAAATGACTCTTTGGTTCGCACCTTCAAACGTTGTCACGATTACATTTTCGGCAATGAAGGTATGAAAAAGACTGCCTTTTGGGAATTACTTAACCTGATTTTCTGCAAGATCTACGATGAAAAGCGTCGTTTTATGCCTTCTCCAAATGGAGAGAGTTATCGACGAAAATTTTGGGTAGGCGTAAAAGAACAAAACACGGAAGAAGGATTAAAGAATATTTCCAAACGCATTAAGGGTATTTTTCAAGAATTAAAGACTGATCCACTGTTTTCAGAAGTATTTGATGGGAATGAACGGATAAACCTTTCAGATAGAGGTTTGGCTTTTATAGCTGGCGAACTTGCTAAATACTCCTTTCTCGATGCCACAGTGGATGTAAAAGGTACGGCATACGAAACCATAGTTTCAAATACTCTAAAACAAGAAGCCGGTCAATTCTTTACACCACGAAACCTGATTCGATGTATGGTTGAAATGATGGATCCGAACGAGAATATGCGGGTGCTTGATCCTGCTTGCGGTTCTGGAGGATTTTTAACAGTGGTTCTTGATCATGTAAGAAAGAAAATAACTCAAGATATGTATCCTGAATTAAAGGGATTATATCTTACCGAAAAATACAATTCACAGGAAGTGAATGACAGAATAAAAAACTATGCAGAGCGTATGATTTTTGGGTTTGATTTTGACCCAGATTTGAAAAAAGCAGCGCGAATGAATATGGTAATGGCCGGTGATGGACATGCTAATATTTTTAACATCAATTCGCTCGATTATCCTTTTGGTCCAAAAATTGACGAACTTGAAAAAATTAAACAAACCATCAAAAGAAGCATTGCCAACAGCAACGATGAAAATATTCCTTACGAAACTGATGATGCCCGCGAAAAATTTGACCTTATCTTTACCAATCCTCCCTTTGGGGCCAAAGTAGAGGTTGACTTCGAGATTTCCAAACGCTACGAGCTTGGTCATAATTGGAACAAGGATACCTATGGAAATTTTCAGATGGGAACATTCAGTAGCAGCGAAGCACCCGAGGTATTATTTATTGAACAATGTTATAACTTTCTCAAACCTGGTGGGCGGTTGTCCATTGTATTACCCGATGGAATCCTAGGGAATCCGAATACTGTGTATGTACGTGACTGGATTATTAAAAGATTCCGCATCCTGGCATCACTAGACTTGCCTGTGGAAATGTTTTTACCTCAGGTTGGTGTTCAAGCATCTGTGCTTTTTCTACAAAAGAAAACCTCTGTCGAACGCGATGCATCTACAAATGGAGAAGATTATGAGGTATTAATGGCAATTGCTGAAAATATCGGGAAAGACCGTAGAGCAGTGCCAATATATCTCAGGGATGATGATGGGGCTGAACTCCTTTTTGATGACATAAAAGAAGTCCTTTTTCGCGACAACAACGGCAATACTAAACTAAGTAGCCGCAAAATTAGGGTTAAGCATTTAGACGATGACCTTCCTGGAATTGCTTTAACTTATAGGAACTTTATAAAGAGGACAGCTAAATGAAAAGTATAGTTGCAAAAAACACGTGGTTTGATGACAGCAATTTAAGGCTTGATGCTTCGTATCATTTAAGCGAAGGAAACCTCTATAAGCTCCACATAATAAAATCACCTTTGGGAATTGGTTATGTAAGTGATTTCTCAATTAGAATTTTTTATGGCGGAAGAGCAAAAAGAAATTATGTTCTAGATGGGAATAATGGAGTGGCATTTCTGGGAAGTTCTGATATGTTAAAATCAGATTTTACAAATGTAAAATTTATTTCAAAAATACACACAATTAACCTTAATGACAGCTTATTAAAAGAAAATTGGATATTAATTTCACGTTCAGGAACAGTTGGCAATACAGTATTCACAAATAAAGATTTCCTAAATAAAGCAGCTTCCGAACATATTATTAGAGTCATTCCAAACAATAAAATTAAGTCTGGATTTTTATATGCTTATCTGTCATCAAAATATGGATATTCATTACTAACTCAAGGAATATTTGGTGCAGTAATCCAACATATTGAACCCGACCATATTGCCAAAATTCCTGTACCAATCTTTTCTACTGAAAAACAAGAAACTATACACAAATTTATCGTTCAAGCGGCGGAATTGAGGGTGAGGGCGAATAAAATGTTTGAAGAAATTATAAGTCAGATAGAAGATAAATGTATTGTTTCATCAAAGGAAAGATATTACTATGTGAGTATTAAAAACGTTTTACAAGGTGACAAGTATACTAATGAATCCCGAATTGAAGCGGATTTTTATCAGCCACAAGCTGGCAGTCTTATAAAGGAAATAAAAAAACAAGATTGGGCATTTTTAGGAGATATTACTAATGAAATTCAACGTTCAGGATTAAGAGAACGCCGTTTTGTAAAAACTGGGATACCATTGATTACAGGTCAAAGCTTGAACGTTAACAAGTTACGTGGTATAAAAATGCTCTCTCAGAAATTCACAAGAAATATTGAGAAAAATACAACTAAGGAAAACGATATTTTAATTTCAGTACAAGGAACAATTGGAAAAATTGAATATTCTTATAATAATATTTACCAAGGAGTATTCGCAAGTGAACAATTAACAAAAGTCTCTGTAAAACGTGAATTAGTTCATCCAGGCTATATATACGCTTTTCTTAAAAGCAAATTGGGACAAATTCAACTTCAAAAATATAAAACAGGCAGTGTTATTGAGTGGATTATTGAAAACAATATTGCTTCAATTGTAGTGCCAATACCAAGCGATAAAGGATTGAATATTGGAAACAAAGTTGACAAACTTACTCTCATGCGTCAAGATGCATATAATTATGAAGCTACTGCAATTCAATTAATTGAAACCGAAATTACCCAATGGCAACAGTAATGCAAGCCAAACACAGCAAGGGAGCAGTAAATGCCGGAGAAGAGCGTTTATTGAAATATCTCGAAGTCAACCTGCCCGAAGATTATTACATTATCTCCAATGTAGAGTTCGCCAATGTTACACCCCAAGGGCAAGTTCAGTATCTGGAATACGATTGCATCGTTGTTACACCTCATGCCTTGTATAACATCGAAAACAAGGACTGGAGTGGACGTTTGGAGGGTGATGACAATACCTGGTATCTCAATGATAGTGAAAAGCCCAATCCGCTCAAAACGGTCAGATTCAAAACGTCTGTGTTAGTGAGTAAGCTCAAGGCGCATAATCCTTCATGGTCAACTGCATGGATGGCTTCTATGCTCACTCTTTCTCATCCACGCCAAAATAAACATGGCTTATGGGGCGACTGTGAAAAGGCAACTTATTTACTCAACAGTAAGTTGATTGATTTTATTACCAATCCTAAAGCAGTTAGCAAACAACCTAATAATATTGCGGACATCTATGTTCAGGTTAAAAGCTTTATTGCCGGTCAATCAACACAAAGGGATCCAAAAGAACGCAAAGAGATCATGGGCTACGAGATCCTCGAAATCCTTGAACTCGACAAATGCTATTCAGAATTCTTATGTAAGACCAAAGGGCTGGTTACAGCCAACAAACAGCGGATAAAAGAATATATTCTCGATCTGGCAGGATTAAGTCCAATGGAACATGAAAAACGCAGTTTGCAGATCAAAAACCAGCAGATGGCACTTGCCAAAATGCAACGCTGTCCATTCATTCTCAATGCACAATTCATCCTTGACGAAGGAACCAACCGTTTCTATGAAATCACTGACTATCTCGACGAAAGCTCTCTCCGTGCTGAGCTGCGTCGCAAAACATTTACACAGGAAGAAAAATTGGGTATCATTTTTAACCTGATCGAAGCACTTCGAGTTGCCCACAAAGCCAATGTTTATCACCGCGACCTGAATCCTGAGAATATTTTTTTAACCAGTGGATGTGCGGCACTGGCCAATTTTGGGAAAGCCTATTTTAGCGATCATGGTGAAATGGGATACACGGTGGCTCCTACACTTAATGAGAACAACGCAACTGCCTATCACGCTCCTGAACTCCTAGCAAAAGATGCATCTCGCGCGAGCGATATATATTCCATGGGAATACTTATTTATGAGCTATTTACCGGTAAATTGCCCTTCAGTTCTCCCTTTGAATTGAATAAACTGGGTGGAAAACTCACTCCTGAATTGATGCCAACTGTTGTTCGGATTGGGTTACCTGCATGGTTAGATGAGCTTTGTTCAAATACGATTCTGTGGGATGATGCCAATCGTTGGGACAATATCGAAGAATTAGACAATTTCCTGAAATATCAGCTCTCTCTTTCACAAGTTCCTTCTACCCCGAAGATGCCCGCAACAACCATCGAAGAATTAAAACCCGGTGTGCGAATAGGCGATTTTACTTTATATACACAATTGGGGAAAGGCGGTTTTTCAACGGTTTTTAGGGCCAAACACAATATTCAAAGTAAAGATTATGCCATTAAAGTATTCAACGAGAGCATCAGTATGCAGACGGTGATCGATGAATACAATGCACTTGCCGGACTCAGCAATCCCAATATTGTAAAATTTAGCACCAATGGTACACTACCCAACGGTCAGTTTTATACATTGATGGAATATCTGGAAGGACCCAACCTGCAAGATTATACAAAAGGAGATTTAAAGCTACCATTGCAACTCGTTTATCAGGTAGCAAAAGAAATATTAAATGCGTTGGTATGTATGCAGAATAATAAGCCTTTGCCTATTTTTCACCGCGACATCAAACCTCAAAATATTGTGTGGGATAAACAAGAACGCTTTGTTCTGATCGATTTCAACGTGGCAACTGCCTTGGCAACTGACAAAAACTTTGTTGGTACTAACCCATACCTTGCCCCTGATTTGATTCAGGGAATCAACGTAAACTGGGATACTAGTGCCGATACTTTTGCATTGGGAATCACGCTTTACGAATTAATTTGTCATGCTTATCCTTGGAGCGGAATGAAAATGCCGCGTATTGGAGTTCCTCCAGAATCCTTGCAAAATTACATTCCAGTTATCTCAGACGACTTTGCAGCATTCATTCAAAAAGCAATCGCGTGCAATAAAAATGAACGTTTTTATACAGCAGCGGCCATGTTAGATGCTCTATTTGCTATAGAAGCAGAAAATCTGTTAAAGGTTGAAAAGCCGATTCCTGGAGGGGATGTCATTTTGGTTGGAACTGAAGATAAAAGTTTCGTTGATTACCTAAACTCATTGTATAGCCAGAGTCGCTATGGCAATGCAGGAACTCGTGCAGGATTCATTACAAGTGCTTTCGATGCACTTACTTACACCAAAACTAAACTTGACACTGAATTATTAAAAGCAATTTTAGTAGGAACGTATCGTCTGGTAATTATTACCGGGAATGCTGGCGATGGTAAAACTGCTTTCATCAAACAAATTGAAAAACAAGCTTCGGGTGTGGAACGATTGACCAATCGCAACGGGGCGAAATTTAAAATCAAAGGCATACCGTACCAAAGCAATTACGATGGTTCTCAGGACGAAGAAAACCTCGCAAATAATGAAGTTCTGTCTGATTTTTTCAGACCCTTCGAAAACACTAATGATTTCATCTCAGTAGCCGAAGGCCGTATTATTGCTATTAACGAAGGTCGGTTAGTCGATTTTCTGCAATCTTCAGGAAATTTCAACCCTCTAACGGAGATCATTGAGGATTATTTTTACAACAGTGGCCATTCCGAATTACCCGAAGGATTGATGATCATTAATCTGAATTTAAGGTCAGTAACAGCAAAAAGCATTAATGGAGAAAGTTTGTTCCGTTCACAGATCAGAAAACTTACTCAACCCATGCTTTGGAGTAAATGTTCTTCTTGTCCACAGTCCGGATTCTGTTTTATAAAATACAATGTGGATACACTTACCGATAGTGCTGCTGGTGATGAAGTGATCAATCGACTGGAATGGCTCATGCGCACCATCAGCTATAAACGTGAATTACATATCACCATGCGCGATTTGCGTTCGTTCATCGCTTATATGATAAGCCGCGATTGCGCTTGCAATGACATCCCTGACTTGTACCAGAAATATGAGGAGCAACCTGAAAAGTACTGGCAATACTATTATTTCAACATTACTTCCCCAGATTCAGAACGCTCAAACGACCGGTTGATAAGCCTGATGCGAGAAACTGATCTCGCGCAGGTTTCAATTCCATCAATTGATCGTGATCTATATTTTGACTTACACCAAAGTAAAGATTACCTCGATTTTTCTGACAGACAGATAGATTTACTTGAATCATTTAATAGTCATAAAATTTTGCTCCCCGCCTATGAAATGACTGATGATTTGTTACAAATTCTCAGATTACGGCATAGGAGCTTTGTTCGGCATCAATATTTTGAAGGAAAATTTGAATTCAAAAAACGATTACCATATCAATCGCTGGTTGACTTTCACAATTTGTTGTCAGGTAATGGTGAGTTTCAGGCTGCATTAATGACTGCAAAACAAAACCTTTCACAAGCTATCTCCATTAGTGAAGGATGTACCGAAATGGAGTTGGCTAAAAATTATTTGTTGCTTAGTTCTTCCAGAGTTAATGACAACATAAGTCAAAGCTATCGTCGCTTTCGTATTGATGGGTTTGAACTATTTGTAAATAAATCTGATTACCTTATACAGTATATCGAATACGAAAGCGATAGTCTGGTATTTCGAGATATTGACAGGATTAATAATCAGTATATTTCATTAACTGTGTCACTCGATTTATTCGAAATGTTATACTTTATCAAACAAGGCTTTAGTCCTTCAATTAATGATATGCGCGGAAGGTTTATCGAACTTCAGGTTTTCAAAAACTTACTAGAAAACAAATCCTACAATGAGGTGCTTGTAACGAAAAATAATAAATCGTTTTATGTCATTTCGCTTGAACAAAAAACCAATAAATTAACGATTGCACCGCTAAACTGATCAAATTATGGCAATACGTTTAGATAAAAATGAAGCAGTTTTCCGTAATGAACTGGTCTTTGCTGCTGATGCCAAGTCTGTAACACTGGATAATACGCTCACAAATTTGTTCATGCTCATGCGCAACAATGGTGGGCGTGTTAATGTAAAAGTTAAAACAGAGCATACATTCGAAACCATGCGAAATTATCTGTTTAATCTTGAACGGAGAGGCAATATTGTTGGACTTACTGGGAATGAAGAGGCTGCAACAGATTGGCTTCGTTGTAATCTGGTAAATTTGGTATACCGCGGAAATGTGGTGAAAGAAAAAATCTCATCACTTCGCCCGGTTCATATTGAAAGCTACCGAATCCGCAACACTGCCCAAACGCGTGACTATAATTCGGCAGACCAGATATATTTGATGCTTCGGAAAAAACCTGATATTCTGGACAGCCTCAAGGATTATCTTTCAAGAGGATGGGACAATGCAACCAAAGATTTTTCTAAAAATCAGCAATTAGATGTTGATAGTGCAGGAATACTTCAATTGATTAAAAATATTCAGGTAGATTTTAAAAGTTCCAATCAAGTAAAGAATATTCGTCCGTTACTAGAAAATCAGGCCGATCTGTTTTGTGATGATATTTTGCGACTGTTGGTTTATAAAGATTCCATCCCACGCAATGTGTTTATTGAATATTTACGAACTCTCATAGGATTTCATTTATCGCTTTACACACAAAAGATTATTCAACTTTTACCACAAATGGTAAAAACAGGAACTCGTGATGTGGAGGATGATTTTTCAGTAATTGTCGATGTTACTGACAATTTTGAGAGCAGAGTGTCACGTTTTGCCTGCGAAGATATAGATAAAACCATTAATGGACTGTATGACTATTTTAAGGCTGTATTCGAGATAAACACAGTACAAAAACGACCAGAATTTATATCTCTAAATTTAGATTCTGTAGATGATATTCTATCATTCCTTCATAAGCGACCAGCGAATTTTGATACTTTCTATGAATATAAGTTGGGATCAATCCTTGAACGGTTTAAAGAAGATGAAGAAGAAGACAGGAAAATTCTTTTAGAAAGCATTCAATTTGAAGAGAATAATTTTGATAAATATGTACAGACTCTATTAAAAGCAAAAGGAGCATATCAATATAGGTTCTATCAGCAATTTCTGGATGCTGTTTCAATGAAGAATACAGATTATGGATTTATGGCTAATGGAAGAAGTCGGAAACATCCTCGCAGGGCAGTCCTTGGTTCCCGTCTGCTTGAAACGTTGGTTCAATTATTGGTTCTTGAGCCCAAAGAAGGAGGAGGGTTTAAATCTCGTGCATTATCTATTGACGAACTTATCTCAAAATTAAGAGCTCGGTATGGTATTGTAATTAATGGTTTAAATGAGCCACGTTTCGCTGCCGGAGACATGGAAACACATTTGGCTTTTAAAGAGAATGTGGATGCCTTCAAAAATAAATTGCGTCAAATTGGTTTCTACACTGATCTAAGCGATGCTTATCTATTACAAAAAATCAGGCCACGATATAATTTTAAAGCATAATGGAACTTTCTCAACTATATTACCAGCTACTTCTTTCACTAATCCTCGACGAATACAAATACGAGTTTATAAATGCTAAACCAGGTCATTGCATGAAAATAACTGGTCTTGCATTGCGTGAATTGCAACCACTTTGCACATCTGTAAGAGCATTACCAGGAAATATGCAAACATATATTCTTTCTGAAGAAAAAAAAGGCGATGAATATATCAGTGCCAATAAACTGATAGAGTTTCGAAATGACGACAGCTTACCATTGTTGATCCTGATACCGTCCAATAGCCGGACTTCAACCGAGGATTCCTACGGTAATGCTACGTTCAAGAATTTATTCATAGAGCACCTGGATAAAAAATTATTAGAAAATTTGAAGGTAGAAATACCAGCCATTGCTAAGCCCTCCATTTTGGAAATCTTTGATTATCTCAGGATACAGGGTTTGCGTACCATTCAGTATTTACATTACCTGCTGTATGTGAAATCACTGCATTGGTCCGAATCGTCAATTGGCAACGGTCTGGCTTACCTTACAATGATCCCGGATGAAAAAATCAGCAATAAATATGCCCTTATTCGGCAGCGTTTGCTTTATAACCTGAAATGTGTAGATATTTTGGGTGATTTTGCACATCCTATACCTGACAAGATTCGGGAATTGCCATTGATACCAAATAGCTTGCAAAAAGAAATTACTGCTTTCCTGCGAACAGAGAATAGCTTAAAAAATAAAAGTCAAATCTGTCAGGCAATTCTTCAAACCTATCCTAACTTGAATTTTAGCAAATGGAAAGTTCCTGATTTTGAAACTATACATGATTTACATGTTTTTGTAGACCGCATTTCATCAAAAGACTTAAGAGTGTCTGAGGGTGATCTAACCCTAACGATACCACGCGAAAAATCATCGAAGCTTAAAATTCGTATCTCAACGAAACCTTTTCCAAAGGACTTTAAAGATTTAAAGAATTTTCGTATTGTGCTGATGGCTATTGATGGCTGGTATCACGTAGCCGATGTAAAAAAAACCAAAGTCACCGAAAATGCCAGAAATTATCGGGAAGTGACAATGGATTTTTCAGAATCTATGTTCGACCAAGGATCCTATTTTCTTCGGGTATTGGCCGAAGATGAAAATGGTGGCATTTTAAACACTCAAGATGCCTTTATCTCTGAAGAATGGGAAGAACAATGGAAAGCTGAAAAGGAACAGAATCCGGAACTTACAAGAGACCAGTTTGGTGAAGCGAACCGAGTTAAATATACAAGCGATTCCGAAGATTTCTATCTTCATTTCGGCGAGGTAGAAGATGGTACCGAGACTTTCTTTCAACGTAAGAACAAACTCGATAATGTCCTGCAAGCCTTTTTCCGTTTTCGTGTTGAGCAATTACGGACAAATGAAGAATTGAGCCTGCCGGCTCCAATTGAGGAATCTGCCGTATGGCTGAAAGGTAGCCAAACAGGCCTTGTTGGCACATTTCATATCAAATATTCAAGTACCCATAATTACCAGATTAATCTATCCAATAAACTGCAAAAACTTCAGGCCTGCTTTCTTATGCACACTGATGCTTTAGGTAGCATAGATGCTACATTAAGCAGTAATCCAATGGATGGTAGTTTTCAATCTCTCCGATTCAATTCAGTTAATTTATCTGGATTACTTTCCTTGGATTTGATCAATGCCCGAAAGGATTTATTTACTGTAATTGCACAATCAGCTCCAGGGAATACGGGCGTTTTCGAAACTTTTGATGCGTTTAACCACATTGAATTAATTCGTAATTATGTATCGGAATATGAGAAATGGACCAAGCAACTTAAGATGGAAATTGAGACTGATTCAATTAAATCAGATAATCTGCAAAAATTATTGGTTGAATTACAGAACCTTGAAGTTATTTCCATAAAAACAGACATGCCAGACGGGCAAATTATTTATCTAAAGCTCATTTCTCCTCTGCATCCGTTACGGTTAGCATGGTTTATCAATCTATTTGACCTATATACCAATTGGGAGGAAGAAACCAGGATTTACCCACAGTATAGAAGCGTATGGTATAAAAATCTTGAAAATCTATTCATTGGTGATCTTATTCCAGATGCGGCTTTACCTGTGATGGCGGATATGGCGATGTCTGAATACTTTCAGTATGTTGGGGAATTGACTTTTGGCTGGGGTTTGTATTCCAAACCATTACAGAAAAATAACGATGCCTTTTCATCGGTATCACGACAAATCAAGATTTACTTATCTTCTCTGCTCAATATTTCGAATGAGTATCGCATTGACACTGATGTTAATAAGGCATTAGTCGGAAGGCACATCACGAACTATTTGTCGCAGCACCCATATACGGACAAGCTGATTATCAACCTTTTTAATGCCGGTGATGCATTCGTATTTGCAGATGCAATGGTTGAAATTGAACGGCTCAACGAATACAAATCTCTGAAATATGAAATTCGATTGTTTGCTGATGATAAAATTATTATACCTGGAGAGGCGTTTAGGAGTCTTATAAATCCTGAAAGTAATATTTCGGAAGATGCCGAAGCTTTTTCCCAGGCTTCAGGCAACCGCTTGTTTCCAAAATTGCGCTTTTCTATCAATAGCATAGCTGATTTTATTCAGAATCCCAATGATTATTATGCGCATATCAGTTTTCTTATAAGTCCATTCCCAGTTAGAACGGCGTTAACCCGTCCAGATGACAGAAAACAATCCTTCTATTTTAATGGTCTGATAAGTCGCGATGTGATCAGTGTTACCCAAAAATCAAATGCAATAATATGGAACAAATATCTTTCTGAAAATCCTGTTCCAAACAGTGTGAATGAGTTTTGCAATACCGGAATTTCTTTGTTTGCCAACATGCAATCTTTTGTTGCAAATTCGCTTTCAACCAATAGGGAGCAATCCGTACCTGCAACCCGTTTGGAGTTAAATGAATCAGATAAAGTGTTGCTTTCTTTTATTCACGACATCTCTGATTGGGTAGTTACTTTTGATAAAAACATGGGGCCTGAGGTATATGATTTACCAAGTACTGAAGGAGAAATACCTTTTTTACTCGACTATGTTCCCGGCCAGGAAGTTTCCGGCATTTCGTCATATCTCACTACTCGTCCGACTTCTGAAATCGTTGGTTTACTTGGGCCACATTTTGCGGAATTTGGTATTGATCTTCGAAGCGATGCTGCAAAACTGAAAATCATGCTCGAAGACATTCGCTCTATAAGTAGCTCACTCATTTTGCAATTTAACTCTACAAGCAATAAGGCATTTGAAGTCCTGGGAACGGCCTTCACGAAAAGGGTACTAGAGAAAAAAAATATTCTTGAGGATGCTTTCCTGATACCAATTGATTTACATCGAGAGTTGTTTGAGAATCTTCCATCTGAAGTTAAGGAGAGGGCCGACACGCTATTGGTTAAAATTAATCCAACAAACAAGGAAATTTGCTTTACAGTGATCGAGATCAAGTGCCGAACTTCATTAGGTGAGTCAGAACGTCTTGATTTAATCTGTAAAATGGAAAGCCAAATAGAAAATACGATTGAAGCTTTACGATTCCATTTTGACAATACCTACTCAGTCTCCAACGACAGGTTGGACAGGGAATTAAAAACTCTTCAGTTAAAATCGCTGCTCGAATTTTACGTTAACAGAGCATCACGATACAATCAACTATCACCTATCGTTCAGGAAGGCTATATCAGTTTGCTTGATAATTTGAATTATGGATATTCGCTAACTTTTAAGCGGTTGGGTATTATTTACGATTTTTCTGCTGTTCAAAGGTATAAAAAGGAAAATTTTGCGAATGATAGTACATTCTTCACATTTGGTCGAAATATGATTGAAGAGATTCTGGATCCAGATTCCGATTTGAATACTCGACGTTTGGAGCATATTACTGAAGATTCAAATATTATATCCTTTTTTGGCGAATCTTCGGTAGAGGCTTTTAACCAAATTGGGAAGAAGAAATTTTCAGTTGGGAAATTGGAAATCCCTATTGATAAACCAGTGGATATAGCAGCAGAGCCATTGGTTAAACAAAAACAACAGGTGTCTAAATTGGCGTCACAAGAACCGGTAATCCCTATTGTCATTATTGATCTGGTGGCTCAAGAAATCCCCTTAAAGTCAGGAGTTGAAGACACATCAGATTACGAAGCACCAAGTTATGACATTATTGTTGGAAAATCGTCAAACAGCCCGCAGTATGGGATCTTAGGTAAGATAGTGTCCAGTAAGAAGTCCATTGCACTCGATCTGAGCGAAACTAACACAATAAGCCTGTTTGGTGTGCAGGGTGGTGGAAAGAGTTATACTATTGGTACGATCGCTGAAATGGTATTAAAGCAATTTAGTCATATCAATGAACTTCCAGCTCCTTTGGCAGGAGTAATCTTCCATTATAGCGAAAGCATGGATTATGAGCCGGAATTTACCTCTATGATCTATCCTAATGACAAACAGGACGAACTTCAGAAACTAAAAGATGAATTTAGTGCAAATCCTGGCAGTCTTTCAGACGTGGTTATTCTAACTCCACAATCCAAAGTGAAAGAAAGGCGTGAGCAATACCCTTCAATTGATGTTTTCCCAATCAGCTTTAATTCCAATGAATTAAATGTTCAGGATTGGATGTTTTTATTGGGAGCAATCGGTAACGATTCAACATACATCAGGCAGCTGAAAGCTATTATGCGGAACATCCGCGATAACATTAGCTTACAAGCTTTGCGAACGAATGTGGCTAATTCTGTATTGTTGACTAACACACAAAAAACCCTTGCAGAACAGCGGATACAATTCGCAAGTGAATATATTGAGGACAATTCATCAATTCGCGATTTGTTGCGTCCTGGAAGATTGATTATTGTTGATTTACGTGATGAATTCATTGAGAAAGATGAAGCCTTAGGATTATTCGTAGTGATATTGAACATCTTTTCAGGAATTAAAACCTATGATTCAAAACCATTCAACAAATTCATTGTTTTCGATGAAGCTCACAAGTATATGGATAACAAAGATTTGACTAGTAGTATTGTAACCGCAATTAGAGAAATGAGACACAAGGGTGTTTCTATAATGATAGCAAGTCAGGATCCGTTAAGCTTGCCCAATGAGATTATAGAATTGAGTTCCATGGTCCTTCTACACAAATTCAACAGTCCACAGTGGGTCAAACATATTCAAAAGTCAATTACTCAAATGGCATCGTTAACACCATCTGATTTGTCTTCGTTAGTTCCCGGCGAAGGATACCTTTGGGCATCTAAATCAACCGATAAAAGCTTGATGAATCGTCCAGTTAAGATTTTTACGCGCCCACGTGTTACCAAGCACGGAGGTGAAACTATTAAAGCAATTTGATGATAGAGGTAAATTCATTTACTGGTAAAGGAAAAAGGGAAAACAACGAAGACTATATACTGAGTCATCAGCTTTCACCTGATTGTTCATTCTTTCTCGTTGCTGATGGAATGGGAGGATATTCATTTGGCGAAATTGCTTCCTCTTTGGCCTGTGAATCTATTGCAGAATACTTAATCGTAAACTATGAGAAATCAAAAATAAAATGGTTGCTCTCTAATTCTTTGAGTATTGCCAATGAAAATATCAATAAAAAGCGGAAAGAGCTTGCTGTAAAAATGGGTACGACCATTGCTGGGGTCATAATAGAAGGAAGTAGAGCCTATCTTTTCTGGGTGGGGGATGTGCGTATCTATCAATTTCGGAATAATGAGATTCTTTTCCAATCAGAAGATCATTCTCTCATAAGCGAAATGAAGAAGAAAGGAAATGTATCAGCTAAAGAAATTGAACGTTATGGAAATATTGTTACTAGGTCTCTTTCTGGAATTCTGATGGAAGAAGCTACGGAAATTATTGAGTTATCTTTAATACCTGAAGATATTATAATACTTTGTACTGATGGCTTTTGGCAAAATGTGAATGTTTCATCCGTCATTAATTTACCTATAGAAGATATTCAAAATAAGATAAATACAAATGGAAAGAATATGGATGATAATTATTCGTTTTTAAAAATATGCTATTAAACAATACTTAGTTAAATTTTAAGAGGCAATTTTGCCGTAATCCAATAGTTCTTTGACAATTTTTTGATTTTTTGGTATGTTTGGGTTTATGGCAAACACGCACATAAATCGTTCGAGCATCAAAGTGTTGTTATACAATGTTTTGTAATCGGACATCGAGAATGGGTTATCCACTTTTCTATTGGTTGCAAACCAGTCTTGCTTTGCTATATTTACTGCTGTAAGTGCGGCATTGAAATGAAAATCCAATTTGTTTTTATTTCTTGCCTGGCAGTTATTCAGACCAGTAAACTGTTTTGCATCACGATATAGGAATTCAATCTGGAATCGTGCCCGATAATATTGAACAATTTTTTCTCCAGCTTGCTTCAAATCAGTAGAGAAGAATAATTTTCTTGCGGTTTCTCTTCCCTCATTGTAAAAGATCGCAATGGCCAACTTGATGTCCATTTTGAATGCCTTAGAATAAACAACCAATGAGTAGATTGTAATCTTCTGGGTAGACAGGTCTAATGAGAATTGATTGGGATTAAAATTGTAAACGTCTACCAAACCGGCAAATTTCTTTGGAGCTCCCTTT
>Ga0123339_10001065_pt1 | contig 19466 bp, 18 predicted proteins | sample lystaG_FD_89956 | JGI IMG/M metagenome (GOLD analysis project Ga0123339, IMG submission 89956) | Glacier valley bacterial and archeal communities from Borup Fiord, Nunavut, Canada, to study Microbial Dark Matter (Phase II) -... | ecosystem: Environmental > Aquatic > Freshwater > Ice > Glacier ... | reverse complement strand
GTGCCTGTGGCGCCCGAGCCGTCTACGAGACGCTGGTAAGCGAGAGATTGCCGTCCGGGCAGCGCGCCTGTCCGGCGACATGAAGGAGTAAGCAATGAAAGTCATCCTGTTGCAGGAACTGAAAGGTCGAGGAGGCGAGGGCGACGTCATCGATGTCGCTCGTGGCTTCGCGGTCAACTATCTGATGCCGCGCAAGGTCGCCATCGAGGCTACCAAGGGCAACATCAAGCAGCTCGAGCAGCGATCCGGCAACATCCGTGTTCGCGAAGAGGTGCGCATCACCGGGGCCGAGTCCCTCGCCAGCTCGCTTGCGGGCAAGACGCTCACCATCGAAGCCAAGGTCGGCGAAGAGGGTCGTCTCTTCGGCTCCGTCACCACGGGCATGATCGGTGACGCCATCCTCTCGCAGCTCGGCATCGATGTGGATCGCCGCAAGATCGAGACCTACGGTCATATCAAGACGGCCGGCGAGCACGACATCTCGGTGGCGGTCTATCGCGACATCAAGACCGAGCTCAAGATCAACGTTGTGCCTGAGGGCCACGTGGCCGAAGCGATCCCGGAGACTGTTGTCGCCGAGGTCGAGGGCGTCGACGCCGAAGGCGAGGCTTTCGTCGAGGTCGTCGAGGAGTCAGCCGATCAGGCCGACGCCGGCGTTGCGGTCGAAGAGGCTGCCGAGTAGCACCTTGCTCGCAGCGGTCTTCGCTTCGTCGCACACATACGACGCCGTTCCCGCACTTCGGGGGGCGGCGTCGTCGCGTTTCGCCGAAATCATCTCGATATCGGTGGATACCGTGGATAACTCGAGTCGCCGCAGGTCATCACCCCGAGAGGCTGTGGATAGTCGCGTTGGCCGCCGCCTCGACGTCAGGCCTCTCGGCTAGAATCGGCTCCTCCGACGAATCAGCTTCGTGCGGGGATGCAGGCGTTGTCGCGCACTCGCGTGGCAGGACAGGGAGATGGTATGGCCGACGATATGGATCGCGACTTTAGTATCCGCCGTTCAGGCGGATTTGATCGCGTACCGCCGCACAACCTTGAGGCGGAGCAGGCCACCCTGGGAGCTATGTTCCTATCGACCGAGGCCGTCGAGGGCGCACTGACGATGCTCAAGCCCGAGGACTTCCACCGGCCCGCACACGCCCGCATCTTCTCGGCGATGCTCGATCTCTACAACCGTTCGATTCCGGTCGACCACCTGTCCATCGCCGACAGGCTCGAATCGACAGGCGAGCTCGAGGCGGCCGGCGGCAAGCCCTACCTGCTCGACGTCACCGGCGTCGTACCTACCACGGCCAACTGGGCACGCTACGCAGAGATCGTGAAGCGCACGTCGATGCTTCGCCAACTCATCGGCGCGGGTACGCAGATCGTGGCGATGGGCTACGACGCTCCCGACGATCTGGACCAGGTCGTCGGCGATGCCGAGCGTGTCGTGTTCGAAGTCACGAACAAGCGCGTCTCGAGCAACTTCCAGTACATCAACGACCTGCTTACCGCCTCTTTCAAGCAACTCGAGGAGCTCGCAGAGCGCAAAGAGCACGTCACGGGAGTGCCGACAGGCTTCAAGAAGCTCGACAAGTTGCTCGCCGGCATGCACGGAGGCGACCTCATCATCCTGGCGGCGCGTCCCGCCGTGGGAAAGACGGCGCTGGCGCTCAACATCGCCGTCAACGCCGCGAAGTCGGGGGCGGCAGTCGCGGTCTTCTCGCTTGAGATGGGGGCCGAGCAGCTCGTCCAGCGCGTGCTGTGCGGCGAGGCGCGCATCAACCTACAGGACGTCCGCACGGGGTACGTGAAAGATGCGGACTGGTATTCGATCCACAACGCGATGGGCAAACTCGCCAACCTTCAGTTCTACGTCGACGATACGCAGTCGATCTCGATTCTCGAGATCAGGGCCAAGGCGCGTCGCCAGCTGAGAGACCAGAAGAAGGGCCTCATCATCATCGATTACCTGCAGCTCATGCAGTCGCAGGGTCGTCGCTCGGAGAACCGCCAGACGGAGATCTCGGAGATCTCACGAGGCCTCAAGATCCTCGCCAAGGAGCTCAACGTGCCGGTCGTCGCGCTCTCGCAGCTCTCGCGAGCGGTCGAGCAGCGCCAAGGAAAGCGGCCGCAGCTCTCCGACCTGCGAGAGTCGGGCGCCATCGAGCAGGACGCCGACGTGGTCATGTTCATCGACCGGAACACCGATCCTCGCGGCGAGGAAGAGGAGGGCCGCCCCCAGAAGGGAACGGCCGAACTCATCGTGGCCAAGCATCGAAACGGACCTACCGACACCATCCAGCTCGTGTTCAACGACCGCTATACGAAGTTCGTGGACCCGCCCGACGGGATGGCGTAGACCTGCACGGCGTTCTGCACGGCCGCCGCACGGCTGCCGGCGCCGGCGCCGGCGGCTGGTACCGCGCACTACCTGGGTCGGGCTGAGCGCAGCCGCTCGAACCTCGTCTCGTCCCAGCCGACCATCGCCTTCTCGCCGACGCGGATGACCGGTACCGCATGCTGCCCGGTGAGCGCGGCCATGTCGCGCAGACCGCGGCTGTCTCGCAGTACGTCGATCTCCTTGAAGGGCAGCCCATTCTCGGCGAAGTACCTCTTCGCCACGGTGCACCACGGTCAACTCGGTGTCGTGTAGATGGTGATTCGCGGCGAGTGGCCGTGTTTCCCTTTTGTCATCATTGAACAACCCTTCGGTATCCTCGATTGACCGTTCATCTGAGATGCTTGACACGCTGTATATGATTCTCGTCGGCCTTGAAGCAAGCGAGCCACGCACGTCGCATGAGGCGACTGCGCGACTAAGAGGAGTCTAGAACAGTGTCTTCCCCCGCATACGACGTCGTCATCGTTGGAGCCGGCCCCGCCGGAATCTTCGCCGCACTCGAACTCGCCCGCGCCGGCGTCACACGCGTGATGGTGGTCGAGAAAGGCCGCACGACGGCCAAGCGCCACTGTCCCGCCCGCCGCACGGCATGCGTGGGCTGCAAGACCTGCGACATCATGACCGGATGGGGAGGAGCGGGCGCCTTCTCGGATGGCAAGCTCACTCTCACCACCGAGGTGGGCGGCTGGCTCGGCGACTTCCTGCCGCAAAGCGAGCTCGAGGCGCTCATCTCATACGCCGACGACCTGTGGCTCGAGTTCGGCGCCACCCATGAGGTCTACGGTCCGAACCACGATGAGGCTGCAGCTCTCGTGCGAGAGGCTACGCTCGCCGGCATGAAACTGATCCCCATGCGGATCCGTCACCTCGGTACCGACCGGTCGCCTCAGGTCCTCGACGCGATGCGCGTGTACCTCGAGTCGGTCGGCGTCACCGTTCGCTGCAACGAGACCGTCACACGCATCCAGGCCCAGGACGGGCGGGTCACCGGCGTCGAGCTCGCCGACGGCGAGGTCGTGACCGCCGGAGCAGTCATCGCAGCACCCGGTCGCGAGGGCGCCGACTGGCTCGCCGAACAGGCTCACGTGCTCGGACTGCCGCTGAAGAACAACGCAGTGGATATCGGCGTGCGCGTCGAGTGTCCGGCCCCGATCATGGAGCGGCTCACCGATGCGCTCTACGAGGCGAAACTCGTCTACCACACCAAGTCGTTCGGTGACTCGGTGCGCACCTTCTGCATGAACCCGCGCGGTGAAGTGACGACCGAGAGCTACGGCGACGTCGTCACCGTCAACGGTCACAGCTACGCCGAGGCGAATACGGGGTACACGAACTTCGCCGTGCTGGTGAGCACACGCTTCACCCAGCCGTTCAACGACCCGCTTACCTACGGCCGATCCATCGCCAAGCTTGCCAACCTTCTCGGCAACGGCATTCTCGTCCAGCGCTTTGCTGACCTTAAGGCCGGACGGCGCTCCACGCCTGAGCGCATCGCGCAGTCGCTCGCCGAGCCGACGCTCGCGCACGCCACACCGGGCGATCTCTCGGCCGTGCTGCCGTACCGCCACTTGACCGACATCATCGAGTTCCTCGAGGCGATGGAGGCGCTCGCTCCGGGCATCTCGGGGCCGAGCACGCTGCTCTACGGTGTCGAAGTGAAGTTCTATTCGTCGCGTCTCGAGGTCAGCAAGAACCTCGAGACCGCCATCGAGGGGCTGTACGCGATCGGCGACGGTGCGGGCATCACAAGGGGACTCGTTCAGTCGAGTGCGAGCGGCGTGATCGCGGCCCGAGCGGTGCTCCAGAAGCGGTAGACATCGCCCTCAGGGACTGTGACAATAGGCACACTCTGAGGGGGGTAATCACTTGAATACCAGCGCGTTTGCGCCGCTGCGTATAGCGGACTATCGCCGGCTTTGGGTCGGGCAGGTCGTGTCGGTCGTGGGGGACAAGATCCACCAGATCGCGATGGCGATCATGGTCTACACCATCACCGGTTCGATGCTTCAGATGGGAATCATGCTGGGGGTCACGGTGCTCCCGGCGGCGCTGTTCGGGGTGGTCGCCGGTGTCTACGTAGACAGGTGGGATCGCCGCAGAACGATGCTCGTGGCCGACCTGCTGCGCGCAGCCGCCGTTCTGGCGATACCTTTCGTGGTCGGCTATGGCGTCGGGTGGGCGTACTTCCTGGCGTTCCTCGCCTCCACCGTCGCGCTGTTCTTCGTGCCGGCGAAGCGCTCGCTGATTCCCGACATCGTGCCGGCTGAAGGGTTGATGGCCGCAAACTCGCTCGACAGCGCGTCTGAGGCGATCGCTGAGCTAGGCGGTCTGGCGGTGGGAGGCGCGATCGTCGCGCTGCTCGGTTACCAGTGGGCGTTCGGGATCGACGCGCTGACGTTCGTCTTCTCGGCGGCGAATATCGCCCTGATCTCCTATCGGCGCAAGTCCGCATGGGTGGCAACGCCCGGCACGACCGTCACGTCCGAGGCGGTCGACGGGCTTCGCTCGATCTGGCGCTCGGACGTGCTGCGTGAGCTCACGGGCGTCTACGTGTTCGCTGCCTTCTTCGCCGCCGCGTCAATCGCGCTGTGCTACGCGCTGGCCCTGGTTCGCTACGACGCCGGAGCGGCTGGGGTGGCGATGCTCGACGTGGCGACCACGATGGGCATCCTCACGGGTTCGGTTCTCGTCGGCCGTGGGGGGCTCGAGCGTGCCGGGGTGAAGTTCCTCGGCGGGATCGCTGGTTTTGGGGTGGGTTTCGCGCTCATCGCTTTGGCGGGCAACATCTGGGCGGCGATGGCGCTGCTGTTCCTCGTGGGTATCGCGAACATGTACTTCTTCATCCCGGCGACGACGCTCTACCAGACTCACGCCGATCAGGAGTTGCGCGGACGCGTGATGGCCACCACCGCGACCATCAACAGGATCTCGATGGTGGTGGGTCTTGTCGCGGCCGGGGCGCTAGCCGAGACGACCTCGATCCCCCTGCTTGCGGCCTGCATAGGAGGCGCGGCGCTGGTGGTCGCAGCGGTCGGCATGACGCGGGTGGCGCTGCGGACGGCCTAGCGAGTGCGTCGCGCCGTGACTCGGAGTATCGCCTTCTCGATGGGTGCCGCCAGGCGGAAGGCCGCCTCGGAAAGCGCCCACGTCAGTATGAGATAGAGCGTGAGCCACACCACTGAGCGGATGGTGGATCCCGGAATCGCCCAGAAATGATGCGAGTACTTGTCGAACATCGTGGTCAACCAGATCCGACAGGTCTCGTGCATGACGTAGACCGCGAACGCGAGGGTGGAGAGATATCCGATCACGCCTCGGGCTCGCGGTCCCACGAACTGCAGCGCCGTCTCGGCGCGCTGAACCAGACCGGTATCGGCGACGATCCACATTCCAAGTGTGAACTCGAAGAGACGTCCCGGTATGAACCAGTGGATGCCGAATCCGCCGAAGGCGCGGTACGCCCACAATCTCGCTGCCACCGAGATAACGAACATCGCGAGCAGCGTGAGCTTGGGCTGCCACGCCAGGAGTCGCTTGATGAGCGGGAAGAGAAGGTAGAGTCCAACGATCACGCCGATGAACCAGGTCACCGGGCTCAGCATATCCGTTCGGTCCCAGGTCGCACCGATGACTCCGCGGATGCCCAGGATGTCGGTGGCCAACCTCGTGACCCCTCCCTTGTAGGGAGAGATGATGCCGATCATCAGCACCGTGGCGACGAGGCTTACCCAGTACAGCGGGTAGATGCGCGCGAGCCGCTTGATCTCAAACGCCCAGTAGGGAGTGTCTCGCTGCCCGTAGACGTGCTGCAGCACGGCACCACTGAGGACTATGAACACAGTGACACCGACCCCGCCGATGCTGACCCAGTACAGTCCCCTGAGACCGTTAGAGGCGGTGTAGGGGGCCTTGAATATGAATTTGCTCACGTGAAAGAAGACGATCGAGATGACGGCGATGACTCGGACGATGTCGAATACGAGTATCCGTTGAGGCGCGGATGCAGGTGCCGGAGCACCAGCTGCCGAAGTCGTATACGTCGGGTCAGTGCGTACGTCGGTCACTTGTCAGACCTTCTCTCGAGGCGGCGCATGAACGAAGCGTAGCAGTTCTCGACCGGAGTCTCGGCAGGCTGTAGAAGAGAGCGTCTCTACGATGCGAGGGGGAGCACTGCGCGTCCGAGCGACGGTGTATCATGCCTGCGGGGTTTCAGCTTGCTGCGCTGCCCCCATTTGTTCCTTAGCCGATAGGGGTTGTTGTGCGAACAGTCGTTGTTGTGCCTACCTACAATGAAGCAGGCAATCTCCCTCGCCTTGCCGAACTGCTCTTGGGCTTGGAACCGCAGATTGATGTGCTTTGCGTAGACGATGGATCCCCCGACGGAACCGGAGACATCGCGGACGGGATTGTCGCGGAGCACGAACGTTTTCACGTTATTCATAGGACAGGCAAGCGAGGGTACTCAGTCTCTTCAAAGGAGGGGATGGAATGGAGCCTGTCGCGAGGCTACGACGTCGTCGCAACAATGGATGCCGACCTGTCGCATGACCCAGAGGCACTGCCACTGCTCATCGCGGCTGTTGAGAATGGTGCGGACTTGGCTATTGGCTCCCGCTACACCCCGGGAGGCGAGATTCTCGTTGACTGGGGTCCCTTTCGGCGAGCAGTGAGTCAGGCGGGCAGCGCGTATGCGCGACTGATGGTCGGCGTCAAGACGAAGGACTGCACAAGTGGGTTTCGCTGCTACAGCGCGGCAAAACTGTCCCTTATCCGCATATCGGAGATCCGCTCGGAGGGGTATAGCTTCCTAATCGAGATGTTGGCCGCGCTTCGTGGTCTCGATGCGACCATCGTTGAGGTGCCCATTACGTACGTTGACCGTTGTCACGGGTCATCCAAGATTTCCAAGTCAATCATCTTTGAAGCGTTGCTGCGTACTACAGAGGTGGGAATCGCGAGACTCCTCAGCCGCGCTCGGCCTCGGCCGTGATGGTGAGCTAAGAGTGAACTCCGCGACCTCTTGGCGAAGATGCGCCGAATCGAGTTGGGCACTCGCCACCCTCTCTGCTCTTCTGGCCTTCCTGAGTGTGATGCCGCTCATTCCTCAGGGGCGTTTCCCCAGCTTCGACTCTAGCGCATACATCTTCGTCGCTGACGGCATGCTAGCCGGTAGGATTCCATACGTGGAGCTGTGGGAGAACAAGGGACTGCCACTCTACTTTGTGGATATCCTCGGAAGGATCATGACGCCCGGAAGCTATATGGGGATTTGGCTGCTCGAACTAGTGTTCATGTCCGTGGCCTTCGGGTTGTTCATGTGGACACTGCGCCGATTCGTGTCCGTCGCTGCTACGGCCCTTGCCGCTAGTCTTCTGACTCTAGGTATCGTGATGACTTCAGTGGGCGGCAACACACCTGAGTTCTGGAACATGGCCTTGCAGTCCATTGGTCTGCTGGCTGCCTGGATTCTTATTCGTGGTGAGGCGCCGTCCCGAAGCTGGTACATGGCATTTGTGGGTTTCGCTGCGGGTATTGCCGGCATGACGAAACTCAACTTACTCGGTACTTGGATTGCATTGTTCCTCCTGATCGGAGGTTTGACGGTCGCCAAGCGTCAGACGGCCGCCAACTCCCTACGAGTGCTCGTGGTCATGGCAGCAGGGCTCCTGATCGGAATCGTCTTGTCCGTGGCCCCGGTGGTCGCGTGGGGAGCGACGGGTGCATGGTGGGATCAGACCATCGGGTTTGGTCTCAGCTTCTCAAGTGGAGATGCCGCAGATACACGGCTGTCGGCGCTTCTCACTGGACTGAACCGGGTCGCCTTCATCTCATGGCCACTACTACTGGGCCTAGTTGCAGCTCCCGGCGTTTGGCTCGTCGGCGAGCGACAGAAGATAGAGGCCGAGCGAGGGTGGATGTATGCATTCCTGCTGATCTGGCTCTCCATCGAACTGGCTGCCTCTTCAGCAAGCGGTATGCCCTACACCCACTACACGATGCCGTGGCTTGTGCCCAGCGTGATGCTCCTAGGCATGCTCTGGGACTCGATAAAGTGGCGCCGTACGGTACTGATCCTTTCCGCGTCAGTGTCACTTCTCGGGACCGTCCACGTTCTACCGATACTCGACGCCAAGCTCAACGTCCATCGAGGGTTTCCTCCCGTCATCGTCGCTGAGAGTAGGTACTTCAAGCTCGCGCAGACGAGAATGGTCCAGGAGGTCGAGTCACGCACGAGACCGAACGACACTGTCTTCATGTGGGGTCTGGATCCAGTCGTGTTCAACGAGACCGGACGTCTTTCCGCGGGCCCCTACTCGCATCCGCTAACTACGCTCCTCCTTCCTGCATACCAGAGCGAGGGGAGATTCGACGATCTCATCCGGCAACTTGAGGCCGATCCTCCTGAGTTAATAATCGATTCAACGCACATCCGCAATAACCTGCCGTCGATTTGGGATCTCAGGACGGCTCGAGGTCCGGCGCGAGACGCGCATGGGCAAGGGCGAGTGATGCCATATATGCACGCTCTACCGGACTTCGTCGAGGCCAGGTACACGCTCGTAGCCACGCGCTGGCCCCACGTGGAGTACTACCAGCTCAAAGAGAAGCGAAGGCCCTGAAAGGAGGCTATTTGGACTCACATGCCTCAGGCGCGGGAGACTCCCCGCAGGTCACGGGTCTGCGTCCCGCCGCTGGGGTCGTCGCGTCCATGGCGGTCTTCTCGGCGGTAGGGCTTGCGGCGTTTCGGTTGTTTTTCGTTTGCGGAAAGTCCCTCGTGTGGAGTCCCGACGGGCAATCCGGCGTACAACAGGCCCCTGACCGGAGGTTCGCAGAGCACATCCCCGTATGGGTTCTGCCTCAGGATGGCGCCAGGGTCACGCTCGCCGCGCGAGGAGACCTTCGCTATACCTTCGCGAAGCGTTTGTGGCTGAGGGCAATCCCGCCAAGAACGCCGAGCACCATCGCCGCCGCGGCGGCGATGACTAACCCGAGACGCAAGCCCGGCGTGAAGTATCGAAGCTCGACTTTGTGGGTTCCCGCGTCGAGCTGAATCCCGGAGAACGCGGTGTTGGTCCTTACAATCTGAGTCGGTACGCCGTCGACGGTCGCCGTCCAGCCTGAACTGTACGGGATGCTTAAGAAGAGCAGCCCACTGTGGGCCGATGACACCCTTCCGCTGACCTTGTTGCTGTCCGTTGTGATGATGTCAGTCATAGCTCCCCGCCTGAATTGCCGTACGCGTGACTCGAATCCATCCATAGGCAGCGCGTAGACCTTGAGTTTCGACAGCGAGAGAGTCCCTGGCTCACTAGTGCCGACCTTGACGCGGTACCTGCCTTCAGGCCAGTAGCCCAAGTTGACCAATTCGGTGTCTTTCCCCCAGTGGTAAGGGATGGCTGTTGTGTGCCATAGAATGGTCTTGGCGCGCTTGCCGGCCCAGAAATGAGTGTAGTGGTACCAGGGTTCTCTGTAGAACCTCTCAGCGCGGGCTTTGCGTGTGAGCTCGATCTTCGACGGCACTTTGTATTCGGTCAGTTTCGTTTCACTTGTGGTTGGCGCGGCCTTGTCGTCAAGACCGCTGCGCTCGACGTACAGTTCTGAGTTACGGACTGGGTTGAACCCAAGAACCATCTCGTCTATCGGTTTCGAGCCCGTGATCTTGTTCCCAAACTGGTCGAATTCGGCCTTGTGGGCAAGTTCGACCGTGCACGTGACCTCAATGGCCTCGCTGACGGCATGAATTCTCGGCAGGCTGGGAGCTTCTCCATCCTCGACAACTGCGCCCTGGAGTAGAGCGCTCTGTTTGTCAATCGCCGAGAGTCTGAGGTACTCGGTTCGCGAGATCGCATTTTCGTACATGAAGCCCAGCGGCAGCGCGTTCTTGTTGCGATAGGCGATTGCCGTTCGATTCGAGTCCACTTTGCTGAAACCGTAAGGCACGAACGCCTTCGTTTCGCGCGGGGTGACGTAGTACTCGACCCCGAAGAGTGCTTCAGGAATTGCTCGGTCGTCGAAGCCGTCCAGGGATATTGATGGCAACTTGCTCGTTCCGACGCCTAGCTCTGATCGGAGCGTGGAGATGCCGCCATCCAAGATAGACAAGTACACCGAAGTACTCGGTCGTTTCTGAACGAGTGCGGCATTGAATCCGAGGGAATCACGATTGTCAGTCCGAAAGAAGCGGTCTTTCGGTAGCTGGCGGATGAGGTCTCCCGTGTTAGACCTGTAGAGCTTGTTCACGAGCCCACGATCCACGAACTCGGATGGCCAAGCAAGATAGCTGGCATCAGACAAAGTTGCGGAGTTCGCAGCTATGTTGAGGACCACGAGAGCTAGCAACACCCACCTCGTGGGGCGGGTACGCCACGTCTCAGCAAAGGCCGACGAAGCGGCAGCACGAGTCGAATCCGCTATCTGACCGTTCGCCTCCATTGCGCAGACGGCGATAGTCAACGCTCCAAACATGAGGGGGACGATAAGGCTGGGGCCCACTGGAAAGGCGAACACCAACACGAGTGTCACGAAAACCGAGTAGCCGGCCGCCATGGCGAGGATATCTCGACGGTTGAATGGGCGATCGTCGGAAAGCAGCATTCCCGCGCCGAGCGCGAGGAAGAGCCCCCAGGAAAACGCGAAGCGGTCGAGGGGGAAGGTCATCCCGTTGAACAGGGATCCAAAGACCGGAAACGTAACAAATGCACAGTACGCGATGAGAATGACCTTCAGCGCGCGATACTCTCCACGGCGAACGAAGAGTACGGGTGCGAGCATGAAGCCGAGCACGCTAAAGCCCATGAACGAGAAGTGCGCGTGAGTGCTGCTTGCCATGAGGTCAATGACGAGACTTCGGTATTCGTTAAGCGAGTAGAAGAGGCCTATCGAGTAGGCGGACGTACTCCGCGCGGTGTGTGTTATTGCGATGATTGTCGGCACAAGTACAGGCGAGGCCAGCGCCACTCCAAGAGCGTAGTAGCCTGCAACACTTCCACCCAGAAAGGGAAGACGCTTCCACTTGTCCGCCGGTGGGGTGATCTCAAAGTAGCGAGCAACCGCATAGATGACTGTGACCAGAGTCAGAATGTAGAAGAGATAGAAATTGCTGAGCGCGGCGAACATGACAACCACAGGGAGCAGCCAGCGTTTGCGTCCATGAAGCGAATACTCAACCGCGAGTAGCATAAGCGGAAGAAAGAGCATCGCGTTCACAAAGAAGGGATGTCGGGTGCCATTGCACAGTAGGTAGCCCGAGAACACATAGACGAGCGTGGCGGTGAGAGCAGGCGTACGCCGGATTCCCATGTGCTGCAGATACAGCAGCGTGAACGCGCCCGCTACCAGGATGCGAGCGTAGAACATCAGCGTATATGCCAACTCCATCTGGGCCAGGGGAAACGCCAAGCTGAGGAGTACGAAAGGGTCACCGAGCCCATAGAACGACAATGAGCTGATGATGTCTCCGCCGAGCCCGATCGTGTGAGACCAAAGCGGAATACCAGCCCCAGGGTGGTGGAGGATGCTCCTGATCCACAAATTGAGGAAATACAGTGTCGGGTAGTGTTGCCCAACGCCGTCGTACGTCCAAACGACTGACTTGTTGTACAAGGGGAAGTAGCGGAAAGCGAGAGCCATAACGGCGGTGAAGGCGGCCATCGACAGGGAGAAATCACGTGCGCTCACGCGACGTGCACGATTGCGGCCAGGTGGGGAATCCGAGTTCGGCGTGAGCTCGATTGACGCCTCGCTCTTTGATTCCTGGAGATTCGGCATGGGCTCCCACTCGGCAGTCTTCTAGGGCACGAATCGAGGAGGTAGGGGTCCGCCTTGACCTCGCGACAGAGTCAGCCCTACTCACTTTCGAAGCATCCTATCGCAAATACAGGGCCGCTGCCTCAGGTTCGCCAGCCTGCTACTCCCACCCCATCACCCTGAGCGCAGCGTCGGCAACCGCTTCGTCGGGCGTGTCGCCGAGCACCATGGAGCTGAGGAACCCGCCGACGATCAGCGAGAGCAGGGCGCGGACGCGCGTCGCGCGGGTGGCGTCGGCATCCGGCACCTCGAATGCCGCGTCGAGCTCGACGGCCTTCTCGGCGAGGCGGGCGAGCACGGGCTCTGCGATCGCCGAGCGAAACGCGTCGAGGAACGTGGTGTTGCGCGCCGCAGCGGGGACAATCGCCCGGAGCATGGGGGCGTTGAGGCGCAAGGCGCGCCGGCGGTCGTCGAAGAGGTCGAGTAGTTGCCCGTGCAGCGCATCCCACCGCAACTCGCCGATGAGCTCGAACGCCTCGCGGCGCATGCGTCCGGCACCCACATTGATGAGCGCGAGGAAGAGCGCCTCCTTGCCGGTGAAGTGGCGGTAGAGCGCCGGCTCGCTGACACCCACGCGCTTTGCGATCTCGCGCATCGAGCCGCTCGCGTAGCCCCGCTCGGCGAACACGTGAAGCGCGGCGTCCAGTATCTCGCCCTTGCGACCCGGTTCGACGTCTGCGAAGAACGCGGGGGAGATGGCATCGCCACCGCCGAGGTGTCGCGTCGCGCGATCCTGCTTCGAATCGCTCATCGGCTCGCCTCCTCGCGCTCTCGGGACACGAGGTGGACGAAGACGTCTTCGATGCTCGGCGTCTTCGCCGCGCTGCCCGCAGTATCGAGCGGACCGCACTCGCGCAGGTAGCGTTCGCGGATCTCGCGTGGCGACCCCTCCGCGATGAGACGGCCGGCGTACATGAACGCGAGACGGCCGCACTGCGCCGCTTCCTCCATGTAGTGCGTGGTGACGAAGAGGGTGACGCCGCGACCCGCGAGTTCGTAGAGCAGGTCCCAGAAGTGGCGACGGGCCACCGGGTCGACGCCGCTTGTGGGCTCGTCGAGGAAGAGCAGTTCCGGCTCGTGGATGGTGGCAGTGCCGAGCGCGAGGCGCTGCTTCCAGCCCACGGAGAGGTTTGCGGTGAGTTCGTTCTCGCGCCCCACGAGGTCGGCCATTCTGAGCACGTAGGCGCGCTGCGCGGCGAACTTCTCGGCGGGCAGGTCGTAGACGCCGGCATAGAAGCGTAGGTTCTCGTCGACGGTCATGTCCTCGAACAGCGAGAACTTCTGGCTCATGTAGCCGATGCGGCGCTTCACGAGCTCGGGCTGCGACACGACGTCGTCGCCGAGGATCAGCACGCTGCCCGCTTGAGGCGCGATGGCGCCGGTGAGCATACGGATCGTGGTGGTCTTGCCGCTGCCGTTGGGTCCGAGGAATCCGAAGATCTCCCCGCGCGCCACGTCGAAATCGATGGCGTCGACCGCCGTGAAGCTGCCGAAGCGCTTGGTGAGGCCGCGCACCGAGATGGCCGCCGTCGGGTTGGGCGCGAGCGTGCGGCTCGCGGGCAGGGACGCGCTCGTCAGTTCAGGCATCGGGATGCGCCTCCTAGTCACTCAGTCGTTTGTGGAAGCTTGCCACCGCAAAGCCCAGCAGGGCTGCCGCGAAACCCGCCATCGCCAGCAGCGGGACGGCGAGCTCGCGCACGCCCGCGCCTTTGACGAACGTCCCGCGCAGGAAATCGACGGCGTAGCGCAGCGGGATGAGATACGTGATCGGCACGATGGCCGGCGGCATCGACGCCACCGGGAAGATGAAGCCGGAGAGCACCATGAACGGAATCATGATGAACATGACCGTCTGCTGCGCCTGCTGGCGTGTGTGAGAGACGAGCGAGATAAGCAGGCCAAGAGCGACGGTGGTGAGCATGAACAGGAACAGGCCGAGCACCACGACCCACAGCTGCCCGTTGAAGGGGACTTGGAACCACACCCTGCCGATGAACGCGACGATCGACATCTGCACGATGCCGATGAGCACGTAAGGCGTCAGCTTGCCGACGAGGTAGTCGCCTCGGCTGATAGGGGTGACGAACATCTGCTCCAGCGTGCCCCTCTCACGCTCGCGCACTACCGCCTGGGACATGATCACGCTCATCGAGAGCACGAGGATGGTCGCGATCAGACCGGGAATCATCGAGTTGACCGCCCGCAGGCTCGGGTTGAACTCGACGCGGACCCTCGCATCGATTCCGGGTCCGGAGACGGTGAGCCCCTGCTCGGCGATGAGCTTGGCGTTGAACGCCGCTATGAGCTGAGAGGCGTAGCCGCCGCCGACGCTTGCGATTCTGCTGTCGGACCCGTCCACGACGATGCCCACGGGAACCGAGCCCCCGGCCGAGAGACGCCTGGAGGTTCCTTCGGGGATGACGAGGGCGACCTTCACGTCGCCGCGGTCGAGCAGGGGGCGAAGCGCGCTCTCCTCGGCGGGCCGAGCGGTGATGACGAAATACCCCGAGCTCGCGAAGCTTGCGGCGAGGCGGCGAGAGACGACGCTGTGGTCGAGGTCGACCACAGCGGTGGAGAGGTTCTTCACGTCGGCGCCGACCACGTAGCCCATCATCACCAGCTGCAGCACAGGCATGAGGAAGAGGAGGCGCAGCAGCAGCGGGTCTCGGCGAAGCTGGAGGAACTCCTTCCAGATGAGGAGGCGGATGCGTTTGGCGTTCATCGGGCCGCCCGCCTTCCGTAGAGCACGGACGCGATCACGACGACCAGCACGGAGTACCCGCCGAGCAGTGCCAGCTGCGGCCAGAGCTCGGCGAAACCAGCACCTTTGAGGAAGACGCCGCGCGAGATGATGATCATGTAGCGCGCCGGGAAGAGGTAGCTCACTCCCTGGAGGAAGGGAGGTATCGACTCGAGGGGGAATGCGAAGCCGGAGAGGATGAAGGCGGGCAGAAACGCGATCAGCAGCGCGATGATGTTGGCCGACTCCATGCTGGGCGCCAGCGCCGAGATGATCAGCCCCATGCCCAGCGCGGCGAACACGAACAGGGCGGCCGCAACCGCCAAGAACACGACGCTGCCCCGCAGTGGGATGCCGAAGAAGCCGATTCCCACGATTGCGATTACGACCATATCGACGAACGCGAGAAACGTCCACGGCAGCAGCTTGGCGATCATGAGTTCGGGTAGCCGAAGAGGGCTCACCATCATCTGCTCCTGGGTGCCCAGGTCTCGCTCGCGCACCAGCGTGACGGCGGTCTGCTGCACGGTGACGATCATGATGATGACCACCATGAGGCCGGGTATCAGGAAGTCCGCCGATCGCCGCTCGGGGTTGTACCAGGTACGTACGCGCGGTTCGAGCCGTCCAGCTTGCGCTATATCGATGCCCTGACGGTCGCCCCACTCGGCGAGCACCCGGTTGCCGTACACCTGGTTGAGCGCGATGGCGTAAGCCTGCCCGAGCTGAGCCGCGTTGGGCTCGGTGCCGTCCACGATGACGGCCACCTGCGCCTTCTCGCTACGCGCGAGCGAGCGGCCGAAGCCGGCAGGGACGACAACCGCTATCTGCGCGAGGTTGCGCCGGAAGACGTCGTCGATGCTGGCGAGGCCGTCTATGGAGCCCTTCACATTGAAGAAGTCCGTGGAGCGGTACGTCTGCAGATAGGCGCGGCTCGCCGACGTCATGTCCTGATCGAGCACCACGGTGGGCACGTTCTTCACATCGAAGCTGATCGCGTAGGAGAACAGCAGCAGCTGCATGACCGGCACCACGAGCACCGCGATGAGCATGCGCGGGTCGCGACCGATGTGGATGAACTCCTTGCGCGCGATGGCGCCGATCCGGGAGAGCGCGGCCGCGATCATGAGTCCTCACCTCGCTGCTCGGCGAGGAAGGCGAACGCGGCCTCCATGTCGACATGTGCCGGACGCACTTCGCTCGCGGCGACGCCCGCTGCGCGCACCGTGCCGAGAAGCGCGTCGGCGTCGGGGCCGTGCGGCGCTGAGAGCACGCGCACCACGTCGCCGTACAGGTGCGCCGACGTCACCCCCGGCGCATCGCTCAGAGCGGCGAGTGCCGCGCGCGGGTCCGGAGCGGTGAGCTCGAAGAGCGTGCCGGGCACGAGCGCCTTCACTTCGTCGGGCGTGCCGCGGTGGGGGATTCGGCCGCTTTCCATGAAGGCGATGTCCGTGCAGCGCTCGGCCTCGTCCATGTAGGGGGTGGCGACCAGCACGGTCTTCTCGGCGGCGCGGAGATCGCCGATGATGCGCCAGAACTCGCGCCGTGAGACCGGGTCGACGCCGGTGGTGGGCTCGTCGAGCAGCAGCAGGTCGGGCTCGTGCATGAGCGTGGAGGCGAGCATGAGCTTTTGCTTCATGCCCCCGGAGAGATGCTGCGCCTGACGGTCTGCGAACTCCGCGAGCCCCATCGACTCGAGCAACGAGGCGGCACGCACACGCCGCTGGGCCGTCGGCACGCCTCGGATGCGCGCGAAGAACTCGAGGTTCTCGTCGACCGTGAGGTCCGGATACATCGAGAAGCGCTGCGACATGTAACCGATGCGCGGCGTCACGCGACGGTGCGCGTGCACCACTGAATCCCCGAAGACGAACGCGTCGCCTGAGCCCGGGGAGAGCACGGTGGCAAGCATCCGGATGAGCGTGGACTTGCCCGCGCCGTCCGGGCCGAGCAGACCGAAAACCGCGCCGCGGCGAACCTCGAGATCGACACCGTCGACCGCGCGCACGGCACCGAACGTGCGGCAGAGGGCGCGCGCGTCGATCGCGAGGCTGTCGGCTGGAGAGGCCACGCTAGAACGTCACGACCACGGGCATGCCGGCCTTGAGTACGTCGCTGGTGTCGGTGACGCGCAAGCGCACCTCGTAGACGAGCTTCACGCGCTGCTCTTTGGTCTCGACATTGTTGGGCGTGAACTCCGACTGCGAGGCGATGAACTCAACCGTACCGTTGTAGGTCGCGGCACTCGAGTCGGTCGTGACCGTGACGGATTGACCGAGCTTCACGTCGCCGATGCGCGTCTCGGGAACAAACACGCGCACGAACAGGTTGCTCGTGTCCGAGATGGTCGCGAGCGTCTTGCCGGGACTCGCGTTCTGGCCAGCGTTGGCGGCCACCGCGGCCACGATGCCTGCGTGAGGAGCGGTCACGGTGGCGTATCCGAGCTGCACCTGCGCGAGCTTCACGCCGGCTTTTGCCTGGGCGAGCCGTGCCTTGGCCGCCTCTGTATCGGCGGTCGTTCCGGTGTCTTTCGCCTGCTTCACGGCGGCGTTGGCGGCGCTGACTCCCGCCGAGGCCTGCTCGACCTGAAGCCGCAACGCTGCGTCGTCGAGCTTGGCGAGCACTTGGCCGGCCTTGACCGCGTCGCCCTCACCTACGGTCACGGTCGTCACTCGACCCGCAATGGCCGAGGCGACCAGGTACTCGGTGGTCTCCACCGCGCCGGTGGCCTCAAGAGCGCCGCTTTGCGCCGACTGCTGCGAGCGCCACCAGAAGTAGCCGCCAACGCCCGCTGCGACCAGCGCGACCACGAGCACGATCGCCACCACCGGCGGTCGCTTGTTCTGTCCGTTCGCCATCTTCGCCTCACCCGATTCGTCTCGGTGTCTGTCGCATCAAAGCGCGGGGTCGCCGCGCGAACTGTCTTCGAATCCAGCCGGCTACTTGCCGGCCCCGAACTCCACGTCTACCGGTGCCCATGGCGGCAGCGAGAATCCGCGTACGCCATCGTCCATGACGACCTCGATCGGCATCGCACGCGTGAGATGCACGTCCTTGGTCGGGTACGAGGTGGGAGGGTAGTCGGCACGAGTTCCGATGACGCTCACGCGGCCCCGCCGAGTTCCCGTCGCCCAATCGACCCGGACTCGTACCGCTCCGCCGATATGGACGTTTCCAAGCTCGGCCGGCGCGATCCATGTCGTCACGCGCTCGTCGCCCGCACGGCGGATGACCGCGACGGTCGCGCCGGGCGCGAGTACGTCGCCGGCGCTCGCCACGCGAACGACCACGCCACCGATCGGCGCGCTCACGGTAGCCAACGAGCGCTGGTACTCTGCCGCCCGCACGCCGAGCACCGAGGCGTCGGCGGCCAGGCCCACGAGGTCGCGCAGATCGCGCAGCTGCACACGTGCATCGGCCAGCGTGCTCCTCGCTGCGGAGAGCTTGGTCAGACCGGCGCGCGCCCGGGCCAGCCCTGTGTCGAGCTTCGCGATTCCGGCTTCGAGCTGCGCGATGGTGGCGCGAAGCTGTGCGGGCGAGGGCGCCCCGCCGGTCGGCCTGCTCAGCGTCCCGCCCGGTGTCTTGCCCAGCGGCACGGTTCCGGTCGGAATCCGTCCTGGTGCCGGGCTGCCGGTCTGCCGTCCGCTCGAGCGCTTGAGCGCGGCCGCGAGCGCCTTGAGCGTCGCGAGCTTGTCGGCGAGTTGTGCGCGCGTGGTGGTCAGTTTCGCGATGGCGTCCCTCACGGTGGTGCGGGTCGTCGAGAGCCGTGCATTCGCCGAACGCGCTGAGTCGATCGCGGAATCGATCACCGGTACCTGTGCGCGGGCGCTGGCCTGGGCGGCATGAGCCAGAGCCACGTTGGCGCTGAGCACACCGGTCTCGAATACAGCGAGCTCTTGTCCGGCGACGACGACATCACCCGGTCGTACCGCGACCCGCGCGACCCGCGCCACGGAGCCGATGCCGGTGGTGGCGGCGATGGTACTGACGGTCGAGCGAGCGGAGGCACCAGAAAGTCCGCCTCCGGTCATGCCACCTGCCGCACCTTGCGTTCCGGCGAAGCCTGCATTGAGGTCTGCGGCAGGAACGGCGAGCGCCGCGGCCTGCACGGTAAAGGCGTCGTCGACCACCCGACCGGCGTAGACGCTCCCGCCCGGCGCGCAGCCCGCGAGCGCAGCGCACGCCAGCGCGGCGGCGGTGAGGTGCGCGATGGGGGAGCGGCGGTTCATCAGAGTGCTCCTCGGCGATGAGGTTAGTTATCACTCGCTAACATACGCTCGACGGGAGGTTGCACGCAAGACCGCCGCCCGTCGCGTGCGTCCGACCGCTTAGCGGCGTTCAGGCAATGGGCGGGTAACGGCCGCGCCGCTATCCTCGACGGTCCAAGCCCGCCTCAGTCATACTCAGGGACGCACTCCGCTATACTGGAGCGCTCGAAGTCACTCCCGTACTAAGAGAACGGGCTTCATCATGGCGGGCATCGTCCTCGTCGGCGCCCAGTGGGGCGACGAAGGTAAGGGAAAGATCACC
>Ga0123339_10001064_pt1 | contig 19468 bp, 23 predicted proteins | sample lystaG_FD_89956 | JGI IMG/M metagenome (GOLD analysis project Ga0123339, IMG submission 89956) | Glacier valley bacterial and archeal communities from Borup Fiord, Nunavut, Canada, to study Microbial Dark Matter (Phase II) -... | ecosystem: Environmental > Aquatic > Freshwater > Ice > Glacier ... | reverse complement strand
GACGGGTCGCTGGCTGCGCGCAAATGGTCGTCCAGTGATCAAAACCGATGCCAACGGGGTGCCGGTCAAAACATGGATATTGAAATCCGAGGAGAAGGGCTCGGACGTGAACCTCGCCGCCCACCTGCTGCGCGACGCCTACCGGGGTGCGTGCGCTTGCGCGGTCATAGTCTCGAACGACTCCGATCTGCTGACGCCGATTCGCATGGCAAAGGCGGATTGCCGAATGACGATCGGTCTTGTCCCCCCGCGAGCGAAAGGCAGCGTCGAGCTGAAAAGGCTTGTCGATTTCAAGATCGACCCCCGCGTCCATCTGCTCGCCGGCTCGCAGTTCCCACACGCTGTGCCCATTCCCGACGGCGCGATCCACAAGCCCGCGCGTTGGCGATGGGGGCGACACATCGCCCGGAGGTCCGTCTTTCGCTTGGTTCGGAAGCCGGTCCTTACTGCGGGCGCGTGTCAGACCGAGCCGTTTCGGCTCATCCGATGTCGCCGGAGCACACTCTAAGCGTGGGACGGATTGTGGGATCAAAATACAGCGATAACCGGGAAAACGGCTCAAAAGCAGGAAATAATCACCGTCCCGTGGTGGAGCCGAGGGGGATCGAACCCCTGACCTCTGCAGTGCGATTGCAGCGCTCTCCCAGCTGAGCTACGGCCCCATGTGCGACGGGAGCGGGGCGTATAAGCTGCGTGCGCACCCCATGCAACCGCCCCGGATCATGCGGCGAGTGCGTCGGCCATCGGGGGGGCGATCAGCCGGTCGCCAGGCACCAGCGTGCCGGGCGCGATATCGGGCAGCGCATCGAGCTCGGCACAAAGCGTGCTGAAATCGGTCTCCAGCGTGCGCGCGAGCAGTTCGGAGAAGCTGTCCAGCACGACATAGGAGGGTTGCAGATCCCAAGTAATATAATCGGTGCGCAGCACGCGCGGCAGATCGAACGCGATGCGGTACGGGCGCGCGCTGTCGAGTGCATAGGCGCTCTCGCCGTGGCTCGATACGATGCCTGCGCCGTAGAGCTTCACCCGGCCATCCTCGCGCACCAGTCCGAACTCAATCGTATGCCAGTAGAGCCGCGCCATGCGGCCGACCAGCGCGGGCTGAGCGCAAGCGCGCTCGCCATAGGCTTGCAGGAAAGCGGCGAACACCGGATCGGCGAGCAGGGGAACATGGCCGAAGACATCGTGGAAGATGTCCGGCTCTTCCAGATAATCGAGCTGGTCGCGCCGCCGGATAAAACGGCCGGCAACGAAGCGCCGGTTCGCCAGATGCTCGAAGAATATGGCTTCGGGGACCAGCCCGGGCACGCAGACCACCTGCCAGCCCGTCGCCGCACCCAGATGTTCGGACAGCTTGGCGAAATCGGGGATGCCGTTGCCCTCGGCGCGCAGGATTTCGAGGCCGGCCAGATAGGGCCGCGCGGCACGATCCCCCAATTGCTTCTGCTGGCGCGCGAAGAGCAAATCCCAGGTCGCGTGTTCCTCGGCGGTATATTCCGCCCAGCGCTGCGGGATCGTCCAATCGGGGGCGGCTCCCGGTGGCGGTCCGGCAAGAATTGGGGCGGCCATTGCACTAATCTCCGGCGAGCGCGTTGATACCAGCGCATGTTCAAGCCCGGCATCGGATCGGACAGCTCAAGCGCTAACCTATAACCAAGGATGGAGTCACCCCATGAAATTGCGTTCCGGCCGCCATGCGGCGCTTGCACTCGCCACGCTCGCCTCGCTCGGCGCGTGCGCGACTACGGACCAATATGGCTATGAGCAGCAGCCGCAGGTCAACAAGGAAGCTGGCGGCACGGTGGCAGGCGCGATCGCGGGCGGCGCGGCGGGTGCGTTGCTCGATCGCGGCAACGGCACTTCGGTCCTGATCGGCGCGCTGCTCGGCGGGATCGTGGGCAACCGCGTGGGCGCGAGCGCGGACGAGCGCGACCGGCGCATGTGGGCGGAAGCCGAATACCGCTCGTTCGATTCGGGCGCGCCTTCGGACTGGCGCAATCCCGATACCGGCAATTACGGCCGCGTCGTGCCGCGCGACGCCTATGATCGCGGCGGCGAGACCTGCCGGGAGTATGAGAGCGAGGTTTATATTCGCGGGCGGCACGAGGTGCTGACCGGACTTGCCTGCCGCGACCGCGATGGGCGCTGGCGCGATGTGAGCAATCGCTAGGTCCGGCGCGGCACGGTGAACGCGGCCGGATGCCGCGCAAGGCCGATGCGATCGTAGAACGTCGCCGCACCCGGCGCGGCGATCAGATTGAGCAATGTGCCCGCCCCGGCGGCGGCGTGGACGAAGGCGATCAGCGCGCGGCCGATGCCCCGGCCTGCGTGGGCGCGGTCTACCGCGAGATCGGCGAGGTAACAGGCGTGCGCGTAATCGGTGAGCGCGCGCGCCACACCCAGCAGCGTGCCGTCGGCCGCGCGCGCGGTGGCGATCAGATCGGCGTTGGCGAGCATCGCGGCAATGCGCTCGGGATCGTCGACGGGGCGGCGCTCGGCGAGGCCGGAAGCGCGCAACACGGCGACGAACGCGGCTGCAGCGAGGCCCGGTTCGAGCGCGTATATGGGTTCAAAATGGGTCACAGGCGCGGCGTGTAGCGCTCGATCAGCCCTTCGCGCACCAGCAGCGCGATCAGTGCGTCGCGCTCGGGCGCCGGGATGTGCGCGAAGCGTGCGCCGAGTTCCTGCGCGGAGAAGGCGGGGCGCGCAAGCGCATATTCGGCCGCCGCGAAGGCAAGGCCGAGCGGCGTGCGCGCGGTGAACGTGACAAGGATCGCGCCGTCTTCGGTGCGCCGGACCTCGGCCGCGCGTCCGGTCCGCGCGTAGGAGACGAGCGGCGGTGGGGCGGGAAGGCAGATGCGGTGCGCCCGGCGGCTGCGCGCGCGCTGCGCATCGACGATCCGGTCGGCAAAGCCCGGCGTGCGCAGCAACGTAGCGAGCCGGTCCCCAGGTCCGCCAGATGCGCCGCGAGCACCGCCCGGTCGGTGCGCCCGTCGGGCAGATAGTGGCGGAACGCGGGATCGGCGAGCGCGGCCTCGCGCAGCATTTGCACAACGATCTGCCCCGAATGCGGCGCGACCGAGAGCGTGACGTGCAGCGATGCGCCCTCCTGCGCGAGAGCATCGTGATACGTGCCGCGCGGCAGATACAGCATGTCTCCGGGCGCCATCCGCACCTCGGCGGCGAGCGGCCCCCGCGCAGCGTCGATCGCACGCTGCGCCTCCTCGCCGCCGGTGGCGAGCGGCTCGATCGGATCTTCGGCGCGGTTGGCGTAGATGCGCCAGCGCTTGGTGCCCGCGCACTGGAGCGCGAAGACCTCGCGCAGATCGTAATGCGTGGCGAAGCCCTGCACGCCCCGGAAAGACGCATAGACGTTGGCGTTGGTCAGCCCGGCGAAGCGCTCGCCGAGCGAATCGGTAAGCGCACGCAGTTCGGGCGCAATCTGCTCGACGTAGTTGCCGACGAGGCTCGCACCCATGGCGAGGAAGGTCTCGATCTTCGCAGGGTCGGCGCGCTGTACGGGGCCGTCGAGCGTCGCGGCTTTGTCCATGTAATGTTCGGGAGTGACCGGGCGGCGGTTGAGGATCAGCGCGATATTGCCCGGCGTCCAGTGCGGCGCGACAGCGAGCAGGTCCGAAAGGCGCTCCCAGGCGAGTAGCGACTTGGTGTGTGCGGGGTTTGCCGGGATGTGGAGCGGCTGACGGCCGAACCAGTCGCGCTCGAAGCGATCGATGCCGATGGGGGCGAGCAATGCGGCGAGGTCCATCGCGTCCGCGCCTATGGGCGTGTGTGCGGCGTGGCAATGCGCGCGGGCGTGAGGCCGTCGATCGCTCCCCATGCGCTTGCACCGAGCGGGCGGAGCGCACTGAAGCGGTGGAAGGTCATCCCGCCCAGCGCCGCGACGGGCACGCGCGCGGCCTGCGCGAGGCGGCCGAAGCGCGCGCGGCCGAGTGTGCGTGCGCCGGGGTGGGTGCGCGTGGCAAACACGGGGGAGATGAAGACCAGCTCAGCGCCCGCGCGTTGGGCGGCGCGCAGCTCGGGCAGACTGTGGGCGGCGGCGGTGCGCAGCTTGCCGGGCAAGCGCCCGGGTCGCGCGGGGGCACTGTGGTGAACGCCGTCCGCCCGCAGCGCGCGCGCGAGCGCGGGATCGTCTGCGACGAGAAACACCAGCCTGCGCCGCCGTGCAACGGCTGCGACACGCGCGCCCAGTGCAGCGCGGTCCGGGGCCTTGCCTTGGCGCAGGATCACCCCCGCGCCGCGTGGCAGCCGTTCGAGCGCGCGCCAGAGCCCATCGCCCTGGCGTTCATCGGTGAAGAGCCAGACGGTCGGGCAGCCGCGCGCGCGCCTCAAGCCCGGCCCGCAGCCGCCGCGAGATGCGCCACATCGACGCCCATTTGCGCAAACGCGCGCGACCAGCGCTGATCGGGCGGCGTCTCGAAGATCAGCGGTCCAGCCCCCGTGCCACCCAGCGTCAGCCAGCCATGTCGGCCGAGTTCGTCGTCGAGCTGCCCCTCGCTCCAGCCCGCATAGCCGAGCGCCATCAGCCAGTGGCGCGGCCCCTTGCCCGCCGCGATCGCTTTCAGGATATCCAGATTGGCCGAAAGCGCCCATGCATCGCTCACGATCAGCGTGCCCTGCCCCTCATAGTCCGGGCTATGCAGCACGAAGCCGCGCGCGGGTTCCACGGGTCCGCCGATGTGGACCATTGCGTCCGCAGGTGTGATGCCCGGATCGAGATCGATCCCCGACATCAGCTTGCGCACGCTCATGCCGTTGTAGACCTGGCCCAGGCCGATGCCGAGCGCGCCGCCTTCGTCATGAACGCACATCGCGATCACCGCGCGCTCGAAGCGCGGATCGCCGATGCCCGGCAGCGCGAGGAGCAATTGCCCCGAGAAAAATCGCGGATCGTCCATCGGCCGTGAAACTAGCGAGAGACGCGTCCGGGTCAACGGCGGCTGGACGCCGCCGGACGTGCGGCCTATCGCGCGGGAGCAAATTTCTCCCGGAGCACATCCCATGACGATCAAGGCTGGCGATCATATTCCCGCAGCGACGCTGATGAAGGCGACCGCCGACGGCCCCGCGCCGATCACCACCGACGCGCTGTTCAAGGGCCGCACCGTGGTACTGTTCAGCGTGCCCGGCGCGTTCACGCCGACCTGCTCGGCCAAGCATCTGCCGGGTTACGTGCAGCACGCCGCCGAATTCACTGGCAAGGGCGTGGACGAGATCGTGTGTATGGCGGTCAACGACGCGTTCGTCATGGGCGCATGGGGCCAGTCAGCGCACGCCGACGGCAAGGTGACGATGGTCGCCGACGGCAACGGCTCGTTCGCCGAGGCGCTCGGCCTGACGATGGACGGCACCGCCTACGGCATGGGCAAGCGCGGGCAACGCTTTGCGATGCTGGTGAAGGACGGCACGGTGGACAAGCTGTTCGTCGAGGAGCCGGGCGCGTTCCGGGTGTCATCGGCGGAGCATATGCTGGCCGAGCTGGGCTGAGCCAGTGCGCGACGCGCGCGCTGCTTCAGGCGCGCGTGTCGGCGGTCTCGCGGCGCTCGACGGCTTCCTCGTCCGCATCGGGCAAGGTGCGGCGCATCTCGAAGCTGCCGCGCGCGGTGGACAATCGCCACTCGCCCGCAATGCGCTCGCCCGAGCGGTCGAGCGTGCCCGCATAATCGACCGCATGCGCAGCATCGGACGCGCCGTCATAGGCTTTGACGAATCGCACCGCGCTGCCTTCGCGCGTGCCGCGCAAAACGGCGTGGAGCAGATCGGTGGCGTGGCCGATGCTGTTGGGTTCGCTACTGGTGCCGGTGAATGCGCCGCCGCTATCATCGAGGATGGCCCAGAAGCCGACCGCGCGGCCGGTGAGGTAACGATATTGGCCCCACCAGGCGCCGCTCAGATCCATCGGGCTCATATGAGCGACATGGCGTGGCATGGCGGCGCGCGGTAGGGGGTGCGATGGCCGATGCCCCCCACGCGCCCGATGCGTCCGCTGCCGCGCTGATGGCGCGCTGGCTGGCGTGGCTGGCGCATGGCCGTCTGCGCTCGCCGCATACGGTGCGCGCCTATGCGACCAGCGCGGGACAATTCCTTGCCTTTCTGGGCGGGCATCTGGACGGGCCGCCCGATGCGGCGGCGCTGGCCGGGCTGGAGCGCGCCGACTTCCGCGCCTTCCTCGCCGCGCGGCGCACCGGCGGTGCGGGGCAGGCGACGATCGCGCGCGATGTGGCGGCGATCCGCGATTTTCTGGGGTGGGCGGCGCAGAATGCGGGGGTGGAGTGCGCGGCACTCGCCACGCTCAAGGCCCCGCGCGTTCCGCGCCGCGCGCCGCGTCCGCTGACCATGCCCGATGCCGCGCGCGTGCCTGATGCGGTGGGGGAGGGCGCGCGCCTGCCGTGGATCGGCGCGCGCGACACTGCGATCGCGCTGTTGCTGTACGGCTGCGGGATGCGCGTGGCCGAAGCGCTGTCGCTGACCGGCGCGGCGCTCCCGCCCGGCGAGAGCCTGCGTGTGACGGGCAAGCGCGGGCGCACGCGCATCGTGCCGTTGTTGCCCGCCGTGCGCGCGGGGCTGGAGGCCTATGCGCGGCTGTGTCCGTGGCCGCTATCGCGCGCGCTGCCGCTGTTCCGGGGGGTGCGCGGCGGGCTGCTCGAATCGGGGCAGGTGCGCTTGTCGATGCGCCGCGCCCGCGCCGCGCTGGGGCTGCCCGCATCCGCCACCCCGCACGCGCTGCGGCACAGCTTTGCGAGCCATCTGCTCGCGCGCGGGGCGGATTTGCGCGCGATCCAGGAGCTGCTCGGCCACGCGAGCCTCTCCTCGACGCAGATTTACACCGAGGTGGATGCAGCGCGCCTGATCGACATTTACGCGCACGCGCACCCGAGGGCGTGAACCCCCGCTCAGGCTTACCCGCGCTCCCCCAGCGCTGGATCGGCCAGCAGCATCAGGCGGCCTGCGGCGCGCAAGGCGAAGCGCAGCATCTCGGCCTTGCGGCGCGCGGGGGCGAGCGGGGCTTCGGCCGGTGGGGTGAGGATCGCGCCGCCGAACGCATCCGCCACGATCAACCCCGCGCGGCCCGCGCCAAACGCGTCTTCGCCGAACTGCGCGAGCGCGAAGCCGGGCGGGACCGCCCAATAAAAGCGATCGCACCACGGCAGATACTCGGGCCATTTCGTGTCGCCGCGCAGGTCCGCCATGCTGACCTTGATCTCGACGATGGCAATCCGCCCGCACGACCCCAGCGCCTGCACATCGGCGCGGCGACCGTTTGGCAGCGTCACCTCGCGCTGAGCCGCCCAGCCCAGGTCGTGGAACAGCCGCGCCACGCCGCGTGCGACATCGGCGGCGAGCGGGGGGAGGGCGTCCATACCCGCGAGACTAGCGGAACAGGACAGGAACGCGCAACCCGCCCGGCGAAGGCTCAGCGGTAGAAGACGTGGTGGCCGATTGTGGCGACTTCGGCGCGGCCCCAGCCGGGCGCGACATAGCTGGCGTGGAAGTAGAGCGCACCCTTGGCGTGGCTCGCGCCTTCGCCCGCGAGCGCGGCGCGTGCGACTGCGACGGCTTTGGTCCAGTCCGCATTGGCGGCAGGCGCGAAGCTGCGGTGGACGAAGGAGAATTGGCCCGGCTGGCGGATCACGCCGCACACGCTGTCCGCAAAACGGCCCGAGTGCATGCGGTTGAGGATCACATGCGCGACCGCCATCTGCCCCGCGAGCGGTTCGCCGCGAGATTCGTAATAGACCGCGACCGCGAGGCAGTGCGCATCGTCTCCGGTCGCGGCGGTTTCTTCGGTGGCGCGTTCGGGCGCAGACCCGGCTGCATCGGCGGTGTCGGCGTCAATTGAAGGCGGTTCGGCAGCAGGCTCGGGCGTGCGGTCGCCCAGCACGAAGAAGGCAGGGGCCTGCGGTAGGGCGGCAGCAATCGTCGGACTCGTTGTAGTCAGGGCGAGCGGTGGAGATCCGTTGCTGTCGGGAGCGGGAGCGGGAGCCGCCGCGCTCAGCACACATAAAACCACACACGCGGCACCCGCCGCGCGAACCGAAATCGCCATGCACTCGAACCTTTTCGTGCGACGACCGGAGGTTTCCAGGGCCGGAAAAAAGGCCCCCTACGCGGAAATCCTGCCGCTCATCGACTCGATCGCGGCCACATAAAGGAACACCGGCGCGCGATCTGTGTTGATGCACTCTGCTTGGCGGGGGGTCGCCGGAGGGTCAACGCGTGTGTGACGGTTCCGCGACGAGCTGTTGCAATTGTTCGGTGACCAGTTCCACCGCCCAGACATCGGGATCGTAGCGCGCCTGCCGGGCGAGATATTCGTCGAGCTTCGCTCCGTCGCCCGCCGATGCTTCTATCGCCAGCGCCCATTGTGCCGCCGAACCCCCTTGCGCCACGCGCGTCCACGCCTGCGCGCGCCCGTCCGGCGCGCGCGCCACAAGGATGACCGCACCTGCAACCGGATCGCCCTTGCGCAACACCGCACCGAACACGCCCGCCGCATCCGCACGCCGCAGCAGCGCGCCGACCCACACCGATGTGGCGAGCCTCGGCGTCACGCGCAGCCGGGCAGCGACGCGAGCAGGATGCGCGAGCGCAGGAACACACCCGAACCGCGCGCCACCTCCGCGCCTGCATCGTCGCTCAATCGTGCTTCGGCGAACAGCGTGCGCCGCGTGCCGCTCGTCCATGTGCCCTCTGCTACCACTTGCCCCGGGCCGAGCGGGCGCGTGAGGCCGACGGTGAAATTGGTGGTGAGCACGAACACGTCTTCGACCAGGCTGTTCGCCGCGAAGAAGGCGGCATCGTCGAGCACTTTGAAATAGACCGCGCCGTCCGCCGCGCCCGCTGCGTGGAAATGTTCGGGGCCGATACTGGCCTCGATCCGCGCGCGGCCTTCACCGACGATGGTGAGCACCGAGGGGAAGAGGCGGTTGATCGCCGCCGACGCGTAAAGCGCTTCGAGCCGTCGCCAGTGCGCCGCCATGCTTATGCCGCGCGCGCCTGCGGCGGCACCGCGAGCAGCGCGTGGATCGACGCGACGTCGGCTGCACCGCGCAGCTTGGCCGCGAGCGCGGGATCGCGCAGCATCCGGCTGGCGCGGGCGAGCGCCTTCAGATGCTCGGCCGACCCGGCGGCGGGCGAGAGCAGGCAGAGCACCAGATCGACCGGCGCGCCATCGAGCGCGCCATAATCGAGCGGTTCGTCGAGCCGCGCGAACAGCGCCATCGGCTGCGCGACGGCGGCGAGGCGACCGTGCGGCAGCGCGACCCCACTGCCGAAGCCGGTGGTGCCCAGTGCCTCGCACGTGTTCAATGCCGCGATGATCGTGCTGTGATCGATGCCCGTCAGCGCCGCCCCGCGCGCTGCCAACGTGGCGAAGAGCGACGCCTTGGAGGGTGCGCGCAAACTTGGCAGAATCGCATCGGGCGCGACGAGATCGTAATCGGCACTGGGCATGGCGAGGGTCCGTCGGCTATGCAGGAACGATGGGAACGCAGGCGCGTGCGCGTCAGCCCATCCCTCTCGCACCGGGTTCGACCCAGCCGATATTTCCGTCTTCCCGGCGATAGACCATGTTGAGGGAACCGGTTCTTATGTTCGTGAACAAAAGCGCGGTGGTATTGCGCAGATCGAGCATCCAGACCGCATCCGCCACGCTCGCACGGGGCACATCGACCGCGGCTTCGGCGATCACCAGCGGACCGGGGGCGGGCTCGGCCTCCGCCTCGGCTTCGGGCACGGCGAGCACGGTATAGCCCGCGTCCAGCGCCACGCGCTCCTCGCTCCCCATGCCGACATGATCGTGCAGGCGGCGCACGTGGCGGCGCAGCTGCTTGTCGATCTTGGCGAGCGCCATATCGAATGCGGCCTGCGCGCGCGCGCCGCGCCCGCCCCCCTTGAGGATCACGTTGCCGCGCACGTGCATCATCGCCTCGCACTCGAACCCCGCGCCGTGCGGGCCGGGTGCCAGCGTGACGTTGGCAGAGAGCGCGTTCCTGAAATACTTGTCGCTCAGTGCGCCCAATTCGGCGGTGGCGTAATCGCGGAACGCCTCGCCCGCTTCGAGCCGATGTCCTGAAACCGCGATCTGCATTCGTGCGTCCTCCGGCCCCCAAGGTTACAACCCTGTTACGGTCAGATGGGTGCACTGTCGAACAAGCGCCATAACGGATCGGTAAGCTTTGCAAGGAAACTGCTGTGCCGCGCGGCTTCGGCGGGGGTGGGCGCGTGCGGACGCGGCGGGTGGAAAGTGCGCGGCGCAGTGGGCGCGGTGCTGGCGAAGGCGGCTGCAACGGGCGCAATGCCGAGTGACAGTCCGATCTGCCGACCGCCGATCAGCTCGATATACACTTCGGCGAGCAGCCGCGCATCGATCAGCGCGCCATGCTTCACCCGCGCTGCGCGATCGATGCCGTAGCGCACGCACAGCGCATCGAGCGAATGTTTGGCGCCGGGCAGCCGCGCGCGCGCGAGCACGATCGTATCGATCGCGCGCTCCATCGTGAGCGGGGGATGGCCGCAACGGACGAACTCGTGATCGAGAAAGCCGATATCGAAAGGCGCGTTGTGCGCGATCACCGGCGCATCGCCTAGAAACGCGAGCAGCGCGCGGGCATGATCGGGAAACGGCGGGTGATCGCGCAGGAACGCGTCCGATAGCCCGTGAACCGCCTGCGCACCCGGCGGCATGGTGCGCATGGGGTTGATGTAGCAGTGAAACTCGCCGCCAGTAGGGATGCAGCCCACCAGCTCGACGCATCCGATTTCCACGACGCGGTCGCCCGATCGGGGATCGAGGCCAGTGGTTTCGGTATCGAGCACGATCAGGCGTCCGGCGAACAGTCGCGGATCGGTGAGGCTCATGCGCGTCAGTTGCCCAGCGTTGCGGGTGCGGGGGAGACCACGCTGGTCGTTCCCGCGCCGACCTGCCGGATTTCCAGGCCGCGCTCGGCGATGCCGCCCGCACCGAAACGGAATACCCCGTCAACACCTGCAAAGCCGCTACGGTCCGCCAGCACCGCGCGCGGGAAGGGGGTGCCGACCGTCCAGCGTGCCGATGCTGCCTGGACCAGCAGCACCGCATCATAGCCGAGGCTTGCGAGGCGCGAGGGGCGGCCGCCATACTTGGCAGTGTAGCGAGCGCTGAGCCGCCGGAAGCGTGCATCGGGGACGGCGGCGAACCACGCGCCGCGCAAGCCCGGCGCGCGGCCCAGCGCGGCCTCGTTCGCCCAGAGCTCGGTGCCCAGCAGCCGCGCCACGCCCGGCCCCGCGCCATATTGCACCAGCGCGGGGCCGAACGCACCCGCGATGGGCCCAGTGTCTGCAATCATCAGCGCCTGGAACGGCACGCCGCCCGCGCGCTGCGCCACGGGGGCGACCGTGCCATCGGGGCGCAGTGCGGCCGCGCCGCCCGCGTGCGCGAGACGCTGATCCCAGGCGGTCACCTTGCGTGCGGCGGCGGCGAGCTGGCGACGATCGCGCGTGTAGGTGGCGATGCCCGTGACCGCGCCGCCCTCTGCCTGCACTGCGCGCAGGAAGGCGGTGGACGCACGCGCGCCATAAACCCCGGCGGGCATCAACGCCGCGAACCGCTGGACGCCCTGCGCATGTGCAAAGCCCACCACACGCGCGATCGCCTGCGCGGGCTGGAAGCCGAGCACGTAGACGCCGCCGCCCGCGACCGCCGCATCGTTGGTGAAGCTCAGCATCGGCACGCCCGCCGCCGCCGCAACCGGCGCGGCGGCGCGCACGTCCGCGCCGAGCAGCGGGCCCAGGATCACGCCCGCATGCGCCGCCACCGCCGCCTCGGCTGCCGCGCGCGCACCGCCGGGCCCGGCTGTATCGTAGGTGGTCAGCCGGAACCGCGCGTCCTTCAGATCCACGAGCGCGAGCAGCGCGGCGTTGGCGATCGATTGGCCCACCGCCGCCTGCGGCCCGCTGGTGGGGACGAGAATGGCGACACGATTGCGTGCCTCCGGCGGCTCGGCCTCCGGCGCGACGACGCGCGGCGGCTCGACCGGCTTGGGCCTGGGCGGCTGCACCACCGGCGGCGGCAACGCGCGCGGCGCGGGCCGCTGGCTCGCGCACCCCGCTGCAAGCGCCGCAAGCAGCGCGCCCGCGACCGCGCGGCCTCGACTCGGGCGCGCACGCCCTTCAATGATCGTGCCGCCCATGGAAACCTCGCGCCTCACCCCCGGGCTTTACATCGTCGCCACGCCGATCGGCAATCTCGGCGACATCTCCGCGCGCGCTGCCGCCACACTGGCGGCGGCCGACCTGATCGCCGCCGAGGATACGCGCGTCACCGCCGGGCTGCTGCGCCACCTGGGCGTGCATCGGCCGATGACGTCGTATCACGATCATAATGCGGATGCAGTGCGCCCGGGGCTGGTCGCGCGGCTCTCGACCGAAGCCATTGCGCTGGTGAGTGATGCGGGCACGCCGCTCATCTCCGATCCCGGCTACAAGCTGGTGCGCGATGCGCGTGCGGCGGGCCATGCGGTGGTGACGATCCCCGGCCCGTGCGCGGCGATCGCCGCGCTGACGCTCGCGGGACTGCCGACCGATCGATTCCTGTTCGCGGGCTTTCTGCCCCCCAAACCGGGCGCGCGCGATGCGGCGATTGCCGAGCTGGCCGAGGTGCGCGCGACGCTGGTGCTTTACGAATCGGGGCCGCGACTCGCGCGCACGCTGGCCGCGCTGCACGAAGGTATGGGAGACCGGCCCGCCACCGTGGCGCGCGAGATCACCAAATTCCACGAGGAAGCCGTGCCCGGCACGCTCGCCAGCCTCGCCGCGCGCTATGCCAATACACCGCCCAAGGGCGAGATCGTGCTGGTAATCGGCCCGCCGTCGCCGCGCGCGCCCGCCCACGCTTCCGAGATCGACGCAGCTATCGCCGCGCTCGATCCCGCGCAACCGCGCAAATCCGCGGCTTCCGAACTGGCGGGGCGGTTCGACGTGCCGCGCAGGGATATTTACCAGCGGCTGCTTGCGGCAAAGAACGAAACTTAACTCGTTTGCCCATTGCGTGACCCCGCCGTGCGAGTCAGTCTCCGCGTCTGGGGAAGGACGGGAGTAACGCGCATGGAGACGCTGGCGCTGATCGACGACGATGCGATCGTGCTCGACGAGGCGGCGCTGGGGCTGGCCGCGCTCGACCGCGAGGAGAGCCCGATCGAGGCGGAGGCGCTGCTCGCGCCATATTTGACGCGCGTGTCCTTCATCGCCGCGCAGCTCATGGCGCGCTCGCCCGGTGTGTCGTCGAACCTCGACCGCGCGCACATGTTGCGCGCGCTGATCGCCGAAGAGCATGGCTTCACCGGGCATGAGAAGAGCTTCGGCGAGGAAGCGGGCGCGGACATGATGGCGCTGCTCGATACCGGGCACGGGCTGCCGGTGGCGCTTTCGATCCTCTACGTAGGTATCGCGAGGAAAGTGGGCTGGCGTGCGACGGCTTTGGGCGTGCCGGGTCATGTGCTGATCCGCATCGGCGACGAGCCGGGCGCGATGTTCCAGGATCCGTTCGACGAAGGGCGCGTGCTCGATGCGCGCGCGCTGAAGTCGGTGCTCGCGCGCGTCCTTGGGGCCAACACCGCGCCCGATCCGGCGTATCTGGCACCGATGGACAATCGCGCAACGCTGATCCGGCTGGTGACCAACCAGGCTGCGCGCGCAAGGCGCACGGGCGATCTGGAGCGTGCGCTGGTGCTGCACGAACGTATGACGGGCTTCGCGCCGTTCTCGACATCGCTGTGGTGGGAGCGCGCGCGGATCGAGCAGCATCTGGGCCGTCTTGCAGCCGCGCGCGCGAGTCTGGTGGCGATGCGCGAGACGACGCGCGACGGGGCGCTGCTGGGGCGGATCGAAGCGGCGCTGAGCGCGCTGGCGAAATCGGCGAGCTGAAGGCGCGCACCAGAGCAACCGGCCGCGTGCGACCGGGAGCGCCCGCGGCTCTACAGGAAATCACTTCGTCGGCTTGCCGTCCGCATCGATCGGCCTGACCGTCAGCCCCAGCGCTTCGAGCGGGGCCTGCACCTTGGCGCGGTCCCCCACGATCACCCACGTCAACGTCTCGGGGCGCACGACTTGCACCGCCGCACGCTGGACATCGCCCTGGCCGACGGCACCGACGCGCGCCGCGTAGCTGCTCCAATAGTCGTCGGCCAGCCCGTAGGTGGCGCTGTAGGCGAGCGACCCCGAGATTGCGCCGTTGGTCTCCCAGCGACCGGGGAGCGATAGCGTCAGCGTGTGGCGCGCAAGCTCGAGTTCGCCCGGGGTAACCGGACGCGGGCCGACGATGCCGGTCAGTTCGCGCCGGACTTCGGCATAGCTCTCGCCCGTCTTGTCGGTCTGCACGGGTGCGTAGACGGCGAACAGGCCTAGACTGCGCGCAGGGGCGATGAAGCTGCCCGCGCCGTAGGACCAGTGCTTGTCTTCGCGCAGGTTGAGGTTGAGGCGCGAGGTGAACGCGCCGCCGAGCGTGGTCGTCATCGCCTCGATCGCGACGTCGTCGGGATTGCGCTGCGGCGGCGCGAGGCCGGCGGCTGCGATCAAGGTCTGCTCCGCTCCGGGCTTGTCGATCAGATATACGGTGGGCGCGGACGCGGGCGCGACCGGCGGGATCGTCTTGACCGGAGCGGCTGCGGACGCATGCCAGCGTCCCAGCCGGGCCTCCAGCCTGGGCAGGATCGCTTCGAGCGTGGTATCGCCAGCGACGATGAGCGTTGCGCCGGTGGGCTGGAACCACCGGTCATGGTGGAGACGCACCTGCGTGGGCGTCAGTGCGGCGACCCCGGCCTCGGTAGGCACGCGCCCGTACGGGTGATCCGCGCCGAAGACGAGCGGGAAGAGGACGCGGAACGCGGAAGCTCCGGGATCCTGCTTCTGCTGCGCGATACTCGCGACGATCAGCGCCTTTTCGCGCGCGACATCCGACGGGCGCAACGCGGGTTTCAGCACCACATCGGCGAACAGGTCGAGCGCCCCATCGAGCCGCGCGGAGAACGCGCTCATCGAAATCTGGGTCGTGTCCGATCCCACATTCGCGCTCATCTCCGCGCCTAGCCCGAGCTTGCGATCCTCGAACTGCAGCGCGTCGAGATCGGCGGTGCCATCGAGCAGTGTTGCCGCCTCGAGCTGCGACAGCCCGGTCTGTCCGGCGGGATCGGAGGCCGATCCGACGTCGAGCACGAGCTGCATATCGACGATCGGCGTCTCGTGCCGCTCGGCCACAACCACCGCGAGGCCGTTCGAGAGCCGCGCGCGCCGCACCGCAGGAAAGCGCGAGGGCGGCAGCGTTGCGGCATCGGCAAGCGCCACGGCCGGTGAGGCCGCACCCGGCACCGGCGCGAAACTCGGGAATGGCGTGACTTCGAGCGTGAACGCGCCGTCCGACATCCAGCGGCGGCCCGCATCCGCGACCGTGGCGGGGGTAGCGCTGCGAATCCGTTCGAGATCGGTCCGCCACGCGTCCGGCGTACCGAAATAGGCTTGCGAAGACGCAAGCAGATCGGACTTGGTACCCACCCGCTCGGCACGTCGTACGAACCCGGCGAGCAGGCGCGTCTTGTAGCGATCGAGTTCGGCCGGGCTCGGTCCGTCGCGCAGCAGCCGCGCCAGCTCCTCGTCGAACGCGGCTTCGAGCCGCGCGAGCGGCACGCCGGGCGCGGCCGTCAACTGGACGTCGATCAGTCCGCCGATCTCGCGTGCTTCGACAGCGGCGACCTCCTCGGTCGCGATATGATCCTGATAGACGAGCCGCTTGAACAGGCGCGAATCCTTGCCGACCGAGAGCACATCGGTCAGCAGGTCCAGCGAGTCCGCATCGGGCGATCCTCTGGGCGGCGCGTTCCATTCGATATACAGCCGTGCCTGGGGCACGCGGTCCTGCACGATTGCGCGCTGGTGGCCGGTGCGCCTCGCAACCCAGACCTTCTGGCGCGAGATCGGCGGTCCCGGCGGGATCGCCCCGAAATACCGTTCCACCTTCGCGCGCGCATCCGCTGGCGTGATATCCCCCGAGAGCACGAGCGTGGCGTTGGTCGGCCCATAGTAGGTGGCGAACCAGGATTTCACATCCTCCACACGTGCGGCATCGAGATCGGTCAGCTCGCCGATGACGGTGTGGCTGTAGGGATGCTGCGCGGGCCAGACCGATCGGGTGATGATCTCGTCGCTCACCGCATAGGGCTGATTGTCGTACTGGCGCTTCTCGTTCTGCACGACGCCGCGCTGCGTGGTGAGCAGCGCGATGTTGAAGCTATCGAGCAGATGCCCCATCCGCCCCGCTTCCATGCCGAGCACGGTATCGAGTGCGGGCGTGGGCACGGTTTCGTAGAAGTTGGTCCGGTCCTCGTTCGTGGTGCCGTTGATATCGGTCGCGCCCATGCCCTCGAGCTTTTCGAACCAGCCACGCTGGTTCCCGCCGGTGCTGCCGAACATCAGATGCTCGAACAAATGCGCGAAGCCGGTGCGGCCGGGCGGCTCGTTCTTCGAGCCGACATGATACCAGATGTCCACCGAGACCACGGGGGCCTTGTGATCCTCATGCACGATCAGCGTCAGGCCGTTGGCGAGAATGGTGCGGGTATACGCGATAGGGGCGATGGGGAGCGGAGGCGGCGCGCTCCCGGCGGGCCGAGCCAGCGCGGGCGCTCCGGCAAGCAGCGCGGCGAGCAGGGCGGCGGCGACACGGCGCGGGTGGGACATCGACGGGTTCCTCGGGCGACTCGTTGCAGGCTCGGCCAGCATCTCTCCCACACCTTGTCCCCGCACTCAATTCCGGCGTCGGCGTCGGCGTCGGCGTCGGCGTCGGCGTCGGCGTCGGCGTCGGCGTCGGCGGATGCGCGCGCCGCCGGTGCGCTTGCGACACGCGCCGCCGCCGCTTACCGCGCTGCCATGTCCCGCCCCCTGAATGTCGCGGTCCAGATGGACCCTATCGAAGCCGTCAACATCGAGGGCGATTCGACCTTTGCGCTGATGCTGTGCGCACAGGTGCGCGGGCACCGGCTTTGGGTTTATGCAGCGGGCGATCTGAGCTGGGAGGCGGGGCGCGTGCGGGCGCGGGGTGCGCGCGCGGTCGAGGTGCGCCGGGTGGAGGGCGATCACTTCACCGCCGGGCCGCCGCAGACGCTCGATCTGGGGGGTGATGTCGATGTCGTGTTGATGCGCCAGGATCCGCCGTTCGATATCGCCTACATCACCGCCACGCATTTGCTCGAACGGCTCGCGGGGCAGACGCTGGTGGTCAACGATCCGGTCGCGGTCAGGAACGCGCCTGAGAAACTGTTCGTGCTCGATTACGCCGATCTGATGCCTGAAACGCTGATCACGCGCAGCCTCGAGGAAGCGATGGACTTCCGCGCGCGGCACGGCGCGGTGGTGATCAAGCCGCTGCACGGCAACGCGGGCGCGGCGGTGTTCAAGCTGGACGCGGACGATGGCAATCTGCCCGCGCTGGTGGAATTGTTCGGCCATGTGTGGCGCGAGCCGTTCATGGTGCAGCGCTTCCTCGCGCGGGTAAGCGAAGGGGACAAGCGCATCGTGCTCGTGGACGGCGCGGTCGCGGGTGCTTTGAACCGCATCCCGCGCACGGGCGAAATCCGCAGCAATCTGGCGGTGGGCGGGCGCGCGGCGGCGGCCGTGCTGACGCCACGCGAGGAGGCGATCTGCGCGCGGCTGGGCCCCGAGCTCAAGGCGCGCGGGCTGCTGTTCGTGGGGATCGACGTGATTGACGGGCTGCTGACCGAGATCAATGTGACTTCGCCCACCGGCATCGTGATCATCGATGCGTTCAACGGCACCGATACCCCCGCGCGCATCTGGGACGCGATCGAGGCGCGGATCGCAGCCTAGCAATCACCCGGTCGCGACCACGCCGCCCATCGTCGGCTCGCGGCACCCGGTCGTCTCAGGGAAGGTGATCGCCCGGCCGGTCATCCGCCGCACCGCGAAATAGGCGAATGCCTGCGCTTCGAGCGCATCGCCGTTCCAGCCTACCGCCTCCACCGGCTGCACGCGCACTCCGGTCGCCGCAGCGATTGCGGCCATCAGCACGGGGTTATGGCGGCCGCCGCCACACACCAGCAGGCGCGAGGGCGGGGCAGGGACGTGCGCGAGCGCGCGGGCGACAGTTGCGGCGGTGAAGGCGGTGAGCGTGGCGGCACCGTCGGTGGCGGACAAATGCACGACCGGAGCGAGGCCGAACGCGGCGCGGTCGAGCGATTTGGGCGGGGATGCGTCGAAATACGGGTGGCTGAGCAGCGTGGCGAGCGCGGCCGGATCGACGTGCCCCGCCGCCGCAAGCCGTCCGCCCTCGTCGCACGCGCGGCCGGTGTGGCGCAGCGCCCAATCGTCGATCAGCGCGTTCGCGGGGCCGGTATCGAACGACAGCCACTCGCCCAGATTGGGGCCGAGCCAGGTGAGATTGCCCACACCGCCCAGATTGAGCACGCCCACAGGTGCGTCCCCCTCGCGCGCCCCATCGGCCAGCGCGCGGTGGAAGACGGGGAGCAGCGGCGCGCCCTGACCGCCGTTCGCCATATCGGCGGCGCGGAAATCGTAGACGACGGTCATGCCCAACCGGGCGGCAAGCTCCGGGCCGTCGCCGATCTGCCACGTCCAGCGCTGTGCGGGTCGATGCACCAAAGTCTGGCCGTGGAAGCCGACCAGCTCGGGCCGCGCGCCGGTGTCCGCGAGCAGCGCCTCGACCGCTTGGGAATGTGCATCGGTAAGATCGCGCTCCACCCTGCGCACCGCATCGGTGAACACCGGAGCGTCCAGGGTGCGCGCATACGCCATCGCGTCGGCCAGCCGCGCGCGCAGCCCGGGATCGTAGGCGCGGAACACGAAGCCGAGCGGCAGGATGTGCGCGCCGCCATCGGTCTCCACCAGTGCCGCGTCCACGCCGTCCATCGACGTGCCGCTCATCAGGCCGACCGCCAACCAGTTCCGCAAGCGCGCACCTCCTGCTAGGGCGCGCACCCATGCGCTCCGAACTCATCAACGTGCTGCAAAGCCGTGGCTACGTCCACCAGGCGACCGACCTCGACGCGCTCGATACGCGCGCCGCCGGCGGGCCGATTACCGCCTATATCGGCTTCGATCTGACCGCGCCCTCGCTGCATGTGGGCAATCTGGTTTCGATCATGCTGCTGCGTCGGCTCGAACAGACGGGCCACCGCGCGGTGGTGCTGATGGGCGGCGGCACGAGCCAGGTCGGCGATCCGAGCGGCAAGGAGGAGGGGCGGCAGTTGCTCACGCCCGATGCTCGCCTTGTTCGCGCGGTTTCTTGAGCGTCCGATCACCGTGGATAATGCCGATTGGCTGGACGGGCTGGCCTATATCCCCTTCCTGCGCGAGATCGGAAAGCATTTCAGCGTCAACCGCATGCTGACCTTCGACAGCGTGCGCCTGCGGCTGGACCGCGAGCAGCCGCTGAGCTTCCTCGAAT